>Ga0315274_10008805_pt1 | contig 14614 bp, 11 predicted proteins | sample YL17G02_20_MG_FD_203700 | JGI IMG/M metagenome (GOLD analysis project Ga0315274, IMG submission 203700) | Sediment microbial communities from Yellowstone Lake, YNP, Wyoming, USA - YL17G02_20 | ecosystem: Environmental > Aquatic > Freshwater > Lake > Sediment | place: USA: Wyoming | collected... | reverse complement strand
CTTTGAGCTTGTGGCTCCATGATCTAATCCTCTGAGTGTTGTGAAAACGACTGCCGTTTTCTTCGTTCACTGGGATTAAACCACAAGAGGTGTTGGGACAGTGGCAGGCAGTGTCCCAACTATTTCTGCGAGACGTGGCGCTTGATTGTCTTGATGCACACGTTGAATTGCTTTGCCAGGCGCGTGTAACACCATTCCTTCGGGCGGTAGGGGTTGCGCTTGTGCAAGTCATCGAAGCTATCACGATAAGCCTTCCAGCATTCGGCCTTCTCTTTTTGAGATCCATGAGTTTGCTTGTGTGCAGCACGAGCACCGGCCATCACTTTGCGCCCCCGTTCCACATCATCGCCGAGTGTGCGGACGGCGTCCCGCCAACCTAGATTACGATTGTCCGAAACGATCCGTTCCCAGGCGGCGCGCGCGCGTGGGTTCTTGTTTATAAGGGCAAGGATCGCGCCCTTCAAGTCATACTCGTCTGCACGCTCCCAATACTCGCGTAACATCTCCGTCTTTTGTTCCTCGGCCCACTTCTTCGCGGCTTCCCGCGTGGGGAATCCATTAGGTTTGCGGCTCAGGGGTTGCGGGTATTGCGATCCCATAACCTCTGCGACGGCTCGGAACAAAGTGATCCCACTGCGTTCATGCGCTCGATCACCTTCGTAGGCTTCCGCTTTGGCGGTGAATTTCGGATTTCGCCGCCTTGCGCGTTCCTTGGCTTTCCTAAGCATGACTCTGATTCCTTTCTCCGTCCGCGTTCGGGGCGTTCAGTTCAATCGAAACCCACTTAGTGCCGTCCCATACTTCCACGGCAATCCATTTCTCACGAGGTACAGGATCAAATGTGCCGCGCCATTCACTAGGCTTTGCGCCACACCTACGGGCTGCCTTAACAAGCCCCTCTGCCATTTTCGGTTTCATCCTAGACTTAACCTTCAGGATCCCCCACGTGTACGGTGCGGTCTCAGGCGCGACGCCTATACGGACTAGTCCGCCACCCCGCGCGTAGGTTCCGTCTCTATCCAAGTTCACGACTGTACCATCGGGTTTCAGCAGTCTTTTGTTTGCGGTTTCTTCCCAAACGGGCGCTGTTGAAAACCAGACTATGGGGTGTTCACCTATTGGAACGTAAGCTGTAGCGGGCTTTATCACGCCGTCCCGCACAATTCGTGTAATGCCATACGATCATGACGCGGATTCCTCTTTCGATTGCGCGGGGAAGATTGCCGCATTCATTCGCTCGATCACCTTCGCGGCGTGGGGTTGCGAGATGTGCGAGTAGCGACGCACCATTTGTAGCGTTCGATGTCCCAGGATTTCCGCCACTTCCCCGATGCTTGCGCCGTTCATGATCATGTAGCTTGCGGCGCTATGGCGGCAATCGTGCATGCGGAAATCTACGAGTTCGGCCCGCTTGACGGCCCAGTCCCACGCGGATTGAATATCAACCGGCTTGGGCTTCTCCCCATGGCGGTAGGGCGCGGGAAACACATATGCGGAGTCAATCCGCCGTATCCGGGCGCGGGCTTCAAGGCGTTCGCGGGCATGTCCCACGAGCGGCACGGCCCGGCGTTCGTCGTTCTTGGTTTCCGTCAACGTGATAAGGGCGCGGTGGAAGTCTACGCGGTCCCATGTCAACGTGAGTGCTTCGGTTTTCCGCATGCCGGTTGACAGCAAGAGCACCACGAAGTCATAGAGACACGGATTCCGGCTCTCAAGGCAAGCGGCAAGCAATCGGTTCCGTTCGTCATCCGACAGGAACCGCACGCGGCCCCGTGGCTCCTTCGGCTTTGATACCCGGCGCATGGGGTTGTCATCAAGCCACTGCCATTCTTTGACGGCCACGGTGAAGCAATGGCTCAGGGCGGCCATATAGCGAAGTACCGTGCTCTGCGAGCGGCGGGTGTGCCGATAGGTCTCCCCGGCCCCCAGGGTGTCCCGCGCTTCGGCGATGACGGGCGGCGTCACATCCGAAAGCACAAGATCGCCCAGGCGGTCCTTCCACCAATTCAGTTGAATGGTCTGAGTGTAGATGCTGCTCGCCTTCTTGCCGGGCATCACGTCGCGCAAGTAGCGGTCAATCGCGTCCGATAAGGTGTGCCGCTTCGCTTCGGCGGTCTTGAAGTAGCGGCCCGACTTGATATCGGCTTCGGTTTCTTGCGCCCACTCGCGAGCGTCCGTCTTCCGATCAAAGGTGGCGGTTTGTGTCGGGTGTCCTTTCAGGCGGACTTGAACCCGGTAACTCGCCTTTCCGTTACCGCTCTTCCGTTCTTGAATGTTTGCCATGGCCTTTGTCCCTCTCAAGGGTTTTGTACGTTTTGTACGGCCAAACCAGAGATAGAATCCCGCGTGCTCTTTGTCGCGGGTTCAACTGTCGAGAGTAGACTACCACAAACCATAGCGAATGTCAACACATAACTACAAGTTATCAGGTTGTCGAATGTAAGTTCTTGTCATCAAAGACTCTTTCCACTGTGCCACGGCATAATGGCACACTCACGGCACAGTGAAGGGGGATTTTGTACGTTTTGTACGCGGTTTTGTGGAGCATGGAAACCCCAGTTCACCCCGGCCATGGCACAACCGCGGGTCGTTTGTTGCGGCGAAGTGTGCCAAGAGTGTGCCAAAGGGCCTTTTCAGGCATGAAAAAAGGACCTACGAATCCTCGTAAGTCCTTGGTATGACTTGGTGGGCCTGGAAGGGGTCGAACCTTCGACCAAGTGATTATGAGTCACCTGCTCTGACCACTGAGCTACAGGCCCTACATAAACGCGACCAAGTGCGCTAGGACTGGCTGCTGAGGCTCCACTCGAGGAAGGGACGCAACTCGCGCGCCCGGGTCGGATGACGCATCTTCCGCAATGCCTTGGCCTCGATTTGGCGGACGCGTTCGCGGGTCACGTTGAACACGCTGCCGACCTCTTCCAGGGTGCGAGGATACCCGTCGCCAAGCCCGAAACGCAAACGCAACACTTTCTCTTCGCGCTCGGTCAGCGAGCCGAGGACGTCATCCAGCTTCTCCTGAAACACGCCGAAGGCGGCCGCGTTAGCGGGAGACTCGGCGCTCTTGTCTTCGATAAAGTCGCCGAAGCTGCTGTCGCCGTCATCGCCGACGGGCGTCTCGAGGCTGATGGCCTCTTGCGCGATCTTGAGTATGCTGCGGACCTTGTCGGCGGACATCTCCATTTCATGCGAGATTTCATCGGCATTGGGTTCACGGCCGTACTCCTGTATCAAGCGCCGGCTGGTGCGGACGAGTTTGTTGATGGATTCGATCATGTGCACGGGGATGCGGATCGTCCGGGCCTGGTCCGCGATCGACCGGGTGATGGCCTGGCGAATCCACCACGTGGCGTAGGTGCTGAACTTGTAACCTCGCTGGTACTCGAACTTGTCCACGGCTTTCATCAGGCCGATGTTGCCTTCTTGAATCAGATCGAGGAAAGACATGCCGCGGTTCGTGTATTTCTTTCCGATGCTGACAACGAGGCGGAGGTTGGCCTCCACGAGCTCCATCTTGGCCGTGTAGATCTTCTCTTCCTTGGACTTGACCTCGTCGATCAGCACGGTGATATGGTCGGCATCGAGGCGCGCGTCGGTCTGAATCTGATCGATTTTCCGCTGGGCGAGTTGAAGTTTGCGGTCTGCATCGAGAACGACTTCGCGCTCGACGCCGAGCTTCACCGCCGCATTGGCCGAGCGGCGTAGTTGCGAAGCGATCGAATGGATCTTGTGGATAGGCTGTCCCACTTCGCGCTCGACGCGATCAATCTCGTCGCGCGCGGTGCTGATGCGTCGCTTGAGACCTTTGATCTTCCGCGCGATCTTCATGATCTCTTTCGGCTTCAGCCGGAAGCTGCGGATGATGTCAACCTGTTGGACGCGCAGCTCCCGCGCGCGTTTATCAATGTTGTGAAGGCTGGCATCAGACAGGCCGCTGCGACGCCGGCGCTTCCCGATCGCCTGGATCTGTGCATTGAGTTCGTTGATGCGGTCGATCTTGTGCGGCAGCGCCTTGAAGAAGTGTGTAAGCTCTTTCGGCTCCTCGATATCGGTGATCTGCGCGAAATTGAGCCTGCCCGCCAGGATGCGCGCGGACAGCATCTGCACTTCCTTCAATGTGTAAGGCGTGTTGAGCAGGACCTCGGTAAGCTCTTTTTGCGCGGCCTCGATCCGCTTTGCAATCTCGACCTCCTGCTCTTTCTTGAGCAGAGGGACACGTCCCATCTCGCGCAGATACATCCGAACGGGATCGTCGGCGCGTTCCAGGCGGCTGTGGGTGTCGCGCCGGGTCTCGGCCTTCTTGGCCAACGCTTCTTTCTGTTGCTGGGCCTGCTGGGTCTCGCTGTCGAGGCGGAACTCGTCGACAATCTCGATGTCCATGCCGCTGAGCTTGACCATCAGCTCGTCCATTTCCTCCCAGGAGGCGTCCTCGGGGAGGATGTCGAGCAGATCGTCGTAGGTCAGCTTACCTTTTTCCTTGGCGATCTCGATGGCCTTTTCCTTCGCGGCGTCCTTGTTCGATGTATTCTTGGCAGCAGCCTGTTTCTTGGTAGTAGCCATCATGTCCTCTCACAACATAACTTCTACTCTGCGGCTTCGGCGGTCGTGCTTAGTCCCCTAACGATATCGCGTCGTATGCGCAGCCCAGCGCTTCACCGACTCCCGTACACAGCGTCACGACACGCCAACATTCTCAATTTGTCTGTTTATTCCGGCCTTCAACTGAAGCAGTTCCCGCACGCGATCTAAATCCTTAACTTGTGCAGCCTCAGACACTTCTCGCTGCACCTCCTGCTCCCTAGCCTTCAGGTAATCTCTTTTCAAAGCGGCCATGCGTTTGTCAACAAAATCTGCGGCCTTTTCGGCGTTATCCAGTTGTTCGATGGCCGCCGCTGAGTACAGGTTCCGGGCCTCATCGGTCGTAAGCCGCTGGGTGACGTCGGGTCCTGTGCTTTCGAACAAAGCGGACATAACTTCGACCAGAGCGCTCGGCACGAAGACAATGCCCGCCAGTTCCACTTTGGCGCGCTCCAGGAGATCTGGGTTGCCGAGTAAAGCCGCAATGAAACAGGAATCATCTTGCGTTGCGACGGTGGAAGGGGCGGTTCGGACTTCAGTGGGCGTGGTGCGGCCGGCGGCGTCACGCAGAAACTTCATAAACTCTCCTTGGCACACCCATTCGTGGAGGTTCAACTCACGCGCGGCCCGCTTCAGGTATTCATCCCTTCGCAACTCGTCGTTCAAACTTGCAAGGATGGTGAAGATCTCTCGCGCGACGGTCGTCCGGCCTTCAATCGTATCGAGACGATCCCGGCTCATGCGCACGTAGAACGTCACGAAATCCAACGCGCCATCTACCAGGTCCCGAAACGCGTCCGCGCCATGGGCGCGAATGAAATCATCCGGGTCCTTGGCATCGGGCAGCGTCATTGCGCGCACCGTAAGCCCCGCATCGGTCAGCATGCCGACGCCGCGCAACGCAGCGCGAATGCCCGCGGCATCCGCATCGTAGACGACCACCACTTCCGGCACATACCGGTGAATCAGTGCGGCCTGCTCGGGCGTAAGCGCGGTGCCGCACGTTGCAACGACGTTCTCGATGCCCGCGTCGAAACAGCGCATCAGATCGAAGTAGCCCTCGACGAGGATGGCGCGTTTCTCGCGTCGCATCGCGTCGCGGCCTTCACACAGCCCATAGAGCACGCGCGACTTCTTGTATAGCGCGTTTTCAGGCGAGTTGATGTACTTCGGAGTTCCGTCGCCGAGGTCGCGTCCGCCGAAGGCCACCACGTTGTTCGAGACGTCCCGAATGGGGATCATCAGACGGTTGCGGAAGAAATCGTATATCCCGCGATCTCCGCGCCTCACCAAACCGGAAGCCTCAGCCACCGGCTCCTTGAACCCTGCCGACCGGGCCGCGTCGAGCAGGCTCGACCAACCGTCCGGCGCGTATCCCAAACCGAATCGCTTGATCGTCTCGGGTTTCAACTCCCTCGTCTTCAAGTACTGCCGCGCGACACTCCCCTTGAGCACGTCGTCCAGTGTGTTCTTGAAAAACGTTGAGGCGAACTTGCCGAACTCGATCAACTGCGCGCGAAGGTAGTCCTCTTTTCCATCTCGTTCAGTCATGGCCGGCAGACGGATGCTCGCGCGATCCGCAAGTTTCCGCAACGCTTCGCTGAACGTCAGCCCTTCAAACTCGCACAGGAAATTGATCGCATCGCCGCCCTTGCCACACCCGAAACAGTGATAGTGCTGGCGGTCGCGGCTGACTATGAAGGAAGGAGTCTTCTCGGCGTGGAATGGACAACGGGCCTTGAAACGGGCCGTACCGGCCGCCTTGAGTTCCACGTAAGCGCCGATGAGCTGGACGATATCCGTTGCACTCAGGACCTGAGCAACGATGTCTCTTGAGTACTTCTGCAAGGAGTTTCTCAGGATCTCATGAAGCTGCGGATAGGCATTTGCATACTATTCACAGCAAGTTCTATGCCACACAGCGCCCAAAGGTCTCTTAAAGGACAGACCATCCCTTTGATCTGTCAAACTACATTTAAGTGTAGCATCTCGAGGCAGCTCCTGTCAAGCTGCCGCGGCGCCGCGGCGCAGCCCCAGCGCGCCGCTTCCCTGCGGCTGGCGAGCGCGCTTAGAGTGAGTGCGTGGGGCGCTTCACGCTTGATGTAGGTCCGATTTCCCAATCGGACTATCCGCAAACGGGCCGAACCCTTGATGAACCTGTGGATGCGCGCGGCGGCTTCAAGTATATCGAGGATCGCGGACTCATCGAGCACCATAAATGGTTTCCACAGAAGCCAGGATCTCCTTGCGGCGGATCCAGTTTGGGTCTTTCTCAACGGCCTTGCGGCTGACCACGTCCACGGAACAGCACGTTCAGCATGGAATCCTCGATGGCGGGTTGGTCCATATCTGAAACTCCCCGCACATAACGCGGAGTTCAAACTTGGTCTATCCCGAATGGGGAGTACCGAATGTAGAATGCGGGATTGCCGATTTGAGATGGTTGTGTGGAGTAATTGTCGGCTCGTCGAGGCCTATCGATTTCGCGGTCTCGCAGTCCTTGCAGTTCGTTTGACAGCGGTTTGGAAGGGGTCTATACTTGACCTGGAACGTGTGGTGGCAACAATGGTGGATAGGCAAGTACTTGTGCTAAACCGGTCGTGGGTGGCGGTGCAAATCGCTTCCGTACGGCGGGCTATGAGTTTGCTCTATCAGGGCATGGCCCGCGCCGTCCACCCCGTGGACTACACGTTGTACGATTTCGATAACTGGTGCGAGCTTTCGCGCTTTGCCGAGAACGGCCTGTTCATTCACACGGTCCGGTTCCGCATTCGGGTGCCTGAAGTCGTCATCCTGCGCGCGTTCAACGGATTTGTCCGCCAGGAGATCCGTTTTTCCCGGCGCAACATCTTTGAACGCGACAAGAACACGTGCCAGTACTGCGGACGGCGCACACCGAAGACGGATCTTACCCTTGATCATGTTATCCCGCGTTCGCGGGGCGGCATCGATTCCTGGGACAACCTCGTGTTGGCGTGTATGGTGTGCAACGTGAGGAAGGGCAACCGGACGCCGGATGAAGCCCGGATGCCTCTGATCCGCAGAGCCGTCAAGCCCACTTGGCTTCCGCAACTGGGCATGCGGGTGCCCACGAGCCAGCTTATTAGTTGGCAGCGGTTTGTCGACACGGCCTACTGGGACGTCGAGTTGCGCGAGTAGTGGCGCAACGCAGAGTGTCACCTATGAACGAACCCCGGTTCGTGGAGGTAGCGCTTCCTCTCCCGGTCGACCATCCTTTCACGTATTCCCTTCCCGAGTCGTTTCGTGGCCGCATCGCCGTGGGCATGCGCGCCGTGGTGCCGGTGCTGAACCGGATCGAGACGGGCTATATTGTGGGACTATCCGACACGACGGAAGTGCCGCACGTGCGCCCCCTGCGCGATCTTCCCGATACGTCGCCCGTCCTCTCTTCCGAGATGATCCGGCTTTGCACGTGGATTGCGGACTACTATTGTTGCAGTCTCGGGGAGGCCCTCCAGTGCGCCGCTCCGTCCGGCCTCAAGATACGCACGGCGATGCGGTACACGCTCCTGCCGGAGCACCTCGGGCCGGGCCGCTATTCAGAGCGGCAACGGAAGATCGTCGCCGCGCTCTACCAGCGAGGCGGTCTTATGGAGCGCCAGATCGCGGAGCGGATCGGCGAGACGAATATCGGGAGCACCCTCCAGTCCCTTGTGTCGCGAGGCCTCCTCCGTGCCGACCCGGTGTCGCGAAGAACGGGCGCGTCGATGAGGACGGAGTCTTACGTGCGCTTGATCGAGGCGAACATCCCACCTGCGGAAAAGCTGGCCGAAATGCAGCGAAAGGCGCCGAAGCAGGCGGCCGTGTACCTCGATCTGCTGCACGGCGAACCGGAACGCGCCATGACCAGCCTGTACGCGAAACACAAGACGACCGCCTCCATAATTACGGCGTTGGCGAAGGGGGGTTTCGTCGAACGTTTCGAGCGGGACCTGTTCCGAACGCCCGCGTACGAGGCGGACGCCCGCTCGAAGGAGAAGCACGTCCTCAATGCGGACCAGGCGGCGGCGCACGCGGCGATCACCGAGGCCATGAAGCGGGGCGCGTTCGAGACGTTCCTCCTGCGCGGCGTCACGGGTTCCGGCAAGACGGAGGTCTACCTTCAAGCCATCGAGTACGCGCTGGGCATGGGCCGCAGCGCGATCCTGCTGGTCCCGGAGATCTCGCTCACGCCTCAGACCGTCGGGCGCTTCATGGCGCGGTTCCACCAGGACGTGGCTGTTCTACACAGCGGCCTCAGTCAGGGCGAACGTTACGACGAGTGGCGCCGCGCACAACGCGGCGACGTCCGGATTGTCGTGGGAGCGCGCTCGGCCGTGTTTGCGCCGCTGGCGGACCTCGGCATCTTCATCGTCGACGAAGAGCACGACACGTCCTACAAACAGAGCGACGTGCCCCGATATCATGCGCGCGACGTGGCCGTCATGCGAGCGAAGATGGAACACGCGGTTGCGGTGTTGGGTTCCGCGACGCCATCGATCGAGTCTTACCACAACACCGAGCGGGGTAAATTTGTCCGCCTCGAATTGCCTCGGCGTGCGACGCAGAGTTCCTTGCCCACGGTGAGGCTCGTTGACATGCGCGTGGAAATACGCGAGACCGGTGGAGAGGTGATTCTGTCGCGCGCGCTCGAGGAGGCCGTGCGTGAGCGTGTCGCCTCGGGCGAGCAGGTAGTCCTGCTGTTGAACCGCCGCGGCTACGCCCCGTTCGTGCTCTGTCCAAAGTGCGGTTGGGTGGCCGAGTGCGCAGACTGCAATGTCAGCCTGACCTATCACGCGACCGGCGCTTTTCTCGGCTGCCACTACTGCAACGCCCGCGTGGACGTGCCCGCCCTATGCGGCCAGTGCGGGTTCCATCCGCTCCTCTTTCTGGGAATGGGAACGCAGAAGGCCGAGGACTTCCTCATGCGGGCCTTCCGAGACGCGCGCATCGCGCGCATGGACGCCGACACGACCGCCGGGAAGGGAGGCCACGCAAAGATTCTGGGCCGATTCGCCGCGGGCGAGATCGACATCCTCATCGGCACGCAGATGATCGCCAAGGGACACGATTATCCCGGCGTGACGCTCGTGGGCGTGCTCAATGCCGACACGAGCCTGAGCCTCCCCGACTTCCGCGCCGCCGAGAACGCGTTCCAACTCTTGACCCAGGTGGCAGGGCGCGCGGGACGTGGTGACCGTCCGGGTGAAGTCATTCTGCAGTCGTATCGTCCGAACCACTACGCGATCCAGGCCGCGATGCACCACGACTATGCGGCGTTTTATTGTCGAGAGATCGCCGAGCGGCAAAACACGGGATATCCGCCTATCCGCAGGATGATCAACTTCGCCATCGAGTCGGAGGACCCGCTCGTGGCCGAGCGATCCGCCATGCTGCTGCACCGGATTGTCCGCGAAGCCTCCGCCCACCAGGAACTCCGAGGGTCCGAGATCCTCGGTCCCTCGCCCGCGGTTGTGCATCGTGTCAAGAAACAATATCGCTGGAACCTGGCCGTCCTGTCTCGCAGCGCCAAACGGCTTAACACGCTTGCGCGTGCCGCGCAAGTCGCATTCGCCGAAGCCGCACCCTCTGGAAATGCGCGTCTCAAGATCGATCCCGATCCCTATGGCGTCTTCTGAGCGGGATATGTTCTCGCGTCTCTTGTCGTGCTCGTGCTACTCCGAAGTCTATTTTCGGAGTAGCACGATGGGCATGGCGCTGGATCAGACAGCATGCAGCATCGATTCTCATCCGCTACGTTAGCAACTCACCAAGCTCCGCAGCGCATCGAGGGCCGCGGCGAAATCAGGGGGCGGGGGAACTGTAAACCTCATCTCTTGGCCCGTTCTCGGATGGATGAAACCGAGGCGTTCGGCATGAAGGGCCTGCCCATGAAGACTGGCGAGCGCCGACGCCACCCTTTCATCGTGCTTCCACGCGGAATAGTCCGTTGAGCCATACACCGGGTCGCCCAGCACGGGATGACCCGCGAACCGCAAATGGACGCGGATCTGATGCGTGCGTCCGGTTTCGAGCACCAACGCGACAAGGCACGCGCGCACGAACCGTTCGAGCACCTCGAACCGCGTAACGGCCTCGCGCCCCTTGATGCCCGTCACCGACATCCGGCTCGGATCGCTGATGCTGCGTCCGATGGGCACGTTGATTCGCCCGCAATCCTCCGGAAACTCCCCGCGAACCAACGCAAGGTAACGCCGATCGAACGCATGCTCACGCGCTTGTTCCGACAGACTGGCAAACGCCCGGGGCGTCTTCGCGATCACGAGCAGGCCCGATGTGAATCTGTCGATGCGGTGCACAATGCCGGGCCGCGTCATGTCGGTTCCCGGCGACTGGAAGTCGGGACAATGAAACAGGACTGTATTGACGAGCGTGCCCTCGAAATGGCCCGGCGCAGGATGCACCACAAGCCCGGAGGGCTTGTTTACGACGATCACCTCCGAGTCTTGGTACACGATGTCGATGGGAATGTTCTCGGGCTGCGGCAAAGCCGGCGGCGGCGCGGGGATCTCGACGTTCACCTTGTCGCCGGCGGTCATCGTGCGGCCCGGACGCGTGCACACGCCGCCGTTCACTCGTACAAGGCCGTCTTTGATCAACTTCTTCACATACGAGCGCGAAGCGTCACGGAGGCGGCTTCCTGCCGTCCAGCCGCCGACCTCGATAACCTCGGCAAGGTACACGTCGAGCCGGAATCTTTCGTGTTCCTCCCCTACGATGTCCTCAAAGGAGCGCTGCGACACGGCGGAATCCCGGAGCCAGGGCGCGGTATGCGGCCTGGTATTCTGCAAACCACGCGTCGTACTGCCGTGAGCGTTCCGCATCCGGAGCGCACGAGTCGACGACGCATATGGTGGCGTCGCATGCTTCCTCGACGGACGTGAACATCCCCGTGGCGACCGTCGCCAACAACGCCGCGCCGTAAGCGGGGCCTTCATCCACGTTGATCAGCACCAGCGGCGCCTTGTTCACATCCGCTTGGATCTGCCGCCACAGGGAACTGCGCGCGCCCCCGCCGGAAGCCCGCACCTGCTCGATGGCGACTCCCATCTCGCGGATGATGTCGAGACTGTCGCGCATGCCAAACGCCACGCCTTCGAGGACGGCGCGCGCCATGTGCGCGCGCGTATGACGCAACGACAAACCGACAAACGCCCCCTTCGCATGAGGATCCTTGTGCGGCGTGCGTTCGCCGGTCAGATACGGCAGAAACGTCAGGCCCTCCGCGCCGATTGGGATGCGGGACGCCGCCGCCGTGATGTACTCATACGGGGCCGCGCCGGTCTCCGCGGCCACGGCCTTTTCGTTTTGGCAAAGCGCGTCGCGGAACCAGCGCAGCGAACCGCCCGCGCTCAACATCACGCCCATGACGTGCCACTTCCCAGGCACTGAATGGCAGAAGGTATGGACGCGGCCCTGCGGGTCCAAACTCACCTTGTCGCTGAACGCGAACACCACGCCGCTCGTGCCAACCGTCGACGAGATCACGCCGCGCCGGACAATTCCGCAGCCGACGCCGCCCGCCGCCTGATCGCCACCGCCCGCAACGACGGGAATCCCCTTGGGGAGTCCGGTTTTCGCGGCCGCTTCATCGCTGAGCTTGCCTGTGACCTCCGGACCTTCAAACGCGCGCGGCATGAAATCGCGCGGCACTTCGAGGAGCGACATCAACTCATCGTGCCACGTTCGTCTTTTCACATCGAACAAGAGCGTTCCAGACGCATCGGCCACGTCCGTCGCGAATTCCCCGGTCAATACGAAGCGGATGTAGTCCTTCGGAAGGAGCACCTTCCGGACCTTCTCATAGATTGCCGGCTCGTTGTCGCGCAGCCAGAGGATCTTCGGCGCCGTGAAACCGGTCAGCGCCGGATTGCACACCATCTCGATCAGTTTTTCCGCGCCTACCTTCGAGGTGATGTCGTCGCACTGTTTCGCGGTACGCTGATCGCACCACAAAATGGCCGGGCGCAACACTTGGCTCGACGCATCGAGGAAAACCGAGCCGTGCATCTGGCCGGTGAGACCAAGCCCCTTGATCTCCGAAGCCTTCACGCCGGGGGCGTGGGCCAATTGCGACAGCGCTTCAAAGGCGGCCCGCTTCCAGTCCGAGGGGTCCTGCTCGGCCCAACCCGGTTTCGGACTGTGCAGCGGATACTCGGCGAGGGCTTTCGCAACCACCTTGCCGGAAGCGTCAATAGCGACCGCCTTCGTTCCACTCGTTCCCACGTCGAGGCCGGCTGCAAGACTCATGTCTCTATTCCTCCCGCGATCCACAACGTCCGCCCATCATACCGAAGGCTGTGTGAGTCATATTCCTTCATACAAAAAAGCAGGGCTCGAAATCCAGCCCTGCCCGTGCTCAAACTGAGAGGAATTCTTACGACTCGCTCAGGGTAGCCGCGTTTCGCGCGATAGCCTTGGCGAGTTTGCGGCGCCGCTTCTCACTCGGCTTCTCGTAATGCTTAATCTCCTTGATGCGCTGCATGATGCCCTCTTTGTTGCACTTCTTCTTGAAACGCCGAAGTGCTTTCTCGAAGGGCTCATCCGGCTTGACCCGCACTTTCGTCACTCGGCCCCAACCTCCTCTCAAGAAAGATGGCCCCGGCTTGTCCACCCGGGCGTGATAAGACCCAATTAGTGCACTCGATCCGCGCCTGTAATGCGGAAAACTATACTAGCAAATTACCGTTGCCTTGTCAAAACATTCGAATCTTGAGCTGGATCGGCACTGAACAAGAGCGCCTCTCTTCGGGCACGGCGGCGATACGCGGTCCCGCCGTTTCTACTTCTCTTTTCCGGTGAGTTCTTTGATCCGAAGGTTGCGCCATTGGACGCTCGTAGGCTCTTTCTTGTCGCCTACGCCGTGCACCTGGAGCGCGATAAAGCCTTTCGGCGTCATGTTGTCATGGAGATCCGCGCGGAGTTCCCCGTTCACCCAGGTCTGAATATGATCGCCGCGGGCTTCAATCTTGACTTGGTTCCATTCGCCGTTCTTCCATACGCGCTTTCCCTGTTCGCTGAAACGCTTGCAGGCGGCTTCGTCCTCCTTCTTCGGGAAAAGCCATCCGCGGCGGCCTTCATCGTAGATGCCACCGGACCAGTCGCGGTCCTGCGCCTCATCCTCGAGCTCACATTGGTATCCGTGGACGCGGCCCTCCTTATACTCCGGCAAGCTGTTGCTTCGGACCTGGACGCCTGAATTCAGATGAGGATGACCCTTGAACTCGAATTCCAGAACGGAATCCCCATATTGTTTCTTCGTACAGAGAAACGAATTGTCCGTGTTCGGGACCGATGTCCCCACGATGGTCCCGTCCTCAACTTTGTATTGGGCCTGGCCGCCCTTCTGCTCCCAACCGTCCAGGTCCTTCCCATTGAACAGACTCACCCAGCCTTCCTCTGCTGCGGCAAGACCGCTCAAGGACAACAGGAGTCCTATGCCCAGCAAGACCGTCAGTAAGCGTTTCATCTCGAATCTCCTATCCGGCTCGGTTCACGCGCACGGACCTTCGCTCCCGCGCGTTTACACAAATCCTCAAGACAAAGTCCATCATTGTCGCCGAAGACGTCCCGGCATTGTCAATCCCTCCGGGCCGTCTTCCATTCCGTGAAGGCCGCCTGGATTTCCTCATGGATCAACCGGCCCAACCGGCCTTGTTTCTTCAGGGCGGCCATGCAGTTGTGCCGTGGCGAATCCACTGCCTTGACAGTGATCGAAGGCATGCGGGAAAGGCGTGCCGCCTGCTGGGCATCGGGCCAGGAGCCTTCACTGTAAAAGATGGTGGCGGAGGCGGGCGGGGAACGGCGCAGGTAGTTTTGGAGAGCATCGGGCAGGTGATCCTGCCCCAGCGTCCTGAGATTTCTCTTCCACAGGTAACGCGCCCCCAACATGACGAGTATCATCTCGAGATACGCGCCCGGCTTCCGGAAAAGTTTGCCGAAATCGAGCAGGACCTTCCGAAGATCGCCCGGCGAGGCGTAGTTGTCCAACGGAAATGCCGGGTTGAATGCCACG
>Ga0315274_10008804_pt1 | contig 14614 bp, 10 predicted proteins | sample YL17G02_20_MG_FD_203700 | JGI IMG/M metagenome (GOLD analysis project Ga0315274, IMG submission 203700) | Sediment microbial communities from Yellowstone Lake, YNP, Wyoming, USA - YL17G02_20 | ecosystem: Environmental > Aquatic > Freshwater > Lake > Sediment | place: USA: Wyoming | collected... | reverse complement strand
AAGCGCGTGGTGGAATCCATGAGCCGGGCGGCCAGCGAAGCCGGGATTCAGCTTGTGACCGGAGACACGAAGGTCGTGGACCGAGGCAAGGGCGACGGCATATACATCAACACCGCGGGCATCGGCATCGTCCAGGCAGGGCGTTCCATCGCGCCGGCCGGCGTGATACCCGGCGACGCCGTTCTACTCAGCGGCGACATCGGCAGGCATGGCATTGCGATCATGGCCGTGCGCGAGGGTCTCGCTTTCGAGAGCGCGATCGAGAGCGATTGCGCCCCGGTTGCCGAACCGGTGCTGGCGCTGATCGAAGCCGGCATAGAGATTCACTGCCTGCGCGACCTTACCCGCGGCGGGCTGGCGAGCGCGCTCGTCGAGATCGCAGAAGCGGCGCGGATTCACATCGGCATCCAGGAAGCGGCAATTCCGGTGCGCGAGGATGTCAAGGGAGCATGCGAGATCCTGGGCCTTGATCCGCTTTACGTGGCCAATGAAGGGCGCTTCGTCGCTTTTGTTCCGTCGCGCGACACGGAGCGCGCGCTGGCGCTGATGCGCTCGCACCCGCTAGGCGCGGGCGCGAGCCTGATCGGCTCCGTCACGCGCGATCCTGCTGGGCTCGTCACCATGCGGAGCAGCATCGGCGCAAGCCGTATCGTGGACATGCTGAGCGGCGAGCAGCTGCCACGCATCTGCTGATCCGAGTTTGGTGACGGGAAAATAGGCGCCTGCTTTGAAAATAGAACGAAAAACACCAAGATTCGGCATCGGAATCGGTATCGGGGTCGCAATCGCCGTCGGCCTCCTTGCCCGAATTGCGATAGCGATCCCGATGCCGATTCCGACGCTTTTCATGCGCTTGGGTGCGCGAATCGCGCATGAGATACTGTCACCAATTTCGTCATCACTCTCCCGCTAACTTCAGCAGCTCTTCCTCGGTGAGTTGGGTCACGCCCAGCTCCCTGGCTTTCGTGAGCTTCGAACCTGGGTCTGCTCCAACAACGAGGTAGCTGGTCTTTGAAGAAACAGAGGAGAGGACCTTGCCGCCGTGCTTTTCGATTAGGTCGCTCGCCTCCTTCCGGCTGAGCGATGGGAGCATGCCCGTGATAACAAAGGTCTTTCCGGCAAACGGGCCCCCGAGCGGGACCTCTTCGCCGGATACCTTGAAATTCAGGCCGGCTGCCATAAGCCTTCGGATCAAATCCCGGTTTTCATCCACGTCGAAATAGCTCCGGACCCTGTGGGCAATTTCCGGACCGATCCCCTGAACCGACGAAATTTCCTCTTCAGTGGCCGCCGTCAAGGCTTCGATGTTGCCAAACGCGGAGGCCAGCAACTCCGCAATGCTTTCTCCAACGTGACGGATGCCCAACGCGAACAGCACGCGGCTGAAAGGTCGGGACTTGCTGCGTTCTATACTCGCCAGGAGATTACTGATCGACTTTTCCTTGAAGTTGGGCAGGAGCGCGATCTGCTCGCGGGTCAGATCATACAAGTCTGCTGCATCGGAAATCAGATCGAGGTCGAGCAGTTTCTCGATCGTCTGGGGACCGAGACCCCGGATATCCATCGCTCCCTGACTCACGAAGTGGATCAGAGATTCCAGCCGCTGCGCGGGACAGCGCGGGTTCCTGCAGTACGCCATGGCCTCACCTTCTTCGTGAGTAACAGGCTCGCGGCAGGCCGGGCACTTATCTGGGTAGTGGAACTCCCGCTCGGCGCCCGTTCGTTTCTCGCGCACCGGCCCGACGACCTGAGGGATGACGTCTCCAGCCCGCTTGACAATGACCGTGTCACCCTCGCGAATGTCCTTGCGCCGGATGTCATCCTCGTTGTGAAGCGTGGCCGTGTGGATCGTGACGCCGCTCAGGCGTACCGGCTCGAGGATCGCATAAGGATTCAGGGCGCCGGTACGCCCAACATTGATCTCAATCTTGAGGAGGCGCGTGGCCGCGAGCTTTCCCGGAAACTTGTAAGCCACCGCCCAGCGCGGGTCACGGCTGACGACGCCTAACCGCTCCTGGTATGAAAGGCTGTTCACCTTGACAACCACGCCGTCGATTTCATAGTCGAGCGCATCGCGCTTTTCTTCCCATTCGCGGCAGAACTGGATGACGTCTTCGATCGTCTTCTGGTGGCGGTAGTGTGGGTTGACCGGGAAACCCCAGGCCCGGAGTTGTTCGAGCACGTCTTTCTGACTCCCCAGTTCGATCCCTTCCAGGTAGCCGATGGCATAGGCAAAGAAGGCCAGCGGGCGCGCGGCTGTGATGCGCGGGTCGAGTTGACGCAACGCGCCGGCCGCAGCATTGCGCGGATTGGCAAAGACATTCTCGCCCGCGGCCTCGCGTTCCTCGTTGATCCGGTTGAACGCGGAAATCGGAAGATAGGCTTCCCCGCGGACTTCCACGCGCCGCGGGAGAGCATGACTTGTCCGCAGCCGCAGCGGAATCGTGCGGATGGTCTTGAGGTTGGCGCTTACGTCTTCCCCTACCAGTCCGTTGCCCCGAGTGGCGCCGCGCACCAACGCGCCGTCTTCGTAGGTCAGCGCCACGGCGTTGCCGTCGATTTTGAGCTCGGTGACGAAGTCGATTGCATCAGTGTCTAAGAGATTGCGAATGCGCCGCTCGAAAGTCCGCAGCTCCTCCTCGTCGAAAGCATTGGCGAGGCTCAGCATCGGCCGCAGATGATCGACTTTCTGGAAACGCTCCTGCGGCTCGGCGCCAATGCGCTGGGTCGGGGAGTCAGGGGATGCCAGCTCCGGGTGCTCGCGCTCGAGCTCGCGGAGCTCGCGGAACATGCGATCATATTCCTCGTCGCTGATGGCCGGATCGTTCTCAACGTAGTAGCGATAATTGTGGTATTCGATGTCTTTCCGCAGCTCTGCGATCCGGGCTGCCACTTGATCGATGTTAGTGCTCACGAACCCAATATAGTGGAATTGCAAAGACTTTGCCACGGATCAAATTCGGTCACGGGCACGTATGGCGCCCAGTTAGTTTCTGTCGCGAAACTGGCTTAGCCGAAAGACGGAGTACCGATGGGATCTCTTTAGTGGGGGGTCGCGGTAGGAATGCCGGTTGCCCGGCACCCCCAAATGGAAACACTAACGAATTAAACTCCATATCTTCACTGAAAGAAAGGAATTACTGTCATGCGCGCGCGGGCTAAAGCCCGCCCCCACTACACGTTACTCTCAGAGATCTCAAGTGGGCACGGGCTTCAGCCCGTGCGCTTTTTAATGCGCTCGGGTGCGCGAATCGCGCATGAGATACTGTCACCGAATTTGGAGCGGAATCCACGGCTAAATCGTCCGGAGAACCTTGCACCAGTGCAGGGTCAGAGCCTCGCCGCTGAGGCTGTCGAGGTACACTTCGACCAAACGTCCCTGCACGACCTCGCGCCACCGGTAGACGCCGGGTTCGCTTTCCACCGTTTCGTGCCCGATCAACGGCCGGGCAAATTCCGTTGCATCCTGGAGCGAAGCGTGCTCGCGCCCTTGCGGCCGCGCGAGCGCTTCAACCGCGTAGCTGCGGAGCAGCTTCGGCCAATAGCGGTTGAACAGCACCGGTGAGGCGAAGGCGTCTGCCCAAGCCACCTCGCCGCCGTAAGCCACAACGACCCCTACAACTTGCTCCTCTTTGAGACTCTCGACGGCGCGGGCAAAGCGGCGCGCAACCTCACCCGCAAAGCTGTCAACCTGCCCGCCCACACGAGCGGACTGCATTATCTTCAAATAGGATTGGCTCTGGGCCTCACCAGCGATGACACCACTAATTACCTCGGGGGTTATTGCCCTCGGCGCAGCAGAGCCCGCAGACGCCCTCTGACTCGAGCCGGCGGTTACAGTGACCCAGACATCGCTCTGGCTCTGATCGACAACAGCCTTCTCTCGCACGCTCGGGTGGACCATCATGTTGGCGGCCTTGAACTGGCTGCTTACGCCGGTCCAGCGCCCGTGCTCGACGCAAAAGACATCGAGAGGCAAAGGCTCAGATCCCGGCGAGACGATGCGGTCTTTGGCGATGATCCGATCCTGCTTGCCGCCCGTAACCACCTCTCCCGCCAGCAACAGCAGCGGCTTCTTGCTCCGATTGATGAGCACGAGTTGGTTGACCTGCGCGACCTGCATCTGCGCCTGGATCCCGACGGAAGGATCACTGCCGCGCGTGCGCCGCAGCATGTCGCCGCCGGTCTCAGTTACGACCACTTCCCCCGAAGTTAAGCCTTCATCCAGGGTCAAGAAACCGCCGGTGTCCGCGCTCCCGCGCGCCAGCAGCGGAAAGACACTCAGGTTTTCGTAGACCACCGGTTCGCCGACCCGCCACTTTTCCTGGCCTCGAGTTGACGCTTCCTTCTTCTGCCCGGAAGCCCCGAAAGCAAACAACAGAGTGCAAATTCCCACCAAGACAGCGCCTTTGCCTCGCATATTCACCTCCCATTTTGCGTAGCCAAGAAAGGGACGAACGGCAGGCGAGTTCTTGCATTTCTTTTTGTGGCGTGCTTTTGCCAAAGTCGCACGGGTGCTGGCGCCGGCATACTCAAGGATCGCCGGCATTCGGCACCGTGAAGCGCCAAACGCAACCAGCTTCACCGACAGGATCGGGCGGACAATCCACACATTCGGTCCGGATACGCGGATCGACCGCTTTGGCAAACTGCGTAAACTCGACGGTGCCCACGGGCTTACAGGGAAAATCAGACAGCCCTTTGCGCCGGCGCGCCGATTGAACCCGGCATTCGACCATCCGGAATTCCAGCGCGCCGTCCTCCGTCCAGTGCGCCTCCTGTTTGTTGATCAGGGCATACATCCGATAGCCCAAAGCGCGTTCCAGAGCACGAAGGCCGCCGCCTTCCGGAATGCCGAACACTTCCAAGATTCGCCTGGCTTCCGTCACGGCAAAGCGCTCCCAGGATCGCGCGTCAAGTTCGATCGCAATCGCGAGCCCGAACCTTTCTTCGGCGGCCAGAAACCAACAGCCGTCGTGTGCCAGCCAGTTTTTGGCGTAGACTTCAAGCAGCTTGACAAGATCTTCGCGGGTCAGCGCAGCAAGTTCGAGCATTTTCTCCTCACTGATGATAAACGTGGCCGCTCAGTAACATCGATACACCTGCAATATGGAGGCTGCCTCCCTGCCGAAGCTCGGTGTTGATCGCATGACATCAAAGTTGAACAGAGATCCTGCACACCTTGACCATGTTCCCAGACTCCGACAAACTTACAAAAGGGTGCGTGGAATAGCAAGGGAGGATTCGTTAAGGAGGATTTGATATGTGGCTCGCCCGGAACAAGAGCCGCATCCCGCTCGAGTAGCGGACTCGTGGCCGATCCGTTTCCTGCAGATAGCGAAGGCAAGGAAGCGCCAGCGTGTTTGTTGGCTTGCCCCGAGGGTGGCTCAGCTAAGCAACAATGACACAGGCCCCCTACCGGTCCTGGCGGCACGTCAAAAGCCAGGGAAGAATCGATCCTTCTTAAGTAGCGGCTTGAGTAACGGCTGGAGATCGCTCGACGACTTGCCAGAGCCCATTCAGCTCGGGCTTTGGCGCCAGGTCGTAACACGTAAGCGGGTTTCTGAGGAAGCTCTCGGGCGCTTCTGCCCCGATAAAGGCGAGTCCGACCGTGTAGATAGTTTCCAAATCCGGCTCGGCATCGCACAGAATATGTCTGACCACGGCCCACGTGTTGAACTCGATACTCTCGTAATCAAAGGCCCGGTATCGAAAAGGGATTCGAGATCTGAAGTGAATTAGCCGTCCGGGCTCAACGAAGCGGTTAAGACGAATGGCAGCCCCGGACCTGTTAATGTTAACGAGTCTTGCAGTCGCTATCCACTTGGCATCGGGGCGCGGGTAATACTCGACCGAGGCGGAGGTACTGAGGCGGATCCGCCCGCTAGCGCGCCTGCTTTCTCCAATCAGCATAGTCCGTTGCAGTCAACCAATCCCGCAGTTCACTGCCCTTTGTTTACTGCCTCTTGGTTCAAATCGTCAGGTGCTTCTCGCACCTTTAGTTAAAGAAACCCAAGGCGGAGCTAACAAGAAGCCAGCTGGCAAAAGTCGACGTTCCGCTCTGGCAACCTTCCAAATCAAGATGTTCGGATAATGAGTAAAAAATCGGAATGTCCCCTCTCTTGCGCGGCCGGCCTTGCGGCAAAAGATCTATTTCTGCGCGGCTCTCTTCTCGACTTGACGCCATACAAGCAGCAGGTTGCCACCCCAAATCTTGTCGATATCCTTTTCCGAGTATCCGCGGCGCACCAGTTCCACCGTCACATTCAGCGCTTCGGTTTCGGGGACAGGCGCCATAACCTCGAAATTCCACAAGATCAGTTTCCACCAGTCTTGGAACAGTTTCGAGGTTATGGCGCCTGTCCCCGAAATCCCTGGGATTTTACGCCAAATCGATGTCGCCGGATATGATTTTCCCCACTTCTGCCGACAGCAACGGGAATGGTCTCGCCTGCTCAAAAAAGGTCAAGCTCGTCTATCTCACCTTCCGGCATAGGGCGGGCAATCGGCGGCGGTCTGAATGGGAGGCCGAGACATTCGAGACATCTTGCGAATCGCCTCGGGAGGATGAATCGCGCAGAGAATCCTCATGCGCCCCCCGCAGCGGGGGCATGCTACTATCCCTTCGCGGGTAGGAGGCGATGAGAGTATCGAACTCGTCCTTGGCGAGTTATCAGATGGTTCGGCCACGGATTCGTTTCAGCATTAGAGCATCCCCTGTACACGAAAGTTATGATTAGATCAATCCGAATCCTAGCAGAAAGTCTCCGAGCGGGACATCGGCTCCGACTTAGAGGCGAATCACCTGTCCGAGACGGCAGAGCCGAAGCAATCCGTGAGGCGTTGACTCTGCTCATGTCCTCGATTCGGAACGAACTGTTGGTAGTCGGCTGAAAAGCGCGGAACCGTCGCCTCGCCAGCGGCGAGGAACGCGGCAGCAAGAGCGGAGAGAAGGTTTGTGGCGACGATCGCTGCTTCAATGGCTGGCGCAGAAGACCGACGGGCTACTTTGGTGATGGCAGCCGGTCCGAGGCGATCAACTCGCGGAACTGCTCGGCCATTGGCCTGTTGTAGACGAACGTGTAGCTGTGTCCCACGAGTTCCACAAAGTGGCGAGCATGCGTCATAATCTGGGGCAAGTCACGTTCGAAATCGCCGGAAATCGCAACCGTACGAATGAAGAAAAGCCAGGCTGGCTTTTTCGGCACCTGATGGTCGATGGCAAATCCCGATTCATCATCGAGTGCCAGTACTTTCCGGATCTTGTCTAACATAGTTTCGTTGATCTCTCGGGAGGGAGATTCAAAGTGTATCCCGTAGACGAGCTTGGTTGGGTAGAAAGTGAACTCGAAATGGATCTCAGAGCAATAGCGATGCACGGCCGTTTGATCCGCCAGATCGATCAGTTGTTCAGCCCCTTTGACCTTTAGATCAGTGTACGTTTGACTAACTACCTCTTCGACGCGAAGCTGTGATTCTGCGGGCGAGCCGGAGGCGAACCAGTCTCGCAGTCCGTTCTCGATGAATCGGTATGCCTCTGAACGCCAACGTTTGTCGGCGTCACTCAGCGCACGTATCGCCGCGCCCAGTATTACGACAATTACCAGGGCTTCCGTGACTCCCAGAAGGTTCGCCGAAAAGTCGTCAAGGTGTTTGATCCACAAAGCATGAGGGAAGACAAACGGCAATACAAACGCCGACAAGTGGAGCAACAATAGCGATGCTGCAGAGAGCAGAAGGAGTTTGCGGTACCGCTCGACAACTGGAGCGGCGAGAAGTTTGTTTATCGTTTCTAGCATTGACCCCTCACATCGTAACCTGCCACGCCCCAAGGCTCAGTCCGGTATGCGGCTGGTCTTGGCTAAGAGGTCCATTGTCCAACTGACGAACAAATTTGCCAAGTCGGCAATCCCGATCTGGATTTTGAGCTAGACATCTCTCGCGGTAGTAAAGCGCCATCTGCTGACACTCCGCTCCGATCTCCGGGATGCTTCCTGTTGAATGAGCTTCTCTGGTCGCATGAAGTGTTCCCTGACCCTTGGCGATTCGGTTTTCTGGATAAGTAGCTCCACCGAGAAGCGGGGTCTCTCGCGTGCCTACGATGTGCCGATTTGAGTTGGCTCCCGAAACCACGCACTATGGTTTCGCACGCGCCGAGATTCGTTGTTCGGCCGATCGTTCCGAGATTCAGTCTAGCTTCATGATCACCAAGTCGGTCAGGAATGGATTGTTGAACTTCGCCTGCTCGCCCGCGCGTTTGCCTGGGACAGGAAACAGCCGCACCTCTTCACAGCAAATAGTCGGAACAAGCTGCGATTCCTGGGATCGGAGGTCAGCTCTGAGGGCTGGGCCAGCCTCTGATCCGGGGGTGTTATGTTGACTTCGCCCCGTCTGTCTGGAACCCAAGGCCGATCACAGCCGCGATTTTACTCCAAAACGATGTTGCCGGGTATGGAGTTCTTACACACTTGCCCTGCCAACAGCGGGTCAGCCCCTCCTACTCACGAAATGTCAAGCTCTAGCTCGCGATCGGGTATTGCGCGGGCAACGGGAGGCGGTCTGGATGGGAGGCCGAGACATTCGAGTATCTTGCGGAGGTTTCGGGGACAGGCGCCATAACCTCGAAATTCCAGAAGATCAGTTTCCACCAGTCTTCGAATAGTTTCGAGGTTATGGCGCCTGTCCCCGAAATCCATGCCTCTCATTCGATCAGGATGAGGTAATCCCTCAGTTATGCGGGGCCTGCGCGGGGACGGACGCGCAGATCGGCAGCAGCGCATTGGCTGGGCGGAGTGACTGTGATATTAGCAGTGAGCGCCTGTCACCGAATTTCTTCATCGGCTTGCTGGGAGAATCGTGTGCATTCCCCGCCCGAACCATGCTATCCTCCCGCCAGAGCCCAAAGGCAATTACATACTGTCTGACGTTCAGAAGAGCTGGACATCTGCTTCGCGTTTCAACCTTGTTCCTGGAGGATCAGCAAGTGACGAGGGTAGTTGTCAAGAGCCTCTTTTTGGCTCTTTCCCTTCTCGTCATTTCCATAGGAGCTTTGCAGGCTCAGCAACAGAAACCAGCAGAGCTGATCTTCAGGATCAGTACCGATCTGGTGGTTCTTGATGCCCAAGTGCTCGACAAGAAAAACGGGCAGCCTGTTGCGGGCCTTAAGCCTGCGGATTTCCTGCTTTACGAGGACGGAGTCAAGCAGGAGATCACGCACTTCAGCCAGGACAGACTGCCGTTGTCGATCATGCTTCTGCTGGACGTGAGCGGCAGCGTGCAACCGGTCATCAAGCAGATCCAGACCGGGGCAGAGCAGACACTCCAGCATCTCAAGACAGAAGACAACGTCGCGCTGATGATCTTTGGCGCGCGCGCTGAGCTCATCCAGGACTTCACTCTGGACCGGGCTTTGATTGCCAGCCAGCTCGACAGGATCAGTCAAAGAGAAACAACTCGCGACGCTCGGCCCGGCCATACTTATCTCAACGAAGGCGTCTACCAGGCGGCAGCGCATATGTCTCGCGCTGCGGACCCTGCGGGCCGCCGCGTAATCATCGTCGTGACGGACAACCTGTCGAATCAGCTCCCCGGATTCGGACACTCCGAGAAAGCGGCGACCGGCCAGCTCTTCGAATCCGGCAGCGTAGTTTGCGGGCTCCTGATTCGGAGCGCGTTTGCCAGAGTCGCGAATGTGATGCAGAAGTACCCGAGCACGATCTTGATGAGAAAGATACTGTCCATGGGCAGTGTAGGCACCTACGCCGACAAAACCGGCGGGGAGGTGATGAGCGCGGCAAAGGATGAAGTCGATGCAAAACTGGCGGCATTGATCGACCGGATCCGCCTTCGCTATAGCATCGGCTATATCTCTACAAATGTAAAACAGGACGGCCGGTTGCGCAAGATCAAGCTGAAGCTCACTCCGGAAGCGGAGAAGCGGGAAGGCAAGCCGGCTGTGCTGACAAAACAAGGATATTACGCGCAGCGGGGTGGTTCCGCCATCCAGCGTTGCTACGCCACCAGGGGGCGGGGGGGTATCTTCGACACCTTGTCGGATCGTGAGATTCAACCGTTCGATGAAGCAGGTGTTCAGTTTCGAGGAGTCCTCGGATTCAGCCAGCGCTTCTTCCAAGCGCCAGGCGGCGCCTATCACCGCTCTTCATTCGACCTTCGCAATACGATCATTCCTATGTGTCTTGATGACCTGCCGGTGCAGACAGGCCGGCCCAAAGACACGGCGGATGACTTTCGCATAAAAAACGGGTCCGTCCGTGGCGATCAGGGGGACACGTTCGAGATTCGCTCGGCTAGTGGAGTTGATCGCGCGGAATTGAGTCTCAAGCTATACCATGTACGCGAGTTACGGTTGGGCTGCCAACAGTCGATGGCGGAAGCACGGAACAATCGGCAGGGGCGCTGTCAAGGGGCGGTGAAGTTGATCTCCGGATAGCGCTTCCAGATGTCCAAAACGATGGACAGCGGCCGGGTCATCGGGACGGTGTAGGTCCGCACGTTGTTCTGAGTGAGGAACTCCCGGTTGAGCATCACGTGCCGTGAGAAACCCCGCGGGGAGATGATCAAGGGTTTGGTCATCTCCAACGAGAGTTCCACGAGCCGGTCCTCGAAGTACTCCGAGAGTCCCGGGACCTGAAGATAGAGCGCCACCACGACCACGTCGGTATCCTGGTCCCGATTGAGCAGGCGCACAGCCTCGAGGAGCCGGTCGTCGTCAGCGTCCCCGAAAAGATCCACGGGATTCACGCCGATGCGTGCCGCCATCATCTCTCGCTTGATCCCGTTGGCGGTTCTGAGCTTGGGACTGAGCAGCTCCACCAGCGCGGTCCTGGTCCGGGGAGTGAACTCCGCGAGCGTCATGCCTTGCGCGGTGATTTGGTCCGCAAGCAGGATCGCTGCTCCACCGCCCACGCTCACCACGCCAATGCGGTTGCCCCGCGCGGGCTTCTGGGTCACCAGCATCGAGAGCACGTTAGCCAGGATCTTGGGGTCCTCGGTCAACTCCTCGACGAGGTAGAAGCCCGCCTGCCGGCACGCGGCTTGGAAGGCCACATGGCTCCCCGCCAGCGAGGCCGTATGGGACATCGTTGCGGCTGCACCGCCCGCCACGCCGCCCTTGATGACAATGACGGGCTTCCGCGCCGCAATGCGCTTCCCCACCTCCACGAACTGCAGTCCGTTGCGCAGCCCCTCGAGGTAGATCGCGATCACCTTAATCCTGGGATCGTCACCCATGTGCGCGAGCAGCTCCGGAATGTTGATCCCGCTCGCGTTGCCGCAGGAGACCCACTTGCCCACCGACAGGTTGTCCGCCGCGAGCATCTCCAGGAACTCGAGCCCGATGCCGCCGCTCTGGGAGATTACCGCGATGGGGCCCGGCTTCACGACCACCTCAGTCCGGCGCATCGGGAGGAAGATGGTGTTGAGTCCGGAGAAGTTGTCCACCACTCCAAGCCCGTTAGGTCCCACATACACCACTCCGTGTTTCCGTGAGATCGCGGTGAGTTCCTCCTCGAGGTCGTTCCTTCCGATCTCCGCAAAGCCATCACTCACAATGATCGCCCCCTTGCCTCCGAGCTCGCAGAACTCGCGAAAGCACCGGATGGCGGTCTCGGGCGCGACCGCGAAGACGGCCACCTCGGGAACCTCGGGCAGCTCTGTGAGGGCCTTATAGCACTTGCGTCCCGAGAGGACCTCATAGCGGGGGTTGATGGGATACAGCCTCGGGATTCGGCCCGAGTTCTTGAGGATCACACCCCCCACCGTGCCCGGCTTGGAGGCTCCCACGATCGCCACGGAACGGGCGTCGAAAATGGCCTGGAGGCTCCTCATCCTTGCGGGTGAGATGTCCTCCGCGCGGGGGTGTACCACGGGAGCCCCGAAGATGAGCCGGGCGTCTACGATGGCGAAGCCCTTCTCGTAGAGCACCACCGGGTTGAGATCAAGCTCGACAAGGTCCGGGTGCGACTCCATGAGCTTCGAGATGCGGACGACCAGATCGACCACGGCCGCGCGGTCCAGGGGAGGGCCTCTGAAGCCGTCGATGACCCGACCCGCCAGGGTGTTCGCAAGCATGGCCTCGACGTCCGTGGGCTCCAGAATCCCTATGCCCGGAGCGACGTCCTTGAAGAGCTCGACATAGCGCCCACCATAGCCCACCATGGTCACGGGTCCGAACAACGGATCCTGGCCCGCACCCACGAGGAGCTCGAAGCCGCGGGGTAGGAACTTCTGCACGAGAACCCCGTCGATGGTCTTCGTGCCGACCTTCCTGGCGTTCTCCAGGACTGTGTCATAGCCCGACGACACCGCGTCCGGTGTTTCGAGGCCGAGGAGCACGGCGCCCACGTCAGTTTTGTGGACTACGTCAGGGGACACCAGCTTCAGCACCACGGGGTAGCCGATGGAAGAAGCCGTGGCGAGCGCCTCCTCCCGGGAGTGCACCATGCAGCCGAGGACCGGGATGCCGACTGATTCAAGGATCGCCTTGGCAGTGTCGAAGTCAGCCTGCCGGTTTGCCATGTTTCATCCTGTTTATGGACTCTAAGTATATATCGCCTTGTAATCCGAGAAAACCGGTGCTTTCAGCAGCTAGGGGTTCGCGCAAAATAAGTTGGCATTTTTGCGCGAGCCCTGAGGAAGCGGGGCCTCCACAGATCCATGTTGAGCAGCCCAGTCTTGTCAATGCGCGTGGCATGGGCGCTGGACCACGGGTACTCCCAGGCGTACTCAACCAGGCCGGCCCGCACCAGATTCAGTGCAGTGTAGTGCAAGCTTTAGTCCCGATTCTTTCAGGAAATTTCGAGGTTGAATAGCCTGTCCCCCGGAGATCGTTTGCGAAATTCGTTGAAGCTGCGGCATTACGAACCGTTGTATGGGGAATCCCACCTGGTTTAAAATGAGGGGCGCAAGCGCCCGCTGTGCAGGGGGGGCGATGGGAACGCTCATTTGCATGGCAGGGATACTTCTTCTGTTCCTGCCTTTGCCTCTCGACAACCCGCCGACTGTCTCCGTGCCGTCTGCCGTTCCCGGCCCGGCATCTTCCTCATCTCAGGAAGTGCATCAACAACAAGACCCTTCCAAGAGCGGCTTCACCATCAAGAGCAACACTGATTTGGTCACGGTGGATGCCTTCGTACGCACTAACAAGGGAGGCTTCGTAGGTAACTTGCAGCCCGAGGACTTCGCCGTTTACGATAACGGCGTCGCCCAGGATATCACCCTCTTTTCCCGCGAGCAGATTCCTCTCGCCGTGGCCTTGGTGGTCGACCGCAGCCCGAGCGTCCAGCCCTATCTGGCGCAGCTTCGCAGCGCTGCGCTGGCGGCACTTGAGCGCCTGAAGCCGGAAGACCAGGTCGCGCTCTTTTCCTTCGACATGAACCCTGCCCAGTTCAGCGAGCTAACCAAGGATCGCCAGCGCATTGCACAGATGGTCAGCCGGATTCCGAGCGGCATCGGCACCAACATCTATGATGCCCTTTTTGATGCCGCGAGCTATCTCTACTTGAAAGCGCCCGACTGGCGGCGCGCGATCATCTTGATCTCTGACAACTACCAAACCAGCGCCGAAGTGCACAGCGATCGCGAAACTCTTCAGGAGATGCTGGAAGCCGCCGTAATACTCTACAGCATCAAGACACTGGGAGATAATCAGGGATTCTCTGGGCTCGGAAGTCCCGACAAGATCGCTCGTATCGCCAAAGAAACAGGGGGTGAGGTTCTGAATGCGGACACCGTGAACAAATTCGTCAAGGCCTTGGACGCGGCGTTGTTGAATCTTAAAGAGGGATATGTTCTCGGATTTACACCCTCTAATCTGGGCCAGGAGGGAAGCTACCATCGGCTGGATGTGAAACTCAATACGGCAGAGCGCTGCCCCAAATGCCAGGTCCAGGCTCGAACCGGCTATTATGCAGGAGTCCAGCCGCCCCCCACAGCCCAAGGCCTACCCTGGGGCTCACCCAAACCCAGCGTCGCCGGGATGAACCAGCCGGCCCGCGTCCCCAGCATGAGCCGGCCGGTCGGCCCCGAGGAGCTGATCGCCCAGACCCTCATCTCTGCTGCCCAGAGCTGGTGGGCCGACCTGGAGGACATTCTCTTTGATGTCAGCACGGCCGAGGTACGGGATGCCAAGGGAAAACGTCAGGTCATAGTCGACCTTCAGATCGACGCTGCGAACGTGCTGTTCAAGATCGTCGGCGACCGTCATGTGGGCAGGCTGCGGATCACCACCTTTTACATGGATTCCAAAGGGAAATCCCTGGCCGCCGACTGGAAGATCATGGACCTGCGCCTTACGGAAGGAACCTATCAGCGGATGATGCAGTCGGGCATTTCGTATTCCACTACGATACCTCTCAAAACCCCGGGCCGGTGGATCAAGGTGGTAGTCTACGATCCCGGGAGCGACAGGCTGGGCAGCCGGCTCGTGCAGATGAAATGAGACCCGAAGGTTTCGGGGACAGGCGCCATAACCTCGAAACTATTCCAAGACTGGTGGAAACTGATCTTCTGGAATTTCGAGGTTAAGGCGCCTGTCCCCGAAATCCCTTTCCAGATGAGACCTTGGCGAGCGACCGCCGCCGCTCATTTGTTCTTG
>Ga0315274_10008803_pt1 | contig 14615 bp, 14 predicted proteins | sample YL17G02_20_MG_FD_203700 | JGI IMG/M metagenome (GOLD analysis project Ga0315274, IMG submission 203700) | Sediment microbial communities from Yellowstone Lake, YNP, Wyoming, USA - YL17G02_20 | ecosystem: Environmental > Aquatic > Freshwater > Lake > Sediment | place: USA: Wyoming | collected... | reverse complement strand
GGGAGGTCTGTATATGATAAAATAAAGGAACTGACGCCAGTTAAAGAAGTGCATTTTTTACCAAAAGAGGAAATCGTAGGGCATATCTCTGGGATTATAAAACCGGGTGACCTGGTGATAACCCTTGGTGCTGGCGATATCGTAAAAATCGGCGATGAATTGGCGGAAAGAGTTAAAAGGCAAGGTTAAGACTCTGGAGTCGTTATCCAGGCACACGACCTTTCAAATTGGTGGCCGGGCAGAATTTTTTATCGAACCCAGAGATACCTCTGATTTAAAATTATTGATTACCCAGGCAAAAAGATATAGAATGCCAGTCTTAGTAATAGGTGCGGGCAGTAATATTTTAGTAAGCGATAAAGGTATTAAGGCAATAGTATTGCACTTGAATTCTCCTTTTTTCAAAAGGACTTCTTATGGGCGCAATTATCTTGAGGTAGGCAGCGGTTTAATGCTAGGACAGTTAATCCTGGATGCCAAAAATCACGGCTTATCAGGATTAGAGTTTTTAGCGGGCATCCCAGGAACAGTGGGTGGAGCATTGGCAATGAATGCAGGTGCGTGGGGAAGAAATATCGCAGATACCGTGCAGAGTGTAAGCGTTATGGATTGTCACGGTAAGCCAAAAACCTTGGCTAAAGGGAAAATAAAATTTGGATATCGCAAATCTAGTTTAGCAAGATATATAATTTTAAGCGCACGCCTGAGGCTCGCTAAAAAAACCAAAAAAGAAATCAACGTCAGCATAAAGAAATCTTTGGAATATCGTCGCACGGCACAGGATACTTCCGCGCCCAATGCAGGCTGTATCTTTAAGAACCCCCTTGGCAAATCAGCAGGAAGGTTAATAGATTTATGCGGTTTAAAAGGAGAAAAAATAGGCGGTGCCTGTGTTTCAGAGAGGCACGCAAATTTCATATTAAATCAAGATAATGCCAGCTCAGGCGATGTCTTGAAACTGATGGGTTTAATTAAAAAAAGAGTAAAAGGTAAATTCAGGGTAACCTTGGAACCAGAGATAAAAATATGGGGTTAGAAAAAGTCACCAGTAAATACCAGTTCGGTAAGATTGGCGTGTTAATGGGCGGTCCCTCCACGGAGAGAGAGATTTCGCTTAAGTCTGGTAAGGCAGTATATGAAGCGCTGAGGCAATTGGGCCTGGAGGTAGAGGCCATCGATATAAAGACAGAGGGCATAGAGGAAAATATCAGCTTGATAAAATCTTATAAAATAGATTGTGCCTTCATAGCCCTGCACGGCCGCTTCGGAGAGGATGGTCAGATCCAAGATATATTGGATAGACTTAAAGTTCCCTATACCGGTTCAGGTGTAGAAGCCAGCAAGTTATCCATGGATAAAGTTGCTTCCCTAGAGGTCTTTGAGGCTAATGGAATAAAAGTACCCCGTTACAAGGTATTAGAAATGAAATCCTATAATCTCAATTGGAAAATGCACAGTGACCTTGGTTTTCCGTTAGTGATTAAACCTGCAACACACGGCTCAAGCATAGGTTTATCTATAGTGGATGATCCCAAAGATTTAGATAAGGCTGTGGGTTTAGCATTTGGTTTTGACCCCCGGGTAGTTGTCCAGGAGTATATTTCAGGCCGTGAGATAACCGTAGGTATTCTGGATGAAAGAGCGCTTCCGGTTATAGAGATTATTCCCAAGAAGAGGTTCTTCGATTTTGAGGCAAAATACCGGTTAGGTATGACCGATTATATTGTGCCAGCGCAAATAGAAGAGAGCATAGCCAAGAAAGCCCAAGAGATTGCTTTGTCCAGCCATAAACTCTTAGGCTGTTTTGGTTGTTCCAGGGTCGATATAATCCTAAATAAAGATGGCGAGGCCTTTGTTTTAGAAATAAATACTATCCCGGGCTTGACTAATACAAGTCTCTTGCCCAAGGCAGCAAAGACAGCGGGCATAGAATTTAATCAGTTATGTCTTAAATTAATCGAATTGGCATATGAGAAAAAACAGGGTTAACTTAGGTTCTTTTATAAAGGGGCGGCGTTTTTCGCCAAAGTTAATAGGTGCAACTATAATAATTCTTCTTGCCTCCTGTTTAATTATAGGCTATATTTGGAAAGTCTTGTCTACCTCAGATTATTTTACGATAAAAGATGTTATTACAAGAGAGTCGAACATAGTGGACCTTTCTTTTCTATTAGATAAGAATATTTTTAGCGTTGATTTGGGAAAAGAAGCGGGATATATACTAGAGACTTTTCCTAATTATAACAAAATTAGGTTGATTAGGGTTTTGCCGAACCGGATATTTGTCGACTTTATAAAACGTAAGCCCGTGGCTTTGGTAAAATTATACAGATATTTTGCCTTGGATAAAGAAGGAGTGCTTTTTTATGGTTCAGATGAACCGCAGGAATTAGAGTTACCGCTCATTTTAGGTTTAGAGACAAAAATCTTTGGTCCAAGGCCGGGGAAGAAATATAATATTAAAGAGATACTGCTCGCCTTGAATATAATAAGAGAAGGAAAAAGAAACAGGGTTCTAAAAGATTATAAAATAAAAAGAATCAATGTGGCAAATCCTACTACCGCATCAATTCTTATAACCCTTACCCCAAAAACACCAGATTATACAAGTATCCAAACGATAAGGGGACTTGAGGGCTTAGAAGTAAGATTGGGTGAGGATAATATTAAGAATAAGATTATTATTCTGGCGGGTTTGCTGGGCCAGGCAAAAAATGAATTAGCCAATATAAAATATATTGACCTAAGGTTTAAGGAACCTGTAATAAAATTTAAGGATGCTAAATAATTATATCTGTGCGTTGGACATTGGTTCTAGCAAAATCGCAGCAGCCTTAGCCCAGATTAAAGGAAAGCGCCTGCAGCGTATCTTTTTTAATAGCGTCCCCTCAAAGGGTATAAAGGAAGGGGTAATTGTAGATGCCATAGATCTAGTCGGCTCTATTAGTAAACTCCTGAAGGATTTAAAAGCCAAATCAGGCATAAACATTAAATCTTTATACACTAATATTTCTGGTCAGGATATAGTGACCAAACACAGCCGCGCAATTATACCTCTAGCCGAGAGAGGCAATAAGGTTATTACCGTATCAGATATAGAGAATGTGAATGAGCAGGCGCGCATATTGGGCTCAAGCCTTGAAGAAGAGTTAGTCCACCACATACCTTTTGGTTATACTATAGACTCAAAGAGCAATGTAATAAATCCTCTCGGGCTTTATAGCCACAGGCTGGAAGTGGATTTATACCTGGTTTGTGCAAAATTGTCTTCCATACAGAGCCTCAGTCGCGTGATAAATCAGTCGGGATACGAAATAAAAGATTTGTTCTTTTCAGGCTTAGCCACAAGCAAGGCTGTTTTAAATAAAGAGCTTAAAGACGGATTGAATTTATTCTGCGACATAGGCAGTGATACAACAGACTTGTTGTTGTTTAAGGAGGGATTCCTTCGCGATATCGAGATTTTACCCGTAGGTGGAAATAATTTGACTATACAGCTTCAGGAGGCACTAAAGATACCTTTTGATCTGGCAGAGGACATCAAGAGGTCTTATGGTCTAATAGGAGATTCTGCACAGATCAGAGAAGACAAGGAGATTTTAGTAAAAAAGAGCAATCTCTACAAGCCGATAAAGCAGAAGATGGTTTCAGAGATAATCACCTCTTCAGCAAAGTTAATCTGCTCTAAGATAAAAGATGCCGTAGAGAAAAAAGTATCCTGTTATGAGGTAAACAATTTTGTAGTTGTAGGAAGGGCTGTATTGTTAGAGGGTTTCATAGAGACATTGGAGAATGCCTTGGCAATTCCGGTAAAGCTAGGCCGGATTTCAAATCCCGAAATCATTTCTCTGATAAAAGAAGATGACACTGTGTCGGGACAGAGGTATTTGAACTATTTGACTGCTTTAGGTATGATTTGTGAAGCGCTGGAAGAGAAACCGGTTGGAATATCGCCTACCCCCCAATCTGCCAAAAATCTTATCGCCAAGGCCATAAACAGATTTAAAGAGTTATATCAGGAATACTTTTAATTGACCCCGTATTTTTCTGGTGTATAATATTATAGTTTAAGATGTATTTCCTTCATGATCAGAGAAAATATCTCCAGAATTAGGGAACGTATTCCTGCTGGAATAACCATTGTGGCAGTAAGTAAGTCCAGGACAATAGAACAGATAGCAGAGGTAATCCAGGCAGGCATAACCGATATCGGAGAAAACAGGCTTCAGGAGGCCCTCATTAAATATAATCAACTAAGAGCTATGGGCTATGAGCTAAGAGCTATAAAGTGGCATATGGTTGGTCACCTGCAGAGGAATAAAGTAAGAGATGCGGTTAAGATATTTGATTTGGTCCATTCGGTAGATAGTATTCACCTTGCACAAGAGATTGACAAGCAGGCAGCCAGAATAAATAAGATTCAGGATGTTTTAATCGAGGTAAAGACATCGCCCGAGGCAACTAAGTTAGGCCTAAAACCCGATGAGGTAATTGGAGTTATTAAAGAGATCACCCAACTCAAAAATCTAAACATAAAAGGCCTGATGACCATTGCCCCAGTCGTAGGCAATCCTCAAGAAACGCGACCCTATTTCAGGATGTTACGAGAGCTTAAGGAAAAAATTAACCGGCTCCCAGAATTAAATTCTAAATTATCTGTACTCTCCATGGGCATGAGCGATGACTTTGAGGTAGCGGTAGAAGAAGGCTCCAATATGGTAAGAATTGGCAGGGCGATATTCTAGGGATAAATGAATAAAAAGATAGGGATTATCGGGTTTGGTAATATGGGGTCAGCTATTGCCGAACAGCTGAAAGCAGATTATCAAATTGCAGTTTTTGATAAAGACAAAAATAAGACGGAGAATCTTAAGGGTATAAATGTTGCTTTAGGTACCGCTGCTTTAATTAAACAGGTTGATGTTGTAATATTAGCTGTTAAGCCGCAGGATTTCGATGTAGTTTTAAATGAACTTAAGACGATAATAGATGGCAAGTTGATTATTTCTATTGCTGCTGGTATCTCTACGGCATATATTGAAAAAGTTTTAGGCAAAGTTAAGGTTATAAGAGTTATGCCCAATTTGCCCGTGAAGGTTAAAGAGGGAATGTCATGTTTATGTAAAGGTAAATTTGTGGATGGTGAAGATTTAGAGTTTGCCGAAGATTTATTCAAGCGAGTTGGCAAAACCTTAATTGTTGATAATGAAGATATGATGGATGATGTAACAGCGATATCTGGCAGCGGTCCGGGGTTCTTATGTGATCTGGTTGAAGGTAAATCATTAAAAGACATCCAAGACTTTACTGAACATACTTTTATACCTTCTCTTACCGCAACAGCTACAAATCTCGGGTTTTCTCCACAGCAGGCTAAAATTTTAGCAGAAATAACAGGGAGAGGCACAGTTGTATATTTAGAAAAGGAGCATTTATCCCCTGAGGAAGTAAAAAAACAAGTTACCTCAAAAAAGGGGACAACTGAAGCAGGATTGCAAGAATTGAAGCACGATATTAAAAACTTGTCTGCGGCAGTACGAGCGGCATGGCAGCGTGCAAAAGAATTATCTAGAGAGGAGTAGATATGTCCAAGATCGGAATCATCGGCGGAAGCGGTTTATATAAAATTGAAGGCATCAAAAACATAAAAGAAATAGCTATAGAGACACCCTTTGGAGATCCTTCGGATAAATTTATCGTCGGTAACCTAGAAGACAAAGAGGTCGTGTTCTTACCTCGCCACGGCGTAGGGCACCGGTTATCTCCTAGTGAAATAAATTATCGGGCTAATATTTATGCCATGAAGAAACTGGGTGTTGAAAGAATAATTTCTGTTACTGCCTGCGGTAGTCTTAAAGAGGAAATCAGGCCATTGGATTTCGTAGTCGTGGATCAGTTTGTTGACCGTACGAACCATGCCAGAGATATGACTTTTTTTGATAAATGCATAGTGGTCCATATTGTCTTTGCTTATCCGGTATGTAGCGAACTTAGCGAATTAATCCATAGGACGGGAAGAAACCTTAATTTAAATATGCACAACGGCGGTACCTATCTAAATATGGAAGGGCCGGCATTTTCTACCATGGCTGAGTCAAACCTGTATCGTAGCTGGGGCATGGATGTAATCGGTATGACAAATATGGCGGAGGCAAAATTGGCGCGGGAAGCAGAAATCTGCTATTCAGCATTAGCCTGTGTCACTGACTATGACTGCTGGCATCCCCAACATGAATCCGTAACTATAGATATGGTAATAGAAAATCTCTCAAAAAATATAGATAATGCTAAAAAGATACTCTCTATGGTAGTCAAAAATATCTCCGAAGAGAGAAGGTGTGGCTGCGGCGAAGCCCTTAAATACGCAATCATCACTGATAAAAAACTTATCCCTAAAACAACGAAGAAAGACTTAGGTATCATTATCGGAAAATATGTCAAATAATATTGATTATAAAAATACCTTAAATCTACCACAGACTAAATTCCCTATGAAGGCAGATCTGCCAAAAAGGGAACTCCTCCTTTGGAAAGATTGGCAGGATAAAAATATCTACAGGTTTATCCGTGAAAAGTCTAAAGGCAGGCATAAATATATTCTTCATGACGGACCGCCCTATGCTAACGGCGATATACACATAGGCCATGCCCTGAATAAAACCCTGAAGGATATTATTGTAAAATACAAGACCATGAATGGTTTTGATTCTGTTTATGTGCCAGGTTGGGACTGTCATGGATTACCAGTAGAGCATCAACTCTTTAAAGAGCTAGGTATCACCAAACATCAAATCGCACAGGTGGACTTCCGTAAAAAGGCCTACGCCTACGCCGTGAAGTTTGTCAATATACAAAAAGAACAATTTAAGAGGTTGGGTGTATTCGGCGACTGGGATAATCCTTACCTCACCTTGGATTTTCAATACGAAGAGGCAATAGTAAGGTCCCTCGGCGAGTTAGTTAAAAAAGGATATATCTATCGCGGATTAAAACCGGTTAATTGGTGCTATGCCTGCGAGACCGCCCTTGCTGAAGCAGAGGTGGAGTATGAAGACCGCGCCTCTCCTTCAATTTATGTAAAATTCGAGATGTCCTATCCGCAGGAGGTATTAAAAAACATACCTAAAAACAAAAAGGTTTACGCGGTTGTCTGGACGACCACCCCTTGGACATTAATTGCTAATGTGGCAATTGCCGTTCATCCCAGTTTTAAATATACCTTATTGGAGGTTGGTGATGAGGCATGGTTGATACAGGAGGACTTGGTTGCCCCTGTTATGGGGCAGATAGGGGTTGGAGATTATAGCAAAATAGGTTCTGTTTTAGGTAGGGTTCTCGATGGCGCACCTTATAGCGATATTTTTAAACCTGAGAGAAGCTCGAAATTCAAATTTGTTTTAGCGGATTATGTATCTGGCGAAGAAGGCACAGGCCTGGTGCATACAGCGCCTGGACACGGTCAGGAAGATTACCTCACTGGACAAAAGTATAATTTAGATACAGTAATGCCAGTAAACAGCAGAGGAGAATTTTATCAGGAGATTGCTTTAGAATTCAAAGGTCAGCATGTCTTTTCTGCTAATCAGAATATCATTAATAAATTAAAGAAACAGGGTAGCCTTTTATATTCCGGAGAGATTTCGCATACCTATCCGCATTGCTGGCGATGTAAAAATCCGATTATCTTTCGCGCTACCGAGCAGTGGTTCATAGATATAGATAAGCACGATTTGAGAAAGAAGTTATTAGAGGCAGTCGATAAAGAGGTAACCTGGGTTCCGGCTGCAGGCAAAGAAAGAATCTCTGCGATGATAGAGCTGCGTCCAGACTGGTGCCTTTCCCGTCAGAGATACTGGGGCGTGCCTATTCCAGCGGTTGCCTGTTCCGGTTGCAACAAAGAATTTCTCTTAGCCGAGGTAATTGATAAGGTTGCCGATATGGTGGCAAAGGAAGGTACAGATATCTGGTTCACCAAAGACATAAAAGAGTTTTTGCCGAAAGATTTAAAATGCCCGAATTGTCAGGGGAATAGTTTTCGAAAGGACACCGATATCCTTGATGTCTGGTTTGATTCCGGCGTAAGCCACCAGGCCGTATTAAAAAAGAGAAAAGAGCTAGATTTTCCCTGCGAGTTATATCTGGAGGGTTCTGACCAGCACCGCGGCTGGTTTCAGTCTTCCCTGATTCCTTCTATGTGTATCGATGGAAAGCCGCCTTTTAAAAATGTCCTTACCCACGGTTTTGTGGTTGATGGCGAGGGAAGAAAGATGTCCAAATCATTGGGGAATGTAATTTCTCCCCAAGAAATAATTAAAGACTACGGCGCAGACATTTTACGCCTCTGGGTTGCCTCCAGCGATTATAATGAGGACATCCGCATTTCACCTGAGATATTAAGCCGTCTAGCAGAAGCCTACCGTAAAATCAGGAATACAGCAAAATTCATTTTAAGCAATTTATACGATTTTAATCCCGATACCGATAAACTAAATTACCAGTATTTAAGAAAAATAGATAAATGGATATTATGGAGATTGGAATGGGTATTGGATTTTGTAGATAGGGCATATAAAAATTTTGAATTCTACAAGGCTCATAAAGGAATCTATGATTTTTGCAATGAAGATTTATCCATGTATTATCTGGATATGATAAAAGGCAGGCTCTATACCTATGCCGCTAATTCTGTAGAAAGACGGGCTGCGCAGACAACCATATATGAAATATTGGATGTCTTGGTAAGAATAATGGCGCCTATCCTTGTATTCACTGCGGAGGAAATCTGGCAGCATATGCCAAAAGAGCAAAAAGATAGCTTGGTGGCCAGCATCCATCTTTTAGAGTGGCCAAAAGTTAATCCTCTATTTGCACAGCATGATTTACCTCCTGAAAAAGATATTGAGGCGGAGTTAAAGACAATTATAGAGTTAATTCCAGATGTTGCCAAGGCACTGGAGGAAAAACGCGGCAAGGGAGAAATCGGCAGTTCCTTTGATGCTAAAATAAAACTGTTGACAAATAACGAAATTCGTTATAAATATTTAGAAAGCCTGAAAGATGAACTTTGTGAAATTTTTAAGGTTTCTCAGGTAGAGATAAAAAAAGAGGATAATCTGGATTCTGGTTTAACCAGAGCTAGTAAATTTGCTGATATCGCGATAGTGGCCCTTAAGGCAGAGGGAGCAAAATGCGCGCGTTGCTGGAATTATTCTCAATCCGTGGGGAAAGACAAGACCCATACTCTAATCTGCGATAGCTGTTTAAAAGCCATAGGGGGAAGATAGGTGAACCCCGCCCTTCCTAAGGACGGGGTAGAGATAAAGAAGGAAGAGCGGGGTGAACCCCGCCCTTCCTAAAAATGATAAATGGTAAGGTGAATGGGGTTATGCATAAGAAAGGAAGAGCGGGGTGAAAAATAAACTCAACAAGAAAGAGCTAGCTGAATTCAGAAAAATTGTTTTAAAAAGAAAAGAAGAGATCCTCGACGAGATAAAACACATATCCGAGGACACATTGAAGAAGTCACAGAAGGATGCCTCTGGAGATATATCAGGTTATACCTATCACATGGCGGATGTGGCAACAGACACCTATGATAGAGAGTTTTCGTTAGGGTTGGCCTCTAATGAAAGAAAATTGTTATACGATTTAGACGATGCCATTAAAAGAATAGAAGATGGTACCTTCGGCATATGCGAAGACTGTAAATCCCTCATTACAAAGACCAGGTTAAAGGCGGTGCCCTACGCACGCCTCTGCGTGAAGTGCCAAGAGAAACAGGAAAAGAGATAACCCCTTCTTACCGATGATTTTTATCATCGTATTAACCATCCTTTTCTTAGATCAGTTAAGCAAAATCCTCGTGACGCGCAATTTATCAGTAAATCATTCTTTTCCCGTAATAAAAGGGGTATTTCATCTTACGCTTGTGCATAATCGGGGGGCTGCATTCGGCATACTGAAAAATCAAATTCCCCTGTTTGTAGTTACTTCTATATTTGCCATATTTCTGATTTGCGCCAACCTTAAAAACAATAAAGAGAAAAAACTCTATAGCATATCCTTGGGTCTTATACTTGCAGGTGCCTTAGGCAACCTTATTGACCGTTTATTTTCAGGTTACGTTATTGATTTTTTGGATTTTCGTATCTGGCCAGTCTTTAATCTGGCAGACAGCGCAATAACTATTGGAGCGATACTGTTGGGTTATTCTATATGTATCCACAAATCTGTAAAATAGGTCCCTTTACTGTTTATTCATACGGTCTTATGCTTGCGGTGGCTTTTATGGTAAGTTCTGCCTTGCTTATCCTCCAGGCAAAAAGAAAGAATTTTAACCCAGAGCTAATTTTTGGTCTCGTATTTATAACGTTTATCTCCGGAATCGTGGGCGCGCGTCTCTTTTATATAATCGAAAACGCAGCCTATTATGCCAAAGAACCAGCTGAAATATTTATGCTGCAGCACGGCGGACTTTCCTGGTTTGGGGGGTTTCTCTCTGGGGTTTTTGTAGGCGTTATATATTTAAAAAAGAAAAATTTAGCCGTATATAAAGCACTGGACTTGATTGTTCCTTTTTTAGCCTTTGCCCAGGCAATAGGCAGGGTCGGTTGTTTGTTAAATGGCTGCTGTTTTGGAAAACCATCCGAATTCGGTATTTATTTTGCCATACATAAATCAGTACTTATCCCTACGCAGATATATTCTTCTCTGGCATTAATTTTTATCTTTATATTTTTAAGATTCTTACAAGAGAGGCCACACAGAGAGGGCGCAATCTTCTTTACCTACCTTTTATTATATTCCCTGAAGCGATTCGTTATAGAATTCTGGCGCGCTGATAACGAGATTATTTTGCTGGGTATGACCTTGTTTCAGATTATAAGCATTGTGATATTCTGCCTCTCTGTTTTTAAACTCAGCGCAATTATAAAATCAAAAAAATAATATGCAGGAATACATATTAAAGGTATCTCCGGAACTGTCCGGCATGCGTTTGGACTTGTTTATTCTTCAATCGTCCAAGGAGAATAATTTAGGGCTTTCCCGCACCTTTATACAAAGATTGATTCTGGAAGGCAAGGTAACCCTGAAGAATTCCAGCCTTATCAAGCCGCATTACAAAGTAAAACCAAATGATGAGTTTAAGTTAAGCATCGAAGATAAAAAGGCGGATACGCTTAAACCGGAAGATATGCCCCTGGATATTATTTATGAAGATCAGGATTTAGCCATAATAAATAAATATTCCGGCCTGGTTGTGCATCCGGCCCCTGGGAATTATGAACATACCTTGGTAAATGCGCTGTTGTATCATTTCAAAAATTTATCTGATGTTAGCCCCCAAAGACCAGGCATTGTGCATAGATTAGATAAGGAAACATCTGGCCTTTTGGTTATTGCCAAAAATAATTTTGCCCATCTTGCCTTAAGTAAACAATTTGCAGAGCATAGTATTGAACGCAAATACATTGCCTTAGTCAAAGGGAGAATGGAATTCGACGAGAACGTCATTGAGCTGCCTATCGGCAGGCACCCTGTTAAGAGAAAGAATATGGCGGTAGGGTTTGGGGAAAATTCGAAATACGCCAAGACATATTACCGTACTTTAAAACGCACAAATGATTTTAGTTTATTAGAACTAAAACCCTTTACAGGAAGGACTCATCAGTTAAGGGTGCACCTTGCATTTTTAGGTCATCCTATACTGGGCGATACTAAATACGGCAGGAACAATGAGTTTATGCGTTTATGTCTTCACGCTCAAACAATCGGTTTTACGCATCCGCGCACAGGAAAATTTATGGAGTTCTCTTGCGATGTCCCTAAAGAGTTTACGGAAAAAATGGGGTCAGAATTAAATTCTGACCCCAGGATTCAAAAATAAAACTTGATTTTTACCTAACTGATGTTATATTAAAAAGATAGAATAGGGTCAAAGATAAGAATAAAAAGGAGGAAAGATGGCAAGTAGAGCGAGTGCTCCTATAACAGTTATATTAATAGTATTAATAGCGGTTGTCTTGTCTTTGGCAGGAGGCGGATTTTATCTTTTTCAAAAAGAGCGGGTGAAAAACCTGGAGCTTCAAGAGCAGATAGAAGAGATAAATACAAAACAGAGGATAACCGAGACGAAGCTTAAAGATTCAGAGAAGTTAATTTCTGATTTGCAGACTAAATTAAAAGACGCCCAGGGCCAGATTGACACATTAAACAGCGGCTTACAACAGGAAAAAACAGCTAGTCAAGAGGCGTTAGGCAAGATAGAGCAATTAAGGATAGACCTAGAGCAACAGAAGAAATCCCGGTCAGACTTAGAAAATAAACTTGACCAGGCGCAAAATGATTTAAAGAAAACGCAGACCCAATTAAAGAATTTAGAGTTTGAGAAGTCAGATTTAGAGACAAAGGTAAAGAACCTGGAGGAAGCGTCTCAGAGCGAGGGTGTCGAATTAGGTAAAATTAAGGTTGTGCCAGAACCTGCTGCGCCTGTAACTACTGCAGCTAAAATTCAGTCAAGGCGAATGCAGGCGGCACCGGCGCCGGCAGCGGTCCCCGTAGCCAGCGAGAAGAAAGCAAAGACCCTTCCTCTTCAATCACTGGAAGGCAAGGTATTGGTTATAAATAAGGATTATAGTTTTGTGGTAATTAACTTGGGTAACAAAGACGGCATAAATGTGGGCAACGTATTTTCTATTTACCATAATAATAAATATGTAGGCGACGTTAAGGTAGAAAAGGTTCATGACTCTATGGCTGCAGCTGGTGTTGTATCCGGCGATATAAATAAGGTCAGTGAAGGTGACAAGATTGTGCAAAAGGTTAAATGAGGCCTTTTGTAGTCAAACCGCACCAGTGTCTTAAAGGTCAAATCTCTCTTTTAGGCGATAAGTCTATAGCCCATCGTTCTATAATCATCAGCGCCCTCTCCCGCGGTAAAACCAGAATTGAAAATTTTCCCGCCAGCGAAGATTGTCTTTCTACCGTAAAAGCCTTTAGAAAATTAGGAATAAAGATAAACCTTGGCGTTCGGCATACCGTTACCGTGTTTGGAAAAGGATTACATGGATTAAATAAGCCGGCTGATCCTATCTTAGTGGGCGGGTCTGGAACTACGCTGCGGCTTTTATTAGGCGTATTAGCCGGGCAGAATTTCAAGACAAAACTTCTTGCCGATACAGCTCTTTCCAAGCGGCCCATGCTGCGTGTAAATGTTCCTTTGAGGATGATGGGAGCAGTTATAAAGGCAAAAGTTTCCCGCAAAAGCGGGATCCCGCCTAATATCAATAAAGGGGCGGGAAAAAGGCGAAAGTCAAGAATAGAAGAATACCCGCCTATAATAATTAAAGGAGGAGGTCTTAAATCTATTGGCTATAGGATGCCGGTTGCCTCTGCACAGGTAAAATCAGCGATATTACTGGCAGCTCTTTTTGCAAAAGGCAATACCTGTATCAGGGAACCTGTTCCCACCCGCGACCATACTGAGCGTATGCTAAAGTTATTTAGAGCAGATATAAAAGTTCAACTAAATACGATAGTTATAAAAAGTGGCAAAGAATTAGTTTCGCCCAGGCTACTAACTATCCCCGGAGATATATCTTCAGCGAGCTTTTTCATTGTCTCTGCAGCAATAATACCGGAATCCAAAGTCTTGATAAGAAATGTAAGTTTGAATCCTTCGCGCACAGGTATATTGAGAGTATTAAAAAGAATGGGCGCGGATATCCAAGTCACCCTGCCTGGCCGGCAGGCAGGCAAGTCACTCCCTCGCCTTCGCTCGGGACTCCCTTCGGTCGCAGGTCACCCTGCCTGGCCGGCAGGCAGGCAAGTCGCCAGCGGTGAACCAAGCGGTGACTTGCTAGTAAAAAACAGTTCCCTCCGAGGCACAATAATTAAAAAAGAAGAAATTCCTTCTCTGATAGATGAAATACCTATTTTAATGGTAGCTGCCTGTATTGCCAAAGGAAAGACTATATTTAAAGATGTAGGAGAGCTACGCGTAAAGGAGACTGACCGCATAAGGTCGATGTCTGAAAATCTAAGAAAAATGGGAGCGGAAATCTCAGTTTTCCGGTTCAGGGGCAGAGAGAAAATTATTATTAGAGGCGTAAAACAGCTTAGAGGCACACAGGTAAGAAGTTTTGGCGATCACCGCACAGCCATGAGTATGATTGTTGCAGGCCTTACGGCGATAGGTGAAACCAAAATAGATGATATTTCCTGTATTAATAAGTCCTTCCCTAATTTTCTCAGCATTTTAAAGACATTGAGGCATTAAATTTCGCTTTATCTTTCCTAACTTTTTATTTGACATATAGTTTAATCTCTGATAAAATCTATCAAAATACGTTTATTTAAAGCCTGCCTGCCGGCAGGCAGGGAGTACAAGATGCTAAAACTTAAAGAAATAGCTAAAAAGTCATTTAATTATGTCCTTGGTTTATTTTCTAATGATATGGGTATTGATTTGGGTACAGCCACAACCTTGGTTTATGTAAAAGGGGAGGGTATTGTCCTTTGCGAGCCCTCAGTGGTAGCTATAGAGCGCGGCACATCTCATGTTTTGGCAGTAGGAGAAGAAGCCAAGCGTATGCTTGGTCGCACCCCTGGTAACA
>Ga0315274_10008802_pt1 | contig 14616 bp, 12 predicted proteins | sample YL17G02_20_MG_FD_203700 | JGI IMG/M metagenome (GOLD analysis project Ga0315274, IMG submission 203700) | Sediment microbial communities from Yellowstone Lake, YNP, Wyoming, USA - YL17G02_20 | ecosystem: Environmental > Aquatic > Freshwater > Lake > Sediment | place: USA: Wyoming | collected... | reverse complement strand
CCATGTTTGCGGCCACCACGAGGCGATGATGACGTCGAAACACCAAAAATACCGCCGGGGCCCGTCCCAGGCCAAGCTCGATGAGATGATCGAGGAGGCCATCGTGGACGCCTATGGGGAGCCCGAGCAAAGGGTGGGCTTCTTCAGCCTGCTCGAAGACCGGCTTAAATTGCCGTTCAAGACCGAGGTGCTGGGGATCGAACTCCCGGTCGAGCGACTTGACATGACCGAAGACGAGCAGATCGTCGCCGTCTGCTCACGCGGGAAATCGCGGCAGCGCGTCCCGATCCTGGATCTGCCTTTGTCCAGTCCTCCGCCCGAGGGTGCGGAATGGATCGACGCGTTTCGCCGCTGGGCGCGCGGAAGGTAACCATGGCACGGGAGCCGATCGAGATCGACCGCGACAAGCTGCGCGCGGAGGTTCGCAAGCTCGGAAAGCGCAAGCCCCGGTTGTCGGATTTGCGGGAATCCGGCGCGATTGAGCAGGACGCGGATTTCGTCGGTCTCCTGTACAAGCCGAAAGAGGACGACGAGGGTGAAGCTGAGCTGATCCTCAAGGATGGTGGTCCAGTCCAGGTAAACCTCCTGATCGCTAAACACCGGAACGGGCCTATTGGCGAGGTCCGACTGACGTTCTTCAAGGCGTACACGCGCTTCGAGAGCGCTGCGCCAATTGACGAAGCTGACCTGCCCGGCCCGAACCAACAGGCAGTTAATGCGGCCCGTGCCCTTGCGGCAGGGGGCAAAGCACGGATCCGTTAATCGAGGTTCCTCCGGTGTAAGCACTTCGGACCAGCGTTTGATCACTTGGGAAGAATCGTCCAGGCGGAGTCTCCGCGGGCATGCATGAGGGTCCCGATTGTTGGCCGCATGTGGCCATTTCCGAACGCACGGCGGTCTTGCAGGAGGCGAATCGCCGGGGCCTGCGAGCCTACGGAATGTTGTACCCCCTGCTGCCGGGTACTGCAGCTGACGAAGGCAGCATCACTGAGTTAGTGCGATTCTGGCTGTCGTGCGGCGCGGAGGAGGTTTTCGCCGAACCTGTGAACGCGCGCGGTTCGGGGCTGGGCTTGGTTCAAGAAGCCCTGCACGCGGTGGGTTTCACCAGCGCCGCGTAAGAGGTTGGCGCTGTGCGCAAGCGGAGCGGTTGGTCTGCCTAATGTGCGACATTGGTGAACACTGTGCAGCAGGCCATGAAGCGTGCTGGGGCGATCGACAAGTTGCGTTTCCTGCTCTATCAGTCCAATCTCGAAGAGGGGGATCTGCTGGACATACGGCGTCGCGATATCGGCATCCAGTGGTTGGGGAAGTGACCACTCAGCCTTCTTTCGCAGGCCTACTTGGCCCCCAGTGCGCGGGCCATTGCGGCTTTGGTTTCAGGGTACTCCAGCACCTCCAAGATTCTGGTAGTCGAGACGATCTTGGTCAGCCCGGAGTTTGACTCGAAAACCACGCGGGTCCTTCCTGAGGACGGGCTGACCGCACCCTCGCTGTACATGGGAGAATAGAGCGCCAATCCGATCAAGCACGCGGGCCGCCCCTGGCCCATTTGGTTGCCGAAAATGTTGAGGCCCATGGTCGGCTTCCAAAACACAGGGCCGCCGCTGTTGCCGGGAAAGGTGGTTGTGTCAATCAGGATCAAGGCATCGGGCAGCTTCGCCGACACCATCCCGTTCCTGAGCGCCGGTGCGTCGAGTTCGATGACTGAGGCCGGAAAACCTGAGACGAAGATGTCATCACCAACCGAAACGCTCTCGTACTTGGCCGCCAAGAAATCCACAGGGATGAAGCTGATGTCATCGTTTTGCTCGCTGATGCGGGGGATGGTGATGGCGATGTCGGCGTTCGTTGAATAAATCCAGCCGACGCCGGTGAGGGGCTTCATCAGCCTGAGCGGGCGGTGGTCAGGAGATCCCCCGTTTTTCTGGGGAATGCGGAAAAAGACATCCTCGTTCGGCTGCACAACGTGTTTGGCAGTGGCCAGGAGGTTAACATTCGATCGGGTCAGGAGGACGCCAGAACCTATTGAGTGGAACACTGTCTCGGGCTGCTCTACTTGGACGACCAGCTTCGTAGGCGACACCTGTATGACTTTGCCGCCATCCTGCTGAAGGATGCCGAGCGGGAGGTACTTGGTGTTTGTCCTCGTCTCGGCGGTTTCGAGAAGCAGGGTGGACTTGAGCAGGTCCTCGGGGGCTTTTGCGGTGCCGATGGTTTAGCCAAGGGCGGAAAGCTGAAGGAGGAGACAGGTGCAGAGGCAGGGCAGAACGGAGTGTTTCATGGTCATGGTCCAATCCTTCTTTTGGCGGCTGGCCGCCCGGTTTTCTGATGTCATATCATTCATCATGGCTCAAAATATATACCGCTTTTGGTTGTTGACAAATGGATTTAACACGTGTTAAGTGGCCCGCGTTGATATGACAGATGTGCCTAGAGACTACGCGGAAATCGTCCGAGCCAAGCGGCGGGCGCGTGGTTGGACGCAGGCGGAGCTTGCGGAGCGTCTCGGCCTGACGAACGTCACGATTTCACGGTGGGAGAAGGGCCGGGTCGAGCCACAGCCGATGTTTTGGCAGAGGTTTTTGGAGGCCACGGGCGGTGGCCCGGCGGTGGCCGGCGCGGCGCGCAAGGTGGCGGTTCCCGAGGCGGTGGACTTCATGGGCGACGGCTTGGCGGTCCGGGCGATGGTGGAGGGGGAGCGGCTGGCATTCGGCCACCTGGCTAACCCGGCCTTTGCGACCGAGATTTCCAGGATTGACCCCCTGCCGCACCAACGGCTGGCGGTCTATGACCACATGCTCAACCAGCCGCGCTTGCGGTTTCTGCTGGCGGACGACGCCGGGGCGGGCAAGACGATCATGACCGGCCTTTACATCCGGGAGATGCTGGCGCGGCGGCTGATCCGGCGCATCCTAGTGGTGCCGCCAGCCGGGCTGGTGGGGAACTGGCAGAGCGAAATGCGCGATCTGTTCGGCCTCGACTTCGCCGTGGTGGTGGGCGCGGACCTTTCGTCCCCGACGCTCAATCCATTCTCGACCGGCCCGAATGCAGACCGGGTGATTTGCTCGGTGGACACCCTGGACCGCGAGAAGGGGTTCTCCCGGCTGAGGGAGAATGGGGTGCTGCCCTACGACCTGGTCGTGTTTGATGAGGCGCACAAGCTGTCAGCGCGGCAGGACGCCGACCTGACCGTGCGGCGGTCGGCGCGGTACGAACTGGCCGAGGCGCTGGCAGGGGTGTCGAACCGGAAACCGGAATGGAATCTTGGCTGGAGCGCCCGGCACCTGTTGCTTTTGACCGCCACGCCGCACATGGGGAAGGATTACCCGTTTTTTGCGCTGTGGAAGCTGCTGGACCCGCAGACGTTCAGCACCATTGGTGCTTTCCAGGCGATGCCGCGAGAGAGCCGGGAACGGTTCTTCATCCGGCGGACCAAGGAAGAGATGGTGACATTTGAGGGCAAGCCGCTTTATCCAAAGCGAAACACGGACACGTTCTCCTACGACCTGACGCAAGGGGCGGTCAGCGAGCAGACGCTTTATGACCAGACGACAGAGTATCTGCGATTCATCTACAACCGGGCGAAAATGCTGAACAAGACGGCGGCGCAACTGGCGCTCGGGGTATTCCAGCGCCGCATGGCCAGTTCGACCTTCGCGCTGCTGCGGTCCTTGGAACGGCGGCTGGCACGGCTGGACGGCGTGATTGAGGACGTGGTGGCCGGGCGGATTGACCTGGTGAAACTGGCGCGGCAAGCGGAGCGGCTACGGGATGAAGATGATCCGTTTGACGCGCACACCGCCGACGAAGAAGCCGGGGGCGAGGGCGACGAGCAGAACGAGCGGTCGGAGGAAGAAATCCTGGGCAGCTTCGTGGCGACCACGATTGCGGACCTGGAAATTGAAAAGGAGTACGTGTCGAAGCTGCTGGCGCTGGCGCGCAAGGTGCAGGACCTGGGGCACGAATCGAAGTTCGAACGGCTGAAGGGCATCATCGAGGACAAGCGGTTCCGTAATGAGAAGCTGCTGGTGTTCACAGAGCATCGCGACACGCTCACCTATCTTAAGAGCCGGCTGGATGGGCTGGGGTTCACGGGGCAGGTGGCGAGCATCCACGGCGGCATGAACTACCTGGAACGGGGTGAGCAGGTGGCGTTTTTCAAGAGGCCCATCGAAGAGGGCGGCGCCAGGATGATGGTCTGCACCGATGCGGCCGGGGAAGGCATCAACCTGCAATTCTGCTGGGTGATGGCAAACTACGACATCCCGTGGAATCCGGCGCGGCTGGAACAGCGCATGGGCCGCATTCACCGGTATGGGCAGCGGGCACCCGAAGTGTTCATTCTGAACCTGATTGCCGGGAAGACCCGCGAGGGCAAGGTGGTGAAGGTGCTGCTGGACAAGCTGGAAGCAATTCGGAAGGAACTGAAATCCGAGAAGGTCTTCGATGTCATCGGGCGCATCTTCGAGGGCAGAAGCATCACCGACTACATGCGGCGCTCGTTGGAAGGTGAGGACCTGGATCAGCTCACGCTCGACCTGGGCGGGCAACTGACGAAAGAGCAGGTGGCGGCCATAGCAGAGCGGGAACGGCGCATTTACGGCGACGGTGGCGATGTGGCCATCCGGCTGCCGGCTTTGAAGGAGAAGATGGCGGCAGAGGTCTATTCGCAACTGCTGCCGGGATACGTCCGGCAGTTTGTCCAGGACGCCGGGCCGACGCTGCATCTGCGACTGGCTGCGGTGGACGAAAAGCGGTTCCGCCTGACACCGACGAGGCCACGGGCGCTAGATGCGCTGTTGCCGATGTTGGAAGCCAAAGGGCGGGACCAATTCGAGATCACGTTCTCGCGTCCCCAACGTGGGGAGAACGGGCCGGTGTGGGTGCATCCGGGTGAGCCGGTGTTTGATCAACTTCGGTTCCTCGTGGACTCGGCGGCGGGGCCGCAGGCGCGACGCGGCGCAGTGGTGGTTGACCCATCCTCGACGCACTCCTATTTGCTGCACCTTGCGGCCGTAACCATTTTGCGCCGGGCTGATCCCTCACTGGCAACATTGAAGGCCGACGAAGTGCTGGAGCAATGCCTGGTGGCCGTGCGCCAGCATGAGGATGGGACGATGACGGTGCGGCCAATTGAGGAATTTCTTTTGCTTGAGCCGCGCAACGGCGGGTTGCCGCTGGACGCGCAACGGCTGGCGGTGTCGGCACAAGGCCGGATTGAGGAAGCACGGGCTTTCATGGTGGCGACGGTCGCCAAGGAGTTCGCGCAGAAGCATCGCGACCGGTTGAACGCTGACCTGGCCTCGCGCATTGAGTTTTTGCGCCAGGGCTTCTTCTACGAGCAAAAGGAACTCGTCGAGGCGCGCACAGTCTGGAGCAAGCGGCGGCGCGAGGGCCATCTCTCGGCGGAACGGGAAATCGCCCGCATCCGCGATTTGCAGCGGGCGTGGGAAGCGCGGTCGCACGATGCGGAGCAAACGGTCTTGCGCGAGCCAGCCCTCATCGGCGTCGGGCCGGTGGAATTTCTTGCGCATGTGCTGGTGCGTCCGGCGGCGAATGACGAGGAGAGTATGCGCTACGACGCCGAAGTGGAGCGAGTGGCGATGGAACTGGTGATGGCGCACGAGCGGGCGCTGGGGGCGCGAGTACAAGACGTTCACTCTCCCGAACTGTCCCTGTTGGCCGGGTTGAATACGCCGTGGCCGGGCTTTGATGTGTTAAGCCACCGACCTGACGGCAAGCGCCGTTGCATTGAGATCAAAGGCCGGGCACGGGTCGGGAACATCCATATCAGCACCAACGAGTGGGCGGCGGCGGCGAACCGGCGGGAAGAATACTGGCTTTATGCGGTGTTTGATTGCGCGTCCGCTGCGCCGCGACTGGTGGGGGTGCAAGACCCGTTTGCCAAGCTGGTGGAAAAGGCCGCCGGCTTTGACCTGGACGCCAATGACATTTTAGCCGCCGGGGAACACCTGGCGTGAAGCCTGCGCAATATGCGAACAGAGACGTTTTCTGAAAGAGAGATCCCGAAAAAGAGACACCCGGCTTTCGCCGGGCGTCGGGCCGGTGATGCTATCACCGGCGGGGTGATACGCGGAGTTTTGCAACTCCGCCTGAATCAATCAAGCACTAAATCGGCGTTTTTGCAACCCACTTGAGCCATGGAACGCGTGATCACCTACATTGACGGATTCAACCTCTATTTCGGCATGCGTTCAAAGGGCTGGCGGCGCTATTACTGGCTGGACATGTGGGGATTCTCATTGGCCTTGTTGAAGCCCGGCCAACAACTGGAATACGTGAAGTATTTCACCAGCCGCGTGTCCTCCAGCCCGGACGATCCCGATCAGGATAAACGCCAGAACCTCTATCTGGAAGCCCTCGGCACATTGCCACAGACGACGATCTACTTCGGCCACTATTTGTCGAAAACCATGCAATGCCGCAAGTGCGGCGCGACGTGGATGAAGCAGGAGGAAAAGATGACCGATGTGAACATCGCCATGGAACTGCTGGTGGATGCGCAGCAGGACAGGTTCGACACGGCATTGTTAATCTCGGCGGACAGCGATCTGACCGGACCGGTGGTCAAGGTGCGGAAATTATTCCCGAAGAAGAGAGTGGTGGTGGCTTTCCCGCCGAACCGGGTGTCAGAGCGACTGAAGCGTGAGGCCAACGGGTGGATCAATATTGGTGCGGACTCCGTCCGCAACAGCCAACTGCCCGATCCGGTGGTGAAGCCGGACGGCGTTGCCCTGCACAAGCCGATAGAATGGAGATAAATTTACCGATGAACGATTACTCGCGATTGATTGAACACGCCTTCCCGCTGCGGCAGGCGTCCATTGATTCGGTGCATGAAAAGAACGTGCGGCACGGGCACATCTCCACCCTGCACATCTGGCCGGCGCGGCGTCCGCTGGCGGCGGCGCGGGCGGCGCTGCTGGCCACTTTGCTGCCTGATCCGGGCACGCCCGAGGCGCGGAAAGAATTGTGCGAGAAGATTGGCGGGAAGCTTCAGGATGCAAAGCCGGACAAGGACGGTCGGATTAAGGAGGAGACTGTTGGAGGTGTGCTTCGGTGGAAGCGTGAGACTGAGAACAAGGCAACGATGGATTGGTTTCGAGAAGAAATACGCAAGGCGAATGGCGGACGCGCGCCGAAGGTGCTCGACCCGTTCGCGGGCGGCGGGGCGATTCCGTTGGAAGCGATGCGTCTGGGCTGTGACGTGACTGCCGCCGATTTGAATCCGGTGGCGTGGTTCATATTGAAATGCACACTGGAATATCCGCAGAAGCTGGCTGGCCAGAAGCGCCCACTGCCGGAGTTTATCCGTCGTGATGCGGAGTTCATGGAAGAGTTCTTTAAGAAGTTTCACGGCTTGAAAGGCGCGCAATTGCGTAAGGCAATGGAAGCTGTGGGACACGATAAGGAGGGCGAGTGGGTTCAGGATGAGGTGAACCTGGGAGAATTAACAGAGATTGGTGGTATTTCCCTGGAAGCCGACTTGGCGTGGCACATTCGCGCGTGGGGGCGAAAGGTTCTGGGTGAGGCTCGCAAGCAACTGACAAACCTCTACCCGATCTATGCCGAATGGCAGCCACTAACACCGGGTAAGCCCTTCGATCCACAGCCGATGCGGTTGGTTGAACCAAATGAGGATGGGTTCGCTGATGTTGCGAAGCTGAACGCGGAACTTGGTGAGAAGTATCTAGAGGACAAGTTTAGTCCGCGGTGGGTGGAGAAGCCCGCTGCTGCCTACATGTGGGCGAGGAAGGTTACCTGCAAGAACTGCAGGGCGACTATTCCGCTGCTCAAAACCCTTTGGCTGTGCAAAAAGGAGAATAAGCGAATCCGACTTGTGCTGGAGGCTAAGCCGGACAGAACAGGTGTGGATCTCTCCATAGAACGTAATGTTCCAGAGCGCGGAGGCAACGCAGCGCAAAAGCGTGAACATGACAAGAAGCTTGGGGCTGGAACGATGTCGCGAGCGGGGGCACAATGTCCGTGTTGCCCGGCGATCATGAAGACGGAGGATATCCGCTATGAGGGTACAAATGGGCGGCTTGGGGAGATGATGACGGCCGTGGTTGTGGATGGACCTAATAGCAAGGAATACCGCCTCCCGACGGACCACGAACGCCGGGTTGCCGAAATTTCAGAAGAGTTCGTGCGAAGCATTTTCAAAAATGTGGCGTTCGGACTTCCTGAAGAGCCGACGCCTAAGTGTGGGCCGGGCGCGTCCAGGGCGTTTTCGGTTGATCAATACGGCTTTGATCAGTGGAGAAAGCTTTTTACAAATCGTCAGTTGGTAGCGGTGGGAAGCCTGGCTATGGCAACGCATAATGCCGCTGTGAGTCTGCGAAGCGCGTATCCGGAGTCTTTCGCTATTGCGTTGAGTTCGTATCTGGCTGTTGCGTTGGACCGGTCTGCGGATCGTTCCACGTCTGTCTGCCGCCTGGACATCGGACGAGAAACCCTTCAGAGCACGTTCGCCCGCTTTGCGTTACCGATTCTGTGGGACTTTTGCGAGGGCAACCCGTTTTCCGACACGACCGGAAACTACCTAAACGGTCTCGAATGGATTGCTCTTTACGCGGAGCATGCATGTGACGCGGGGGAGAAGGCGACCCCGCCAACGGTGCTAAAGAAATCGGCGCTTGTGGAGAATCGTGGCCAGTACGATCTCATCCTGACTGATCCTCCGTATTACGATGCAATTCCCTATTCCGATCTGATGGACTTCTTTTACGTTTGGTTGCGTCGGACACTCCACGGGCTTAGTCCAGAGCTCGATGCGGCCTTTGCGGAGCCACTGTCGCCAAAGTGGAATCATGAATCGAGAGACGGCGAACTTATAGATGATGCCGCACGCCACAACGGAGACAGAGAAGCTTCAAAAAATGCATACGAAGAAGGCATGGCGCGAGCGTTTCAGGCATGTCACGCTTCACTCGCAGAGAGCGGCCGGTTCGTGATCGTTTTTGCCCACAAGCATCCGGATGCGTGGGAAACCCTGGTGTCGGCAATCATCCGCGCCGGGTTCGTGGTGGATGGGTCGTGGCCGATTTCCACAGAAATGGCAAACCGGGCGCGGGCGCTGTCTTCGGCTGCACTGGCATCATCCGTGTGGTTGGTTTGTCGGAAGCGCGACCCGTTGGCGAAGGTCGGCTGGGACAATCGTGTGATGGGCGAGATGCGTGAGAACATCGCAGGGCAGTTGCGGGAGTTCTGGGATGCGGGCATTCGCGGGCCGGACTTTGTGTGGGCGGCGACCGGCCCGGCGATGGAGGCTTACAGCAAGTATCCAGCGGTGAAGAAGGCGAACAGTCCGACGAACGAATTTCTTTCCGTGAAAGAATTTCTGGCTGCCGTGCGGCGCATTGTCATCGAGTTCGTCGTCGGTCGGGTGCTGCACATCGAGTCCGGCACAGACCGGCTTGATCCGGTCACAAGCTACTACCTCCTGCATCGAAACGATTTTGGTTTTGAGAAGGCCCCAGCGGGCGCGTGCATCCTGTATGCGGTGAGTTGCGACCTCTCGGACGCGGAACTCGAACGCACCTGGAACTTGGTTAAGGTCAAGGGCAGCACCGTGCCCGAGCCGGATGAAGCGGAAGAAGAAGCCAGTGACGAGGTCGGTGAGCCCGCTGAGGAAATGAGCGGCGGCGAGTTCATCCTGCGCACATGGAAAGAGCGGAACGAAAAGCGGATGGGCTTTGAATCCGTGGGCGGGCGCGAGATTCCGCTGATTGACCGCGTCCACCGGTTGATGCACCTGTGGCGCGACGGGGACGTGCGAAAGGTGGACGACTACCTCGACGAATACGCGCTGCGCCAGAACGAGTTGTTCGGGCGATTGATTCAATCGCTGATTGAATTGTCCGACCAAGGCGGCGATGAGCGGGCGCTATTGGAAAGCCTGAGCAACCACCTGGGGGCGAAAGCGGCGAAGGCAGACAGGACGCTTCCGCTGGCGTTGGAAGATAAGAGTGAAGAGTAGAGCATTGGAGATTTAGGATTTCAAATTTCAGAGAAGTAACTAGAAAACACAAGAATATGCCGCCAACACCGAAATGGAAACCGTGGCACGAAGTGGTCCAGCTTCGTGATGAACTGAAAACGGGCGAGCTATCGCTGGCGATGTTCGCCGCCGACCTGGATGAGGTCATCCTCAAGAAGGGGAAGCGCCCGATCTACGAGGACCCGGCGAAGTTCTTTGCCCTGACCTACCCGACCTACAACCTGCGCAACCTGGCGCGGGACGTGGTGCGGCGGCTGGCGGGCAAGAGCGACAAGGCGGTGCGCCAATTGAACCTGACCTACGGCGGCGGCAAGACGCACACGCTGATCACGCTGTTCCACCTGGTGGACGATCCGGCGTCGCTGCCGGACCTGCCAGCGGTGGAGGAATTTCGCACGCACATTGACCTGGGCAAGAATCTGCCGAGGGCGCGCGTCGCGGCCATCTCGTTCGACAAGCTGGATCTGGAGACAGGCGCGGAAGTAGCTGACCCCACTGGCAAGATAACCCGCCTGTTCCATCCGTGGAGCGTGCTGGCCTGGCAACTGGCGGGAAAGAAGGGGCTGGAAATCCTGAACGGCGGGAAGGGCATGGCCGAGCGCGATACCGCGCCAGCCGAAAACGTGATGATAGATTTGCTAGCCGTCCCGAACGCAGAGGGGGTGTCGTCACTCATCCTGCTGGATGAAGTGCTGATGTATGCCCGGCAGAAGGTGGCGCAGGACAAGGCGTGGCTGGCCAAATTGCAGGCGTTCTTCCAGGCGCTGACGCAAGCCGCGGTGAAGACGGACCGATGCGCGATCGTGGCGTCGTTGCTGGCGTCGGAACTGAAATGGATGGACCAATCCGGCTTGCAGATCACGAATGCGTTGAAGGAAATCTTCGCGCGCCAGCAAGAAGAGCCGGTCGAGCCGGTAGTGAAGGAGGATGTGGCGGAGGTATTGCGCCGCCGGTTCTTCAAGCCGGAGAGCATCAAGGACAAGGAAGTGTTGCGCCCGCACGCGATGGTGGCATTCAAGGGCATTGCCGCGCATGATGAAATCGTGAAGAAACAAGGGGCGGAAGCGGAGAAGCGCTACGTGGAGAGTTATCCGTTCCACCCGGAACTGACGGAAGTGTTTTATACGAACTGGGTGCAACTGGACCAATTCCAGCGGACGCGCGGCGTGCTGCGGCTGTTCGCGATGGCGTTGCGCGACTCGGCGGGGAAAGACCGGTGCCCACTGGTGGGGGCGAATGTGTTTCTGAAAAAGCTGGGCGAGGAAGGGCTCTCCGATGCGATGCGCGACTTGGTGGAAATTGCAGACGCTCAATCCGCCGACGGGCAGAAGGTAGCGTGGAGCGGCATCCTGAACCGCGAACTCGGGTTTGCGAAGGGGATTCAGCGGGACTTTGCGGGGCTGGAGAATCGCGAGATTGAGCAGGCGGTGCTGACGACGTTCTTCTATTCGCAACCGGTGGGCCAAAAGGCGCACGTGCGGGAGTTGAAGTTGGCAGTCGCGCCGACGAATCCCGACCGCATCGAACTGGAAAAGGCGCTGCTCCGGTGGGCTCAGGACAGCTATTGGCTGGACGACAAGTTCACGGCCACGGAAGGCGGCGCGCTGCCGGAAGACTGGCGGCTGGGGAACAAGCCGAACCTGACGCAAATCCACCAGGAGAAAAAGAGCAGGATCGAGAATGACAAAGGGCTGATTGCGGTGCGGCTGGATAAGGCGATTCGGGACGTAAAGAAGCTGACGGATGGTGCATCGGGCCTGGGCGTGCGCGTGCATCAACTGCCAGAGAAGCCGGCGGACATCGAGGATGACGGCAAGTTTCACTTCGCCGTGATGGGGCCAGAGGCCGCCTCGGAGTCGGGCAAGCCCTCGGCGGTGGCAAAGCGTTTCATTGATGAAACGACAAGCGCGGCCAAACCGCGCGTCTATCGCAACGCGGTGATCCTGGCCGTGCCGTCGAAAGACGGGCTGGAAGTGGTGCGCAGCCGGATTGCGGATTTGCTGGCGTGGGAACAAGTGGAGTCGGAACTGAAGGAGCAAGCGAAGAAGGGCAGCATTGACGCCCAGCGGATGCAACGGCTGACGGTGGAAATGGAGAAGGCGAAGAAGCTGGTGCCGGACGCCATCCGGCAGGCGTGGTGCATGATGGTGACGGTTTCGGAAAACAACGACGTGCAGGCGTTCAAGCTGAGCATCACGGATGATCCGTTGTTCATGACGCTCAAGGCGGACACGACGCGTTCGCGGCTGCAAGAGACCAAGATCACGGCGGAGTCCCTGCTGCCGGACGGGCCTTATGATTTGTGGAAAGAGGGCGACACGCTGCGCCGGGTGAAGGATTTGGCGAGCGCGTTTGCGCAGCATCCCCACCTGCCGAAGATGCTCAGTGCGACGGCGATTGTGGATACGCTCGTGGACGGCTGTGTGGCCGGCGATTTCGTGCTGCGGCTCAAGCGACCGGACCAAACGGTGCGGACCTGGTGGCGGTCGCGCCCCGATGAGGAGGCGCTGAAAGACTCGGATTTGGAAGTGGTGTTGAGCACGGCGGCAGAACTGGCGGAGATTCCGGGCGCGTTGCTGCGCAAGGGGACTTTGCCTGGGCTGTGGGAAACCAAGGCGGAGTTGCCGTTGTCGGAGTTCAAGGCGCATTTCGCCGGCGGCAAGGTGGTGCAAGTGGACCGGGGCGGTTACATGGGAGGACAGCAGGTGCCGAAGGCCAGCGCGGAAGTGGTGAGCGGCTCCGTCGAAAAGGCGGTGGCCGACGGTGACCTGTGGCTGGTTTCCGGGCCGACTTCGTTGTTCAAGGAACGGATTCCGGCGGGCGTCTTAACGGATGCAAGCCTTTTGCTTCCGCCGCCAGAGCCGCTCGTGGCAGCGGCGATTCTGCAAGCCAACGTGCCTGCGGCGTGGAAGGACGGGAAGGCAAGCGTGGCGGGCATCCTGGCTCAGCTTACGGTGCAACGCGGAAAGCCGGTACCGTGGTATCAGGTGGCACAGGCCGTGGATGGGGCCTTGCGGGCGCGCTTGGTGGAATGGGATGCGGACTCGGCCGGTTGGCCGTGCGACCCTTCCGCTGCTGCCAAGGTGGTGCTCAAGGCGGTCGCGGTCGCGGGCGGTGGGGGCGGCGGCGCTGGCGGCGGCGCGCTGAACGACAAGGGCGTGACGTATCACGCGTATCTCCAGCCGAACGAGCTACAGGACCTGGCTGACGGCCTGACGGCGATCATGGAATTGCAGGCGAAGTACGGGATCAAGATACGGTTCAACCTGGCGGTGGAGGTGACGGCGGAGAAAGATTTGAAGCCGGAAGCGACTGCTGAGCTGCGGAAGGGGTTGGATGACATATCCGCTGCGTGGCATTGAGGGCAAAGCAACGGAGAATGTCATGAAGAAGCTCTCGTTATTGCCGGAGAAGACATCAGCGATTCGCTGATAATGCCTCTGGACGCGTTTGTGCGTTCGATTTCAATTAACCGGGATACGCCGCACAGTCTGTTCCTCGGGGCGGGCGCCTCGGTCAGCTCAGGAATTCCTTCCGCTGAGAGGTGCATCATGGAGTGGAAGGGGCGAATTTTCACGTCTGCGAATCCGGGATTGGAGAAGGAAGTGGGGCACCTGTTTCTCTCGTCGGTGCAGCGCCGAATTCAAACATGGCTCGACAGACAAGCGGGCTTTCCTCCAGCGGGAGCACCTCACAGCTCTACTGAGGTCTGAATGAAGTCGTGCTCTGCGCGGCGGCGACGATTGTTGCGCCCGCCTCGCGGATCACGTCCACACAGTTGTAATCACTCGTGCCGTGTTCGCTCGCCGTCATAAATCGCTGCGCCTCGTCGGCCCAAAGGATTAAAACGTTATTTCTAGCGCGATCGGCCTTGGCCTTGTCGAAGCGACGCAAGGCGTGGTTGTAATAAAGCAGCTTGAGGAACGTGTTCACATAACGCCGCTCCGTTTGGAATTTCTGCGGCATCGTCGTGAGAATGATCTTGCCCTGATCAATCGCGGCGAAATCGAACGTGTTTTCGTCGGCGCAGAAGACCTCGGCCACCTCGGGCGTCAGGAAGTATTGAACGTAGTTGCCAATGGTCTCGCGGACGCCGCCGGACTGCTCCTCGGGTTGGTTAAGAAAGCGATTCACGAAGTGCGCGTAAACGGCGGCGCGCCGGGGAGTTCCCAGCAGGCCCTCCAGGTTCTCCATCTCCTCTTCCAGAACGGCCCGGTCGGAGAGCAACTCGAAAGCTCCAAGCAACGTCACGGGCCGGTGCAACTCGAAAAGCATTTCGAGTGCGTGCGCGATGTGCGTCTGCGCCTGGCTTTTGAAAAAGCCCTTGTCCCCGCCTTGTCCGAGGCTGGTCGCTGTGTCCACGACGAACTTGGCATAGGTCGTAAAAGGAATGCTGCGGTCGCCGGTCAGGTTGAACCGGTGCGGCGGCCTCCAGTCGGCGCCGCCGTCGTCGGTGCGGATGCGCAGATGAATCAGGTCTCCAACAAGATGCTCGACCGCATTTCAGTGTGCCAGCCTCGCGAACTGGCGCTTGCCTCTGGCGACCGCCTCCACCTGAAAGCAAATCGCAAACTGGCTTCCGGCGGGCGCGT
>Ga0315274_10008801_pt1 | contig 14616 bp, 10 predicted proteins | sample YL17G02_20_MG_FD_203700 | JGI IMG/M metagenome (GOLD analysis project Ga0315274, IMG submission 203700) | Sediment microbial communities from Yellowstone Lake, YNP, Wyoming, USA - YL17G02_20 | ecosystem: Environmental > Aquatic > Freshwater > Lake > Sediment | place: USA: Wyoming | collected... | reverse complement strand
CGTGCCCTGGAAATCGGCGCACGGCAGCACCTCGACTTCAAAGTCCAGGGTGCGCCAGCCGAGTCTGCCGTCGACGTAGTCGAAGTAGCGGTCCAGTGGGCCGGTGTAGACCACCGGGGCCTTCGGGGACGCCGCTCGCAACTCCTCTCGGACATCGAACCAGTCGGTGTGGGTGCGCACCTCGATCAGGTCGTGAGCGGCCATCTTTGTCAGCCAGGCCGTATACCCGTCGACCGGCAGTCCCTCGTAGGTATCGGTGAAATAGCGATTGTCGAAGGTGTAGCGAACGGGTAACCGGCTGATGATCGCGGCGGGAAGTTCCTTGGGATCGGTCTGCCACTGCTTGGCGGTGTAACCCTTGACGAACGCCTCGTAGAGTGGCCGACCGACGAGCGAGATCGCCTTCTCTTCGAGGTTCTTTGCTTCGGCGGTGTCGATCTCGGCGGCCTGCTCGGCGATCAACGCACGCGCTTCCTCGGGGCCGTAATAGCGGCCGAAGAACTGAGCTACCAGACCGAGTCCCATCGGGAACTGATAAGCCTGCCGGCCGTGCATGGCGAATACCCGGTGCTGATAGCCGGTGAACTCGGTGAACTGGTGCGCGTAGTCCCACACCCGCTTGTTAGAGGTATGAAACAGGTGGGCGCCGTAGCGGTGGATCTCGATGCCGGTCTGCGGTTCGGTTTCCGAGTAGGCATTACCGCCGAGGTGCCCCCGTCGCTCAATGACCAGGACCCGCTTGCCGAGTTGGCTGGCCGCGCGTTCGGCAAGGGTCAGGCCGAAAAATCCCGAGCCGACGACGATCAGGTCATAAGAGGTCATTGGCGCCTAGGTTATCGGAAACGTACGGCGCTAACCTCATCGCGAACCCGGCGTCGCGGGTGAAATTGACCGCGCGGCACCCGAACTCAAGGTCGCGATTGGCTCACGATTCAGCATCGTCACTCCAGTCTCACAAGCCTCAGCCGTACCATCGGATCGTGGGCTTCGGAGCCGGCGTCGGTCGATTCCGGAGCGTGCGAAAAAAGTAAACCGGGTCCCAAAAATGGGCACCCGCATAGTCCAGATTGAGGAGACTCCCGTGCCGAACCGTCGTCGACGCAAGATCTCGACAGCCATGAGCGCGGTTGGTGCCCTGGCCGTCGCCACCCCCGTCGCAGCTCTCAGCGTGATCGGACTGAGCTCTCAGCCGTCTGCCGAGCACCGCGAATTCACCCGGGCGGCGGTCGTCACCGACCTGCCCAACGAGATCCTGTCGGCATTGCAGCAGGGTCTTTCACAGTTCGGCATCAACCTGCCGCCGCTACCGACCGGACTGAGCCCGGCCGGAGCCCAACCCGTGCAGACCGGTCCGCTCAGCCCGGGCCTCACCACACCGGGCCTGACCACACCGGCGCTCACCACACCGGGCCTGACCACACCGGCGCTCACCACGCCGGCGCTCACCACACCGGGCCTGACCACACCGGGCCTGACCACACCGGCGCTCACCACGCCGGGCCTGACCACACCGGGCCTGACCACACCGGCGCTCACCACACCGGGCCTGACCACACCGGGCCTGACCACACCGGCGCTCACCACACCGGGCCTGACCACACCGCAGATCGGCGTGGATCCTTTGCTGACCAGCCCGGCCGCCGGCACCATCGGCTTGCCCATCGAGCAGCCGATCAGCGCTCCGCTGGGACCCATTGCCGGTACCTACCCGATCCTGGGTGACCCGTCACTCGGTATGCCGATGGCTCCGGTGGAAAGCTCCACAGGAATCATCGGCGATCTCAGCAGTGCCGCCAACCAACTTGGCGTCGGCCAGGCGATCGACCTGCTCAAGGGCGTCCTGATGCCGGGTATCACCCAGGCCATGCAGGGCGCGGCAGCATCGGCCGCAGCTGCGCCGGTCGCAGCGGCACCGGCAGTGGAAGCCGCGGGCGTCGCCGCATTGGGCTAAAGCGCGCAAGGCTAAGCGCGCACGTCTAAGCACGCAAGACCTGCACGAAACGGCACCGCAGGGTGGGTCCGGCCAATCGGCCGAGGTACCACAGACCCCTGCGGTGTCGTTGCAGGTACCAATAGTCACAAGCTCCCCACTAGTCCGTGTCGCACCGCGAGCAACAGCTATCTCATACGTAACATCAGCCGGGTGTTGTTCCGTCGTCCACCACCGACGATCCTTTTCACCGCGGTGGCGGCAACCATGCTTATGGCACCGTTGGCGATCAACGGTGGCAACGACCGTCAATCCACTCCGAGTGCTGATGACACCGTCCTGGTCCAGCAACCACTCGCCGGCGTAGGCGGCGGGGAAACTGTCCGCGAAATCAGCCAGCCGACTCCTTTCTCGATGGTTGCGTTGACCGGGAACGATCTGAGCGACACCTCCGCGCGGATACGGGCCAAGCGCCCGGACGGGTCCTGGGGACCCTGGTACCGCACCAACAACATGGAATCGAACTCCGACGACTACCTCGGTGAAGCCACCCGCGGCACCGACCCCGTTTTTGTCGGCAGCACCACCTCGGTGCAGATCGCGGTGATTCGCCCCGAGGGCGCACCCGTGACCGTGGCCCCTCCAGACACTGGTCTCGACGCCGGCCGGGAACTCGGATACATACCGGCGAACACCGAAACGTCAATCGCGCAGAATCTGTCCGCGGTGCTGATCACTCCCCCGCAGTCCCCGGTAGACACCCAATGGACGCCGCCGACGGCGACACTCGGCCCGGGACAACCACCCAACATCATCAGCCGCGCCCAATGGGGCGCAGGCACCAGCATGCGGTGCGGAGGACCCTCGTACGGCAGTGGAATACGTGCGGCAGTCCTACACCACACCGCGACCGGAAATGACTACTCGCCGCAGGATTCGGCGGCCATCATCCGTTCGATCTACGCGTACCACACCATCACGCTTGGATGGTGCGACATCGCCTACAACGCTCTGGTGGACAAATACGGACAGGTTTTCGAGGGCCGGGGCGGCGGGATCACCAAGGACGTACTGGGTTCTCACACCGGCGGTTTCAACCGCGACGTCTGGGGGGTGTCCCTGATTGGTGACTTCGAAGAAGTTCCGCCACCGGACGTCATGGTGAAAACGACGGGCCGACTCCTGGGCTGGCGGATGAGCCTCGATCGCGTTAACCCGCTGAACACCGTGCAACTAAAGTCTGCGGGCGGTCAGTACACCGTGGTGCCCGGCGGCAATTCCGTGACACTGCCCGAGATTTTCGCCCACCGCGATGTGGGCAACACCGAGTGTCCGGGCAAAGCCGGATATGCGGCCCTGGACGAGATCCGTTCCATCGCAGCCGGTTTCAACCGTCCACCCGACGTGATCGAGTCACTCCGGGGAGGCGCGATCCTGAACCGGTGGGAGGCCGACGGTGGACCGCTTAGCCCGTTGGGTATGCCCACCTCACCGGAGGCCATCGGAACGGGAGGCGCCCGCTACGCCACCTTCGAACGGGGCGCGATGTACTGGTCACCACAGACCGGCGCTCAACCCCTTACTGGCGCGATCTATGAGGCGTGGGCTTCCCTCGGCTACGAACTCGGAGCGCTTGGTCTGCCGACCAGTGGCGAGATCGCCGAGCCGCAATGGATCGTGCAGAACTTCGCCCACGGCACCTTGAACTTCGATCGCCAGACTCACAATGTCGTTCGGGTGATCGACGGGATCACCCTGCTGATGCCCCTGACGCCGGTCGAAGGTCCGCCGACGCAGTTGGAACGTTTCAGCCGAGTCCAAACCGCCGGCTGAGGCGTTCGGTGGCACCGCTACTGCGGTATTGACGGCACCGGTGTACCCACCAGAATCCCTTCCATCGCGCCATCGTTGTTGACCAGAAGTCCGCGACCAGGTGGTAGTTGGGCGGCGCTGGTCCGTCCGAACACCTTCACAGTCTGCGGGTCGTTATCCATGAACAGTGTCGGCGCCCGCGACCCAGTCATCTTCTGGATGAACGGATTCATCGCCGCGACACCGGCCCAGTTACCCGGAAGCCGGGTGGCGAAGACGTGTAGGCCCGTCTCGCGCCCTCGTTCGATCAGGTCCCACAGCGCAGCGGTCGCGGCCGCCCGGCCCACACCGCTGGCCCGGAGTTCCTGTTCGTCATCGATCAACAGAAAGTGATGCGGGCCGGTCCATGCCGGCCGGCTGAGCAACTGCTCCTGGGTCAGGCCTGGCGGCGGCAGACGATCCCGCACGATCTCCGCCACCTCGGCCAGCGCCTGGTCGATATCTTCCGGCGTGTAGGCATAAGCGCGTACATGGGGCGCCTGAATCCTGCCGATCAGAGTGGTCTTTGGATCAATGATCGTGATCTGCGCCGCTCCGGGCGATAGTTGCGCGGCGATCGCCTGGCCCAGCGCGGCGAGCGTGGTCGTTTTGCCGCAGCCCTGACGCCCGATCACCAGCAGGTTCGGCACCGTACCGGTCCGAAGTGCCACCGACTGCAGCGCGCTCTCCGCGATCGCGAATGGGATGTTCAGCGCATCCGCATTTGCCTCGGTCATGCGGTGGCTCCGCAAAATGTCATCGAGCGGAATTCGCTCGGGAAGCCTCGCCAGGGTCTCGAGTCTGCCCACCCCGGCCCAGGCGCCGATCACGGCGCCTACCTCACGGGTTCCTATCCGCTCGCCGTCGGGCCCGTGCATCTCCGGCAGCCCGATTAACAATTCGTGCCCCGCGCCCGTAACGCCGAAACCCGGCCGGTCAAGAGTTTGTCGCGCCGCACGGCGATGCTCGATCCCGGTACCCATCTGCGTCTCATCGGGATTGCTCAGGCGCAGTTGGACGCGCGCGTTAGCCACGTTCAGCAGGGCCTGTTTCTGGCCGACCAGCCATCCACTTGCACTGGTCATAATGTGTACACCGTATGAAAGGCCCTGGCGCGCAATGGCAATCGTGCGGTCACCGAGCGCACTGTCCTTATCGTAGAGATCTCCGAAGTTGTCGATCACCAAAAACACGTCGCCGAATTTATCCTGCGGGTCGGTTGCACCACCCATCGCACCGAATCGGCGATCCCGAAACTCGGCGATATCCATCCGGTAGCGCTTGAACGATGCCTCCCGAACACGCACCAGACCCTCGATCGTGGCGAGGATGCGCGAAACACCCTCGACATCGGCGAGGCTCACGACACCGGCCACATGTGGAAAATCCGCGACCGGATACAACGCGGCACCGACGCAGAAGAACGTCACCCGCTCCGGGCGGTACATCAACGCCGCAGCGGTGATCATCGTCATCAACGTGGTCGACTTTCCACGCTGGGCGGTAGCCACCACCATGACGTTGTCCATTTCGGCGTCGATCACATGCACCCGTTGCGCATGCTCCTGCGGAAGGTCTTCGACACCAACCGGGAAGACGAGTCCAGGATTTCGGCCGTAATCCGACCACCACGGCTTACCGCGCCACCGACTAACCAACTCGTCGGCTGCTTCACTGGTCTCGAGCGGTGGAAGCCAAATCCGGTGTGGGGGCCGCGCCGGGTGCGAGGCGAGCGTTTCCCGGATGACGTCAAGCAGCTTCTTCTTCTTGAAGCCATCCGGATGATAGAGAAACTCATCGGGCTCCTGGGAGTCGTCGGTCACTACAAAGCCCGCGCCGTCATTCGCGTCGAGCGGTTGGTACTCCCACGTCAGAGATCTCGGTGCGGTGGATCCTACGGCGACGGCCGCATCCTCCCCAGCGTTGACCCTGGGCACGACGTATGGCGCGGAAACATAAAAACACCGGAATGGCTCCAGCTCACGGGGGCCGACTTTGAGGAGCGCGTAGCCGTTCTCCCCCGCGGGCAGGTGCAGTGCGGCATCGCTGCCGATGACATCGCGGGAATCCTCGGCGGTCTCGGCCCGAAGCGCCACCCGGAAAGCGATATTGCTCTTCGCCTTACTCAGCGATGACAGGTCCAGACGCTGACCCCCAAGGGTGAAGAAAACATTGCAGCCACGTCCCTCCTGTCCGATATGGATCACCAGATCGATCCAATCGGGGTGGTGGTGAAAGAGTTCGAGGTATTCGTCAATGATGACCAGCAGGATGGGCACCGGCTCCAAGTCCCGCCCAGCGAGCCGCATCTCTTCGTACTCGTTCGCATCACGTGCACCGGAATCCTTGAAGAGGCGGTAGCGGCGAGCGATTTCACCGTCTATCGCTTTGCGCATCCGATCCGCGAGATGTCGGTCGTCCTTACCCAGATTCGACAATGATCCCGCGACGTGTGGTAGTCCCTCGAGATCCTGAGCGGCCGACTCGAATTTCATATCGACGAAGACCACGATGAAACTTTCCGGCGAGTGGGTCAGAGCAATCCCATTGCACAGCGAGAGGAAGTATTCCGATTTGCCGGCACCCGAGGTCCCAATCACCACCGAGTGGAATCCGTAGCCCGCGAAGTCCTTTGCCCGAAGGATCACGTATTGCAAGTCGCCGCCGGGTTTGACGCCGACCGGAACCATCGCCCACCTCCGATCCCCCCGGCCCCTGCTTTGAGCCCATAACCGATCCGGGTCGAGATGGCGGGCATCGCTGATCCCCAGAGCGCGCAGCAGTTCAGCACCATGGGGATCCGCGCCGGCAAGTTCGGCGGCAGTGGTCGGCGACCAGCGGGCCAGCGCGCGGGCGTAGCGGTCAGCCGTACTGACGGCAAGCATGTCGGCCACGGCATAGAAGTCACCCCGATGATGAAGCCGGCCCTCCTGCAGTTCGAAGCGCTGTTCATCGGAGGTGAAGCCGACACCGGTTGCGGTCCTCGTCGCCAATCGCAACACGGTGATCCCGGCCATCCCCTTCTGGCCGGTCACCGACTCCCACGTTTCCGGGGTTCCGGTGTTGTCGTCGACAATGATCCAGTGCGGCCCCGATTGGGCGCTCCCCAACTGACTGTTAACCATTTGGGTATTTGCCATTTGGGTATTTGCAGCGGTGGTAGCAGGGCTCACACCGGACGGCGCCAGCCACGGCCCCCGGCCCTTGCGGTGCAATTCGGAGTCCAACGCATCCTCGAGTTCGGTGGGCGAGGTGAACACCAGTCGCCGCATACCGCACGCATCGAACATCTCGTCATGATGGTTGTGCGGCAACCAGACCAACCACGTCCAGTGTTCCGGGTGGCGCGTGACGACCATGAACTTGACATCAGCGGGACTGTGATACACCGCCAATGCGCACAGAATCGACCTCATCACGGCGTGCAATTCATCGCGATTCTCACTGATAAAGCTGAAACCGGGTTGTGAGCGCAAGCTCAAAACCTTGCCAATGTCACCGATTCTGCTCTGCTCCACAATGAAGTCTCGTAGCGCACGACCAGTCACGGGTTCGAGTTCCTCGCCGACCGGAACCTCGGGCCATTGCAGAGATACAGCGGAATCCTCGGTCGACTGAAAGCCGATGCCCAATCGGACATCGAGGAAGTCCTCATCGGTGCGGTTGCGCTCCCACATCCTGGGTCCACCGATGATGGTGTCGTGTTTGCGGGGATCGCCGTGAACGAACGATCGGTTGCTTCGCTCCTGCTGCGCCGTGCGCTGAATCTCATCGCGATCCTCGTCGAGTTGCCGCAGATAGACCCGCCGTTGTTTCTCCTGTTCACCCCAACTGATCCGTCTGGAACGTCCGAATCGGCCGCTGAACATCAGGGCCCCGAAGCCAATAAGACCGATCAGCGGGAAAAGGCCCGACTGCAGCGATCGGACGCCTGAGGTGTACATCACCACCAACGTGCCGACGATTCCCACCAGTAGCGCCGGAGCCGCGATCATCAGCACGATGTTGCGCGGTTCTCGTTCGGGCAAATCCAGCGGCGGCGCGATTACCACCCGGACCGGGGCCAGGATCGGGGCCGACTCCCTGGCGCACCGTACGAAACCTCTCTTCGACATGTATGTCCTCCTCAGCGTTAGCCGGACGGCGCTAAGACCGCGATCCCGCCGTCGGTATCGAAGGCATCTCGAGCCACCAGGGCGTTAGTTCGACTAATGGCCGGGCCGGAGGCAAAGGCGCGCAAGATCGGCCAGGGTGCTTGGAGGGCACGATTGGGATCAATTCCTAAGGCGGCCAGCGTGTTACGTTCCCACTCAATTCCGTACCGGACGCCCTGCGGCGATACCCAGAACAGACTCTCGCGGGTGTCGGCGGTGACGACCCCGCTGGTGGACGCCACGAAATTGGCCGCACCCGGCAGGATCAACGTCTGCCGTGCTTCACCCGTGCCGTGACCGACCAACTCGACGATATGGGAATCCGCGTCCTGCGGCGTGGGCAGCCCCCTGCCATTGAATACGGTGATGGTCGCCTGCGGATCGGTGGACAGTTTCTTCCAACTGACGCAACTGACCGGATGGACGTCGGGATCTACGAATTCCAACTTTCCAGTCGGATAGAACCCCACGTTGAGCACTTCCACTTCCGGAATCGCAATGAGCTTGTCCGGTCCGATCAACTCGGGTTCCACGGTGCCGCGGCCGTCCGCTGTTCGCAGCAGATCCGCCACGAGCGCGTTGATCCTTTGAATCCCGTTGGCCATCAGCACGTAAAAGCCACTCGGCGATCCGTTGGCGTCCTTAACGATCAGTACCCGCCCAACGACCGAACCCGCCAACCAACGTGACGGTGTTCCGGCCTCGGGTATCACCGGGGCTACCAGCGGTTCGGTCGCGGGCATGGCATCAAAGAGAACGTCCGACATCTCGATCGGTCGGGTCCTGGAGGGATCGAGCCCGAGGCTGAACGTCACCGCTCGATCTACCGGATCGATCCGGCTTCGTTGGCCGTTCCAGATCAGATAGGTGGAGCGCTTATGGGAGGCGAGGATCGCAGCACCGCTGCTCAACGGTTCGGCGCGGCCTCCGCCAGTCAACTCTCCGGCGATAGCAGTCACCGTGGCACCTCCGGCGCGGCCGTTAGCTGGTGCGGTGTCACAAACCGCCCAGGCCGATAACTGATTAGCGGGTACCGATAGTTCATCCGGTACACCGGGGATGCCAAGCGTTGGCCCAGTCGGATATTTCTGAATTTCCCGGGACTTCACCCACGCCGGAGCCACCGCGTTGCCGGTCGCCAATCGCGCGGACGTCAGGTTCAGTGCCGGATGCAGCCTGCCGTCGATCCTGGCGTACACGGCACCGGTATCGCGGTTGCCCACAATCACGGATTTCCCGGCGAGGCCCGATGGCTTAATGAAGTGCAGCAGCGCCATCCAAGCGCAGCCGAGCAAGACAAAGACCAGTGACAGCACGAGCGCCGCATGTTGCTTGCGATCGTCGTGCTTCATCCGAACCGAATACCGGGTAATCGCGGCCCGCAGGCGCCGGTTGTAGAACAAGTGGCCGGAGTTCTGATCCCGATTCGACAGGTTGAGCGGCACGTCAGACCCCGCGCCCGCCACACGGCGGCTCAGGAGGGCGGCCCATCACCGCAGCCCTCCGCCGTACCGGATCCGGTAGTCGTCTTGCACCTCATCGTGCAGGGCAGCGAAAGCGGCGTTCATCCGGTCGGCCAGTTCGCCGTGACTGTAATCGCTAACGACATTGGGCTGCAGCGTCAGTTCGATGAGTTTGCCATCCGAGTTGGCGACGGCATGGATATCACCCATGTCAACGGTGTAGGTCGTCGATTCGGCCTCGGCGAGGAGCGCTTCCCAGCGCTGAGCCGCCTCATCCAAATCCCGCAGAACGGACTCGACAAGTGCCTTGTCGCTAATCCATCGCTGCTCGGGCGACCCCTTCATCGACCAAGTATGGGAGGCGTCATCAGCTGCGTCAATTCACATTTTTGGGAACAACGGATGGTTCGTTTACAAACTCACCAGCAATCCCGCTCGTATCATCTGCCTCATCGCGGCGGGGCGTGCGGACGATGGCGAAGGCGCCTTCGGTCCGGCAGTGGCGCACCGTTCGGGACACGGAGGGTCGGCCCGGGTCCGGCTGCCAATGCAGTTTGCCCAGCTGCCGCTTCGGTGACCGTGCGCTACCCCATCGGCTGGTTGGGCCGGATCCCACGGTAGATGCCGCGGCGCACGATCCACGGCATCAGTACCCGGTGAACGGACCACGCCGGGATACGGAACGGCCGCCCATTGGGAGCGAACACCTCCACGCCGTCGGACTGGATTCCGATCACCGAACCCCAACGACGGCGCGGCGCCCGATAGGAACGCAAGGGCCGGCCAGCAGGTTCGGCGCGGATGTTGTGCGCTAGCACCGTGTCTGCGCGATTTCGGGCCGAGGAACGCAGCGGGTCGGTGGCGGCCACATCGCCAATGGCGAATACGCCGCGGTAGCCGGGAACCCGTAACTCCGGAGTGACCTTGACGAATCCGTCCTCATCGAGAAGTTCGGCGGGCAACCAGTCGGTGTTCGGCCGGGACCGACCGATTGCCCACAAAACCGCATCGGCCTGAGCGGGCGGCTGCCCGGTGCTCCAGTGCACCGGCTCGGCAGTGATGGCGTCGCAATCGAAGCCGCTCGGCACCTCGGCCCGATAGCCAGGATGGAGGCCGACCCCGAGCCGGATCAGCCTGCGCCGCAGATGTTCCCACGTCTTCCGGTGGTGCTCAACCAACGGACGATCGTTCGGGAAGTAGAGGTCGACCCTCTTAGAACTCCAGCGTGCTGCGATATTGGCTGCGGCACTCACCGCGGCCGCACCGCCGCCAACCACGATCACGGATCCGGCCGCGGCCAACCGGTCGTGGTCGGCGGCGATCTCCTCGCGGATCTGCGCCGGAGATTGCATCGCAGGACGGCGCCAGAAGCCGTTGCGCACTCCGGTCGAAATCACCAGGGTGTCATAGGGTTCGGCAACCTCGGTGCCGTCGGGGCGCTGTCCGTAAACGACCCGAGCGGCCAAGTCGACTCTAGTCAGCGTGGCCTGCACACTGCGTACCCGGTCCAGTCCACGGTAACGATCGAAGGGCACTAGATAGTCGCGTGCCCATTCGGCAGGACGGGTCAGGCGCACACCGAGTTCCTGACCGCTGACCAGCGCGGGTTTCGCCGAGATACCGACGACATCGGCCGTGCGAGCCAACCGGATCGCGGTGAGCAGTCCGCTGTCACCGAGGCCGGCGATCACCACCCGCGGCCGGTTCACGCCGGGCCAGTTCGATCCGGCCGGGGCGGGCGCGGGATCAGTTTCGGCACTCGGTCGATGACGCCCTGGTATTGCGGGCGGCGCTCAAGACTGCGCTTTTCCATCAACGGAATACTGGCGCCCAGGAACATTGCGATCATCAGGGCGACGCCGGCGAACAGCCACCACGCATCGCGCGGTGATACGGCGACACCGAACAGAGCCATGGAGAACCAGAAGCCGATCTCGCCGACATAGTTGGGATGCCGCGACCACGCCCACAAACCGCGGTCCATCACCGAACCCGGCCCGGCCGAGGCGACGAAGCGCTGCATTTGTCTATCGGCGATCAACTCCACGCTGACCGCCGCGATACCCACGGCGAAGGCCACCCACGTCAGCCACACCAGTCCGTCCCCGGGCCGGGTAAGAGCGACATACACCGGCAGCATGCCGACGAACACCTGCAGTGTCGGGAACAGGTGAATGCCGAATAGGTCGGCGAGGAATTCAAATCGTCCGGCACCGTCACGCAGTATTGGGTAGCGCCAGTCCTCGTGATTCAAGCCGGAGAACAAGTGCGCCCAGTTAGCCGTGAGCCGCACCGCCCAGAACGTCATCACCGCGGCAAGTAGCCAGATCCGCAACGAGTTCGTACCGGACGAGTCGCCGGAACCCGGACCCATGGGGCCCTGCGACCACCAGTAGAACGCCAGTAATGGCGGGATCACGCTCCAGTAAGCGTCGTAGAAGCTGGAGTTGCGGTAAGCACGGCTGAAGACGAACACCACACCGGTGGCGAGCAGGTCGGCGATCAGGGTGTCCAGCCACAGTCGGCCGGTGCGCGGCCCCCAGCACAGCCATCCGATTCCGACCGCGACCGCGATAACGTATGCCAGCATGACCAAGGCCAGTGAGCGGCCCTTGCTCATCGACGGGCCTCCTCAGTTCCTCTGGTTCCCCGGATATCGGCTGAACCTAACACGGCCGTCCGGGCGACGGATCCGCGACAATGCGGGCACGCGAACCACCGCCTTCGTCACCGGCGTCTCTACCGCGCGCGAGAAGTCCCGCCCCGGCGGGCCCGACCGGTACCGCGCCGCCCATCGTCGTGGGGCCGCGCCACTCGGTCGCGCTCGGCGCTGCGAAATCACGGCCGGCCGGCCGGCCGCCATGCTCGGGCGCGAAACTACTTGCCGGGCGCGCGTAACTGGTGACGCCGTTGCCGACACCAGCCCCGGTCGCTGATCCGCCCCCGGAACCAACAGCCGCAGGACCCACCGCCGACGGGATCGCCCCCGCGCTATTCCCGATTGCCGCCGGCGGTGCGCTCATCGGGCCGACCATCGATTGAGAAAGGCCGCCCAGATCCCGAACTGCCTGTACCGGAGTCGCGAACATCCCCATCGCAGGCTGCAGCGCGCCGAGTGCGGCCTGAACCGGCTGCATCAACGCCCCAGCCGACCCCAATGCTCCAGCCGACCCCAATGCTCCAGCCGACCCCAATGCTCCAGCGGGCCCCGATCCCCCAGCCGGCCCAGCGGCGAGACTGGCGGCGGAATTCGCCCACTGTCCGGACTCCGCCATGGCCTCGCCGGCGACAGCCCGGCCGGTGGCCTGGGTCACCGCTGCGGCGACGGTCGCAGGAGCAGCGACCGATGCGCCCGGCGGCGTGATCGGCGGCGGAATCGCCAGCGCCGCCGTCAGCGCGGCCAGTGCGGAACCGTAGGCCACACCGACGCCGGCGTTATGCGGCCAGTGCTCGCCGAAATACTCGGCGTCCAGGGCAACGATCGCCGGAGTCAACGCGCCGAACACAGCCGGGTTCATCGCCACATTCGCCGCCTGTGCGGTGCGGTTAGCGAGCGAGATCTCGGCCGGGATCATCGCCGACACCGCCGCCTGATGGGCGGCAACGGCGCTCGCCGCCACGGGTGGTTTCTCCTGAACCCACACCGAGAGCAGCTGAAGGGACGTGTTGAGTTCAGTGACGGCCGCCAACGAACTCGCCCCGCCCACGCCCTCAAAGTTCAGCGCGGTGACCGCGGTGTTGAGCATCGACAGCGAGAATGCCAGCTCGTTGCTTATCATCAGCGCCTGCCAGGCTGCGGCACTGGCGATCGTCGTCGCGGTACCGGCCGCGCCGGGGCCGACCAATCGCAGGTAGTTTGCCTCGGGAGGAAGAGCGGGCCACGCGGGATCGGGCATGACGGCAGATGCTGGGACAGCTCTACCGAGTTAACGCAGTATTGCTGATCGCTTCGGTCGCGGTGTAGGTGGCGGCAGCGAGGCTCTGCGCCTCAGCGAAGAGGCCTCGGCTGGCCAGATGCTCGATGGCGATGCCGATATAGGAGGCACCCACCGCATTGAGAGCCGCCGCGAAGTGCACGGAGTCGAGATCGGCACCCATCGGCATGACGGCGACCAACGCCTGCGCTGCCACTGCTGTCGCCGCACTCATCTGCGCACTCACACCGGACTCGGCTGCCGCCGATAGGCCTACCGAAGCCGCACTGACATTGAGGACCATGGGTCGACCTCCCGTTGGGCGCGACCGGTTGCCGCTGCATCGACCTCACCGTAGAAGTACGGCCCGGTTCTGTCGATTCACCCTGGCTCGGCTAAAGCCACCAGCGCTCGAGCACCCGGGCCAGCCCATCGTCGTCGTTGGATGCGGTGACCTCGTTGGCCGCTTCCACCGCTTCCGGGTGAGCATTCCCCATCGCCACGCCGTGGCCCGCCCACAGCAGCATCGGGACGTCGTTGGGCATGTCACCGAAGGCGACCGTGTCCTGGGCGCCGATCTCCAGTGGCCGGGCGATCTCCTGCAGCCCGATCGCCTTGCTGATGCCGATCGGGCTGATCTCCACGAGCCCGTCGTTCGTCGAATAGGTGATATCGCCAAGGGAGCCAACATGTTTGGCCAATGTGGCGGCCAGCTCCGAACTAGGCATCCCAGGCCTGCGCACCAGCAGTTTGACCGCTGGAGCACTGAGCACATCGGCGAAGGACACCTCAGTGTTGTCTGGATTGAGCCAAGCGTGTTCGTAGCCGGGCGCACTGACGAACTGTGGGGTAGCCGAGTCGTGCGCGCTGCGGCCCACCCGTTCGGCGGCCAGACCACAACCGGGTACCACCCGGTCGGCGATCTCGGCGAGTTCAGCCAGCACCTCCACCGCCAGGGTCCGCGCCGAGATCACCCGATCGGTGGCCGCGTCGTAGATCACCGCGCCGTTAGCGCACACCGCCAGCGGCGCGAACCCGAGTTCGGCGACGACCGGTGCGATCCATCGCGGCGGCCGACCAGTGGCGAGGACGAACTGTGTTCCGGCCGCCATGGCAGCCAAAATCGCCTCCCGCGTGCGCGCAGTGATGCGGTCCGACCCGTTGAGCAGAGTCCCGTCAACGTCGGTCGCGATCAGGGCTGGAAGCATCAGGGTTCCTGCGCGGTGCGACGCGCCCGCTGCATCAGGGTTCCTGCGCGGTGCGACGCGCCCGCTGGAGCGACTCGGCTTCATCGATAAGGGTGG
>Ga0315274_10008800_pt1 | contig 14620 bp, 10 predicted proteins | sample YL17G02_20_MG_FD_203700 | JGI IMG/M metagenome (GOLD analysis project Ga0315274, IMG submission 203700) | Sediment microbial communities from Yellowstone Lake, YNP, Wyoming, USA - YL17G02_20 | ecosystem: Environmental > Aquatic > Freshwater > Lake > Sediment | place: USA: Wyoming | collected... | reverse complement strand
CTGCAATCAATTCCCCTATTTCCTTTTCCAGGGTTGGATCGATTACAGGAACTGGAGTCTCTGTAATTACAGGTTTCGTTACAGGTTTCTTTTTCATGTTCGCTCTCCTCGGCTTGTAAATGGTTGTAAACGAATTACGTAATGGTTCCAATGTAATGGCCCTTGTCAAGTAGCCACTGGTACAAAATTGCCGACACCTTGTCGTAATAGACCTCATCGGCTGCAACCGACTCGGCCGTCACCATGTCAGTATAGTCTGTGTCTTCCCCTCCATCTTTAACGCAATAGGATCGGTCTACAGCGGCCCCTGCTTTGATACCAGGAATCCAGATCCCATTTACAGTGTTGCCATACTGGCAATTTACCCAAATGCATTTCGCCACGGTATCAAGTACAAATTGGATGATCTTAACCTCTTCATATGGACCATCTGGATCTACTGCTCCGGTCTGAATTGGCGTTGTAAGTGTGATCGGCATGTTTTCTCCTTAGTTCCTTTTGTGCTATGGAATGACAACTATCGCTGTTTTGTCCAAAGAATAATAGAGCCCGTTGATTTTGATGTAAATACCACTCGCGTTTACCCAAATGTCGCCGTCAACTAATTGCCCTGATTTTGGGTGGGGAGTAGCACTCACGTTTATCTGTGGCTCAATATGAAAAGCCGCCCTCCCATTTACTCCGCGTGGGTCAGCCACTCCTTCTATCCAACCCCCCCAACCAGTACCTAATGCTCGTGTCTGTAATGCGGGCCCAGATCCAGTATGATTTGCATACACACCAACACCCCCCAATGTACCCGTCCCTATAACGCTAATACCTCCCGAAAGATGTTCTCCGCGTACTCCTACGCCAGTCCCTTTCCCTAATCCCCAAACACCAGGCCCATTAGGCGTACCGCCCTCGCCATATACACCTTTACCACTAGAATTTCCCCCAAAACCAGTGATCCCATCCCCAGAGCCAAAACCCTCACAACGTACGCCAATGGCCCCAGGATTAAGGCCATAAAAATTACCGCCATAGTTTCCCCCGCGCCCATATACCCCGGTCCCATTCAAACTATAACCCTCTACCCCAAAACTTCCAACCCCTCTTCCTACAAAAAAACCACCCGGCCCTGAGGCTAAACCACCCTGCCCCTCTACCCCAGCCCCTGTTTGATTCCCATCCCCCAAAACACCGGGGAGTAGCCCGCCAGTAGCGTATCCTTTGACACCAATTCCACCACCTATACCCCCTTGTCCATAAACGCCTTGAGAACCACCTACAGCGCCGCCTTCCCCTGTTATTCCAGGGTAGGAGCCTTTGCCCACGCCTTTAACGCCTGGACCTCCCAATATACTTCCTACACCATAGACACCTTCAACGCCTATCGCTCCGCTACTTCCTTGGCCCCAAAATCCCACACCTCCCGCGATACCACCTATGCCTATTGCCCCATGGCCTGATTCCCCGGCAAGAATTCCCCCAACAAAATAGCCACCAGGACCAGTACCAGCCCCAGTGCTCACAATACCCGTGGACCAACCCACCGTAGCCCCAGCAAAAACCTGCAAACCAGAGCCCCCACCAGCGAACCCTGTAAACACACCCCCGGAAGTGTGGCTAGCTGAACCCGTACTAGTCATCCCCCCATTTGCCGTAATTGTGCCTTCCGCAAGGATGTTGTTATCCGTGGGAACCCCTGTGGCGTCCCCTACGTACAAACCGTTGGCAATCGCCAAACCGTCATTTCCTAATCGCATTTCCTCAACATTTGCGATCTTGAACTGCCAATGATTTCCAGAGCGGTCATAGACCAGTGAATCCCCACCCGCACCCATTCGCAATTCTGGGTAGGTGCTATCCCATTGGAGATACATATCCGCATCTCCGATAGCCAAGCGGTCCTCGACTGGCGCTGCATCAAACCCGATGTTCATGCCTCCGATGTCCCGGTCCCACCATCGACGCAATCCGCGGCCTTTGATGTCTTCCAAGCATTGCCTGGTAGCCGCTGTGAACGTCTGTAGATCCTTCACGCCGTAGGTAGCACGATTCGCATTGCGGTCATTAGCAGTACCGCCACCGTCGCTACTCCAACCGCTCGAATAAGTAGTGCTCGGCACGCCCTCAAAGTAGAACGGACGTTGATCAACAAGGGTCAATCCAAGGATCGCGTTATTCGCTGTACCAATCTGCAACCATTCGGCACCTGGGCTACCAGTCTCAACCCGCAAGCTCCAGCTTGCTTTGAGCTTCGTGCTCATAGTTTGCGCGAATTCTGAACCTGTACCCGCAGCATTCCAGAAAATGCGTGAACTGTTGTCACCGTCAACGTATTCAAATCGAATGTAAACATTGTAAGTAGCTACGGCCATTGCCGCCATGTCGATAATCTTAGAAGCATCCCCCTCAGTCGTAATGATCCCGAATTTGACTGTGCCGCCAACCCTACGTGCTAAAACTGCGCGACCCTTGGTTACTGTGAGTTGCTTATTGAGGGGATTCCCCGTGATAGCAAACCCATCCAAGATCCAAGATCGAGCCGATGACAGTGGGTTGGTCAGGAACGAGTTACCCTGTACCCGCAAAGCGTCTTCCATGGTCGTGTTGGCAAGCTGTTGGAAATCCAACAAATCAACTCGTTCGTTTGCTTCTACTCTGAGGAGATCAACAGTCATGGCTTACCTCAAACGATTTGAAAATCCGGAATGACCCCGGCCGCAGTAATTTCATCGAGATACGTACGAACAAACCCCAAGGGGTCCGACAAATAGAACGGGTAGTATTTCCACCACAGCTCCGGAATTTCTTGGATGATCTCATTGAGTGCATTGATGTCTATCAAAATCCCTGCCGATAGTACATCACTGTACGTAATAGCCAAGACCCGGAGTACCCCCACTTCCAACGTAGGCAAAGGCTGGCGTAACGCGATACTGTTGCCCCCTGTTACATCAATGGATTCCGGAATAGCCCACGGCACTAGAAGCTCATTCACAAAATCCGTATGTAACTGCCAAGCCAAACTGGTTTCAGGAACAAATGTAGCGCCCGTCACTTCGCAAACATTGGTTTTGATCGGCTCTTGGCTGGCCCAAGAGGAAAGGTCCACGAGAGTATCAGGGTCCAAGAGCTTCTGAATAACCCAAGTACCGTTGTTCCCCAACGTCGAACCCGAAATGGTTATGTTCCTTCCCAGATCATCTGGGAATTGGAATTGTCGGCTAGTCAGAGGTACAGAGATTCGAGTAGGCGCTACACCCCCCGGCACTTGAGCGTTGATCTGCGCAATGGGGCCCAACGTTACTTGCGTACCAGACCGGGCAGTAATCAACCACCTACCGTTGTTCTTTCCCCCGCTGCCATTGGTTGCCGTCAATCCTGTGAGCAGTATTGTTTTTCCGATGTCATCGGCTAGCGCAGAGTAGCTGACCAAATCTAGGGTATCTGGGGCTGTGATCGATCCTACGTTCCCATCTGCGCTAGCAAAGTCGGTATCGTCTTGCACCCAAATCGAGGCTTGCTTAACCACAAAGCCTGCGACTGTTGCGGGATTGCCAGAGATCCCAAACATGGTCCGTATGGCTCCTGCGCTCGCCACATCCCCCACGCCATATGGTACGGTATCTCTCAGGCGACCGTTGACGTACAGCCGCCATTCTTGATCTCTGTACTTCTCCAAAGTGATCGTGGTGAATCGAGTACGTGCAAAAGTGAAAGGTACAGAGATTGCCCCAAAAGGCCCAGTCAAAGCACCGACCAAACCGCAATCGAAAGTACCCGCGGCATTGGCATATAAAACAACGGAGATCCCGCGCACACCATCACTGAGAGTCAACGCCATGGAACGTTGCGCTTCCACGGTAGCGCCTGGGAACGTACCCACAAGCTCTACCCTAGCAATGGATTTATTCGTGATCCGTAAGCCCCGCGCATATCGCGCTTCATTGGTGGGCAACGTAAATCGTGTGCCCCCTGAAGGATCGGACGTGTAAAGTGTGATGTCTGTACCTTCAACGCCTGTACCCTGAAGCGCCCAAACTGGGGTAAGGCTGGCCCCTGGATACTCTTCGATTTGATCTGCGCTCGGGTACGCTAATCGACAGTCGGTCAACTTGTCTTCTGGTTTGAAGTAGATCGAATGCACTTGACCGCGATTTATGACTAGCTGACTCAGGGGAATAGCCGCTTCATTCGTGCAATGCACTTCCTCAGCACCAGTCAGAAACGCTTTACCTTGTGACTGTGAATTGGTAGCCGCGGACCCCAATAGCCGGATGAAAACAGTACATGGGTACTGTTTCAGGTTCTCATAAATCGAATAGTTGCCCTTGCCCACCAAACCATCTAGCGCAAGCTCCAAGCCTAGCATCGTACCTTTGGGGTTGTAGGCCAGCGCTTTGATGATCTCTCTGAAACGGTCATCGCTGGAAATGAATGGCAGTCTGTTAACACCCAGATTCCTACCTAGCGCGTTGAGGTCTTCACCCTCAGCGTATTCAACGCACATTGCACGGCGCACAAGGTCCAACGCATTACGTACACGATTCAGATCTAACACCGTGGATTCTACCCGATGCAACTTGAGCGCACCGGGCATGATTTCGCCGTAACGAACATACGTGATGCCTTCAAACGTAATGTTGGTTTTCGAAGTGTAGCGGTAGACAATCCCGTCAATCCCGATCCGTCCTGTAGTTTCCCAATCTACCGTAGTTTCGACTGGGAAGGATTGCCGTGCTTTTGAGCTAGTACCTGAACCCGTGGGGATCACTTTTCCGTAGGGATTGAGGATGGTAGCACTCACGTTGGTTGTAATGGTCTCGATTTGAAACCATTGCGCATCGGTATCCAGCCGAATCCACGCTCCGGCTACCAATTCTGAAGTGTTGGCAGTAGTTACCGTCAACGTACCATTCCAAGTCAACGTAGCCACTAATGGGATAGCTGCGATCACCGGCTCTGTTAGGCGGGTCATGTAGAGCCCACCGATTTCCGTATCGGCTTCTCCGATAGCTCCTGTGAGCATGCGGATTATTCCGTAAGGCATGGTCATGCTACCGGCTCCAACGCTTCCATGTTACGCGGTCCCGTATGATAGTTAGGCGGCAAACTCCCCCGCAAGCCAAACACTCCTGTGTAATGCATGGCCGGCATGACTGTCATTACTGCGGCAACCAATACCGTGCGCGTCATGTCTACCCGTCGAATGAAAATACTGTAGGGACCACCCGCGGGCATGGGCGGTAGGTACCCACGCAACTTGGTGTCATTTAGGGGATACAGAACCCGTGGGTGTCCTGATTGCCCTGAGTAGCAAGCCGGATCTGTATAATCCCCAGCGGGCCCCACATGGATTTGGTATTCCTTACCAAATTCACCCACGAAATCTCCTCGAATATCCAAAAGCTGCCCACCTTCCGCATCGGCGGTAGATCTGGAAATGCTGTAGATAGTGATGGGTAGCGGCATGGTTGTCCCTTAGGCCACGATGATATTGGAATCCGTTGTACGCGCCATTTGGTCATCCAAAATGGGCACGTTAGCTGCCGGCGTCGTAATGATCACATCGTAAACACCTGGCACAACCGTAATGAATTGGCTTAGACGCTCACGAATGAGATCCCCTGAGATAGCCAATGTGTTGATGTAGTCCTTGATCGCTTGGCGTACTTTGTTCCTGGTATCAGTTTGATCGTATCCCTCTAGCACCGTCACGGTTACGTTGACGTTCTGCAAAAGCACTTGAGGAGTTTTCGACAATGCCAAAATACCCGCAGCTCGTAAACCTGGATACGTCGTGCGGTCATTCGGATCACCGTCAATTATTTTCTGCACAAAGGCGATGAGCCCAGTGTAATACGTATAGTTCGCTTCGATCTGCTCACCCGTGGTTAGGGGAGTCACGAAATCAATCTGCCCCGTAGCCTCGTTCAAGAAGTAGTCTACGGTGTTGACCAACAAACCCTGGAGAGAACTAACAATTGCCAAAGGCTCTGAAACTTTGATCGGCTTGTTGTTGAGCCATAGCGTGGTTTCTCCACCTACAGCGGTATTTGCTGGTGGACCATTGAGCCCCAAGGTTACGTTCTCTGTAGCCTTGGAACTACCACCCGCACCCGTGGGGATAGTAGCCGCACCGGGATTGAGGATAGTGACACTGGTATTCGGCACAATGGTTTGAATTTGAAAGAACAACGTAGGCGAAGCATCCAACCGAATGAAATCGCCAGCCACTACCCCTGAGGTGTCCGTGGTTAGTACCGTTGTAGTGCCGTTCCATGTCCAAGTACCCGCCAGCGCTAGAGCGGTACGGGCTACGGATTCTGCCGTTCCTGTACCATCGTCAATGTAGACAATGATATTTCCGCGATTGATCGGATCTTCCCACACCTTGGCAAACAAAACAGTCACACCGCTCACAGGATCTTGCTGACCGATAACTCGGGCTTCAATGCTTCCCACCGTACAGCGGGCTAGAGAAGCCACGTACGCTTTGATCCTGGCTCGGAAACTATCATCCGTTTCCAGATCAGTACCTTGGCTAAAGGTACTGAGGTTGATCACCTCGTCAATACCGGCTGGTTTGGAATCGAATTTGTTGACCGTACCAGCGGCTACGTTACCGACTGTGCCTGCGACAATGGCTATGACGCTTACGAAATTGGAATCTCGACCCACACCATGACCCGAAATCTGCTCTGGGCTAGTCGGGGAAATGGTGCCTTGCGTAGTGGTAGTATACGCTTTGCCGTCAGCCGTTTTGACCCTGGTACCCACGGGAATGATATTGGTCCCCGTTGTCCCTTTGCGAGAGAAAACCACAGTGCCTATCGCTTTGGTCGCCGGCAATCGAGAAATGAGACCCGGCTGAATATCTTTCGCACGTTGGTCTAGGTCATCCCCTGTCGCAGTATCAATGCTGAATAGCTGTAGCAGTAATGTCATTTGATAATACTGCTCAGCGTCTTGACGAGCCGAGGCTGACAATACGTGCTTTATAGCACTCGCGTCGTTTACGTCGCTTAGTTTGGTGCGAGATACAGCCTTGGCCAGCATTGCTGCCAAGATTTGCTCATGAGACTTGGTAGTAAACTTAGGCATCGCTTACCTCATAGCACAATGCGAACATTCGCGCTCTCTGTGAAACCGCGTACCTCGGCTGTTATGTCTGCGACTACTGCATCCAAGGGGATACTAGGATCTAATTCGGTGTCATTGTCCAGACCCTGAAAAATGACTTGGCGAACAGACGCGATCCGCGGGTCTTGTTGGATGCACTGAGACAACCGAAACCTAGTGGTTTCCAAATCCAAAGGCGCGATATTGAGCCCCACTACACGTTCCAACCCCAAACGCTTGTAAAGTGTATCTGTACCCTTTTCGATGTTCAGCCGTTGGGTCAGCCCTTGAGCCAAATTATCCAACCCAGCAACTAGTTTTACGTCAACGCTACCGCCCTCTACGTCAATCGGGATGTCATACTTCGGGTTTCCTGGGGTTGAAATATCTTCGACCAATTCCAAAGCCATATCCCTGCCCAGTAGCTGCACTTCCAAAGGTTCCCAAGGTTTCACTCCCAGCACTGGCAGAATGGGTAGCTGTACTGGACCCTTCGATGTACTTGGGATCACAATCTTGTCACCAATGCCTAGAGACCCTGGTAACACCGCTTCATCTGCTTTGGTCAAATCCAGAGAAGCTTGCTTGTTTATGAATGGTGGTTTGAGACCGTTCACTACCGCCAGATCTTGCCAAAGTCTCGCATCTCCCAAATGCTTAGCTGCCAAAGTAGCTAGGGTATCCCCCTCAGTGATCGAAACCTGTTTTCCGCTTCGATAGTTAGGGGAACTTGGCTTTGGCACATTCGATTTACCGTCTGCGATTTGAATATCGCCGGCCGTAACTGCGGTGCCCATGTTCTGGGCATCTGCCAAACTGGTTAGCGCTCTTGGGTTGGTTCTTTCATTAGCACTGATTTGGTTACGTGCATCACTATGCAGATTATTCAGGTGAATGCCCTTCCCAGAATCAGGCGCCGTTACTTCAGGATGCGTGGCTATACGCTCCATGGCTTCAGTAAGCTGCATGAGCTTCATGCGAATACTGGGCGGGATAGGTGGGTTTTGCAGCGTTTCTTTTGACTGTTCCAACGTGTCATACGCTGCCAATGCCGCGTCTGTAACTTCGGCCATGGATTCGATGATTGTCAGTGGCGACATTACTAGGTCCGTAACGCCCTGAACGAAATTACTGGCCGCGTTGATTACGCCTTGTACCCCATCAATGATGACTGCGATGTTTTTGACGTACCCTTTGATCTGACCCACGACTGCCGTTAGGTCGTTGATTGCTCCCTGCGCCAAGTCGATAGCGGTTTTGATGTCTTGCACCGCATCCTTGACCTTATCCAACCAAGTATCTTCGGTGAAGTCCTCGTCAATTGCGACCGCAGCGTCAACGATAAGTAGGTCAATACTGTAGCTGTAAAGAGTTGCCCTAGATGAGGATCGTTCAATACTGAATTTCTGGGGAACTACCAACCACGATTCATCATCCTTCGGGATATGGAAAATAAGTTTGACGTTTTCCGCTAGGTTGGGATCACGCTTCAAATCCCCGTAAGTCCGGAATACCGCATCTTGCAAGTAGTGGATATGCCGTTGACCCGAAAGAGCCTCGATCACCCAAGGGTTGAGTCTGCGACCAAAGGATTTCTTTTCTGGGGATTTGATTCCGAGCGCCCGTGTGCCATTAGTATTGAGCTTACGCGGTTTGAATCCCGTAGTTCCTGAGATTTTGATCGTACGCTGAACTATTCCGTTTTCCTCGACGTACAAACCTCCACCTTGCGTGGGAGTCACTTCTACCGTAAACGGCTCATCAAAATTCTCGCTTTGAGGCATCACGATCAACGGGAATAGAAACGAGGTACCAGCAAACCCACCTACACTTGCGGGTACTTTCAGCTCAAAGAACATGAGCATTTTCTTGAAAAACTTATTGTCACCTGTCACGTTTTGCCGCAAACGTTCCAGGGTGTAATTGAGAGCACTGGTAGCCATCGTTACCTCACAGCACCGGAATACCAGGAGTTGGGCTAGGTGTAGTTGCTTGCGTCACTGTTGCTCCTGCTCCTGCCGGATGCAGTACCAGCACAATAGCATCACAAGCATCCGATAGGGAAAGGCCGGCTGTCATGTTCGCCGTAAACGTAACTGCCAATGCCTGTGCTACAGCCAATTCCGCAGGGGGAGCCAACAGAGCTACGGGCAATGTGAACGGTGCCGGCACAAGCGGAGGTGCCGTTACCCATATCGTGGTAGCCGCTGCCAAGGCTGTAGCCCAAAACGCTTTGATTGACGCTACGATCAATTGTGCCGCGGGTAGTGCTGCGCCTCTGGGAGTAGAGATCCCAGCTAACGCGGCATACATAGCTGCCTTAGCAGATGCCAATACTGCTTCATTCACTGGCGAGATCCCCAAAACTGCCGACTGTGCCATGTACTTGGTGTACGCCGATGCCCAACGATCTTGCACCGTCGATTCCAGACTTGTTGGCGTGAGCTTTTTCAACTCAGTGGCCAATGTGGAAGCGAGCATGACCATTACTGACTTGATCTCCTACAGGTTTGGAAACTTCACATGGGATGAGGTTGCCGCAGCTACCGAATATGCGGGAAATAGTGACGCCTGTACTGGTACGTCTGAAGGGCCCATTGCCGTATTATGCGTGTGTCCTACTACCCAAGTCTTGAACGCCCCATCAAAAAACGTTTCCCAAGCCTCAGCGATGATTGCTGACTTGGCCCCATCCCCTAGCGTGAGCTTCGCTGTAGCGTCCTTACCTTCAACCTTGAGTGTCGCCCCACTGTTCAAACGCAATTCCAAATACGATGACAGTATTTTCAAGAAGACCTTGGCTTCATCCAAACTCAATTCGTAAACGGCTTTCTTAATACTCTCGTAAGCTTTTGAGGCTGGGGAATCTGGCGTGGACATATCGAACCATTCGGCTCGTTTCTCCGCGTCTTTAGGCAGTAGTGCCTTTTGCGCCCCCTTACCATCCGTAGGGGGATCTGCTTCATGTCCTGTAGAATCCAAGGTACCGTCATTCGCGAATGTGGTATCTGTCAACCAATCCCCGTTAGTATCCACCCCATAAAACGTACCGTGATGCTTAAAGAAATCAGGATCACCATCGGCCACTTTTAACCGATTTCGATGCCCCTTTGACCGTTCCAGATTGCCTATGTTGTGACTGGGGTGCGGTATGCCCCCAAGGATGATCGGCTGATTCTTGTTACCGTCCAAAAACCCCACAAGTACGTGATCCCCATTAAAATTAGCCGGGTTGGTTTCTCCGTCTACCTGAAGTTTGTTGCCCAGCACATCTATGGTCGCGGCTTTCGGTTTCCATACTCGACCGTTATGCATGCTGCCTTTGTCTTGTGACACCATCACTTTGGGCAAAGGAATCCAACGAGTACCGGGAATGGAAGTATAGCAAAGTATGTCGCAGTATACTGCGACGGGTTCTGCGGTATCGGTAACTGCGGGGTCTGGATAGTCTTTATCGTCAATAACGTAGGTAGCTATTACTACACCCCGCAACAGAAGCCCTTTTGCGCTTCCTCGCTCATCCCGCTTATCCAGGTTTCGCCACTGTATGCCTGATTGCTGACCCATCTATTACCTCACGCCAATTCAGAACCAGATTCAGTAACAAAGTGTCCTTTATTGGGTTCTGAATAGCCTTTATTCAGGTTGTCTATTGAGCGCAAAAGCATGTCATCCGTACCCACGAACCCACGAGTAACTTGCAAACTGGTGCGAATACCTACGCCAAACTGCCAATTGTTGCTCACGTTTTCCACATAGTAAGTCTCGTCTTGGGTACTATCTCCGTTATCGGCTGGAATGCGAACACGAGTACCTATGCGAATTTCCGGCCTACCATGCCCCAAGTTGATTGATCCTGAGAGCAAGTAAGGGTTCATCGCATACCAGTTTTGCAGAATGTATCTCTGTACTGTGGATAGCGTAAGTAAGGTGCCCCCCGCAGTCTTGTAATGCGTGTTTATGTCGTAACGTCGAAAACCATGGCGTTCTATGTCCTTTGGGTTCCAAAGGGGCTGCATCATATCTACGCCACCAGCACCCAACAATTCCTGTTGCATTTGTGGGCTTACGAAAAAGGCGTTCATGCGTTCAGAGCCTTCACGCCCTACATCGTCTTGCTGAATTTCTTGGCGATTGACTATGTGCAGTGGTAGTGAAAACCAAGCCGACTTTAGACCCAATCCTAAGTCTAATGCAGAATGGCCCTGTTCATCCACAACGTTACTCGATAGGGGGAAGGGTCTATCTCGGAAAAACACGCACATGCGGCTATCGTTTGGATTCAACTCCTCATCTGGGAAAAGCTGTGTTCCTTGTTTACCCAAGTCACAAAATAATTCGCAGAATGCTGGGTCAGACCACTCTTTAGCCAAACCCCAAAGGGTGCCGTTTGGATTCATAAGGTTAGGGTCAATAGAAACGCGAGGTGGGTATCCCGTGAATCCGTCGATGTTGTACCCGCCCCCTTGAATGTCATTCAGAAAGTTACCTGTAGTATTGGGTAACGTGGATGGGGTTGTCCAATTCGCTCTACCGGCATTTCCAAATTTGGAAAGCCATCCAAGCAAAAAAGCGCGGACTGTTTCATCTGGAGTACCCCCCAGATTTGGGATCATCGAATAAATTTGATACGCCCAAGAACCTTCTACGTTCTCCAAGGCGAACCTATTGAACCAAATAGGGGTCATCTCCCACACTTTTTGGAAGTCTCGCCCCGTAATAGTGTAGGTTGTGGACGTAGCCCCCGAACCCGCTACGGATCTATTGCGTCCTATGCGGTCAATCAGACCCCGTATGGTATGATATATCTTCCCGTGCTTTTTGAACGTGATGTCTACCCAATCATCGTCAACGAATTGATCGAACGGAGTATTGGTTACTCCCTTTGCTGGTTTGAACGTAATTGAGAACTGCCCCGTGCCTTCCAAGGCTTTGTTTGTATTTACAGAGATTAGAGCGTGATCTTGATCCGTTCGATATTTACCCGTGAAAATCTGGGCACCATCAGAGCTATAGATCACGGGATCATTGCCCTGAGAATGAATCGTAACCTCTACACCAGAGGTTTCACTTTTTTGAAAGCCTGGACGTGCTGAATTGCTCATGAAAAATCCTAGAACGCTTTGGCTATACCACCCAAGGCGGTAGCTGCATCGTCGGCTTTTATGGTGAGCCCAAGTAACGATTTAGTGAAGCCTTCAATACCCTCAGCCAAGAAATGCACGGGGTCTTTCGCTACGTTTTTGAAGCTCTCGTTGATGTTTTGCGCCGATTGTTGCAATTCCTGCAAGGTGTCGATCCACTTTTGGCCAACAGCATTTTGCTGGTTTTGCAGACTTGCTGCCTTTTCTATATGTCCCCCGTAAGCCTTCATTACGCCTAATGCCTGGTCTTCAAGGCCCTCAACCCCTTGTGGCGCTCCTGTAGTTCCTGCTTTCATCTGCGCCTGTATTTTATCCATTTGTTCTTGTTCTGTTTTTGATAACTCTTCCCTCGCTTGCGCTTTGGTAAAGGCTATAGTTTCACCCTTGGTCATCTGTACGCCTTTACGTCGAAAAGCTTGTTGCACAACGTTTCTACCACCAGCCCCACCACCCCCAGCTTTCATAAGCTGATCAGTCAGGTTTTTAAGGGTGTCTGCATCCCAACCATTTTTCCCACCCATTTGTTCTAGCTGTACCTGGGCCTTTTCGTACTCTTCCATGCCCCCACCCTTGTAACCCCCCATGGTCTGCATCATCAGGAGGTCTACCGTATCTTGCACACCCCCAGCCGCTAGATTTTGCCCAGCTTGCGCCAAACCATGACTGATAGCCGCACCACGTACACCGCCCAATCCTGTACCTGATACGGCTGCACCCATCTGTTGAATCGACCTGGGGTTGATAGGCAAGCCGGTCTGTTTCCAGCTAGAAATATCATTGGCCATTTGCGCCATGTAGTCTTGCAATTCAGAGCCTTGGAGCCCTAAGGACAATCCTTGGGAAATAGCCTCTGTCATGGCCTCGCCAGAGCGTCCCTGTGCCCCTACAGCACCGCCACGCCTACCAGCTTGAAGGAATGCCCCCTGAACCTCGGGACCGATGCCATAAGCCGTTTGTGCGGCAAATCCAGCCTTTACCATTCCCTGGTTTCTGGCTTCCTCGATACCGCCACCCCCACGCTGCAAAACCGCAGACATAGCCTCGATTGCTTGTTGTTCGCTTATGCCGGCCAAACGTTGACCTTCCCGTCGTACCTCGTCAAAGGGTCTTCCGCGCTCCCTAGCCGCTGCCCTAGCCCCCTCCGCTTTTTGCGCTTCGCGATAGGCTTTTTCTGGGGCACGTACCTGCTCCATTGCGTCGATAGCTGCCTGACCTGGGGTTGCTACCGTGGTAGCCTTATTTGTAGGAATCCCCCCACCGGCTACCCCCGCAGTAGCCAAACTCGCTCTCCCCATAGACGACCAAAAACTAGCCGCTGTAGGTTTAACTGCTCGGGCTTTTTCAGCCGCCGCGGAAGCCCTAAATCCAGCCACCAAATCTTCCCCTGGACCTGCAAACCCAGTCCTACCCTTTGCGTAGAACTTCTCCGGGTTTACCCCCGCTTCAGCCTTTTGGCGTGCTTCTGCAATCCTACGAGCCGCGCCACCCCCACCGCCGAACAGGGGCATTGCTCCCAGTCTTGCTTGCTGAACGCCCATAGCGCCTTCGGCAAACTGCATGGCGTTGCCCATTTGACCGCCAAGGAAGCCTCCCACGCCTGGGATACTCGCTACCGCGTTCTGCAACCCGGATACCCCGCCGAAAGGGGCACCAAGCGTAGCTCTACCCATTTGGCCTACAGCCAAACCAGCGGCTTGGCGCCACATACCGGGACCACGTTGGAGCTGAACCCCGAATCCTTGGGCAAGACCTTGGGTAAAGCCCCCACGGGCCATGTCAGCCGAGGTTAGGGGCTTCCCACTTGGGCCCTTAGGCCCAAACAATTCCTTGGTATGCGATAGCACCTGATTAAGACGTGATGCCTCCGCACCCAGGTCTTTCAGGTTTTCCTTGGCTTGTTTCCAGACGGTACGGGATTTATCCATGCCTTGCATGGATTTCAGGGTCGCCAATTGCTGTTTATTCAGATCTGCAAGCTGCTTCTCCAGAGCTTTGATCTCTTTTTTGTAAGCCCTAGACGAGCTTTCCAACTTACCGAAACCCTTGGCTTGCTCCGATGCGGCTTTCGCGGCTTGGGCTACAACCTTGCTGGCTTTCTGTTGCGCTTCCTCAAAACCCTTGGCCTTCGCATTGATAACAAGGTCGGTCCTGGTTTCGGCCATAGCTACACCTCATCCAAATCTGGGATCTTACCTTCGGCCAATTCGCGTTCCCATTTGTCAGTCAACGGGTCTACCACTACTTCATCATCCAAAATCTTGTTCAAGCTGTCTAAGGCAGACTGGGCAGACTTGGAATCCAATTCGCCGTCTTTCATACGCTCAATGATTCGGTCTCGCTCGCTGTGCATGTCCTCAAACATTTCT
>Ga0315274_10008798_pt1 | contig 14621 bp, 14 predicted proteins | sample YL17G02_20_MG_FD_203700 | JGI IMG/M metagenome (GOLD analysis project Ga0315274, IMG submission 203700) | Sediment microbial communities from Yellowstone Lake, YNP, Wyoming, USA - YL17G02_20 | ecosystem: Environmental > Aquatic > Freshwater > Lake > Sediment | place: USA: Wyoming | collected... | reverse complement strand
TCTGTGGGGCGCTGGGGAGGAGTGTGCCGGACGTGTACATCCCCCTCCTCTTCCTGACCCTGGAAGGCCGGCTCACGATCTCCCAGCGGGAGTTCTTCGGCGAGGTCTTCATCGAACCGCCGAAGGGACCCAGGGAGGGAGAGCCGGAGCAGCCGGCAGCCAGCTGAGGGGCATTCATCACATCCATGGATGGCGTCCACCATCACTAGTGGTACGGTTTTCCTTTGGGCATTTGCGTACTGGTACGCTCCAGGGGGGGGACCTGCGGTCCCCCCCCCGCCGCGTGGGCGCCCCCCCCCATGAGGATACATCACCACATCGGTTTACACCGAAGAATCACTCCATCCTCCCCGGGGGATGCTCACGCGGCGGGGGCGGCAGCCCCCAAGAGCGTCCCAGCAGTACGTGTTGTATAAAGGAACACGCCATGGAACCACGCCTGGAACCAGTCGAGGGGGGCGCGGCGGTGCCCGGTCATCGCAACAGCAGGGTGAATGCGAGGAGGACAAGGCACTCCCCGTCAACGAAAAACCCGTAGTACCACCATGGGGCTCGCCCCCCCCCCGGTCCCACCCCCAGTGAGGATATGTGGTTTCATCGTTCACAACCAGTAGAGTCCTCCATCGTTTCAGGGACCAGTCAGCCAGCCGATACATCCGCAGGGTCCGCCGCGCAGCAGCCCAAAAGAAAAGGACCCATCCGGCGGTGGGATCCCGGGCCCGGGATCCCGGGCCTCCGGACCGGTTCCGTTCCCGTCACCACCGGCGGCACAACCCTTAAATATCCGTGGCACCCATAGAAGTAGGCCAGATTGGCAGCACCGTTCATCCCGATCCACAGCAGTCCGGGCGGGCGGTGGATGACCTTCATGACCTTCACGATGACTGGGGGAGGATATGTACTTCTCCCACGACGAATATCATATGAATCCCCTGAATCGTGATGGAGAGCCGATGACACCGGCGCGACCGGAATCGGTTCTGACGTTGGCACTGGCAATGCGGAAATTCCTGTGATAACCTACCAATTCCGCTTTTCAATTGCGATAGTGTGCGTACCATGAATTCTGGTTGATCCTGCCAGAGGTCACTGCTATCGGGGTTCGACTAAGCCATGCAAGTCGAGAGGGGTCAAGCCCTCGGCGTACTGCTCAGTAACACGTGGATAACCTGCCCTGAGGAGGGGGATAATCCCGGGAAACTGGGGATAATACCCCATAGGCTACCGATGCTGGAATGCGCGGTAACCCAAAGCTCCGGCGCCTCAGGATGGGTCTGCGGCCGATTAGGTTGTTGTTGGGGTAACGGCCCAACAAGCCGGTAATCGGTACGGGTTGTGGGAGCAAGAGCCCGGAGATGGATTCTGAGACATGAATCCAGGCCCTACGGGGCGCAGCAGGCGCGAAAACTTTACAATGCGGGAAACCGTGATAAGGGAACCCCGAGTGCCTGTAACCACAGGCTGTTCAGGTGTTTACAACGCATCTGGAGAAAGGGCCGGGCAAGACCGGTGCCAGCCGCCGCGGTAATACCGGCGGCTCGAGTGGTGGCCACTATTACTGGGCTTAAAGCGTCCGTAGCCGGGTTGTTAAGTCTCTTGGGAAATCCAGCGGCTCAACCGTTGGGCGTTCAAGGGATACTGGCAATCTAGGGACCGGGGGAGGTGAGAGGTACTCTAGGGGTAGGAGTGAAATCCTGTAATCCTTTGGGGACCACCTGTGGCGAAGGCGTCTCACCAGAACGGCTCCGACGGTGAGGGACGAAAGCTGGGGGAGCAAACCGGATTAGATACCCGGGTAGTCCCAGCTGTAAACGATGCGCGTTAGGTGTATCGGTGACTACGAGTTACCGACGTGCCGAAGAGAAATCGTGAAACGTGCCGCCTGGGAAGTACGGTCGCAAGGCTGAAACTTAAAGGAATTGGCGGGGGAGCACCACAACGGGTGGAGCCTGCGGTTTAATTGGACTCAACGCCGGGAAGCTCACCGGGTAAGACAGCGGAATGATCGCCGGGCTGAAGACTCTGCGTGACTAGCTGAGAGGAGGTGCATGGCCGTCGTCAGTTCGTACTGTGAAGCATCCTGTTAAGTCAGGCAACGAGCGAGACCCACGCCAACAGTTGCCAGCATGTCCTCCGGGATGATGGGGACACTGTTGGGACCGCCTCTGCTAAAGAGGAGGAAGGAATGGGCAACGGTAGGTCAGCATGCCCCGAATTACCCGGGCTACACGCGGGCTACAATGGGCAGGACAATGGGTATCGACACCGAAAGGTGAAGGCAATCTCCTAACCCTGTCCGTAGTTCGGATTGTGGGCTGCAACTCGCCCACATGAAGCTGGAATCCGTAGTAATCGCGTCTCAAAATGGCGCGGTGAATCTGTCCCTGCTCCTTGCACACACCGCCCGTCAAACCACCCGAGTGAGGTCTTGATGAGGCTGTGGTTGACTGCCGCAGTCGAATCTAGGTTTCGCAAGGGGGGTTAAGTCGTAACAAGGTAGCCGTAGGGGAATCTGCGGCTGGATCACCTCCTAACGCAAGCGTGAATTCGCGGTTGTCCCAGGAACCGTATAGTTGCCGGTGCTGACAGGGTGGGCTCATAGCTCAGTTGGTAGAGCGCGGCCTTTGCGAGGCCGAGGCCGGGGGTTCAAATCCCCCTGAGTCCATTGGTGCACCTGGAGATGCAAGTTTCCAGGGAAGGGCTGAAGGTCACTGACCTCATGACGCCGTGTACAGGTGTGCACACAGGACGTTAAATGGGTTCAGCGGTTCAATGGCAATTTAACCTGCCAGGGGATGGCTCGGTTCGAGTGCCGAAGAAGGGCGTGCCAAGCAGCGATATGCTCCGGGGAGGCGCACGGAGCCTTTGATCCGGAGATTCCCCAATGGGACATCCTTGCACTTCGGTGCAGATCCGTAAGGATCGGGAACGCCCCGAATTGAAACATCTTAGTAGGGGCCGGAGAAGAAATCAACCGAGATGTCGTGAGTAAAGGCGATCGAAAGCGACACAGCCCAAACCGAATCCCGCAAGGGAGATGTGGTGTTGTAGGCCCGCCGTGTGATACGTCCGATCTGAGTGGAAGTCCTCTGGAACGTGGCACCAGAGAGGGTGATAGTCCCGTACGCGAAGGATCGGGCGGTCTGGCGGAGTCCTGGGTACCGCGGGTTGGCATTCTCGCGGGAAGTCGGGGGTCATCAACCTCCAAGGCTAAATACTCCTCGAAACCGATAGCGCAATAGTAGCGTGAGCGAAAGCTGAAAAGTATCCCTGAAAAGGAGGTCAAAAGCGCCTGAAATTGGCAGGTGATAGCGTGTTGCGGCGCGAAAGGATCTCCTCAGCGAAGGACCCCGTCGCGAGGCGGTAGTACGGGCTGAGGTGCCGGTGTCGCAACGTACGTTTTGAAGAACGGGCCAGAGAGTTTGTTCTGCTGGCGAAGGTTAACCCAGAAGGGGAGCCGGAGGGAAACCAACAGGTCCGTAACCCCGCAAGGGGTGTGGGACGGCGTACTAACAGTGCGCGGAGTCAGCAGGACAAGACCCGGAACCTAGTGATCTATGCGGGGGCAGGCTGAAGCGTCACGAAAGTGGCGTGGAGGGCCGCAAGCGGTTTTGATATGCAAATCATTCGCGTGACCCACGTATAGGAGTGAAAGATTCATCGAACTGGGAAACAGCTGGTTCCTCTCGAAACATGTCGCAGCATGACCTGGCTGGAGACAGATGGTGAGGTAGAGCACTGATTGGGGGAGCTGGGGGGGAAACTCCTCACCCCCCTGTCAAACTCCAAATTCCCCATCGTCGTAGAAGGCCGGCAGTCCGCATTGCGGGGTAAGCTTGTAATGCGTAAGGGAGACAACCCAGACCGTGGTTAATGTCCCGGAATGTAGGCTCAGTGTCAACACTGAAAGGCGTCCCAGGCCAAAGACAACTGGAAGGTGAGCTCAGAAGCAGCTATCCTTTAAAAAGTGCGTAACAGCTTACCAGTCGAGGTATGGGGCACTGAAAATGGACGGGGCTCAAGCCTACTACAGAGACCACGGAGCACCGAAAGGTGATCTCGTAGGGAGGCGTCCTGCATGGGTAGAAGGTGGGGCGTAAGTTCCACTGGACCGTGCAGGAATGAAAATTCTGGCGATAGTAGAAGCAAAGCTGGGTGAGAACCCCAGCCGCCGAAGGGGCTAGGTTTCCTCGGCAATGTCCGTCAGCCAAGGGTTAGTCGGTCCTAAGGCATGCCGTAACTCGAGCATGTCAAATGGGAAACAGGTTAATATTCCTGTACCAACCGGCCATAGCGTAACTGCCCTGACGCTTCGGGATATACCGGGCGGGCTTGTCTGCCCGTCCAAGCATCGAAGCCTGTGGAGTACCGTAATGGTGAGAAGCGGGCGAACATGTGATGGGGTAACCCGGTAAACTCCTGGAGCCCGTGAAAAGGGGGCCGGTTGACCGTACCGAGAACCGACACAGGTGCCCCTCGCTGAGAAGGCGAAGGCGTGTCGGAGAAATCGTGTTTAGGGAACTCGGCAAATTAGCCCCGTAACTTCGGGAGAAGGGGTGCCTGCCTGGTGATCAGGCAGGTCGCAGTGACCAGGGAGCTCTAACTGTTTAATAAAAACATAGGTGACTGCAACTCCGAAAGGACTAGTATAGTCACTGATTCCTGCCCAGTGCGGGTATCTGAAAACCCGGTCCAACGGGAAGAAGGACCCGTAAACGGCGGGGGTAACTATGACCCTCTTAAGGTAGCGTAGTACCTTGTCGCTTAATTGGCGACTTGCATGAATGGAATAATGAGAGCTCTACTGTCCCAAACACGAGTCCGTTGAACTCTTTGTCCTAGTGCAGAGACTAGGGACCCCTATTGGGAAGTGAAGACCCCGTGGAGCTTTACTGCAGCCTGTCGCTGGATTGCGGCATTTCCTGCGCAGTGTAGATGGGAGGCGTCAATCCGCCGCTTTCGGGCGGCGGGGAGCCAACGATGAGACACCATCCTGGTTATGCTGTAGTTCTCACTCGTCAGAGGACAACGGTAGGTAGGCAGTTTGGGTGGGGCGCCACACCCTCGAAAAGGTATCAAGGGTGCCCAAAGGTTGGCTCACGTGAGTCGGAAACTCGCGGGAGAGTGTCAAGAGCATAAGCCAGCCTGACGGGATCACGCAAAGCAAGTGATCCCGAGACGAAAGTCGGGTCTAACGAACCAATATGCCCTGTTGGTGAGGGCTATTGACAACAGAAAAGCTACCCCGGGGATAACAGAGTCGTCGCCGGCAAGAGCACATATCGACCCGGCGGCTTGCTACCTCGATGTCGGTTCTTTCCATCCTGGCCGTGCAGCAGCGGCCAAGGGTGAGGTTGTTCGCCTATTAAAGGGGATCGTGAGCTGGGTTTAGACCGTCGTGAGACAGGTCGGTTACTATCTAATAGGGGTGTGAGGAGTCTGAAGGTAAGAAGGAAATAGTACGAGAGGAACTTTCCTTCGTCGCCTCTAGTTGATCGGTTGTCCGACAGGGCACCGCCGAGCAGCCACGCGATAAGGGATAAAAGCTGAAAGCATCTAAGCTTGAAACCCGACCTAAACAAGAGACTCCGTTACAGGACACCGATAGAAGATCGGTTTGATAGGCTCGGGATGTACGCACGAAGGGCAACCGACGTGTTCAGTCCGCGAGTACTAACGTCCAAACAGCCATACCGCAGAACCCAGACGAAATCCTGACGTGCACACCGAAATACCTTAAAGGTACGGGTACCTATACTGTGGGTGCCCGTGTACACGGCGCTGCCAAGGTGGCGGAGCGGCCACGCGGCTGACTGCAGATCAGCTACACTCCGGTTCAAATCCGGACCTTGGCTTGGGTCATAGCGGCCATAGCGGCGGGGAAACACCTGGACCCATTCCGAACCCAGCAGTTAAGCCCGCCCACGTATCGTGCGGTACTGAGGTACGCGAGTCCCCGGGAACCACGATTCGCTGCTATGACCCTTCTTCGTTCTTATTCGTGATTATCCAGATTTCTAACATGAGATATATAAAATTGAGATTTTACCCTCTTAAAATCATTAATTGAATATTATTCCTTTTAATAGTATTTTTGATGTTAACAGAAATCCTTGAATGAGAGGGAATTGCCAATATTTTCTCCCTAATTATTGCATTACCACCAGCAAGACATCGACAATAATCATTAATCTGATTGATATCATCCATATTGACTCTTTCACGGCATTTGGCATCGCACACGACACGTTCTATTCGCCCTCTACTTCGACGTTCGCAAACAAAATCGATTCGAATTCCTTCCCATATATCTTGATTTCTTATTTCCCAACCCGCAGCAGTCGGATATTTATTGCGTAAATTTCTCCAAACATAAGGATACATCTCTTCTTCATATCTGAAGGGCATTCATCAAACACCATTCTTATAAATGCTACTTATGCTATATTAGATTTTGCTTTAAATCGAATGTCTATAAAAATGTTTTTTTAGAATTAAATGAGATTACGGTTTAACCACCATTTTTATAAAAATAACAAAGGGCTTCTTCAATTTTTTTAATAATTATATTTAAAATTATACTAAATTACGCCGTTTCATTTCATTTAAAATATCACTCTTTTGGTTATTTCCATATGTCTCGATTACGCGGATCAATTCGCTTTTACGTTTTTCTGGATTTTTTATTAATTCTTCGGTAGATGACCAGAATTCAAGCATACTACCAATCCAATTGAGAGTTTGATGACCTTGAAGATAAGCCCTCATTACGTTTCGAACGTATTTTTCAGATGTTATCCCGTTATAGAATTTCGTTCTCCAACTATTTTGGGACATAATTAAGTTCTGGTTAGGTATAATAATTATTTTTATCTCTATAACCTTATCACCTTGGCTCGTAGTTCGGAAAACACCTGGTCCCATTCCGAACCCAGCGAGTTTTTGCCCGCCCACGTATCGTGCGGTCCTCACGGTACGCGAGTCCCCGAAAACCACGATTCGCTTATATCACCTTTCTTAAATGGGATTCTTTCTCGCTTTTCTTTTAAAAATTGAATATTTTCTATGGGTTTTATTTTAACGAGGAATTGAACAAAACTGAATGAATCGTTTTCCAAGTTCCGATACACGATCCCCAAGGAGTTCTAAACCTTGCCCAGCGGTTGTCGTCCCTAAGATTTCCGGGCCAGTATTGGTTAAACCGTAGCGATGGAGGTCTGCAAATGCAGAACGTATGACATCTGGTTTGATTCCAGGGATCGCTATGGGGAAAAAGTGGCTGAATCCTCCTTGAATCCTTTCCTTTGGAATGCCCACTCCCTTAAGGTATTCTTCAGGGCTGACCATAAATTTGAGAATCCTAATGTGGAGAGTGGACAAATTCATTGCCAAATTCAGGAAAAATTCCTTTTCTTCTTCAGGAATATCTCTTCCAATTGCCGCGTTAACTAGGATACCCCGAAAAACTTCCAATTTCACACTTTGAGGATTCTCCGCGACAGCCCGGAATGTTTTCTCAAAAATAAACGCAAAGTCATCGGTGGTTATGTATTCTGCATTAATTCGTTCTTGAAGACGTTCTAAATCCTGACCTATTGCTTCAGCGAATCCCTCTAAACGTTTCAAGCGAGCTGAGGGAATGTAGTCAGTAATAAGAGAGGCGATACCTCCGATGAAGGGCGCGGTACTAAGACTGGCTTTGAGGATATTTAGGAGGTGTTCTTGGATTGGAATTCCCTCAGTTTTTAATTTCCCCCACTTCTCAAGCGCGGTTTCCTGTCTTTCCATCAAACTGGCTCCTGTAATTAAATCCCTCAATTGCCGGATTGAATTATCCGATTATAAAATTTGAGCCCATGGTGCGAAAATATGGAATCTGCTGAAATACGAACTCCGCGAGTAGAAGCCGCCTCACGTGGTGTGCGATACTGAGTTACGCGAGTCCTCGGGAACCACGATTCGCTGCTATGACCCTTCTTCGTTCTTCTTCATCCCGTTTCTCTACCCCAAGGTCCATATCTATAATAGGAACTGACAATGAGCACAGATTCATGCGTACTATCCTGTTCAAGTGATCATCGTGGAACAGATCAGTTATCGTGTTCTTCTCAGGAAGGAACCGGAAGGGGGATTCACCGCCATTGTCCCCACCTTCCAGGGCTGCATCTCTTACGGCGACACCATTGAAGAGGCCATTGAGATAGTGAAAGAGGCTATCGAAGGCTACATCGAGAGCCTCAAGGCCAACGGAGAAGAGATCCCGACCAAAAAAATGTTCTGGAATATATGATTCAAGGTAAATACCGGATTTTATTCCCTTCTGCCTCTGAATAACATAATTATTCCGACAATGAACATGATAGCGCCACCTATACTGAAAGGCCAACCGAGGATAGCATGAACTGCACTGTCGGTATAATTGGTTAAAGCATAATAACCTACCCCGATGAGGATCAATCCCCCAAAAATTAATTTAATAGCATCCCCATTTGGCATTTTTTTCCTCCTATTATTAATGGCAATTCTTTTAATGTTGCCTTATAAATATCTTTCTTCTGCGGGACATATCACTATGATTTCGACAATTGCTTTAAGGATTTATTAGGATTCTGATGTTTGGATGATGCGCCGTTTTATATCAGAAAACAAGGATACAAAGTCCTGGCCGTAATTTTTGAAATACTTGGACTTCTTTTCGAATCTAATAGTTAAGTCCGCTGCACGCTGCTGCGTGGCACGGGGAATTAAGGTACGTGAGTCCCCCGGAAACCATGATTCACTATTACGACCTTCCTTTAATTCCGGGTTCGGAAATAGTTAGTTTCGTTTTTATAATCTTAACTCGGTTGAAATTCGTTCAATAATTCCTCGTATTTCGTCATCGATTTCATCTGCAGTAATTGTCTTTGCTATTCTTTCGCCAATTTTTATTTTCCACCCATCAGTGTCTTTTCCTTTTTCTTTTAACAATTTTCCGATGGATTTATCACGAGGAACACTAAGTTTGCTTTTAGCTTCCTCTTCATTAAGATCAATTTCATATTCAGATTTCATCGCTTCAATTAAGCGATTTATCGGATAATAGTCCTCAATTGCTTTCTGCTTAAGTATGAATAAATTTTTATTCCTTTTTAACATGTTCTCAAATGGTTTTATCTCCTTTTCAGCTATGTTATCCAATATCAAACAATAGGGTATTTGAGTATTTTTTGCGGCATCCAGCCAAACTTGAAGTCTATAGCGGCCTGATGATTTTCCATTGATTGGAATAATGGATAAATTATGTGGTTTAAAATCAATGCCCAATTTATTAGCGAGAATTGGAAAAATTGTTTTCTCTGTTAATCCTTCAACAAAAATAATACTGTTTGAGAAAAAAATATCACTTGGCTGAATTCCTAATTCAAAAAGAATATCTTTTAATTTGTTTTCTTTTTCTATACGAACTACTTTCGTTTCTTTTCCTTCTTTTCTAATAATCCATGCATTATTCAAATTTTCTATATCAATGAATACAGTTGAATGGGTTGCTATAAATAATTGTTTTTCTTTCGATAATTCTTGGAGATTATGATACAGTTGTCTTGCTAGTCGTGGGTGTAGATGTATTTCAGGTTCTTCTAATCCAAAAATTCCTTCTTCTTTACTAATTTGATATATTAAAGCTAATATTTCCTGATGCCCACCTCCAATAAGAGAAATAGGGAATTTTGCGAGATTCTCTGTTTCTGTTATTGCGATTTGACCTCCCATCGTTCTAATATCTTGGATACTAGGAGATATTTCGCGAATATTCCTTTCAATAGTTGTCCACATATCTTGTTGCCTTTTTTCAAGACTACCCCCGATATTTGTCAGCTCACTTAATATTGTTGGTTGAATAAAAGAAGTTCGTTCCCCAAATCTTGCGGAAGTACCAATATTATTTCTTGTAGCATAGACCATTTTAAATTGCCCTTTAAATAATTGTGAGATATTTGTAAAAATGGAATTTATAAGTTGCGTAAGAGGAATCGTTGGTTGTTGGGAAGGATCGGTAGATTCAGGTTTTATAACCTGTTTTTGTTCAAGAATCATCTTTCCATCTCTTATAATCCAAATTTTATTTATCCTAATATCTTGAGTTATCCAAGATGCTGCCTGGGGGTTTCCTTTAATCTCTCTTCTGATAATAAGTTCATTCATTCCATTCATGGTTGGAAATTCTAATTCTTTCGAGAGTATTTTTACAGCTTCATCTTTCGAAATTGCTACGGTTATTTCAAAACTTATAGGATTTTCATGGTTTCTGTCAAACCAAATATAATCACTCACGATCCCGATATTCCTTTCTGGAGCTGGATCAAATTCATTAAAAAAAAGATAAAGTGCATCTAATAAATTCGATTTTCCTGAACTATTTCCACCGATAAAAATCGTTAAATCTGAAATATCTTCAATAATAACATCTTTTAAACTTCGGAAATTTGTGATTTTTATATTTGTTATCCTCATGGGGATTACTTCTAATATTTAGATTATAAAGATTTCGGCAGAAAAAATATTATCATAGCTTTAACTTCGTGAGTCCCGGGAAATATGCTTCGCAGCTATGATCCTTCTTTGTTTCTGAGTGAAATCTAATTTTTCAATTCATTATTTCAAATCAAAATTGCGATCCGAAACCTCTTTCTTTTGATTGTTAAAATATTCAGTAATTTCCTCAATTTCTTAAAAATATACTCTATGAATCGTGAGCATGTAAAAAATCACAAATTTGAAAGAGTCATCAATTAGTAAATCGAATTGTTTTGCAGACAAATATAGTCTCTTTAAATTCTCGAATTCATTCGGATTTATATCGTTCTTAATTATCATAGAATTTATAATATAATTTAAATCGGCAAAATTAGTAATAGTATTTACCAATTCCTTTTTCGCTGAAATAGCACTAAAATAACTAGCAAATAATAGTAATAAGCCCATTTACAAGATTATAACAGGGAAAAGATGCGATATCTTTTCAGAAATCGGAGAAAGAAATGGATAAATAATCCAAAGAGATAGAAGGGGCAATATAACTAATAAAAAGCATATTAATCCCCAAACAACAAATCCGCCAATTTGATATATATAATCTTCTTTATTTCTTGACTTTAAATTACTTTCATGTAAAATTCGAACAGTATCCCCTTTTTTAAATGAAGCAATTAAATTATCAAGATAAAATGGTGCGGGTAACCAAATTAAGCAAGTGATAAGGGGAATTATCGAATATAAATTATTGAAATCTAACCAATCTGGTTTTAAAATAACAATTAATATAAATGAAATGCCATAAATTAATGATGTCGCTTTGGCAAATGGCATAATGTTTTTAATTAGAAAAACCAAACCATGAAAAAATTTTGAGGTGTCAATTTTTACAATAATTCTCTCTTTGGATCTTTCAGAATCCAAAGTTGTTTTGGATGATTTAAAGAGTGATATTAATGCCCAAATAAGAAATAGAATAAATCCAGAAGGAATCCAATATACAAAAATTTGAAAAATATATGATAATCCAAAAGTAAAAATTAAGGATAATATTGCGCCGATATACAAATTCGTTTCTATTGATTCAACTTGCTTTTTCGTGTGATCGGAAGACTGATTGATTGCTTCTCGAAGCTCTTTCAATTGATCAATTATTAAATGGCGATTATTATCGGACACAAGGAAGGACTTATTGAGCTTGTCTAATAAATTTATGCCCGACATCTGCGATTTTCATACCATTCGGGCCAGGATGCAAAAATGATTGCGAACCATGAACCACCATATCCTCATTCCTCGAGAGGAGTCACGCCCCTGTTGCACTCGCGATCCTCCTGACCTCTTCCGGAGTGAATTCCAGGTGGCCCACTTCCGTATCCCGGCTCTCGTGCATCCCGATTCTCCTGAAGAACTGCTCCGAATCAGGCAGAGCCTCCAGGAATATTCCATAGTGCAACCCGGCGGCAATTTTCATCAATACCCGCATTAACTTCGTGCCGAAACCATGATTCCTTAAAGAGACTCCAACCTGGTGAACGAAGATCCTGGCCTCCCCCGTCGATGTATCCACGTTGTACGACAGCGCACCCATGAGATGGCCCTTTCCGGACCGGATCACCAGCAGATAGTTCTCGCCAAACTCAATGGCATGAAATATGGATTTTATTCCTTTCGATCGCTTTTCCCTGTGGGGCCACCGCAGATCCGCCTCGGCGAAAATCCGGTCTTTCTCCTCGGTATCGTTGAGGGAGATGAGGGTGATATGCGGGTCCGGAGAAGCCATTTCCTGCGGGTTTTCACGGGCCACCATATATTCCTATCCTCAGGATTCCTTTGGAATTGAAGCGAGGGTCGCATAGACTTCGGTTCAAATCCGGACCTTGGCTTGGGTCATAGCGGCCATGGCGGCGGGGAAACACCTGGACCCATTCCGAACCCAGCAAGTTTTGGCCCGTCCACGTATCGTGCGGTACTGAGGTACGCGAGTCCCCGGGAACCACGATTCGCTGCTATGATCCTTCTTCGTTTTACGGCATCTCGGATTCTGTACCTGTGATTTTGTGCTCATTCAGTTCACGGTTCACAGTATTTGGAAAACAATGGATCACACTATCCTCACATGCGGTGGGATCGGGAGGGGGCTTTCGCCCCCCTCCCGTCGCCCTCCCCCGATGAGGATAGTCGCTTCCCAAGGTTTTTCCAGGTGAAGATCTGTGCAATTGAATTCTTATCGCGAATTGAGCAATCCCCAAAGGTACCTGGATCGGAAAGAATGATTACAGTCTGAACCTATAGAGAATTCTCACTTGCAGTCATTCCCTACAGAAAAGGAGAGGCAGGGCACGATGCATGAAAAACCCCTGAAGATCATCGTGGAGAAACATCCTGACGGGTATATCGCATACCCCATCGGCCTCAAGGGCGTGGTTGTCGGTGAAGGGGATACGTATGAGGAAGCCCTGGCGGATGTGAAGTCTGCGATCCGGTTCCATATAGAGACCTTTTCCCGTGATATCCTCGAGACTGATGATCTGTTGGAGACCTTCGTGGCTGAGGTCATTGTGTGAAGTTCACGCGGGATGCACCCAAGCAGAAGGTCATCAGAAGCTTTGAGATCCTGGGATTCCGCATCGTCCGTGTTGGGAACCACATCTCGACTCCGCAAAAGGTCATCCGGATTCTTGAACGTCATGGATTCATCTGCAGGAAACTATAAACGAAAAGCGCCGAAGATAGTAATCAGGAGAGAAAGGACAGGGAAACTCCCGGGACAGGATGATGAAGAAGGTGCATATCCCTCTGCCAAGGAAAAAAATCGCAGCCTTCTGTCAGAGATGGAAAATACAGGAATTTTCTCTCTTCGGGTCCGTCCTTCAGGATGATTTCCGGTCTGACAGCGATATCGACGTGATCGTGGATTTCGAGCCCGGGACGGTTCACACAATCCTCGACCTGGCAACGATGACCGAAGAACTGGAGACTCTCTTCGGTCGGAAGGTTGATCTCATGACCCTTCCATCCATTGAACAGAGCCGGAATTACCTGCGCCGGAAGGAGATCCTCTCCACACGGGAACCGGTCTATGTCACGGGATGAATCCTATCTCCTGGATATCCTCCTGATGGCACGGGATGCGCGGGATTTTGTCAAAGATATGGCTAAAGGGGCCTTTCTTGCGGACCGGAAGACCCAGTACGCGGTCGTCCGCTGCTTGGAAGTCATTGGCGAAGCAGCAAAGAGGCTTTCTGAAGATGCACACCTGCGCTACCCCGATATTCCATGGAGTGCAATGGCAGGGATGCGTGATCTTCTGATCCATTCGTACGATAAGGTCGATGTAAATGAAGTGTGGGATACGGTTCAAAGGGATATTCCAATGCTCATCTCGGCCCTTGAACGGGTTATCCCTCCTGAACCTGGGACCTAGTCGTTTTCAATGGGCGGATGACTTCTCGCGGGGTCAGGGGAGGGAGCCTGGTCATACCACCACATTGACAGGGATCTTGACGCCCTTGATAAGTTTTGATGAGGGTTTGAGCTGATGCGGGAGCGTATCGCCGTGTTCGATATAGGATTCAATCAGTTTTCTTGCCACATCCTGTGCGATCTCCATTGTCTCTGCAATGGTCCGGCCCTGGGCGACGAGACCCTGGATGGTATCGCTGGTGGCGAGATACCCTCTTTCCTCAAGTTCCTGGATGGTGATAGAAACGATATATTCAGTCATGATTTCCCCCTGTATTCATGTTATCACGAATTCCCATAAAGCTGCTCTCAACGGACAGTCGATTCTGGCTATTCGGGATGCCAGGGTGGCGGAGCGGCCACGCTCCTCCCTGCAGGAAAGCATACACTCCGGTTCAAACCCGGACCCTGGCTTCGGGTCATAGCGGCTCACCAGCGGCGGGGAAACACCTGGACCCATTCCGAACCCGAGCTGAGTTTTGGCCCGCCCACGTATCGCGCTGTCCTCGTAGTACGCGAGTCCCCGGGAACCACGATGCGCTGCGATGATCCTTCTTCGTTCTCATCCTCGTCATTCACGATTCACATTGCTTGCTTTCAATGAACCACACTTATCCTCATTGGGGGGTGGGACCGGGAGG
>Ga0315274_10008796_pt1 | contig 14622 bp, 11 predicted proteins | sample YL17G02_20_MG_FD_203700 | JGI IMG/M metagenome (GOLD analysis project Ga0315274, IMG submission 203700) | Sediment microbial communities from Yellowstone Lake, YNP, Wyoming, USA - YL17G02_20 | ecosystem: Environmental > Aquatic > Freshwater > Lake > Sediment | place: USA: Wyoming | collected... | reverse complement strand
ACCGGCCAAACGTGGAAGGCGTCTGCTGGTTCGTACGGGGAGTCTGGCCGGAGTTGAAGAGCCGCGTGCCCGAACTGACCTTCACCATCGTCGGCCGCGACCCCTCGCGGGCCGTTCGCAAACTCGCGGAGGTGCTGGGCGTCAGGGTCACGGGCTCCGTGCCCGACGTGCGGCCGTACCTCACCGCAGCCACGGCCGCCGTGGTGCCCCTGCGCATCGCGCGGGGCGTCCAGAACAAGATTCTCGAGGCCATGGCGATGGGCCGCGCGGTCGTGGCCTCGCCGCAGGCAATCGAAGGGCTGGACGTGAACATCGGCGAGGAGGTTCTTCGTGCCGAATCGCCAGATGAGTGGATCGCCGCCGTCCTGGGCCTGCTTTCGGACGGCGGTCGCCGCGAACGTCTGGGCCAAGCCGCTCGTAAGCGCGTCGTCTCTGATTACAGTTGGGCCTCGCGGATGGCGCCACTGGTGTCACTCTGCACCGCTCTGGCGGGCGCAAGCGAACCCGCGCACGGAGCACCGCGGCAAACGGACCGTGATGCCGCAAGGTTGCGGCATGTGGGCGACCGCGCCGAGCCGCTCCAGGGGGCGACGCCATGACGCCCCGCCTGAACAAAGCAGCCTGGGTCATGACCGCGATTTACACGGCCCTTCTGACAACGGCAAGCCTCTTGCCATCGGGTCAAGGCCTGCTCGGCGGCTGGGACGCGTCCATCTCGCCCGACCTACAGAACGGACTTCACCTTCCAGCCTACGCCGGAATTGTGATCTTGTGGGCGCTCTCATGGTCCACGCGCTCTCCCCTGACCACCCGCTCGATCCTTGCCGTCACCTGTGCGTGCGTGGCCTTCGGCGCAGCAATGGAACTGGCCCAGTCGGTCATCCCCGGCCGCACGTGCGGCCTGGGCGACGGACTGGCGAACACCGGCGGCACCGTTCTCGGTTTCATATCGGTTCTGCTTTGGCGGTGCGTCCAGACGCGACGCCGTAGTACCAAGGCGGCCCATAAGCCGGTGGGCGAGCCCACGGAGTGCAGGATCCAATGATCGAAGGCCGGACCATCCTGTGTTTCGCCAGCGGCTACGACGCACCGCCGACCAGCAAGCATCACGTGATGCACCTCCTGGCCGAGCGGAACACCGTGCTCTGGGTCAACTACCACGCCTCCCGTGCGCCCACGGCCAGTGCATCGGACCTTCGTTACATGGCCCGGAAGGTGGGCCAAATCTTCCGGGGCATCACGAACCCGCGCAAGAACCTGTACGTGCTGACGCCGCCGGTCCTGCCGCTGCCGGGCAACGCGTGGGCCAAACGCATCAACCGTCGCCTGCTCATCGCAAGGATTCGGTCGGCGCTGAGGCGCGTGGGGCACGGCCCCGTGCAGGTCTGGTCGTTCACGCCCGACATCTCGTATCTCCTCGGCCATTTCGGCGAAGAGAAGGTCGTCTATTACTGTGTCGACGATCACGCCTCGTTCTCGGGATACGATACGGAGCAGGTGCGGCGCGACGAAGAGGACCTCTGCCGGCGGTCCGACTTGGTCGTCACCACATCGAAGACCCTTCAGGATGCCAAGGCGCCGCTGAACCCCAACACGATCCTGGTGACCCACGGCGTCGATTACGAGCATTTCTCGAAGGCGCTGCGCGACGACCTGCCGCTGCCGGACGACGTCAAGGACATCCCGCATCCGATCCTCGGCTTCTTCGGGCTGATACGCGACTGGGTGGATCTGGACCTCCTGGCCGAGGTCTGCCGCCTGCGGCCGGACTGGCACGTCGTTCTCATCGGCGACTCGACGGTGGACCTGGCGCCCTACCGCACGATCCCGAACATGCACTTCCTCGGCCGCAGGCCGTACGCGGACCTGCCGGCCTACTGCAAGGCCTTCGACGTAGGCCTGATCCCGTTCAAGGTGAATCGGCTGACCAAGTCCGTCAACCCCATCAAACTGAAAGAATACCTGGCAGCCGGGCTGCCGGTGGTCTCCACGCCCATGCCGGAGGTGAAACTGTACAGCCACCTGATTGGGGTGGTCGATACGCCTGATGAGTTTGTGCGCGCAGTTGAAGCGGCCATGGCCTCCGGGCCAGACGCACGCGCTCGTCGCACTGCCGCGATGGCCGTGGAAACGTGGTCGGGCAAAGTGGACCAGATCTGCCGACATCTCGGCGTTACTCTGCAACTTCAGGACGAGAGGACCGCGCATGAGACTGTCGCCTAGACTGGTGCCCAGTTGGCCGAAACTGGCCTGGGTGGCAAGATTCAGCGGTGGCGCGGAGACCATCGAGGTGCTTCACGGCCCGATGGTGGAGACGGCCGAGGACTGGTGCGTCGAGGCGGTCTGGGCAGGGGAGTTCACCGAGGGCGACTTCGACAGAACCGATCTCGTGTTTGGGTCTGGCATACGATGTCGTGACAAAAAGGTCACTCTTGTCAGCTCCGCATCCACAGTGGACCGATTGTGGCATGCTCACAGTTCCGGTTTCTGGTATGTCTCCAATTCGCTTCCTGCACTTCTGGTCGTGGCAAGACTGTCTTTGCGCGATGACTACCCAGATTATTCCTGGGACATGAGAACGATAGACGAGGGACTAGAGCATTACAAGCGTTGTTTTCCGACCACTTCAGAAGACGTACACTTGGTTTACTTCAACAATCTGATTTGGGACGGTCTCAGGTTGGAGGAGTGTGAGAAACCTGACCCCTCGCCGACGTTCAACACCTTCGAGGATTATCACGGCTTCCTTGTTCGGTCGATGGAGCGACTCGGCAAGAACCTTGCGGATCCTGCACGGCGTTTTGGGATCAAGACACTCGTCAGCATCTCCAGTGGATATGACTCGCCAACGGCTGCGGTATTGTCCAGACATGCTGGTTGTGACAGAGCGGCAACCTTCAAGACTGCAACGAGCCTGTTGCGGAGACCCGATTCAGGTGAAGCCATTGCGAAACGTCTTGGCCTTGCATGCCTAAGTTACCCACGCGTGGCCGAGCATTACCCGCACGAAGAGAGTGTCTGGGCGGTTATAGGGCGCCCCGGCGTACTTAATTGGACGCTGTTTGACTTCCCGGAGCCCTTATGCCTCTTCTTCACGGGCAGCCAGGGTGGCACAGTATGGGACAGAGTTCAGCGGGTGCTCTTGGGTGCACCAGTATTCTCAAGCGAGAGTTACTGGAGCCTTGGAATCTGCGAGTTCCGTCTGCTGAAGGGCCTCTTCCAGTGCCCCGTTCCGCTTTTCGGCGTGAGACACCGGCGGAAAATCGAGATGATCAGTTTCTCCAAAGAAATGGAACCTTGGACCATGCACAACGCCTACGACCGTCCCATTCCCAGAAGGATTCTCGAGGAAGCGGGGGTTCCGAGAGGCAGTTTCGCTGTTCGAAAGGAAAACACGTCTCACGAAGCCGCATTTCTATGGCCGTACTCTCCGGAAAGCCAAGCACGTTTCAGGTGTTATCTCAGGAGCCGCGGCGCCCGTGCTCTTTCACCGTTTGCCGCATCCATTATCCGATGCCTTGCTCATTTCGCAAACCTCCTGCAGATGAATGTCCTCGGAAAACTCGGATTCAAACGCCGGCTGCGCCCATGGCGGAAGGCGAGGAGTCAATCCCTGTTGTTCCAGTGGGCAAACTCGGAACTCAAGGCGATGTACCAAGAAGGCCTGAAGTCCCTCGGGTATGTGACTCGAGGCGGGCAGGCGCCAATGCAGGCAGGCGCCAATGCGGGAAATCCATGACCCAGGCAGCCAACCCGGTTGTGGTAACCGACAAGGGCCTACGCCTGGCGCGGGGCGCGGGTGTCCGGAGCGAACGCGCACACTCGATGGCGTCCGAGACTTGGCCCGAGAAGGTGGGCTTCATCTGCTCGCACCTTCAGCGCGCGGCCGTGGCCGGTCCGGCGAGGGGAACGCCATGAGCAACGCGCGAGTCCACGCCCGGAATCTGCTCGCCAACTGGACGGCCCACGGGGCCAACATGGTCGTGCTCTTCTTCCTGTCGCCGTTTGTGGTCCACACACTCGGCAAGACGGAGTACGGCATCTGGAGCCTGCTGACGGTCCTGACGGGGTACATGGGCATCTTCGACCTGGGCGTCCGCGCCAGCACGGGGCGGTACGTCATCCTCTACCTGGGCCGCCAAGACCATGAGCGTGTCGACGAGACCCTTCGGACCAGTCTGGGGGTCTTCACCATTGCCGGACTGCTGATCTTCGCCGCCGGCATTGCCATCGGCCTGGGGTTTCCGGTCTTCTTCCCCTCCTCGCCCCAGGAATACCACGCGATGGTGGCGATCCTTCTGCCCGTCCTCGCGGTGAACGTGTGGCTGTCGGTCGTCGGCGCGGTTTTCGGGAGCGTGCTCGTGGCCCATGACCGTTTCGACCTCGCCCGAACGGTCGATCTGACCGTTCTGGCTGTGCGGACGGGAGGCACCATTCTTGCCCTGCGCACGGGATACGGCCTGATGGGCCTGACGGCGGTGACGGTCGGGTGCAGCCTCCTGGCGCTGGCGGTGAACTACGCGATGGCGCGCCGGATCTACCCGCGGATGCGGGTCTGGCCGCCGGCGCTCGTGAGGCCGCGACTTCGCGAGATGTTCGGCTACGGCATTGCGGCCTTCATCTCGAACATCGCCACCCGTGTCGTCGGCCAGACAAGCCTGGTGGTCGTGGGGGCCTTGATCAGCGTGTCGGCCGTCACGGTGTTCTCCGTGGGGGCCATGCTCGCGTACTACCTGTGGACGTTCCTCGGCCAGATCGGCCACACATTCTTCCCTCCCGTTCAGCGGGCCGCGGCCGTGGGGGACTACAAATCTGTCCGATGGTATTACCTTCGCCAAGTCCGCTTAGGTTTCGTTTTCGGGGTGCCCGCTTACATCGGGTTCATCGTGTTCGGCCACCCTTTCATCACCCTCTGGATGGGAGGGGCATCGTTCGACGAGTCGTCGGTCAACCAGGCGGCCCTGGTGCTGGCCGTTCTGAGCCTGTCGAAACTGGTCGCCCTGCCTTCGATCGGGGGCCAGTACCTTCTGGCCTCAACCGGCCACATCGGCTACAGCGCGGGGGTCCAGGTCCTCGAGGCTGTCATCAATGTGGCGCTATCGGTATTCCTTGTCCTCGTGGCGCACTGGGGCCTAGCGGGCGTTGCCGTGGCGGCCCTGGTCGCCCGGCTGCTGACCAGCGCCGTGCTGATTCCGTGGCGTGCAAACCGCGCGGTCAAGACCCGGGCAACGAGATTCCTGGGGGTCCTCGGCCTGGGACTGGTGGCAGGAGGGGTTTTCGCGGGATGGTGCCTCCTGATGCGGTCCGTGATCCCGGGCGGGTCGTGGGCGCTGTTCGGTTTGCAGGTCGCCCTGTCGCTGGTGGGCTATGTGCCGATCGCCTTGGGACTCCTCGTGCCGCGCGATGACCGCAAGCGCATCCTCCGGGCAATCGGAGTGGTGTCGGGCAGCGCCGGTTGACGATGCTTGAGGGAGACGACCCGTGCCCTAAGGCACGCGGGACACCACCGACCGCCGACGGTGCCCCGTTGGGGTGTCACGCCACGGGGGGGCGCCGCAAGGCCGCGTGACGGCTCGGCGCGGGCTTCGTGCACGGCCTCCTGTGAGAGGGCCCGTGGAGGAGAGGGCACGCAACCATGGCAAAGGGTGTGATTCGCCGGTTGCTGTGGTGGGTGATGAGGAGGCTGAAGCCTTCCGACGACGAGTTCGTGGCCGAACTTATCCAGCAATACCGAGACAAGGGTGCCACGATCGGCGCGAACGTCCGCCTCCTCGGGAGGATTGATGGCCTCAATCCCCACCTGGTCACCATCGGCAACAACTGCGTGATCGGCGCGAGGTCGGCCTTGCTCACCCACTGCGCCCTCCGTGGCGCAAGACCCGTCGTGATTGAGGACGAGGTATGGATCGGGTTCAATGCCCTGGTCCTGCCCGGGGTGCGGGTGGGGACCCAGAGCGTGATCGGCGCCGGTGCCGTGGTGACCCGGGACGTTCCTCCTCGGTCCGTCACCGCTGGGAACCCCGCCAGGGTCCTGCGGTCTCTGACCGAGGAGGAAGTCGCCAGTCTCTCTCACCAGCTCCGGAACTACATGGACATCGGCAAGGACACCGGCCCCCTCAGCGCCGCCGAGGCGGGGAAGGCCAGCACTTAGTGCTACTTTGTCAACTTAACGGATGACCATAGAGCCCCCCGCGTGGTGGCCGTCCGAGGCCCCCACGCCACGGGTGAGCGCCGGAGGGCGCGGCGGCCTGGGAAGGCCGCCGCGCAACAGAGGACGAAGTTGACAAAGTAGCGTTAGGCTCGCCATGCAGAGGGCGGACCAGGCCGGCAAGGCGGGGGCGCCGCGAGGCTGAGGCGAACAGCACCACCGTCATCTGATGCGACAGGCGAGGTCCTGATGCGGATTCTTCACATTTCTGCGCTGCCGGTGTGGTCCATGGACGGCAAGGGGGGGATGCCGTCCTTGCACGAAACGCTCAAGGGGCACGCGCGAGCGGGGCACGAGTTGTGCCTGGTCCTGCCCCAGTACAACCTGCAAGCCCCCAAGCCGGAGCATACCTGCGTTCCCCCGGGGCAGCCGTGGGAGGTGGTCTTCGCCCCTTGTCGCTGGGTCCCGGCGCTTCTGGAAGTGCGTCGCCTGGCCTCACGGCTTGGCGGCGGGCATGGACCCCCCTACCCCCTCCGCTGGCTGCTGAACCTTGCGATGATGCTGCTGCTGACCGGCAGCCTGCTGGCAGTGGCCCTTCGCCTCCGGTACCGTCTCAGGAAACGGTTCGACCTGGTCTACGCCCACAACCAGTATGCGGCGATGGCCGGATGGCTGATCGCCTGCATCCTGAGGGTGCCCAACGTGACCCGTCTCTACGGAACGTTCCTGGCGGATCTCATGAGAAGGCCGCTGGTGTGGTTGCGCTACCCTGTGTCAGCGGCCGGCTACCTTGTCCCCCACGACTTGCTGATCTGCGCGAACGACGGAACGCGCGGCGACGAGGTGGCCCGCCGGCTCGGCATCGACCTCGCGCGGTTCAGGTTCTGGCAGAACGGCGTCGACAGGCCCGTTTCCCTGCCCGGGGACAGCCGCCACGCCGTCGCGGACAAGGCCCCGGCCAATCTGAGGTGCAACAGCAGGTGGATCATCAGTTGCTCCCGACTGGCAAACTGGAAGCGGGTCGATCGTATCATCCGCGCGCTGCGGATCTGCCGATGTAAGGGCTGTGACGCGCAACTGCTGATCGTGGGGGACGGTCCCGAAGCGGACAGGCTGAAATCCCTGGCCGCGGAGCAGGGAGTGGCCCGCGACGTCGTGTGGTTCGGGACCGTGGCGCACCGGGAGGTGTGGCGCCTCATGGGACTGTCCGACGTCTTCGTGATCGCCAACGACGTGACGAACCGATGCAACCCTCTTTACGAGGCCATCTGCATGGGCTTGCCGGTCGTGTCCGTGTTCGACCCGAGCACGCAGGACCTGCTCAAGGATGGCGAGAACGCCTTGCTGGCGGACCGCGAAGACGAAACCCGACTTGGCGAGCAGATGTACAGGGCATGCACTGACGCCGAGCTGGCGGCAGGAATGAGAGAGGCGCAGCGCCAGCGCGCCGATACGTTCTGGACCTGGGAAGCGCGCATGGAGGTGGAGGCCGCGGAACTCGCGAGGCTCGTTCGCCACCGCCACACCGCCGCCGGAAGCAAAAGCCCCGGCCGCGACACAAGGCAGCCCGCGCGCGGGGTGCAGGAACCAGGCGTCCGCCGGCCGGGATACCGCAACCATGCCAGTTAAGACTCTCTTGTTTCTGGGAGGCTTCGCCGCCGTCGCCGTCGCGACGTTCTTCCACCCCCTGATCGGGGTCCTCGGTTACGCGGCAAACTACTGCATCGGCCCGGAGCGGCAATGGTGGGCGGCCGCCGTCAAGGACTGGGGGCTCCGGTACTCATTCACCCTGGCGGCCCTGACCGCGGTAAGCACGCTCATCCACCGGCGGGAGTTGAACTACGGCAAGGTCCTGCTGGTACGACACGAGAAACTCCTGCTCCTGTTCCTCGGAGCCGTGTGGCTGGCCTACCTGCTGGCGGCGCCCACCGAGGGACGATACAGCACCATCGACCCTCCCGCCGTCAAGATGGTCAAGGTAATGATCTTTGTCCTCATGCTGACCCACATCGTCACGACCAGACAGCGGCTGGATGCATTCCTTTGGGTGTTGGTCGTTGGCGCGATGGTCCTGGGAACCCAGGCCTGGACGACGCCGCGGTCCCAGTTCTTCCACGGGCGACTTCAGGGCATCGGCGGCCCGGACTTCACAGATGCGAACTTCCTTGCGGCGTACCTGGCGGCCATGTTGCCGCTGATCGGGGTGATGTTCCTTCGCACGACGTGGCCCGGGAAGGTCCTGTGCCTGGGGTCGGGTGTCTTCGTCACCAACGCCATCATCCTCACCCGCAGTCGCGGCGCGCTGGTCGGGTTCGCCGGAGGCCTGCTGACGGCCGTGCTCCTCGCGCCCAGGAAGTACCGTGCCAAGATCCTCATTGGCCTGGTGGTGGCCGGCATCGGCGGCTACGCGCTCACGGATCCGCAGTTCATCCAACGCGCCGCCACCATCACGCGCGACAGCGAGGAACGCGACCGTTCCGCGCAGAGCCGGCTGGAGATCTGGGAGGGCGGCGTGGCGATGCTCCGGGATCATCCGATGGGCGTCGGCCCCGGAAATTTCTACCAGAACATCGGCCGCTACTCCCCGGTCAACGCCGGCAAGGACGCCCACAACACGTTCGTCCGCTGTTTCACCGAGTTGGGTTTCCTCGGCATCGCCATCTTCCTTGCCCTGCTGGGTAATGCGGTAATTACCCTTATACGCATGATAAGACGCTCAAGGATGCTTCCCGCGGAGGAGGGAAAGCACCTCCTGCTGGCGGCCTATGCGATCGCCGTCAGCCTCGCCACTTTCATTACGAGCGGCCTGACGGTGAGTTTCGTATACGTGGAGGCTACCTGGTGGCTGCTGGCCCTGCCCGTCTGTCTGGAGCGTGCCGTCGCGAACCTCGAGGCCGAGGTCGTGCCCGTCTTGCCGGGCCGGGGGGGCCCTGCCCGCGCGCGAGTCGCCGCCTCCGCAGGAAGCCGCCCTTCGACCGGCCGAGGCCGGCCAAGGGTCCCCGGCCAGTCCACGGGACCCGACATGAGCCGAACCGAACCCCTGGGGGCACCCGCGCCACGCGCCGCGACGCCGGCCGACACCGCCCGGCACGAGCCGGCGCCTGACGCTCGCCGCGTGGCGATCCTCACCTCCGAACTGGGCGCCGGCGGCGCCGAGGCGGTCATGGTCCACCTGGCCGCGGGCCTGAAGACGCAGGGCGTCGAAGCGGCCGTCTGTTGCCTCCAAGGCAAGGGCGTCCGGGCAGCCGAGTTGGAGTCGCGCGGCGTGCCTGTCCATGCCCTCGAGAGCGCCCGGGGGTACGACCTCAGTGCCCTGCTCGGTCTCCGGCGCTTCCTGAACAGGTTCAGGCCCGATGTCGTGAGTGTTCATGACCGGTGGAGCCTGCCCTACGCCGCCCTGGTCTCTCTCGCCGGATGCCGGTGGCCGATCGTTTTCACGTCGCACGGCCTCATGTTTGGCGAACCCGAACGAGGCCGATGGCGGTACCGACTGGCGGCCCGACGTGTCTCGGCCGTGACCGCGGTGTCCCGCGAAGTGGCCGACCGTCATACCCGCTACTTCGGCTGGTCTGTCGAGCCCGAGATCGTGCCAAACGGAGTGCCGCCCCAGAGGCGCTGCCCGGACCAGCGCCGCAGAATACGCGGTGAACTCGGCATCGCCAACGGGACCTTCGTGTTCCTGGCGGCCGGAAACGCCCGACCCGAGAAGGCGTTCGAGGACCTGCTCCGCGCCGCGGCGGACCTGGGCGGATCAGGCGCCCCGCGGGACTGGGCGGTCCTGGTGGCCGGGCGGATCGCCGAGACCGACTACTGCCGGAACCTTCTCGCTCTTCACCAGCGTCTCGGCCTGACGCAGGTCGTCCGGTTCCTGGGTTTCCGGGACGACCTTGGGGCCCTGTACTCGGCCGCCGACGCCTTCGTGCTGTCCAGCCGGAGCGAGGGGCTCCCCCTTGTCGTGCTCGAAGCCATGATGGCAGGTCTGCCGGTGATTGCGACTCGCGTCGGCGGCGTACCTCATGCGGTACAGGATGGCGGGGAACTGGTCGACCCGGCCCGCCCCGATCAACTCGGCCAGGCCATGCGCCGCCTCCTTGAGACGCCTCACCGGGCGGAAGCGATGAGCCTCCGGGCAAGCCAGAGGGTCATGAGCGAGTACAGTCTGGACCGGATGGTCACGCGCTACCGGGCGGTCTTTGACCGCGTCGTCTTATGCCACGGGCACAAGCGAAGGCACGGCTAGAAGCGTCACATGCACATTCTGTCCTTCTCATACTGCTTTCCACGACACCAGGACCCGACTTGGGGGGTGTTTGTCCTCCAGCGGCTGGCGGCCCTGGCGCGCCTGGTCGACCTCGAGGTCGCCAGTCCCGTGCCGGTGTTCCCACTCCTGAGTCGCCTGCGCGGCCGCCTGCCCGCGCCCACCGAGGATCACGCGGGCCTTCCTGTCCATTATCCGCGGTTCCTCTACGTCCCGGGCATCCTCAAGTCCATGGACGCCCGCCTGTACGCGCGCGGCCTGCGCGGGTGGCTGCGGGAGTATCTGCGGAAGCGGCCGGTCGACCTGCTGGACGCGCACTTCATCTGGCCCGACGGCGTGGGCGTGTACCGTCTCGCCCGGGCCAGCGGAATCCCTTACAGCATCACGCTCCGGGGCAAGATCTACCCGTGCCTCGAGAGCCGCAGCATGACACGCCAGTGCGCAGAGGCACTCCGGCACGCGGCCGCCGTCATCAGCGTGAATTCCCTGATGGCCGACATCGCCGTCGAACTAGGCGCGCCACGCGAGAAGGTGCACGTGATCCCGAACGGCGTGGACACAGAGGTCTTCTCGCCGAAGGACAAGGCCTGGGCGCGCGGCGAACTCGGGCTGCCGCTCGAAGGCCGGCTCCTCGTGACCGTTAGCCACCTGAAACCAAGCAAAGGCCACGGCGAGGTGGTTCAGGCCCTGGCCGGACTGCCGCGCGACATTCGCCTGGTGATCGTCGGCGGGGAAGCCCGGAGAGGCTATCGGCGCGAGTTGATGGCTCTGGCCAGCCGCCTGGGAGTGGCAGACCGCGTCTTGCTCACCGGGAAACAGCCCTACGAGCGGATCCCGCTCTACTTCAGCGCCGCGGACCTGAGTGTCCTGGCATCCTACCGCGAGGGATGCCCGAACGTGGTACTCGAAAGCCTCTCGTGCGGGACACCGGTCGTGGCCACCCGGGTTGGGGCTGTGCCAGACCTCATCACGCTTGGGCAGGGCGGTGCCATTGTGCCCGTTCGGGATGTTGATATACTACGCGGGGCTATTCTCGACACCGTCTCGAAATCGTGGTCGCCTGAGGCCGTGAGGCAATCGCCGAGTGTCCAATCGTGGGATGCCGTTGCCAAGCGAGTGTATCGGATCTTCGTGAACGCGCTCGGACGAAAGGGGGGTGCGCCTGGATACCTGGACTTTCGGCAGAAAGAGCAGGCGGGGTGTAGCTGACCGGGGGGAGATGCTATGAGTGCGGCAAAGTGGTTCTCTGCGGCTTTCGCACCGTTGTTGTGGTTCGCGCCGTTGGCTGCCAACGGGCAGGAGACATTGCCGGCCTTCCCCGGCGCGGAAGGCTTCGGTGCGGCCTCCGTCGGTGGACGCGGGGGGAGAGTGATCAAGGTGACCAACCTCAACGCCTCGGGGCCAGGCAGTCTTCAGGCTGCCTGCGAGGCGAAGGGGCCGCGGTTCGTCGTCTTTGAGGTCAGCGGCGTCATTCAGGGCGATGTGGTCATCAAGGACTCGAGCATCACGATCGCCGGCCAGACCGCCCCCGGGGCTGGCATCACCGTCGTGGGTATGATCGCCAGCCTGTTCTCGAACTGGGACAAGCCGGTGGGGGACCCCTCGAGGCACATGTTTCACGACATGACCATCCGGCACCTGCGCGTCAGGCCGCCGGGGCCTCGAGGGTCAAGTGGCGACTGCCTTCAGTTCTCCGACGTGGACCGGCTCATTTTGGATCACATCTCGTGTTCATGGGGCAGCGACGAAAACGTGGACCTTTGCAGTTCACGCGATGTCACGGTCCAGTGGTGCACCATCGAGGAGTCGGACCTCATCCGGAGCCCGGGCCTGCCTCCGGGAACGCACAACAACGGCATGATCCTGGGCTACGAGGGCCGCAGCGCCTCCATCCACCACAATCTCTTTGCCCATCACTCCTACCGCACCCCTCTGTGTGGACTGGAGGTCCTCGATCATCGCAACAACGTCATCTACGACGTGGGCGTGGGCCTGTGCTTCCATCCGGTTCGGATGAACCGCGCGCGGCCGGGCATGCCGTTCTGGGCCAACACGGTCGGCAACTACTTCAAGCAGGGCCCCTCGGATCCCAAGGATTGGACCACGGGCAAGTGGGTTGCACCTGTCCTCGACACCACCTGGGCGGAACTCTATGCCGAAGGCAACTACTTCACGTGGGCGGGAGGTTACGTGGACCCCTGGGCTTATCCGCGCGGGCGGGGCGTCTTCGACCGAGCCCCAAAGCCCCGGGCGGCAAACCCGTGGCCGGCCGCACCGGTCGCGACGCATACGGCGGAGCAGGCTTACGAGCAGGTCCTCGCGCGGGCCGGGTGTTTCCCTCGCGACATCGTCACGCTGCGGACCATTGAGGAAGTGCAGAAGGGCACGGGATCCTGGGGCCGGCACGACCCGCCGGAGGGCCTCATGGCAGACCTCAAGCCCGCCGTACCCCCTCTGGACAGCGACAATGACGGCATGCCCGATGCCTGGGAAACCGCCCACGGCCTCGATCCCAAGGACTCTGCAGATGCCAACAAGGTTGTTCCGGCAGGGGCCTCGCCCGGCGACCGCCATAGGGGGTACACGTACATCGAGTATCACATCAACGAACTGGCAGAAAGTAGTCCGCAGGCCGGCCAGAAGCCGAAAGCCGGTCTTCTGACGCCGGCCAAGGAACAGGTGTTCATCGTGCCGGCGCCCGTTCATATGACGTCCGAGGCCTTGCGGGATGTCCTCGCGAAATCATGGTCGCCCCAGGGCGTGAGGCAGTCTCCAGGCATCCAGTCGTGGGAAGCCGTAGCCCTGAAGCTGGCAGACGTTTTCAGCAGGCACTCCTCGCGTGGCGGCAAACCCGTGGCGGCGATGCGCGCCTCGGGAGGCACAACGCTGCCACCCGAATCCAAGCACCCTGGAGGGCAAATATGAGATTGGCCGAAGAGATTCTGTTCCGACTGAGTCGGTGGCGACTTCGAAGGGGTTCGGCGTCAGCCGGGCGTATCGAAGTGACGAAGGATGCCGCCAGGTATGCCCAGTGGCGCGACGAGGAACTGAGACAGCAGATTGAGGAGGGATTCCCCTGCGGCGAGCTCTCGGGAAAACAGGTCCTGGACTTCGGGTGCGGCGAGGGGACACTGGCGTTCTATCTTTCCTCGCGGTTCGGGACGGCTGGCGTGGTTGGGCTCGACATCGCCCCAACTGCCATCGACTCTGCACAGAAGAGACTCGAGAGGGAAGGCGCGCAGAGCATCTCCTTCCGACTTGCCAGAGAACCGACGAAGATTGACTGTGCGAATGCCTCCATCGACATCATCTGTGCGTTCGATACCGTCGAGCATGTCGTCTATCCGAAGGAGATCCTCCGCGAGTGGCACCGTGTGCTGAAGCCCGGGGGGCAGGTATGGATCTGGTGGCTGCCCTGGCGCCACCCGTACGGCCACCATGTCACGAGTCTGATCCCCCTGCCCTGGGTCCACCTGATCTGTTCTGAGAAGACGCTGATCGCCGTTGCTGCCAGGATCTACGACGACCCGTGCTACACACCGCGCGTATGGGACTTGGACCCTGCAACGGCTAGGAAACGCCCAAACAAGTGGCTGCAGGGGTCAGACCTGTCAAGTTGGCTGAACAAGCTGACGCTGCGAGAGTTCATGCGTGTTGCAGGAGAGGCCGGCTTTCAGTGCGCCATCTCGGCGCACGGCATTGGCGAGAGTGGCCGCCTGCGACCGATCGCATGGGTGGCACGCCTGCCTTTTCTGGGAGAGTTCTTCACGAGCCACTATACGGCCATTCTGACGGAGAAAGCAGACTGTCAAGACAATCGCCCTGGCCGGCAAGGGCCAGAGAGAAGGTGACATGAGAGTTCTGGTTCACCCCAAACCCGGGGCGCTGCATAGCAGTCCGCGAAGGCGCCGTGTGCTTGTCATCTGCGGAGACACGCAGGTGGGGCTCTGGGCGGTCCGAAGCCTGGGGCGCGCCGGATTGAGTGTCTTCTGCATCGGCATACGCGAACACTGCCTTTCCGCCCGGAGCCGGTTCTCGAGCGGCACATGGCTATATGAGACCCCATTCAGTGAGGAAGGTTTCGTAGACGAGGTCCTTGCGCTTGCCCGGGAACTGGATGTCGGCTCGGTGATGCCGCTCGCGGAACGATTCCATCTGGCACTGGTTCGCCACCGGCACCGGTTCGAGCCAGACTTCCACGTGTTCTGCCCGCCCA
>Ga0315274_10008795_pt1 | contig 14623 bp, 9 predicted proteins | sample YL17G02_20_MG_FD_203700 | JGI IMG/M metagenome (GOLD analysis project Ga0315274, IMG submission 203700) | Sediment microbial communities from Yellowstone Lake, YNP, Wyoming, USA - YL17G02_20 | ecosystem: Environmental > Aquatic > Freshwater > Lake > Sediment | place: USA: Wyoming | collected... | reverse complement strand
TAGAGAGTCAAACCTTGACCGAGGAGCAAAAACTGCTTTTTGAAGAGGCTAAGGCAGATTTTTCAGCCGGAAATTACAGCCAAGCTTTGGAAAAAATATTAATTTTAAGTTACCAACCTCAATAATCAACCTCCCGAGCAACAGCGAAGGGGGAAGAAGAAAATTTATTTTCTTCGCCCTCGGGTGTTGATTAATCAACCTCGGGTGTTGATTATTTTGTAAAATTAATAATGGAAAGTCGCGGCCAAGCACATAAAGATTTATGTGCTCGGTAAACTTCGTGACTATTACGTAAGATCGCGAAGATAAAATGGTCGACGCGACAGAAATAAATAAAAAATAAAAAATAAAAGATAAAAAACGAAATGAATAATTTAAAGAAAAAGATTGTAGCGATGATTATTGGTTTATCGATGGTAGCGATGATGGCTCCCGGTTTAGCTCAGGCTTTAACGGCTGCAGAGATTCAAACCCAGATTGATACCCTAATGGCTAGCTTGGCAATCCTTCAAGGTCAATTAACGGCTTTGGAAGGTGCTGCTCCAGCTGCTGGTGTGACAGGTTGCACCATTACTTCTTTTGCCCGCAACCTGAAACAGGGGATGACTGGAGATGATGTAAAATGTCTCCAGATTGTTCTTAACTCCGTTTCTGCTACTCAGGTAGCGGCAACCGGTGTTGGTTCTTCTGGTAACGAAACCACTTATTTTGGTGCTTTAACCAAAGCAGCGGTTGTTAAATACCAGGAGGCAAATGCTGCTGACTGTCTAACTCCATTAGGATTGACAACTGGAACCGGTTTTGTTGGAACAAAAACTTTAGCTAAGTTAAACGCTGTTTTAACTGCTGAAGTTCCAGCTGCGGAAACTCCGGCTGCGGAAACTCCGGCTGCGGAAACTCCTGCTGCTGAAGTTCCAGCTACGGGTCTAACAGTTGCTTTGGCTTCTGACACTCCCGCTGCTACCACTATGGTTAGTGGTTCAGCTTACAATGCATTTACTAAGGTTAAGTTAACGGCTGGCACTGCTGGAGATGCAACTATTACCGGCATTTCGGTAACCAGAACTGGTTACAGTAATGACAATGATGTATCCGGTGTCTTAATTAAAGACAGCTCAAGCGTAAGACACGGTAATGTTCTGACTTTGAGCGAGAGCAAGGCAAGTATTAGTTTTGCTTCTGCTCCTATTACCATTGCTGCCGGAACAACTGACTATATTACCATTGAAGCTCACTTGGATGCGGCTAACGCCATATCTGGAACCATTGCCTTAGGAATTGCTGCTGCCTCTGACATTACTACTACTGCTGAAGTTTCAGGTGCTCCGGTTACCGGTAATCTGATGGGAATGACGGCCGGTGCCGGGATTATCGGCGCAATAACCGTTGATGAATCCCTGATTTCTGCTGCCGTTCGTAATGTTGATTTGGGAATTACCAACCAGCAAGTTGGTAAATTCAAAATTACCAGTGCCAATGCCAATGAAGACGTTTATCTCAAAGGTTTAACTCTTTACAACAATGGAACTTCGGCTGACGGCGACATCACTAACGTTGATTTAGTCGCGCCTGATGCCACGGTCTTATCTACTGTTTCTGGTACGACAGGCAAATATGTAACCTTTGACTTTTCTGCCAGTCCCTACAAAATCAGCAAAGGGACAAACAAGATATTTACTGTTAGGGCAGATGTAATTTCTGGTTCTGGCAGAACCACCCAGTTTGTTATCCAAAACGATTATGATGTAGTTGTTTACGGCGGTTCGACCGGGGTTGGTCTTTTAGCCACTGCGGTCGGTCCCGTTGATGCTACTTTCCCAGTCGGTAATAATACTGCTACTGACAACTCAATTTTGGCGGCAGCTGGAACCCTGACTGTTTCCAAAGATAGTTCTTCGCCATCTGGTGAAGTTGGCGTTGGGGCTACTGAGATGACAATGGGTACTTGGAAACTACAGGCAAGCGGTGAGGATATGCAGTTAATGAAGATTGACGTTGATATGGCAGCCAGCACAGGGACAGCTTTGGCTGCTGATGCCGTTGGTACCTTAAAAGTTAAGATTGCTGGTTCAACCATTTGGAGTTATGACGCTACCAGCGCTGCGGTAATTTGGGATAATGGTGTTGACCAAGCTACTTTGAGCTCTTATGTAACCATTCCAGCCAACAGTTCCAAACTCCTTAGCGTGGTAATGGATGTCAACACTGCAGCTACTAATGGTCATGTTTTTGTAGCTAGTATTGCCAGTTTGTATTACAAGAAAATGTCCACCAATACTTATGACACAGCTATAAATGCTGCTTGGACTCCAGGTAACCCCTTGACCGTAAGTGCTGCTACCTTGACAGTTACCAAGAATACGGCTGTTCCAAATATGAGTAAGATTAAAGGAGCTACCAGTTTACCTGTTGGCTCTTACTCCTTACAGGCAGGTGCTGCTGAGGCGGTTAATGTTAACACTATTAATGTTGATGTTACTGCAGGAGGAGTTGCCACAGGTTTGACAAATCTTACCCTGAAAGACAGCACTGGTGCTCAGTTAGGTTCAATTCTTGCTACACCGTCGGTAGTCACCGGAGCAAACAGTTTCTCAGTTTCCGGTCAGCTTAACATTTCAGCTTCCGGAACTCAGGTAATAACTGTTTACGTTGATACGGCTACCACTGTTGGCGCTACGGTAGTAACTACAATTCCTGTTGCCGGGATAAGCGCTACTGGAGCAAGTAGCGGAAACACAATTAACGCTCCGACAGTGGCTGTAACCGGTCAGACCGTAGCAATGACAACTGTTGGGACTGCAACTGTGGCTTTGAATTCCAGTACTACTCCATCAGCTGCTGTTCTTCACTCTTCAGAAACCGCCGTGAGTTTGGACGATATTAAACTCACTTCTGGTGTCCAGGAAGATATTACTCTAAACAAGATGAATGTGGTGGTTATGAATGGTGACGCAAACTACAGCACTATCTCTTTATGGGATGGTACGAGCCAGGTTGGTTCTGATACCAATTTAGTTAATGGTTTAGCTTCCTTTACCGGATTAAGTAAGTTGATTGCGAAAGATTCATCTGTTACTTTAAGAGTGAAGGCAAGCACTAATATTTCTGGCGCTTTGAAATCCCAGCTTAAAACCAAAGTTGGGGTAAGATATGTTGAGGCAACCGGAAAGGATTCTGGAACAATTCTAAAACCAGGCGTATCTTCTATTGACGGCGCTTCTGCCACTGGTGTGGCGAATAGCTATGAGGTAGGAGAGGCAGTAATTTTTGCTGAAGGTGGTGTCAATATCACTGATATTGCTATTGTAAGCACGGCTGGCACTGGTGCAACTGCCCAATTTATGGGCAACACAGTTGGTGCTTCAGCTGTTAATGCTGCTGGCGATAGAGTAGTGGCTATGCCTTCTATTTCCACTGAAACAGTTTCAGCTACTCCATCGGTTCAATACTCTTACGTTGTTGGAGACGTTGTATTCTTTAACAATGGCGGTAGTGGAGAAATTGGACACGTTTCAATTGCCGGTAGCGGCCTTGTTATGCCAACCATTGATACCGAAGGCGGAACTGCGGCAGCTGCTGCTGCTACTGATGTGATTACCAAGTTATTTGCTGGTGGAGTGATGGAAATAGCTACTGCTGCTGGAGTGGCCAATACCTATGTTGTTGGTCAGGCGGTTTACTTCTCTGATGACAGTGCTAACTTATCAGACCTAGCAATAGTCACTACTGCTGGTACTCTTGTTGCTGCTAGATTCGGTGGAGAAGGTGTGGCTTCTGTACCTCCTGCTGTCAATGATGTGGTTATTACCATTCCTTACATCTGGACTGAAAGCCCAGCTAGTGTTAATGCTACTACTCAGTCTTACACCGTGGGTGATGTAGTTCTCTATTACCAACTTGCAGCTACCAAGACTTACTTAGCTGTTGTAACTGCTGCTCCGACATCAACTACTCCAACCTTCATGATTACTGGAGATAACGCTAATATTGCTACTGCAGGCTATGCCGTTGGTGATATAATCACCAAACTCTATTCCGCTGGTGCAATTGGTAAGAGAATGACCATCCACGATGGTGAACCGGTTGTTACTTCAAAAACAAGCATAACCAGTTCACAGGGTAGCGCTCAGGAAGTTGCTGAATTCTCAATTAAAGCTGAAGGTCGGGAGGTTACTGTCACTTCTGTTGACTTGACCAAGACCGGTAATAATCTGCCTTGGAGGTATGTGACTAATTTCAAACTTTACAACGGTAGTACTAAATTAGCCGAAGCTAACACTTTTGCTTTAGCTACCGCCACTGATGCCAACTCCACAGCAACATTGAGCGCGATTGGTACAGATATCGATTTGTGTGGGACAAGCGTTGATGTTACTGCTGCTAATGAAATAGATATGGCAGTTGCTGGTCCTGAAAACCTGGCCAATTTAGTTAAGCCTGGCGACCAGATTGCCTTCCGGGTAACAGACACAAACTATGTTATCTTTAGCGTTACTGCTGTAGCTACTGGTGCGGCTCAGTGTGGAGGTGCTGATACTACTGATGTCCAATTAACTGTGGCTGCTAACCCAACCCTATTAGGGGCAGAAATTAGTTTGGTAGCTTCAACAACCACTATTTACAGTAACAATATCCACTTTGACCCTAATTCTGCTGTAGCTTTGACAGCTCAGGCCATTTCTAAAGATTCAACCTTGGTCTTAACTGTAAAGGCAGATACTAATGCTACTAGAACCGGACTTGGTGCTGGCGTTAACGCAACCCTCGGTCTTACCTTTAATGGAACTGCTTCTCAAGACCCTGCTGCTACTGAAACCTATGGCTTGACCTGGGGTTATACTCCAGCCGGTGGAACAGCAATTGCTGGTTTGCAGATTTGTGACAGCTATCCACAGTACGGTCCAACCTTTACCTACTAATCTCTGAAAACACTGATTGTTTCTTTTTCTCTTTCCTTGTGGGAGAACTCAAAAGCCGCTTCTCGACGAAGCGGTTTTGAGTTCACTGATTTACGCTGATTATTGGCTGATTACCGCTGATAAAATATCAGCGTAAATCGGCTATTATCAGTGAGAATCGGTGGTCTTCCGAAGGAAGACGATTAATTGCTGATTTATGCCGATTTTAGTAAAATGGAGAATATGAAGAAAACGAAAGTAAAAGATTTTTTATACGAGGATTTATCATACAAAATTCGCGGCTGTGCATTTAAAGTTTATAATACTCTTGGATTCGGTCATAAAGAAAATGTTTATCAGAAAGCTTTAGCGCTAGAGTTTAAGGAAACAGGAATTAATTTTGAAAAAGAAAAAGTATTACCTGTTTTGTATGGTGGCAAAAAAGTTGGCAATTATAAACCAGATTTCATTATTGAGAATAAAATTATTATTGAAATAAAAGCAGTTCCAATAATGCCCAAAGATTACGAAACACAACTTACTTATTATCTGAAGGGAACAAATTACAAACTGGGATTTCTAATAAACTTTGGTAGTAAAAAACTTGATATTCGTCGCCGTATCTGGTCCCCCAATTATCAGCGGTAATCAGCTATTATCAGCGGTCATCAGTAGTCCTCCTTCGGAGGACAGTTATGCACAGCTTGACATCTATTCTTACTTTCTCAATTTTGATATAATAAAAGAAACTAAAGGTCTTGTTGTCGACAAGATAATTTAGTATAATTTTTTAATTATAAAAATATGTTTAAATCTAAAAAATCTTTCATAATTTTAATTGTCGTTATCGTTCTTTTGGTCTTTGGCTTTGGTTTTTACGTTTATTCAGAATTGAATATTTCTAAAAAGCCCTGGTCGGTTGTTTATTTAGCAACCGGCGAAATTTATGTTGGAAAAGTTTCTTGCTTTCCAAAACTTCAAATTGCCGATGCCTATATTTTGCAGCTCGTAAACAAGCCGGTAGAACCGACAGCAGGAGAAGAAGTTACCGGAGAAACTAAAACCAGTTTTCAGCTGACGCCGCTCAAAGACGCGTTATGGGCACCCAAAAAACTTTATCTTAATCCTAAACAAGTAGTATTTTATGGTCCGATTGAAGAAAACAGCAAGGTAGCCGAAGCCATCCGCAACGCCGCTAAGTAGTCCTCCGGAGGAGAACTAATTTGGTATAATTATAATAATATTTAGGGCAATAATAAAACTTTAAAAATAAACACAAGGTATGGAAGAAAAGAGATTCAAAGAACTTTTAGAAGAACAGGAAGGTAAATTTGAGAGCTTTATTGGAGTTATTAAAGAGGACTTTGATGGTAAAGTTCAACTTTTGGTTGAGCAATACTCTGCTATTGGGGAAAGATTAGATTCTTTAGACAGAAAAGTGAGCAATATTGGGAAAGACATAGAAATTACCAAGGTGGATATTGCCTTCATTAAAAATTCTTTAAAAAAGAAAGTGGATGTAGAGGAATTTGAAATCCTAGAAAAAAGAGTGGCAATTTTGGAGGCAAGAAGCAGCCAAAAATAAAAAAATCGGGGCGAGAGAATTAAAATAATAGAAAATACTATGGCTAAAAAAATTACATTAGAAAATTTGGCCAGGATGATAAAAAAAGGATTTGATGAAAATACTAAACAACATCGGCAGATTTTTGATCGTCTAGTTGTAATAGAAAAGAAATTAGAGGGCATAGTTTATAGAAAAGAATTTGAAGAATTAGAAAAAAGAATTAAAATAATAGAAGAGGCATTAGCAATTAAGAAATAAAAAATCAGGGCGATAAAATAAAATAATAAAATATAAACCCGCCAAAATTTTGTTACGCAAAACTTAGACGGGAAAAGGTCGAGATCGCCCAAGAATAATATAAACCAAGCATATAATTCGTTATGTGCTCGGAAAGGTCGAACTCGTTTTATTTACTAAGCGTTAGCGAAAGTGAAGAGTCGAAGAAGGATTACTCCTTCTTCTCCATCTTCGTCCTGCAAAGCAGGACTCGATAAGAGATTTATCTCTTTGACTGCTGATGCATGGTAAATAAGATGAGTAATAATAAATTAATCATTAAAAAACACAAAAAATGAACAAAACAATAAAACTTAGTTTAATCGGACTTTTGTCCTTAGCTGTAATGGCTTGTATGACCGGCGCGGCTCAAGCTACGATTACTATTGATGCTGCTAGCGTGACGGGGAGTACTACGCTTACCCTTACTGGGGCTCTTGGCTCAGCAATCACTATTGGTGATGCTGCTCAGACCGGAACAATCAGTGTGGGTACAAGTACCGGTGCTATGATCTTGAATTTAGGTACAGGGAACAGTGCCAAGACCATCAATGTTGGAACCGGCACTGCTGTTGATACTATCAATATCGGTACTGGCGGAGGTAGCGAAACGATTACCATTGGTACAGCCAGCGACGCTTCGGTTTTAGCTTTGAATTCAGGGACAGGCGGAATAGATATAATTACGACAGCAGCCACGGCTGATGGCATCGATGTTACTGCTTCCAGCACTACTGCTAACGTCTTTGACATTACCGCTGCCTCTCTCCAGAGTGGGAATATTTTTGCCATCGCTGCTCCTGTCACGAGAACTACTGGTTCGGCGATTAGGATTACTGAGGCGGCTAATGCTACTGCTGACGCTCCAACTATTGATATTAATGTTGGTGACATTACTGACCAAAACATTCTTGATATTACCACATCTGCTGCAGCTACTGGAAATATGATTGACGTTACTATGGCTGCTGCCTCTACTGGTGCGGCTCTTAATATTGTCTTGACCGGCTCAGTAGCTGCAAGCGCGATTGATATTGTCACTGCTGCTGCTGCTGTTACTGACAGCCCAATCTCTATTACAGAAAACAACACTACTGGTACTGTAGCTACTATTGATTGGGATTCTGCTGAAACTAGGGGTGGACTTCTTGATGTTGATTTAACTGGCGCCTTAGCCACACAAAACTTAATTGACATTACCACTACCGGGGTTTGGACATCTAACTTAATGGATATCAATGTTGGTACTACAGCAGCTACAGGTAATGTTATTGATGTTACATTTGCAGGTGCTGCTCAGACCGGAAATGCCATTGACCTGAATATGGCGACTAACTTAGCTGGTCAGGCCATTGATATTAATTTAACTGGTGTTAGGATAGATGACGGCATTAACATTGATGATGATTCAACTGGCAATACTCCTGTTTTAGACATGAATATCAGCGGTGTTAGGACTGGTAATGCTATTGACATTACTTATGCTGGTGCTGCCACTGAAAATGCTATTGACCTGAATATGGTCACCAATGTGGCTGGTAACGCTATTGACATTGCTTCTGCTGCTGATGCCGGGAATAGCATAAAGATTACTCAGACCAATGCCAGAACATCTGGTAATGCGCTTGAAATCACAGACTCTGCTACTGGCACAGCCAGTGAGGCAACCGTTGTTATTACTGCCGCTACCATTACGGATGTAGATCTCATGACTTTAACAGCTGGCGCTCAGACAACCGGTAATACTTTAACAATTGCTGCCGGCGCTTCACCTTTCGCAAATGGTACTGCTCTTGACGTTACTGGTTCAGCTGCTTATGCCACTGATGCAAAACCAGCATTATTAGATGTAACTGCAAGTGGCGCTGCTAGTGATGGTTATATTGCTCAATTTGTAGCCGATGCTGCGACCACATTGGATTCTGTTCTCTATGTTTCAGGGAACGCTCTTACTACTGGTGATTTGGTAAGATTATCTAATACGGCTAATACCAGAACAGCAGGTCATATGCTGGCCATCAACGACGCTGTTGCTGCTGCGACTACCACTGGTTCAACGGTTCACGTCACTCAATCCGCTGCTGCTGATTATTCAGCTGTAGAAATAACTACAGCTGGTGTTGGCGCAAGTGATGCGGCTGCTGCATTAGATATTGTAGGTTCAGGAACCTTAGTTGCCGGTGCTGATTTAGTACAACTTACATCAGCCAATGGCAGTTCAACCTCTAATACTTTAGCTGTTGAAACTACTGCTGGTACTGCTGGTTCTTATGGTATATATGTTAATTCAGGTGGTAGTGCTGAAGGTCTTTATGTAGCTGGTGGTAAAACTAAATTAGCCGAGCAACTGACGGTTGACACAGGAGGAATTACGGTAACTGCTGGTGGAATTACGATAACTGCTAGTGGAGTATTTAATGCAGTGACTACTGCTGCAGCTGGTGGAGGTAATGGTGAAACGCTTGACACAACTAACGGAGTTAATATGTATGATCCAGGAGGGTCTCGCACAGGTGTGATATTAGAAGCTCCTACTGTTAACGGTCAGGTTGTCTATATTGTTAATATTGCTAACGCTGCTGAAAATATTACTTTTGCTGCTGTTGAAACATCAAATGTTGCTAACGGTGTCACTTCAGTTATTGGACAGAATGAAGCCATGGGATTTGTCGCCGGAACGATTGCTGGTGGAGCTTTGGTTTGGTTCCCAATGACATCAGCTGGTCAGTAATAGATAATTTCGGTTTTAGTTAGATTTGAAACTTCCCCCGCCCCTTCCTCTGAAGGAGGGGGCGGGGAAGAGAGATACGAAAAAAGTTTAGCTTAATTTTATACAATTGAGTAAATAGACTTATTTTCAAGAAAAAAGTCGACTATTTACTTTATGGAATAACCCCCCACCACTTTCAGACAATAAAAAGTGGTGAGGGGATGAAAAAATGATTAAAAAATTAATTCCAATTTCGGTTATTCTTGCTTTCGCGATGACCCTCGGTTTGGTTGGAGTAGCGAACGCTGGTAACGGTAACGATGTTCAATTCACTGAAAATACTCCGATTGGTATAGGTGATGTAATGATTGCTATTGATTCTAAAGTTGAGACAATAGCCATTGGCACTAACTCTGTGGTTATGACTTTAGGAACGACAGGGGCTACTTCAAGGATTACTTTTACTTCAGCAACCGGTAGGATAATGAATCTTAATTATCCTGACGTTGCAACTTCTGTTTGCAATGCTGGAGGAGATTCTTATCTAACCGTTCCCTATAACGCTACCCATCATACTGATGTAACTATGACCGTGAGCGCTGCAACTTGCGGGGGAGGGACGGCTCCAACAATTGATTCAGTGATAGTCAAAAGCGCTACTACGGTTGAGGTAACATTTTCAGATAATGTTAAATATACTGGTACAAGCAGCGCGGCTCTTTGTGCGGCGGCAACTCGTTTTGCCGGACTTACTCCAACTACCAGCGCGATTAGCGGCAGAACCCTTACGCTCACTTTTACTGCTGGAGCTTTAGCTGGCGCTGCAGTAAAAGACAGCTCAGTGCTTAGTTTGCCAACTGCGCATATTGAAGCAGTAACAGGATTGGTTGATTTTGCCGGTACCACAACTCAAGTAGTGACCACCTTGTCATCCATTAACCAACTTTACGATTTTGTGTTTATGATTCAGTCAGGACAGAACTTTATGTCAATTCCTTATGATGTTACCACTACATTGGCTAATTCTTATGCAGACCCAGGTACTGCTACTATCTCCATCCAGACAATCGGTGACGCAGGAGGAAATTTTGCCAATGCCAGTTCTTATAGTGTGCTTTACGGCTATTACATAAACTCGAGTGGAGCCACTGATGTTTATCTTCGGCTGAAGAAAACCGCTGCCACTTCTCAATCCCCGACATTTTCAAGGACCTTTACCGCTACTGGTTGGCATCTAATTGGAGTAGCTTCAAACAATGTAGCTACGGCAATTACTTCGGATACTGACGATGATGTTCTGTATGGTGAGCTGGGTGCCAGTTCCTATGGGGAATATAGCGAGGTAGTGGATATTGCGGTTGGTAGAACTGGAGATGATAACGCCAATGCCTATCCTGACTACACCTACGATGCTACTGTCAGTTGCTATAAAGCATTATTGAATAATCTTTATATTGCAACTAAGACCAAAACTCAGATTGATGATACTTTTGCTGTTAAAGTTAATGCTGCCGGTATTGAATTTAATCACGGTGAGGCCTATTTCATCTGGATTAACACCCAGAATGCCAGATATATTGGTCAGAAGGTATCAGGAACAGCTACTTCTGGAAATCTGATTAAATAGTTAAGAATTATTAAAATTGAATAATTTTATTTATGAACAGATTTAGAATTGTTCTAATTTTAGTAACTGCGGTTTTTCTTTTGCCGTTAGTGAGCTTGGCTCAGACGCTGGTTTTGTCTATGGCTGTCTCCGGCACTATTAAGTTGACTAATGCAAATATGGATGTGGGTACTGTCTTGAAGGCATATTGCGGCAATACCAACACGGAAATTGGTACAACCACTCTGGCCGTAGCCGGTCAATACGGACCCCAAAATACTTCTCTGCCGGTGAACAATTGCGCCGGCGGCACGACCATTTATGTCCAGGCGACTTTTGACGGTTCTGTAACCGAGAAAAAAGCTACTGATTTTACTTTTACAGCAGCTGAGATGAGGACTTACAATATCAACTTTACTTCAAGTTCAGCCCAGCTGGCTACTCCTACTGCGCCCAGCGGTTTAACTGCCACAGTAGATTCTCAAATCGCAATAACCTTGAATTGGGTTGATAACTCAACCAATGAAACTGGCTTCGCTGTCTACAAAGGCGGCGTTTTATTGACCACTACGGCAGCTAACGCCACCACTTACCAAGCAACAGGGCTGACAGCCGGAACCGCTTATAATTTCTACGTTAAGGCGGTAAACGGCACTATCTATTCAACGGCAACCGACACGGTTCCAGCCACTACTTTATTAGCAGCCGTTAATGCCGATGGGACAACCGGAACTGTGGTTGGCAATGCAGTCACTGTTGATGAGGCAGCTGATGTTAATAACTCTACTACCGAGACCGTTACTAAAGACACCAAGGCAAATATTATTGCTAACATCACCATCGTTAGTAATATTCAAACTTTGTCCTCAATTTCCGGTTCCAGCGCTAATATTGTCGTTGGTAAACAGGCAATTAATTTGGGAACCGCTTCTAACGCTGGCACTGCCAGCGCTGCCTTTAATACCAATGTTGCCAGCACAGCCGGAATAGTAGAAACGACTGTCTTTGTGCCTACAGATACCACTGTCACTGCCGCTCAAAGTGTAGCGGTGGTCATCCCGAAGCTTACCTTAATTAAAACTTCGGCTGGTGCTGCTCTTGCTAATGTAGAGATTCGGCCGCCGGCAGTGGGGAGCAATACTACTGTTGGAAATGCCATTACTTTCAGTTTTGCTGAATCTACGGCGCCGGTTTCGGTAAAAGCGGCTGTCAGTATTTCGGCAAGTGTTCCCGGCATAAAGTTTTATGCCGCTGACGGAACCACTGCCCAATACATTGATATCTGTATGGATAAGTCCGCTTTTACGACAACTAATGCTAATGATGTCTTGATATATTATTCTGCAGACGGCACAACCTGGGCAATTGACAGTGCGGCAACAAATAAATCTTTTGTGGGTAACCAATTCTGTTTTCAGACAAACCATTTGAGCAATTTTGCCGGCGGCCAAGCCAATACCAAATCAGTTGCCTGTACCCAATCAGGAGCACCGGCTAACGCCTCTTATACAGCGGCTAATGTCACGGTGACCTGGAATGGTTCTGCTTGGTCAACTGCGGCTAATTGCTCTTGGAGTTGTAATTCTGGTTATACTCTTTCAGCTGGGACTTGTGTGACTACCGGGGGAACAACGATTTCAGGCGGAGGCGGTGGGGCGGCAGCAGCTCCTGCTGTTGCTATGCCCACCACGACCACTGGTATAGTAACAGCGACTAATGCTGGCGGCGGCCAGACAACAATCACGACTGGTGAAAATACCAAGGCAACCGTTAAAGTTCCTGCTTATGCTGTTTCGGCTAATACAGACGTAGCTGTTGTTTCGGTGGCAAAAACAGCAGCGGCTGTCAGTGCTGCAGTCAGCGCTGTGCCTTCTGGCAAAAGCTTAGTTGGCGGTTATGTCTATGATATTGCAGCCAGCGCAACCGGCGTATCTGTAACCAGTTTCTCAAAGTATGTCACCCTGACCTTAACCTACGCTGATAGCCAGATTGTAGGTTTAAAAGAATCATCTCTAACCATTAATTACTGGGATAAAACGAAATCTGAATGGGTTGGTTTAAGCACCACTGTCAATAAAACGACCAATACCTTAACCGCTACCACTCTTCACTTCACTTACTTTGCCATTATCGGTGAAGTAGGAGCAGAGGAAGTGATGACCATTGCAGAGTTAAAAGCTGAAATCGCCAGAATTGTTGCGTTAATTGCTGAATTGCAGGTTGAGCTTACCAAACTAGTAGGCGCGCCAACTTGTACTATTACCAGTTTTGATAGAAACCTGAAGCAGGGGATGTCAGGCGATGATGTAAAATGTCTCCAGATTGTTCTTAACTCCGCTTCTGCTACTCAAGTAGCTGCAACTGGAGTTGGCTCTTCTGGTAACGAAACCACTTATTTTGGTGCAAAAACCAAAGCAGCGGTTGTTAAATTCCAGGAGAAATATGCCAGCGAAATTTTGGCTTCCTATGGGTTAACTTCAGGAACCGGCTTTGTTGGTTCAACAACCAGAGACAAACTGAATTCTTTATTAGGACAATAAACTTAAATTGACTTTTTCTTGTGAGTCACAAACCCCGCCCTTTCTTTATTTAGAAAGGGCGGGGTTTCGTGCTTATTGACACTAGTCTGCTTGTTGATATGCTTGTTGACATCCGATGTCAACAAGCGCGATAATAAGAGATAATAATAAAGAAAAGATTAAAAAAAGATTTATGTATCGAGATTTTACAATTGGAGAATACTATCATGTTTATAATCGAGGCAATCGAAAAGAAAAGATATTTTTAGAGGAGAGTGATATGTGGCGATTTTTACAAACCATTCGTTTTTTTAATGATTCACATTCTTCGCTGAATCTTTTTCGAAGTCTCGTTTCGTTGGCATCCGACGTCAACAACATCGATGTCAACAACATTAATGAGGTAGCTAATTCGGTTTTTAATCTGGGGTGGCCCAAAAAGCTTCCCAATAGAGACCCATTGGTAAAAATTTTATGTTACCATTTATCTCCTAATCATTTTCATTTGTTATTAAAAGAAATTCGCAAAGGAGGAATTTCAAAATTTATGCAGAAAATCGGAATTGGTTTTTCTAAATATTCCAATATAAAATATCAAAATGTTGGTAGGATTTTTCAGAGTCCCTATAAAATAAAAATAATAATGGAACAAAGATATTTAGAACATTTAATGGTATACATTCAGGTAATAAATGTGCTTGAATTATTTCCAGGTGGTTTAGATGAGGCTTTAAAAAATCCTAAAAAAGCAATAAGTTTTGTTGATAATTACTCATTTTCTAGTCACCCTGATTATGCAGGATTGCGGAAATCACTAATCATTGATAAGGATCTCTTGGCAAAAATTTTTCCAAGCCCTAAAAAATATAGAGAGTTTGTTTATCAAACATTAAAAGGGAAGAATTTTCCTCAGGGACAGGGAGAAACTATTTCTCAGTTTTTAGGGGACTTGAGATTGGAATAGTGAGTGTTGATTGCCGATATGTCTGTTGACATCGTCTGTTGACATCGGATGTCAACAGACATGTGAGTCACAAAAAAGCCGCG
>Ga0315274_10008791_pt1 | contig 14626 bp, 10 predicted proteins | sample YL17G02_20_MG_FD_203700 | JGI IMG/M metagenome (GOLD analysis project Ga0315274, IMG submission 203700) | Sediment microbial communities from Yellowstone Lake, YNP, Wyoming, USA - YL17G02_20 | ecosystem: Environmental > Aquatic > Freshwater > Lake > Sediment | place: USA: Wyoming | collected... | reverse complement strand
ATAGCCTCCATTCGAGCCCACAAGACCGCCCACATATGAATCGCCAGTGACATCACAAGCGGCGTAGGAGCTTAGCACTGTCCCACCGTTAACGCCCACCAAACCGCCGACTTCCTCATAGCCGCTGACCGAGCCGCTGCTGTAGCTCGTAGCGACGCTCCCATCATTGTAGCCCACGAGGCCGCCGACATAGTAGTCGGTTCCGCTGACCATGCTGCTGCTGTGGCTCATAGCGATACTACCCCCATAATTAAAACCCACCAGCCCGCCGACACTGTAGGCGCCCATGACCGAAGCAGTGCTGTAGCACTGGATCACAGTGCCCGAGTTAACCCCCACCAGCCCGCCGACGTGATTATCCCCGGTTATGTCGATGTCCACCATCCCGAGACCCCTGACTTCGGCACCATCCCTTAACCAGCCGAACATACCCACATTCATCCCCCCATTGATAGTTAGATGCGAGATTGTGTGGCTGTTGCCGTCAAGAACGCCACTAAAACCGAGCCCATCTGAGGCAATAACAGCCCTGTCGAAGACCTTGCGGCCGGGGAGGTTGGGGTCCAGGTCGATGTCGGCGGTCAGGATGAAGTGCTTGTCGTAGTCTTTGGGCGTCTCGCCGAGGGCGATCAAATCGATGGCCGTGGCGATCTGGTACGGGTCGTTCGGCTCTCCCGTCCCGCCGCTGTATTGGGCGTCGGCGGGCAGGACAAACACACACATGGTCAACGTCAGCAGCAACGTTTTCATGGTCTCCAATCCTCCATCATCGGCGTTCATCACTGTTCATCTGCGGTTCCAATCATCGATCGCAAGTCATCAATGATCAATTGTGGGGCTCCCACCACAGCCGCGGATAGTCCTGCCCTTCGAGAATCCACCAGAGGTCGTCCGTGCCGTTGGCCGTTTCATCCGCGAAGTCCCATCCGGCCGCGAGGAACGTACTGGCGGCATGCATCTGGCTGGTGGTCTTGCCGGTCCCGCCGGCGCTCATAGACCATGCCGAGGTCTGTCTGTCCCAGAACGAGGCAATTGTCGAGCCTATGAGGCTACTGCCCACCAGCCCGCCGCTCCAGAAGACCCCGCTGACCGAGCCTGTGCTGTAGCACTGGACGACGGTCCCGCTGTTCGTGCCGATCAGGCCACCAATCCATGCACTACCGCCATCGACTGTGGTACGGCTGTAAGACTGGGCCACCGTGCCTCCGTTCATCCCGGCCAAGCCGCCGACCATTGCATTACCAGTGACCGTGCCGGCGGTGCACGACTGCGTCACATAACCCCCGTTCGATCCTGCCATCATTCCGACCCCGAAATCGCCGCTGACGGAGCCGGTGACACGACACTGGGTCACATCGCCGCGGTTGACCCCGATGAGTCCGCCAACAAACCCGCCCAATCCATCCGAGCCGGAAATGTCGACATCGAGCACGATCACTCCTGCGACCACGCCCCCAAGGTCCAACTGGCCGAACAACCCCAGGTTGCCGCTGCCCTTGATCGTGAGATGCGAGATCGAGTGGCCGCCGCCGTCAAATGTGCCGGTGAACGCCGTGTTCGCATCCGGGGCAATTACAGCCCGATTGTAGGAGGACCCTGAAAGGTCGATATCGGCCATGAGCTTGAAGTGCTTGTCCCGATCGTTGGGCTCGGTCCCGATGACGTACAGTTGCCCGGCGGTGTAGATCAGGTAGGGATCGTCCCATGCTCCCGACCCACCGCCATATCCAGGAGCCAACCCCTCCGCCTGGAAACTCCCAGACAGGCTGTCCACGACAGCCTTTACCACGCTCGTACCCGGCGTCGCACCCAGCGTCAGCTCCGTGGAGGCAAGGCCGTTGGCATCGGTCACGGCGGAAGCGGGCGAGACTGTGCCGTCGCCTTCACTGACGAGAAACTCCACCTCGATGCCGGCCATGCCCGTGTCGTCCTGGTCCTTCACGCACACGGTCAGTGGAGAAGCCAGCTTACGTCCCGCCAGCGCACCCTGATTGTCGCCCGAAACCTTCTCGATTGTCGTCGGTGCCGGTGCGGGGAAAGGATCGGCCTCCCATTGCAGCCTCGGATAGTCAATGCCCTCCTGAATCGTCCACGTGCCGGCGAAGTCCCAGCCGGCAAACGTAGCGGCCGTCTTCATTTTGGACGGTAGTCTTGCCGCTGCCGCCCGCACTGGTCGATAGCCCGCTGGTCTGAGTGTCCCAGAAAGAGCCGGTGATGCCCTGTTGTCCTTTCGTGCCCCCGGCCAGTCCGCCGGCGCCCTGCGGCGCCGACACCGCGCCGGTCGCTCCCTTCAAGCGGAGATTCTTGATCAGCGCATCTGTGCCCTGAACGGCGGCGAAGAGCCCAAAACTCGTCGCGCCCACTTTATTGCACGTAAGGTTCGCAATCGTCTTGCCGTTACCGTTGAACACACCGGAGAATGGCCGACCATAGGACGAATGCACGCCGATCATATTGAAGGACGCGCCGCGCAAGGTCTTGAGGTCAACGTCTGCCATGAGCACGAAGTGCTTGTCCCAGTCGTTGGGATCGGTCCCGATGGCGTTCAACTGCCCGGCCGTCCCAATCTGGTACGGGTCTTCCTTCGTCCCGCTGCCCCCGCCGTACTTGGCCTGGGCCGGTATGGCCAGCAGGCACACCGCCAAGGAAAGAAGAAGTAGGGATCTCATAGTCTTTGGTCCTCCAAAACAACTCGATGCCATGCTCTTTCGGTTGGAAAATCAACGGTCACAATCACTCCGAAGACTCCTCTTCGATCATCTCCCACCACAAGTGCGGATAGTCCTTCCCTTCGTCGATCCACGAAATGTCATCGGCGCCATTGGCCGTCTCCATCGAAGGTCCCTTTGAAGGGTACGGCGGACATCCCGATCGGGTTGAACTCATCGGCAAACTCGCTCAGATCGACGTCCGACACGAGCCGAAAGCATCTGTCCCAAGCGTGGGGAATTTGTGCGACGGTGTTCTGTCCCACGAGGCCCCCGCCTGCAACGACGCCGGTGGAGAAGGAGTTGATGACCACGTTCCCGTTCGATCCGACCAGGCCACCCACTTGCTGGTTCCCGGTCACATCACCTGTGGCATGGCAATACCTGACCGTGCCGCCGTTCGATCCTGCCAGTCCACCGAGGGTTTCGGTGCCCGTCACAGAAGTGTCTGCAAAGCAGCTCGTGATGGCGCCGCTATTCAGTCCTGCAAGCCCGCCGACGATGCTGGCGCCCGCAACCGCGGCGGCTGTGTAGCAGGTTGTGATGTCGCCGCCATTGCCGCCGACCAGGCCGCCGACATTGGTGTCGCCGGTGACTCCGGCGGTTGAGCAACAGCCGCTGATCGTGCCGGAGCTCCATCCCACAAGCCCGCCGACGTTTGAGCCGCCCAGAATGCCGCCGCCCTCCACATAGCAGCCGCTGATCGTGCCGGCAGACAGATAGCCCACGAGCGAGCCCACGTTGCTTCCTCCCGCAGCCTCCACGTTGGGATCAATCAGGCCCAGATTCCTGATCTGAGCGTTGGGGTCCGCCACATAGCCAAACAGCCCTATATACGTTGAGTTCGTGGAGGCATGGCGGAAGTTGGAGATCGCGTGATCGTTGCCGTCGAAGACGCCGGTGAAGGGCGTGCAGGGGTCTATCCCTATGATGTTGAACTCGGTACCGACTGGGCCCGACATGTCGATGTCCGCCATGAGCTTGAAGTGCTTGTCCCAGTCCCACGGCGCCCGGCCGATCAGGTTGAATTGCGTGGGCGTCTCAATCTGATACGGATCATCCGCCGTTCCCAGACCTGCGAGCGAATCACCCAGGCGCACGGGAACGATGGCTTGGCCGGGCTTGTCTTCCTCCCATAGCAGTCTGGGGTAGTCGTTGCCCTCATCGACTTTCCAGATAGCTCCGTGGACCGGGTCCGCCCAGAGAGCGAAGGTAGCCGACCTCTGCATCCGGGCGGTGGCCAGACCTGTTCCGGCGGCACTTGTGGTCTGGCCCGAAGTCTCGATATCCCAGAAGCAGCCGCTCGCCCCGCCGGAGCCGATCAGTCCGCCGACGGACGAATCACCCGTGACAACGCCGGTGCTATAGCAGCAGGTCGTGGTGGCGGAGTTGGCCCCCACCAGCCCGCCGACGGTGCTATTGCCACTGACCGGACCACTGCTGTAGCAGTGGGTCACCGCACCCGGACCCCAGACACACCCCACGAGCCCGCCCACCTGTTTTCCGGTTCCACCGATGGCGGCGCTGCTGTAGCAGCACGTCACGTCGCCCATGGTGCTTCCCACCAGCCCGCCGATACGCGAGCCCCTGCCGTTGACCGTGCCCATACTATAGCAGTAGGTCACGGCTCCGTAGTCGGCGCGGCCCACGAGCCCGCCGACATCGTTGCTGCCATCGACGACACCGGCGCTGTGGCAATCCGTCACGTGGCCGTACTCGTTCGACCCCGTCAGTCCCCCAACCTCCTCACTGCCGATGACCTGGGCAATGCTGTGGCAACGGGCGATCGTACGGCTGTTGCCTCCCGCCAGCCCGCCGACCGCCTTGACGCCCACAACGGTGCCTGTGCTGTAGCAGCGGACCACGTGACCGCCGTTGTGGCCTATGAGCCCGCCGACGTAGTCACGTGAGCCGCTTATATTGACATCCACTACGCCCAGATCTCTGACCTCAGCCTCAGAAGTCAGTTGGCCCAACAGTCCCAAGTATCCCCCACCATTGATCGTCAGACGGGAGATCGCATGGCCGTTGCCATCGAGGACCCCGCTGAAGGAGACTCCCTGAAACCCTGCCTGTATCTCAATTGACGTCCGGCGCAACCACGTTGAATACGGGTCTGCCTTCCCGGCCGTCGAAGGCCGAAAGATCGATATCCGCCATGAGCTGGAAATGCTTGTCCCAGTCGTTGGGCTCCGTGCCGACAGCATTCAACTGTCCGGCCGTCCAGATCTGGTAGGGGTCGTCCTTCGTCCCGCTGCCCCCGCCGTATTGAGCCGTGGCGGTGGAAACGATGGTTGGAAGGAAGAGAGCTACGGCGACAATCTCTCGGAATCTGCGTGTGACCTGCATACCTCACCTCCTAATTCGAGAGCCTGGAGTAGACGGCGGCTCCCTGTGCGGAAATGGCCCACGGCGATGCAGGTGTAGAGACCCTGCTTGCCTGCCAACGAACGGTTTATTGTACCATCCGGGCCAAGGGAAATCCACTGTGGAGACTATGTATTCTTGGCCGGATGAGCCATCTTCCCTCGCGATTGGCGACGCCCTTGCCGCAAATATCTTCTGAATAGGCACTCTTTTTCAGTAATGGCGAGGTTTTATGTGCGTCTGATAGGACAGAGTCGCAGGGTAAAAAGCGGGCAGAGATGGCGGTCGCGTCGGCAAAATGCGACTGGCCTATGGAAAAACTGCCCGTTTTTTGGTATAAGTGGAGTCATGCAGGTCTCTCGGAGGCAGGAATCCCCTTGCTGACTTGATCTTCTGCCATGAGAACTTCTCGGAAAGGGAGAAAGAATGAAAAAGATCATGCTTTCAGTCATCGTCGCGTCGTGCGTGTTCATGGTTCCCGCATCCGCCGTCACCCGAAGGGTTCCAAGCGAGTACCCAAGCATCCAGATGGCCATCCAGGACTGCAACGACGGCGACACGGTGATCGTTTCCCCGGGCGTGTATTACGAAACGATCAACTTCGGCGGCAGGAACATTGTCGTGACAGGCACGGACCCGAACGACCCCAAAATCGTGGGCTATACCATCATCGATGCCGACGGGGATGGCTCTGCCGTCACTTTCGAAAACGGTGAAACGGCAGCCGCTGTGTTGACCGGGTTCACCATTACCGGCGGCTTCGGGACCATCAACAACAATATCGAGGGACAGGCCCCAGGGGGCGTCTTCTGGGGCGGCGGCATCTACTGCATCAACGCCTCGCCGACGATCACGAAGAACATCATTGCCCGCAACTACGGGCCAACCGAGGCGGATGGTCAGGGCGCGGTCAGCTACGGCGGCGGCATCGCCGCCATCTATGGCAGCCCCACCCTCACGTATAACATCATCAGAGATAATATCGGCATGATCGGCGGCGGCGCGATCATGTACATCGGCAACGCACAGGTCAGCAACAACATCATTTGCAACAACTCCAGCTACGTCGGCGGCGGCATTATCCAGATCGGCGGCTCGCTGCTGAACAATACGATCGTCTACAACGATTGTGACAAAGGGCTGGACCAGGGCATCGCAGGCAACGTCTACGTCCTCTTTGATCCCCAGTTCGGACGCCTGCAAATTCGCGGCAACATCATCACCAATGCTGTATCCGGCGGCGGCATCCTCTGGCGGGGCGACATGACGCCGGACCTTTTCCAGTACAACAACGTCTGGGACAACGCCATGGCCAACTACATCGTCATGGACTCGCAGACGGGCACCATGCAGTACGACGGCCAGAACGACCGGACCGGCACAATGGGCAACATCAGCCAAGACCCCCTCTTCGTGAATCCGCTCAACAAGGATTATCATTTGACGTTCGAATCGCCGTGCGTCAACGCGGGCGACCCTCAATGGAAATCCGCCGAGGGGCAGATCGATATTGACGGCCAGAGCAGGGTCTACGGCTTACGTATCGACATCGGGGCGGATGAGTATGTGGGTTATGTGAAGCCCGCTGCGTTTGCCGGCTACGATCAACACATCCTCCAGCCCTTCGAGACCGTCACACTCGACGGCACCCAGAGCTTTTTCTACGATCCATGCAACGTGAAGATGTTCCGGTGGGCTCAAGTCAAGGGTGCGGCCGTAGTGCTGAGCGATCCCAATTCTGCGACACCGACCTTCGTGCCCGAGGCGATGGGCGAATACGTCTTCGAGCTGGTTGTGGCGGACGACCGGCACACGGGCGAATCAGACCAGGTCGTTGTACTGGTGGCCGGCAATGAGCCGCCTGTTGCCGACGCAGGCCCTGATCGAGTCTGCCAGATGCCAGGCCGTGGTGTGCTGGACGGGGCCGGGTCGTATGATCCCGATGCCGTGGACCGGCTCCGCTATACGTGGAAGCAAGTGGACGGGCCGCAGGTAGAGCTGCAGGACGCCGACACGGCGGCACCTTCCTTTGCCTGCGATGTGGACGGGCAGTATGCCTTTGAGCTGGTCGTCAGCGATGGTTTCGTCGACAGTCAGCCCAGCAGGACCCAAGTTGTCACCGTCGGCGTCACCAAGACCCTGACAGGCAAGAGTATTGCTCCGACAACAGAGGGGCCGGCTTACTACCCTGATGTCTCCGGCGGCAAGGTCGTATACGTAACCGGATTGGGCATCACAGCGTGGCAGATTGCCTGCAAAGACCTGAACACAGGCTTGGCCGAGCTGTTTACGGCCGGCGGCACCAATCTGCAACCGAAGATCGATGGCAATCTCGTGGTCTGGGCGGGCGGCGCTTCTTTCGGTGCGACCTTTGGCCCGGAATGCACAGGCGTTTTCATTCGAAATGTGAGCACCGGCGTTCAGCAGACCTTGCGGGCCCGGAGCGAGACGAGCTCTTTCAGCCGGCCGGCGGTCTCGGGCAACAAGGTCGTATGGGTGGAGCACCGCGGGATCGACAGGAATACCGCCGAGAAGTGGTACAATATGCCCTATGACATTTGCGGCGCCGATGTGAGCAATCTGCAGAAGCCGCAGTTCTTCACCATTGCCACCGGTGTCGGTCGATGTGACCCATTCCCCCTCAGCAACCCCACGGGCGACCATGATATTGTCAGCATTTGTGACGACATGGTGGTCTGGGAGGGGCAGGGCAACATCTACGCCGCGTTCATACACGACACGAACGATATACAGGTCGTCACCGTGTGCGACCATCCGGCCCGTCAGTACGATCCTGCGATCTCCGGGCGGTTTGTCGTCTGGACCGATGAGCGCAACGATCAGGGGGATATCTACGGCGCCGATATCTCTGCTCTCTGCGACATCCGGGAGTATGTGATTGTCAGGAGGTCTGGATTCCAGCAGCAGCCGGCGATCGATGGCCGCCAGATTGTGTACGTCGATGGCAGCGGGCTTTTTGGCTCTGTCGGCTTGGCTTGCGTGACCCGCAAGCATGGCGTGCTCGACACGGAACTGTCGCAACTGCAGGGTGGGTCGATGCCCGTGCTCGACGGCACGACGTTGGTCTGGCTGCTGGGCACGCAAAGCTCGATTCAGGGCTACTCCCTCAGCTTCGGCTATTCCATCTTTGACGGTAGGGTGCAGAACGCAGGGACGAGCAAACGATACGACTACATTCAGCACGCCATCAGCGACGCCGGCACGGGCGACCACATTGTGGCTGAGCAAGGCGCATATCTGGAGAGAATCGACTTCGCCGGCAAGGCGGTGACGGTCCGTTCGACCGACCCTGCTGACCCGGAGGTCGTGTCGGGCACTGTGATCCAGGGCCGCCGGGGCACCCTTGTGACATTTGCCACGGACGAGGGTGCCGACAGCATTCTTGACGGCCTGAAGGTTCTGTGGGGCGAGGACGGCATTCTCTGTTCCGGTGCTTCACCCACGATCACTCGGTGCAACATTACGGCCAATCGCCAGGCCGGCCTCAGATTGCAGAACCAGAGCAACCCGGTGATCGCGGATTGCAGCATCACGGCCAATGACGGGCCGGGAATCGAGATGGTGTCGCTGCGGCAGGGGCGTATCGTTCGTTACAGCCAGGGCACCATCCGCAATTGCATCATCGCCGCGAACCGCCAGGAAGGTATCAGCGGCGGAAAACCGACGGTCATCAACTGCACGATCGTGGAGAATCTCTGGGAGGGCATCACCGCCACCGTCCCGACGGTGACGAACTCGATTATCTATTTTAACAATCGCGAAGGTGACGGCACCCAGATCTACAGCAATTTCGCCACGGTCACATACTCTGATGTCGAAGGAGGCTGGCCCGGCGACGGCAACATCCAGGCCGATCCGTGTTTCGTGGAGTTGGGGCGCTGGGTGGGTGCTGACGACGCGACGGCAGATCCCGGCGCATGGTGGGCGGGCGACTATCATCTCAAGAGCGAGGGTCGGCGATGGGATGTTCAAAGCAGCGCCTGGGTTTCGGATGCTGTTACCAGCCAGTGCATCGATGCAGGCGATCCAGCTTCCGCGATTCTCGATGAGCCTGTGACGATGACGCAACCCGGTGGCGAGCCGTACGTGAACACACGGATCGACATGGGCGTCTATGGCGGCACGGCCCAAGCCAGCCTCGCACCGCCGGCCAAATAGACAGCCCGGCATGCGATGCTGCTTTCATCGCCGGCGGCAACAGAGATGTGAGGACACATGAAAAGCGATATGGGCATCCTCAGCAAAGGCGGGGGATGCCCATTCCACAATAGGCTGGTTTTGCTTGCACGTTCTATGGATTGGCTTGGAGCAGTTCCTTGAGTCGCTGGAGCTCGCCATCTTTCATGTGGTAGCTGTGTTCGGCGTCTGGGAATTTGCCGGACTTCACATCCTCGCTGTAGGCCCGCATCGCTTCAATTGCGCGGACACCCAACTGATCGTATGCCTTTGTGAACTTAGGCAGTCGTCCTTGTGAAAGCCCAAGGATATCAGGCGCGATCAGGATCTGTCCGTCGCAGCCTGATCCCGAGCCGCAACTGATCACGGGGACTTCGGATTGCTCTGTGATAAGCTGGGCAACCTCAGTGGCTGTGCCTTCGATTAGCAGAGCATCCGCGCCTGCCTGAATCATCTGCCGAGCCAACTTGATGAGATCGACAGCCATCTCGGCCGTAGTCGCCTCCGCGCGAAACCGCCCCGTCGTGCTGATCCTCTGCGGACGGATTCCAATGTGCGCCATCACGGCGATGCCCGCATCAGCCACAGTCTGGATCGTGTCCAAGTGCGCGGTGGTGGCCTCGATCTTCACCATCTGTGCGCCGGCCTCCGCGAGGAACCGTCCTGCGTTTCGCACGGCGTCAGCCACAGTTGTGTGGTAAGATAGGAAGGGCATGTCTGCAATCAGATATACATTTGGGGCACCTCGGCGTACTGCGGCGGTGATTGCCACCATGAAATCCATCGTTGCGGGAAGCGTGGTATCGAATCCGAGGATCAATTGGGCAGCGGAGTCACCGACGAGAATGATCTCCACGTTGGCTTGCGACACGATGCGTGCAGTCGTGTAGTCGTAGCAACTGACAGCGACTACACGGCGTCGCTCCTGCTTAGCCTGCCACAGATCCGTAATCGTGATGCGATTGTCCATCTCTGACGCGCCGAAAACTAACAGCCTTTCCGTTACAATAGTAGAACAGAAGGTGCATTGCAAGCGCAAAATGATCGTGTTAAGGGTCGAGAATGAGGCCATTTTCGAGGGAGCGCGAGAAAAATTTGACAATTTCGCAAGTTAGCTCTTGATTTTCGCGGGCAATGCCGTATTTTTACGGTATCTTCGGTTTTCGTTAAAGAATTTTCGGCCTGTGCAACGATGAATAAAGTACCAGACGGCAATTTGGTGACAAAAGCCATTAAGGCCGACAAATAGCTTTTCATCACCCTCCTCCGAAGCCAGATTCTCTAACAGGAATCTGGCTTTTTTAAGAGTCTCACAGTGTGTTAATATGGGTAGATATGTGCACTTGGCATCAAGAGATTGGGAAGCTCGATAAGTCTGGGTAGTCTTGCGGGTATCCTGCCGGTCCCATCTGGAGTCCTTCCTGTCTGATGTTACCTCGCTTGTTGCAACGACGTGATCAACGCGGTCATGCCATTCTCACTTTTGGACGACAGCACCGGCTACATTCATGTCCACACAGGAGGCAGAGTTATCGGTCTCGCATGGGGGGGACTCGTCGGTTGCCGGGGTATAATTCGCCGCCGGTTCAGTGTGTTGCCGTTTTGTCCGAATGTAGTATGGGCGGACCTCGACATGCGTGAGCGGATGTACGTGGCGCTCGAACATGGAGCTGCTGGAAGAGCCGGACACGAGGCGATCCATTCTCTCCCTTGCCCCTGACGGCAAGGCGGCCCTGGAATACCGGGCGCTGGCCAACGAGGTCACGGCTTGTCTCAGGGTGCCCCATCTCGTTGTCGCCGCGACGTAAGTCGCTCTGCGTGCTCTCCTGTGGACGGTCCGCTGGCACAGCGGAAACAGTCCGCCAGGAGTTGTCCTCTGCGCTACGCTGGAGTATCATAGCCCCCCGATGTCTCTCCAACGGTGGAGATGCCTGCAGAGACCTTTGGGAGTGCCGAATGATGGTTCCTCAGATCGTGTTGAGCAAGAATGGTCCCTCGTGTTCACGGCTGGTACACGGGCTCTGGCGTCTGGACGCATGGGACAAGAATGTATCGCAGATTCGCGCCATGATCGACTTCTGCCTGGAGCACGGCATCACTACATTCGACCACGCGGACATTTACGGGGAGTACACCTGCGAGCCGCTTTTCGGCGCTGCCCTGGCCGTCGCCGCGATCGACCGCTCATGCATCCAGATCGTGACCAAGTGCGGCATCAAACTTGTGTCCAAGAACAGGCCCAGTCACAGGATCAAATCGTACGACACGGGTTGCTCCCATATCCTGGCGTCCGTTGACAATTCCCTCAAATGCCTGAACACGGAGTACATCGACCTGCTGCTGATTCACCGGCCTGATCCGCTCATGGACCCGGACGAGATCAATCATGCCTTTGTCACGTTGCGGGATAGTGGCAAGGTACGGCACTTCGGCGTCTCCAACTTTCTGCCGTCACAGTTCGAGATGCTTGCATCCAGACTGGAGGTGCCGCTCGTGACGAACCAGATCGAGTACTCGGTGATGCAGCTTGCGGCGCACGCCGACGGCACGATCGACCTGTGCCAGAAGCTTGCGATTCGTCCGATGGCTTGGTCGCCGCTCGGCGGCGGCACATTGTTCCGCCAGGACTCTGGACAAGCCCGGGTCCTGCGCGAGACTCTCAGCGGAATCGGCCGCAGTATCGGCGGCGCCTCCGTCGATCAGGTCGCCCTCGCCTGGATTCTCAGGCATCCCGTGCAGTTCACCGTCGTGCTGGGCACCGGGAACGCTGCTCACATTGCCAAGGCGATCGGGGCCCTCGATATTACCTTGTCGCGGGAACAGTGGTTCGAGATCTGGCGGGCGTCCACGGGCCGGGATGTGCCGTAGAAGTATCTCAGGCGCGGATCAACTGGGTCTCGTAGAGCCGCTGATAAACCGGGCAGGTCCGCATCAACTGCTCATGCTGGCCCTGGGCGATGATTCGCCCACCATTCATGACCACGATCACGTCCGCGGAGACGACCGTGCTGAAGCGGTGGGCAATGATAAAGGTCGTGCGGCCCCGCGTGCTCTCCTCGATGGCCTGGTGAATCTTGGCCTCGCTGTCCGCATCCACCTGGCTGGTCGCCTCATCAAAGATCAGAATGGCGGGGTTCTTGAGGATGGCCCGGGCAATGATGATCCTCTGCAATTGCCCGCCGCTGAGTCCAGTGCTGTGTTCCCCAATGACCGTGTTATAGCCGTCTGGCATCTGGGAGATGAATTCATGGGCGAAGGCCCGCTTGGCGGCATCGACAATCTCTTCCTGCGTGGCGTCGTGCCGTCCGTAGCCAATATTGGTTGCTATCGTGTCGTTGAAGGTGATGACATCTTGTGTGACCATTCCAATCTGCGCACGCAGGCTTTCCAACGTCACGTCGGCGATGTCGTGGCCGTCTATGAGCACGCGGCCGGAATTCGGATCGTAGAACCTCGGCAGCAGGTTCATCAGGGTTGTTTTGCCCGACCCATTGGGACCGACGACCGCCACATTTTGGCCGGCGGCCACACGCAGGGTCACTCCCGCCAAGGCGGGTTGTTCGGCCCCCGGATAGTGGAAAACGACGTCGCCGAAGTCGACGTTGCCGCGGGCCGGCGGCAGGACGATCGCATTCGGCTTCTCGAATTCCACCGGTTGCTCCATGACTCCAAAGACCCTCTCCGCCGCCGCGTTGGCCTGCTGAATCCTGTTCCAGATATCGCTGGTCTTTCGCACCGACTCGGCCGAGGCGCCCAGCAGGGCAAGCAGGGCCAGGAATTCCGGGCCGTCCAGACCCCCGCCGAGCACCCAGCTCATGCCCACGATGATCGCCCCCGAGCCGGCCAGGATACCCAGGACTTCCAGCACGGGATGCGTCGCCGCTTCCACCTTGGAGATGTGAAGCAACTGCTTGAGCAGGCGGTCATTGATCCCGGTGAAGAGCTGTTGCTCGTACTTCTGGCGGTTGTACACCTTCACGATGCGCAGCCCCACCATCGTTTCCTGCAGTTTGGCCAGCATTTGCGAACTGACCACGAGCGAGCGGCGGGTCGCCTTTTTCATTTTCGAGCCGAAAGCGGCCAGGGCCGCCAGCACAAAGGGCGCTGCGCACAGGAACACGAGCGTGAGCTGCCAGTTGAGCATCATAGCCGTGCCTGCCAGGGCCAGTGCAATCATGGGCTCTCGCAGGCCCTTGCCCAGCAGCACTTTGATGGCGGTGCCCATGATGTTTGTGTCCCGCACGATGCGGCTGATCGTATCGCTCGGCCGCTCCCGGGCAAACGCGCTCATGGGCATGTGCGTCACGTGGGCAAAGACGTCCTCCCGCAGACGGTTGACCGCTACCTGCACGATCTTCTCACCCAGGTAATCCTGGTAGAACTTGGCCGTGCATCGCACGACTGTCACAACGACCATAGTGAGCATGATGATCACGATCGCCCGGATCTGGTTGGCCGTGGTCTGCTCGCGGGGCAGCACGCTGACGGCCCGTCGTGCGACTCCCAGACCCGTGAGATAGGTTCGCCACTGCAGGGTCCTGAACGGACCCCAGTGCAGGTTCTTGATGTACGCCTCGTTGTGCGGCGTGGCCAATTGGAGCCTTTGCGACGCCACCGCGCCTTGGCGCAGCAACTCGACGGGTATCGTCTGTCTCGACGCATTGGCCAGCTCGATGAGCAACGACGTGTAGGGGACTTGCGATTCCGTGCCCTCGCCTGCGATGTCATTGACATCGGTGATGCGGTCGTTCAATCGGATGCCGGCCTGGTCCGCCAGACCATTCTTCTCCACGTGGATGACTAACAGATGGTGACGCAGCGCTGCGCCCGTCGTGTTTGCCAGCTCGGTTGCCTTCGGGGTGGTGAATCTCAGCCCGTACTGCCGTTCACAGGTGTTGCGGTCCACCCATCCATGAAGGCCTTCGCCGCCCATCATCACCGTCAGCAGGGGGATAATCGCCATGAAGCTGACCGACAGCAGCAAGGCAATCATCGTCACACTGACGAAAACGGCGACGATACGGGGCCATTGCGGCCATATATAGCGAAACATTTGCCAGAACGATCTCATCGCGGTGAATCTCTCCGACCGACACCTGTTCTTCCGTGCCACCCTTCGATGCGTCATGCATGGAAAGTCCGGCGGCCCGCACAGAGCGCGAGGGATCGCCGACCCGTGGACAGTCGGAGCAAACTAACAGACTTGCATCACAAGGTCAAGCCCAAAGGCCATTCACGACAGGGCAAACGCACCTTAACTGCTGGTGAGAGCAGGACGTAGCCGATGATTCGGGGAGGGTGTGCCATGGATGGTACGCCGACCGGAGTCCTTTGCAGGAGGCTACAGATGGCTG
>Ga0315274_10008790_pt1 | contig 14627 bp, 17 predicted proteins | sample YL17G02_20_MG_FD_203700 | JGI IMG/M metagenome (GOLD analysis project Ga0315274, IMG submission 203700) | Sediment microbial communities from Yellowstone Lake, YNP, Wyoming, USA - YL17G02_20 | ecosystem: Environmental > Aquatic > Freshwater > Lake > Sediment | place: USA: Wyoming | collected... | reverse complement strand
GGGTTTAAGGGTTGGCGTGGCTGACTTGGTTGGAGCCGGTGTCGCGGTAAGCGCCGGACTTACCGAAGGAGAAAAAGAAGGAGACGGCGACTGGCTTTTAAACGAATTATCGCTCTGGGTCGGGGAGCGCTTGAATTTTTGGTTAAACCAAAAAACCCCTGCAGCGAGAATTAACAGGGTTAAAAAAGTTATTATTAATTTTTTAAAATTAAAGTTCATTAATCATTTGTTTAGCGTCCAGACAGTATAGGTCAAAAACGTGGCAAAGCCGACCCAGGCGGCGTAGGGAATCAAAAGCGATGCGGCCAGGGCCGATCCCGGCCAGATTAAAATGACCAGCGCCAAAACCGAAAGCCCCAGCACCGCCGACTCAAAAGTCGCTGCACCCAACCAATGCTGACTGAAAAATAGCCAACTCCAGAAAACATTTAAAATCGCGTTTAATATAAAAATTGCGACAATCAATTGCCAGCGACCATCATGCAGAAATTTATTCCAGAAAATCAGCGCGCAAATTGCGGCCAAAATAAAAAGGATGGTCCAGACCGCGCCAATGACCGAGCCGGCTGGCGTCCAGGAAGACAATTTGATGGTTTTGTACCATTTCATGCCGCTTGAAGTCAGGAGGCTTCCTGAAAATGCGGTCAAGAAAGTAATTAAAGGGATAACGATATAATTTAGTTTCATATTTTAATCTTATGACAAATAAAATATTCTAGCAATTATTTTTAGCAAATTAGTTGAAATTTTCAGATTTTTTGTTTATGATACTTGATTAGCTCTTTATCCTATCTCAGAAAGGAGGCTTGGGGCGAAATGACAACAATCGTTCTTTTTTTGTTTCTGACCCTGTGTTTTTGTCCAGTAGAAGTTCAAGCCCAGCAACCCGGATTCTTTGACAACAATTACGTTTTAAGCTATTACGGAAATCCCAATTCAAAAAAAATGGGGATACTAGGCGATTATCCACCCGAAGAGCTGGCGGAGATCATAAAAGCAAAAGCAGCCGAATACGTTCTGCTTAATCCAGATAAGGGCGTTATCGGCGCCTTTCACATTGTCTACGCGACAGTGCATCCAGAAGGAAAGGTGGGTTATGTTGGTGAGTCAACGATCAAAAAATACATTGAGGTGGCCAAAGAAAATGAGATGCTCGTCTTTCTTGACCATCAGCTGGGCTGTCTTCCCCTTGAAAAAGCAATTTCTGATCTGGCGCGCTTTGCCCAGTTCCAAAATGTTCATTTCGCCCTTGACCCGGAATGGCGCACGGAAATGCCAGGCAAAAAAATTGGCTCGCTCAGCGGACAGGAAATCAACCGCACGCAGGAGATAATGGCGCAGTTCTTGCAAAAAAATCAAATTAATGAAAAAAGGATTTTGGTTTTGCATCAGTTTCGCTACGACATGCTGAGCGAACGCCACCTAATTAGAACCGACTTTCCGGGCCTGCAGCTGGTCCACACTATGGATGGTTTTGGCGCGCCGTTTCTCAAACAGGACTCCTACAAATTCAATGCCCTGGCAAAAAACATGCCGCTCAAGGGCTTTAAGCTCTTTTATAACGACCGGGGTTCTTGGTCTTTTGACCAGCCTTTGATGAGCCCGGCGGAGGTGCTGGCTTTGAAACCTCAGCCGGTTTTAATCATCTATCAATAAACATAGCATTCAAAAAGGCCCGTCTTGTGACGGGCTTTTGTATTTAAAGTCACATCGTAATATTTATGAATTTTTGCGCGAGCGGTATTTTCTCGCCCAGACTCGTTCAATATAAACCTTCCGCCACCAAAAGCGCCCGAGATAAAATCCACCCAGCCCGCCCGCCAAAAGCAAACCAATTTGTAAAACCGGCGGCAGGGCGCAGCCGCCATACCAGATAACATTCGCTCCGAGCCGTTGCGCCAAGCTTAAATAATATGTCTCAATGGCCGCGTGCGCCAAAAAACTCAAAAGAATGCCAAGAATTGTTGAAGCAATCAGATAGACAAGGTGTTTTGGTCGGCTCTGGTTTAGTTTGGCGTTAAAAAACATATTAGTCAAATAGAGATTTAGGCGGCAATGTTGACCAGTTAAAACCTTTGGTCGGTTTACGTTTGGGTATCTCCGGGCCCGATGAAGGATAGGGCGGCTGGGTTCTGGTCGGGACGGGATTGGCCTGAGGACTTGGCAGAAGGGGCCGCGGCGAATCGCTGGTGCCACGAGCAAACGCAACGCACAAACCGTTCAAATCCCTGATCATTCCATGCTCAAGCCAGCCGCGGTGCTTGCCATGAACATTGTAAATTTTATTTTCGGAAACATAACCTAAATTTCTCCCTTGGTGGTCGACGATACGATTACTTTCCTGCAGACGCATTGTTGGGGCGCCGTGCTTGTCATAAAACCAAAAGTTTTCCATATTAAAAAATATCAAAGATTATTTTTATTCTACCATTCACACCCCAGAGCGTACAAATAACATTCCAATATTCTCAAGAATATGAGAATACCATTTTCTGCTTTAAGTATATTTGATTTTTTCCAAGAAAAAAGCCCCACCGAATAACCGATGGGGCATAATTGAGAAAGGTTGTTTTTCTATTTTCTCTTTTTCTGCTAATGCTGGGGGCTGAATCTGCCAAAACCAGCGCTGTAGGGACTCAAATAAAGAACGCCGTGATCACCGGTCCCCGTATCATTATAAATCTCCTGGATAATGGCAAATGCTCCCCAAATATCTGGTCCGATTTCAGTTTCATCCGCGGCATACCATACACCGCCTGTTTTTACAGCATCTGCCGGGGCTGCCACTATTTTGACAAAATACGTCCACCTTTGCTTTTTGCCTTTGCCGTCCAGATACGATCCCTTCTGATGATTCGTCAGCCAGGCGCCGGAGCCGATATAAGAACTGAAGCCAAAGTATCTGTCCAGTAGGCCATCCCCATCACAATCCCTATTTGATAACCAGGCATCGTTCCATTTCATTTCAAGGTCATCGTTTGCCCATGGCTGACACCAGGAGGCGTTGCGATAGGCGTCGCAGTATTTGCCATTGAAAATGCGGGCCTGATAGTTATAGCCCCATTCATCATAGCCGGTCTCGATGAGCACGCCATCTGACCTCAAAAGCACTCTGTCTTGGATTGTGGTGCATTGAGCGAAAACCGTGTTTGGAGCTGTCAACACAACCAGCGCGCTGATTGCAAAAAGAACGAACAGTAAACTCTTTTTCATCTTTTCCTCCTTTTTTTGTTACTGCTTTTTTGAATTTAAGGTACTACGGGTTTCTGCCAACTAAGCCATGTCCACATCACCTCCTTTTTGTAATTTCTATTATATAATAACCCTCTCACATTCTCAAGAATGTTTGAGGGTTTTGTCTACCGAAGCGCTGGGGAATGATTTTTTGAATTTTTATTAGCCAATGCCTTAACCGTTTCTATCAGCAAGGTGATGCCAAAACCCAGGCCAAAAACGACCAGCCAATGCCAGGCCAAAAGCGGCTTGGTTCCCAAAATCCAATTGAGGCTCGGCAGATAAATGGCGGCGAAAATAAGGGCAAAGCCGTAAATTACGCCCAGTATCAATAATTTGTTGTCAAAAAATCTTCTCGTTTTAATAATTGAGCTTTTCAGATTTTTGAAAGAAAAGACATAAATCAGGTCCACCGTGGCAATCGAAGCAAAAGCGACGGTTCGGGCCAGTTCCAAATTACCGGTTTTGTTTCTGAAATACCAAAAAAACGCCAGAGCGGCCAGACCGGCCGCGAGACTGATGCCAAAAATCAAAAATTTCATGTAGCCGGATAAAATCTCGTCTTTTTTTATATCCCTTGGCTTTTCCTGCATGAGCCCTTTTTCTTTGCGTTCAAAACCGAGCATAATATCGGGCGGACCGTCACAAATTAAATGAATCCACAAAATCTGGACAATGATCAGGGGCGCGGGCAAGCCGGCCATTATCGCTCCGAAAATCAAAACGATCTCAACAAATGAATTGGAAAGGACATAGCCGACCACTTTTTTGATATTGGCATAGATCAGCCGGCCTTCTTCCACGGCCGCTTCAATCGTTTTGAAATTATTGTCAAGCAAGATAAGATCGCTCGCCTCTTTGGCCACTTCCGAACCGCTGCCCAGCGCCACCCCGATATCGGCCGCTTTCAGAGCCGGGGCGTCATTGACTCCATCGCCCGTCATGGCCACTGTTTCCCCTTTGGCTTGCAAGGCTTTAACGATTTTTAGTTTCTGATGGGGCAAAATCCGGACAAATAACTGAATCTTGCCAATTTTTTGAGCCAGCTCTTCCTGGCTTATTTCTTCCAGCTGGCCGCCCTCCATAATATTTTCGGGCAAGATTTCAAACCCAAGACGCTTGGCCACATTTTGGGCGGTTTTGCGATAATCGCCGGTGACAATTTTTATTTTTATGCCTGCCTCCTGCGCCTTCAAAATCGCGCCTTTAGCCGATTCTCTGACGGGATCTTCAATCCCGACCAGTCCGACCCAGGAATAATCTTTTTTCTCTTTCAAATTTTCTTTATCTTTGAATGCCGCCGCCACCACTCTTAACCCTTGATCGGCCCAGCTGTCAATCTTGGCCATGATTTCGTTTTTGCGCTCATCCGCCATATTACAAAAAGATAAAATGATTTCCGGCGCTCCCAAAATCAGGGCGAGCTGCCTGCCGTCAACCTGATTGATGGTCATACAATATTTCTTTTCGCTGTCAAAGGGTTCTTCATAAAGCCGGGGATAAAGTTCGGGAATTTTTTGGTGATCAAATTCCCCTTTTTCCTTAAAATAATTCCAGAGGGCGATTTCCAAACTGGTTCTTTGATTATTGACCAGGGCCAGAGCCAAATGGGCTTTTTTGCTGTCCGTAAAATCGGTCTCGACCACTTTCATTATTCCTTCGGTCAGAGTACCGGTCTTATCAACGCAGATGACTGAAGTGGAACCCAACGTCTCAATTGACAATAATTTTTTAACCAGGCCCTGGCGCCGCAAAATCCTTCTCATGCCGAGCGTCAAAATGACGGTAATGGCAATCGGCAGGCCTTCGGGGATCGCCGCCACCGCCAAAATAATTGAGAGCCTTAACATCTGCCAATAATTTTCGTTTTTAAGCACGCCGACCAAAAAAATAACAACGCAAACTCCCAGAATCATGAACATCAGGGTTCTGGCAAATTTTTCCAAACTAAGCTGAATCGGCGTTTTTTTGTCCTTAATTTTGGCCACGCTTTGGCTGATCTGGCCCATCTGGGTCCGGCTGCCGATTTTTTCCACTGACATAACGGCCGAGCCCCAGATGACTGTCGTGCCCATGAAAAGATTGATATTCTCTTCCGGATTTTTGGTGACGGCTTCCTCTTCCCCGGTCAAAATCGCTTCATTGACCAGCAGAGCCGTTCCCTCAATCATTTTGCCGTCGGCCGGCACCCGATCCCCGCTGCCCAATACTACCAGATCCCCGGGGACAAGGTGGCTGGCCTCGATCTCTCTTCTTTCCCCGCCCCGGATGACGATCGCCTTTGGCTTCAAAATTTTTGTCAAAGCGAGCAAGGTTTTTTGGCTGCGGTATTCCTGAAAAAAACCCATGAGGACATTGAGCGCAACAACCGCCCCGATGAGCTTGGCGTCGGTTGCCTGGCCAAAAAACCAAGAGACCAGGCCGACCAAAACCAAAATATAAATCAGCGGGCTTTTAAATTGGGAAAATAAAATAGAAAGCCAAGAAAAGCTTTCTTTGATGGGCAGGTAATTGGCCCCGAATTTTTTTTGTAAAGCAAAAACTTCGTTTTCTTTTAATCCGTTAAGAATCATCTTTGTTTTAATTTTGACTAGCGAGGACGATGCGCCAGTAGGCATATCATCCGACCTGCCCGCCGATAACCAAAGCTTGATTATTCGGACTTATAATTTTTAGCAAACTCCAGTTCGTTTTAAATTATATATCAACTAATCATTATCGAGCTTTGGCAGGCGGGGCGACAACAAAATACAGGGTGTTGTGAAATATACCCCCGACAGCTTAGCTACGGTTGGGATATTCCTTTTTTGAGTCCCCCGCATTTACTGGATTCTGGAGTTTAATACCCTTTATTTTACCATAAGCCGGGCAACGGCCGCCAGCGAGTTTAAAATTTCTTTTCTTAGATTTCTCCGCCCGAAAGAGTAAAAATCGCTAAAGTCAAGCTGATTAAAATTACGGCGTAATAATAAAGCCACGGTTGCTTGGTACGGTAAAAATAATACAAAACACCGATAACCAATAAAGCGCCGAGTGAAAAAGCAGGCAAGGGTGAGGAAAACAAAAACATTCCCAATGTGACCAGAGCCACAGCCATGGGGACGGTCATATAAACTGCTTTGAAAAATATGCTAAGTTTTGAACGAAAAACAAACCAGGAAAGTAGGCCAATGATAACCAAAAATAAACCGTGCATCAGGGACGGAAACCAGTTAAAAGTCATCATCAGATCAACCGGAGTGAAAAGTCTAAAAATTAGCCGCAACAAGCCTTGGAAAAGCGCGTCAAAGATAAATGTAAGATTCAAAAGCACAAAACCAAAGCCGGCCACGGCTAGGGCTGATAAAATTTTTTTGACGAGCGGATTTTTAAACATAGATTTTTAAAAGTTCTTAAAATTCTGAATGACATTCTCACATTCTCAAGAATGTGAGAATGTCATTAATTATTCTATGTCTTTTTCGGTTTAGGGAATAACGTCACAATCTTCTGTCTTTATACGATTTAATGAATTCGTAAGAGGTAGACCAGAAAGCCCCGGCAAAAAAAGCCACAGCGATTTCTTCCAGCGGCACGCCCAAAACTAAAATCCCCCAAAGATTTTTTAAATTATAGAAATTTTGAACCATGCCGCTGAAAATCTGATTGACCAAAAATAGGACAAAAAAATAAAGCAGGCTAAAAATAAAAGCGCTGGCAATCACCTGCCTCCAGAGGTCCGGCCTAAAATAGATCGTAAACAGGGCACCGGCCGCTCCCCCTGCAATTAGTGCATAGATGGCGCTGTCAGGAAAAACAAATAACAGCAGGCAAAAAACTGCCGCGCCAATTAAAAAAGGCAAATAACGAAGATGTTTTCTGACCCGGAACTTTGTCGTTTTTCGCCGGTAAAGAAATTCATATATTACCGATACGATCCCGGCCATCAGAAAGAAAAAAATAAAACTTTCCGGACCCACCCCGTATTTTTTGATCAGCCCAAAAATAGATTCCGGATTCCAGTAGCGCGGCACCAAAAAATAATCTATTAGGCCAAAAGGCATGCCCCAAAGGCTGGCCCAAAGCATTTCGCGGCGTAAATCCTTGCGTTTGAGATATATCAAAAACCAAAATACAGCCAAGATGTCGCAACCAGTGATATAAGCATATTTATACGGCATACTCAGGTTAAGAAACATTATATTTTAAGATATTTTAAATTTTTTTCGTGGAAGCGACGGGGAAACCATTTCTATTATAGAGCAAAAGCCACTCAAGCAAAAGCTTAGTGGCTTCATAAAGTCGCGTCTGTTATCCTCCGCAATACATGCATTCAGGGCCGCCGGTCGGCTCGCATAGCGACGCGCCGTCAATGCATTTTAATGGCAAGGAACTCTTCGTTTGAATCAGGGCCTTCTTGTGCGCGCGGCTCAAGATTCTCGCCGCCGCTTTGAGGCAGCCCTCCACGTCCTCGGGAAAGCCATGGCACTGTAAGATGCAACGCAACTGCAGCTCCTCCCCTTTTGTAAATATTTTAGCCCCACACAGTAGCGTTGAAGGAGCATTTTTGTCCTGGTAATTTCGATAAACTGCGTTCTCTGCAAGCCGATCTAACACGTCCCGCTTAAATCCTTTTTGGAGATAAAGAACAATATCCAGGTCCGTGTTATTCCAAGAGTGGTGATAAATTCCGATGACAACAGAATCCGAACCAATGCCGTGGCGCGTACAGCGATTCACGACCAACTTCAACTGCCCTAACCCCTTTACACGCATTTTTTCCTCCCTTTGGAAACGGTGTATTCGTATGTTTAAAGAGCACGGCTGCTCTGTCGAATCACTCCGCCAGTAATTTATACAGAGTTTAAGCTATATTATATTACTTACTTGCCTTTATCAAGTTTGCCGTGATGCATTAGCCTAAGGCGCTGTTTTTTAATTCTTTCTTGGCCGCTCGCCATTGTGGAAAAGTTTGCGCCACCAAGCTCCAAAAGTATCTGGAATGGTTAAATTCTTTGAGGTGGCAAAGTTCGTGGACAATGACATAGTCGCGCTGTTTTTCGGGCAAGAATAAAATTTTGTAATTGAAGTTCAAGTTGCCGACCCTTGAGCAACTGCCCCAGCGTGATTTATGATTTTTGACATTGATCTTATTGATTTTCAAGCCGTAAAATTGGTTGAAATAGGCCACTTTTTCTTTGGCCAGCGCCAGCACCTTGTCTTTGTGTTTCAAATAAGCCCGCCTGCCCCCGGGCGCGATGGGAAGCGCTTTGAATTGCTTGAAAAAATTTATTTTTGCCAACAGCCATTTTGTTTTATCCTGAATAAATCTTTCCACAATCGATTCTTCAAGATTACGCGGCATGGTGACCACGACCGACCCGCCGCAATAGACCGCCAGACGCACCCGCCGAGCCCTAAGGCTCTTGCGGATTGTATAGACGACTTTTTTATTTTGCAACGTAATCTGTTTTTTCATATCAGATTTCTTATCTCCGCCGCCGAATTTGGTATAAAATCCCGTCCCCTACCGCGTTTTTATTTTCAAATTTCTTATTCTAATGTTCTTGAGAACATTAGAATACCAATTTTTGTATTTACCCATTCGTACGAATTAGGCAATGCAGGATTTTAAATTATTACAAATTAAGACTATCAAAAACAGTCACATCACCATTTTCATACTCTCCTATTTCCAGTCCATCATAATAAAAATGGTCGCCATCCTGATAAAAATGCAAAGATAATTTGTTATCCAAATAAATAACAAACCCTCTGCCGCTCTGACTGGACAGAGGTTGAATGTCAATACGTTTACTTTCACCAAAAAGCTTCATTGCGTAATCGATCTTTTTCTGATCTAAGCCCTGCTGTCTTGTGGCATATTTCAAAAAAGCCCTAGGGGTAAGACGCATCATTAGTTTTGTAAACCAATTTATTTTCAGCATGTTATGTTTTAATTATTATTCTACCATTCGCGCGAATGGTTCCATAAAGGAAAATTAATAATAGCGGCTGACGCGTTTTTCTTTTCAAATTTCTTATTCCAATGTTCTTGAGAATTTGAGAATAACTTATTTTATTCGTACGAATTAGACAATACGATGGCATAGGACAATTCTATGGAATTGTACAATACGACATGGAACAATAAGATTCTTTAAGTCTTGCCTGCCCATCCGAAGTTTTCTTGAAATTCCGTAGCTTCAGCGAAGGATTTAACGAAGAAGGGCCTGTCCGTCCGTAGCACATCATTTACAGAGCGAAGGAGGGCCGCCGAATTTGGTATAAATTAATAGCACCCGTACCCTATCTTTATCACAATGAATTATTTTATTAATTATCTATTTTTAATATATACAAAGTCCACGAATAATTGATGCTATAATCTGATAAAGTTGCCACAAGAAAAAACCGATAAATAATGCATAGAAAAACAATATAAGCCAGGGCTTTTTACCGCCATACATTTCTTCCAAATTCTGCAAGCTTCCTTTCTTTTCTTTATCTCCTAACAATTCTTTTTTCAAAGAGCCTATAAAAAGTAAGGTAGAATATACTAAACCAAACCCAAATAAGCTTTTTAGCGCATCATTGGCCGAATGAAAGGCAATTGGAAGATCACAATACGTTTTAGCTAATAAAATAACTAAAGATAAGCTGACGCTAGATACAATCAATGATCTAAAAAAAGTAATGCCTGCCCAAAACCAGACAGCTATACAGAAAATAGAAAAAAGTATCAAGAAATATACTAACAGGACACCCGTCAGATTAAAATTAAAAATCTTTGCAACAATAAAAGCGGAAAAAATCAGCACAAGAAAGACAATAAAAGGAATTAGGTTTTCCTTTTTTATGCCCAATCTTTTCAGCATATTCCCTATTTTTTCAAACATAAATTTATATTCGAATTTTCTTTAAATCTCTGGTCTAAAGAAAATTAACTACCGCGCTTTTTAATTTTTCCATGCTCATTCATTATTCCAACTCCTGTCTCTTCTGTATAATCAATGGCTTCTTTTACTAATTTATTAGGTACGGCCAAATAGCGTGTTTTATTTGTCCCCTGGAGCTGGCGAACTCCTTCATTGAATTTACTAGAATCCACCTCAATTTCAATGGCTTGCGTTGATGTTTTAATGTCAATACCCTTATCTGAGTGGTATTCCGTCCCCTTTTTGGCAGCTATCTCTTTTGCAATTTTATCGTGTTTAGTTATTCCCATAATTTTGATTTTTATTATTTGTAAGCTATAATTAATAATGCGGGGCTAAGGCGGCTATGATTTCTAGAAAATCACAGCCAAACCTTAGCTCTCTTTTTATTCTTCCCCACAGGGGAAATTATAAGAATCCCTTATCTCTTTCTCTATGCGAAGGCGTTCTTCTTTGCTGTTTTCTCGATAGACGGCCACATAAATATCTCTCGTATTTCTTTCCCAGCAATTTCGTCTTTCATGTGTAGCCAAACGAGTTTTTAATCCATCTGTTTCCCCAACATCAATCCAATTATTATTCTCTTCTAAAATAACATAGACGGCCGCTACTTCATTAAAATTTGTACCCGCCTCGCGATAAGGACCCTCAAACTGGTAATTAAGTATATTTATCACAAAAATTTTCCCTCCTCCACCTGTTTAAAAATTAAACTATGAGTCACCGATGGCGCGACTAATTCGACCGCTGCACAGCTTATTAAAATTATTCTCAAAAACCTCCTTTTAAGGAGGTCCTGTTTTAATTTTACAATTTTATTGTCGCATTCGTCAACCTCATTAACCTGTGGATAACTTTTCGGTTTATTTTCGGTATCGTGTATGTTATATTAGTTATAGATACTTATAAACGAATATGCTTACCAAAAAACAAAAAAGAATATTAGATTTTGTTAAAAAGTATATCAAAGAAAATGATTATGCGCCGACTCTTGAAGAAATAAAGAGACGTTTTAAATTATCATCTGTCTCTGGCGTTCATCAACATATAGAAGCGTTAAGAAATAAGGGATATCTAGACAAAGCAGAAAATCAACCCCGGGCAATTGAGTTAAGTAAAAAAAGCAAAAAATCAGATTTAATAGAAATTCCGTTAGCAGGAACTATTACCGCTGGAGAACCAATTGAAACCTATGAAATTCCAGAAAAAATAACTGTGTCTAAAAATTTATTAACAAAAAGTGGTGAGCATTTTGCTTTAGAAGTTAGTGGCAACAGTATGATTGGCGAAGGTATTTTTGATGGCGATACTGTGATTATTAGAAAACAGCAAATTGCCGACAATGGCGATAATGTTGTAGCCTTAATTAACGGAAGCGAAACAACTCTTAAAAAAATTTATAAAGAAAAAAATAGGTTTCGTCTCCAACCTGCTAATCCGGATTTGAAACCAATTTTCGTAAAAAATATTGAAATACAAGGTAAGGTAGTTAGTATTATTCACAATCTAGAAAAAGCTCCGTCATATCTTAACAATGTAATCTGCGGTGATGTCTTAAAAGAAATGGGCAAAATTCCTGACAACTCAATACATTTAGCCATCACCTCTCCCCCTTATAATGTCGGCAAAGATTATGATAATCATAATGACAAAATGAATTATCATGATTATCTAAATTGGCTAAATGAAGTTTGGAAACATACAAAAAGAGTTTTAGTGGCAGGAGGAAGATTCGCCCTTAATATTGCGCCAACTGGCATAAAAGAATTTATTCCTCTGCATCATGATTTTACGAATCAATTCAGAAAGTTAGGAATGAAATTTAGAACCGAAATAGTCTGGTATAAACAAACAATGCTTAAACGTACAGCGTGGGGAAGCTTTAAAAGCCCGTCCAACCCCCATATTGTGCCTTCCTGGGAATATGTTTTAATTTTTTCAAAAGGTCAAGATCGCCTCGATGGCGATTTAAAAATGGCCGATATTACTAAAGACGAGTTTATGAAATTCTCTGATGGATTCTGGCAAATTTGGCCAGAAACTCAACGGAAAGGACATCCCGCACCTTTCCCCGAAGAATTAATTTATAGATTAATTAAATTTTATTCCTATAAAGGAAATAATATTCTGGATATGTTCGGGGGCACAGGAACGGTAGCGGCTGTCTCGGCAAAAACTGGTAGGAATTTTATTCATATAGATATTTCACCGCAGTATTGCAAAGTTGCGCAAGAAAGAATAGACAAAATAATAAATCAATAAAAATTTATAAATAAAAAACCACCCGATGGGTGGTTTTTTATTTTAATCCTTCTTCATTTATAGGAGGATCATCGAAATCTGGAACAACTTCTCGCCGCCAGCTTCTTAAATCATCCAAAAAATATTTTATTTTATTTGGATCGGAAAAATCTAATTTACGAATTTGCGAACATTCTTGCGTGGTGGGATTTGTGGAATAAACTCTATCAAGATATGCTTCTGCCTTTTTTCTTAAACTACTTATTTGCCGGTCATTATCGCCTTTCGCAAATTTATTATCTAAATCCTGTGTCATTAAACAATATTTTATTCCATTATCTCGTAATGCTAGAGCCCAAAATAAAACCGCATCATTACGACTATGATCACTCGTTTTGCAATTCAATAGCGCAAACGCTTTTATTTTTCCATTCTTTTCTTTAGTCAAAACAATAATATCGGAGTCTGGCCACACACCTGTATTTGTTTGAGTACATCTGCGTTTGGCTTGAAGAGTTAGAAACCCAACAATATCATTGGCGTTATTATATTTTTTCAAATTATTACCCTTTATTGCAAAAATGCCTTCTGAATTTAATGACTGATTAATAAAATTTCTTATAAAATCCTCGAAATTATTTCCGCTTGCAACTACCCAGCTTTGCCTTGCTTGATTTTGATCACCACGCTTTAATTCTTGAAATAGCCTTATATAAATATCTTGAGTTAAAGACATAACTTCATCTTCTGGCACATTAGATGCCTGTACAATATTCAAAATCTTTCCCACGTCTTCTATGGGTTTCAGTCCGAAATTAATCAATTCTTTTCTTGCCCGTTCGTATAATTGCTCAATTTTCATAGAGGAATTCTATCTGTTTTCATTCTACGCCTCTTCCCCCTCAAAATCAATCAAAAAACGGCCCCAGTAGGAAAATAACTTCCTACGGCGTAAACATTAGCTCAGGATAAAATAAAAAAGCCACCTTGGGGGGGTGGCTTGGGTTGGCTTTAGGGACAAAAATTATTATCACTTTTTTTCTCGCAAGACAGCGAGTTTTTTCCTTAACCAGAGACTGCCTATCAGGGTGCCCAGCCAGAGTACGAGAAATATTATCGAGATTGCCAACAAACCGGTCTCGAGACTTTCTATTCTAGCTTTCAATTCCGTCATATCTTTTTTAAGGCTGGTGATTTCTTGTTTAAGGCTGGTGATTTCTTTATTTATTTGCTTCTGGCTAGCCTCTACTTTATCAGTTCTTGTCTCCAGAGAGCCGATTCTTTCCGCGGTCGTTGACCCGTTGGCTTGGGCCGAAGGGATAATAACAGCAGACAGAATAAATACAGCCGCTACTGCCCCCAGCAGAAGGATAAAACTATTTCTTTGCGCAATCCTTAACCCTTTCATTGTCTTGCCTCCTTTCATTGACTAGTTGTTAACGAACCGCTATAAACCCCTCCTGTCTAATTTCTTAATTCTATTATCTACCCTTTCCGCCAATTTTTCAATGGATTCGACCCATTCGATAACCTCAGGGCAAGCAGGCTCACCATAAATCTCTTAACCAAAAAACAGCCCCGCGGCTGTTCTATCATTTTTACACTGACATTCCAACATTCTTGAGAATGTTGGAATGTTCCAAAAGCATAAACAAAAAACTGCCCCAGTAGGAAAATAGATTCCTTCAGATTAAACTTTTTAGTAATAAAAAAGGGCAAAGATTTTTTGTCTCTGCCCTGCTAAGTACGGCTGATTGAGCCACGAATCAGGGAAAAGGAATTTCTCTATACAAGGTTGATGCTTTCTTAATGATTTTGCCCTCTTTTTTTAATCTATCAATTTCCTCCTGCCAAAACACATGTGCCTTTTTCCCGGCATTCTCATCAGATCCTGCCGAAAATTCTATCAACACCTCCTTTTTTATCGGCATAAGATCATCCCTCGACAAAAGACATTCCATTTTTAAAAGACAGCTAGCCATCTGAAACCCTCCTTTCATTTAATAGACAATTTCTGGAATTTTGTATTATAAGAATTTAAATGTGCTCTGTCAACCCCTTCAATGAATTCAGGGTAAACAAAAAACGGCCCTGCAGCCGTTCTCTTATTTTGTACTGACATTCCAACATTCTCAAGAATGTTGGAATGTTTTAATAAACCGAATAAATTCCTGACCATAGGGAGAAAGAGAATGCGCGACTTCCCTGCCCCGATATTTCTTATTGAGCAAACCG
>Ga0315274_10008789_pt1 | contig 14628 bp, 13 predicted proteins | sample YL17G02_20_MG_FD_203700 | JGI IMG/M metagenome (GOLD analysis project Ga0315274, IMG submission 203700) | Sediment microbial communities from Yellowstone Lake, YNP, Wyoming, USA - YL17G02_20 | ecosystem: Environmental > Aquatic > Freshwater > Lake > Sediment | place: USA: Wyoming | collected... | reverse complement strand
TTGCCTCGCTTTCTGTCGCCAGAAGCCCCATGCCGCAACTCATGGGGGGAGACAACCCACTTTTTCAGAAAACGCAATGTTCTCAGCGCTTCGACGACCCAAAGAACTGAGAACTTTTGACACTACGTGTCCTACGAAAAGGAGGAAACTCATGGCCAGCTACATTCTCGACAAGGCGTACGAAGTCACCGACACCGGCGGCGTCCCCGCCTACCGCGTCGTCGTCCAGGGAACCAACGCCGGGCAGTGCGCGCTCCCCGGCGCCGCCAACGCGCCCAAACTTCTCGGCGTCACCGTCCACGCCCAGACCCTCAAGGGCCAGAACGTTGCCGTCCGCAAGGCCGGCATCGCGCGCATCGTGGCCGCCGGGGCTGTCGCGCTCGGCGTCCCGGTCAACGTCGCCGGCACGACCGGCAAGGTCAAAGCGATCAACGAAACCAGCGGCACGAAGATCAACTGCGTAGGGTTCGCCGAAACCGCGGCTTCGGCCGACGGCGACATCATCGAGGTCTTCCTGTCGCTCCACGAACGCACCGCGCCGTAAGGGGAGAAGCAGCATTGAGTTTTGAGTGATGAGTGTTGAGTTGCTCTCGGTCCATGAATGCTCCGCGGAACTCCCAACTCACAATTCATAACTCATAATTCACAACTCGCTTCCCGAAACTTGAAACTTGAAACCTTCGACCGTCTTTCGACGAAAGGAGAAAGTCCCAATGCCCGAAGTATCGCAAGTCCACATTGACGCGGCACTCACCAATGTCTGCGTCGCTTACAGCAATCCCAATTTCGTGGCCGAGCAGATCGCGCCGCCCGTCGCCGTGCGCAAGCAAAGCGACCGCTACTTCATCTACGACGCGGCCCGCGAGCGCTTCCGCTCGTCCGACGACAAGCGTGCTCCCGGCGCCGAGGCCAACGAGGTGGATTTCGCCCTCAGCAACGACAACTACTATTGCGAGGACCACGCCCTCGAATCGGTCATCCCCGACGAAGAGCGCGAGAACGCCGACCCTCCGATCCAGCCCGAGATTGACCGCACCGAGTTCCTCATGGAGAAGATCATTCTCAACAAAGAGATCGCGCTGGCCACGCGCATTCGCACCGGCTCCGACATCCCCGGCGAAACCCTCAGCGGCACGTCGCAGTGGAGCGACTACACCAACAGCGATCCCGTCGCCGAGGTCGAGGCGCACAAGGCGACGATCCAGGAAGCCGTCCAGGTCGTCCCCAACACGCTGGTCCTCCCCTACGAGGTCTATGCGAAAGTGCGGCTGCATCCCAAGGTCACCAGCCGTACGCAGTATTTGGATCTGGGGATCGCCGACGTGTCGGCGCTGAAGAAACTGTTCGACGTGGACAGCGTCCTGATCGCGCGGGCGCTCAAGAACGTCGCCGCCCCCGGCCAGACCGCCGACCTCGACTACGTCTGGGGCAAAGACGCTTTCTTGTGCTACATGCCGTCGCGGCCCGCGCCCAAACGCGTGGCGTTCGCCTACTCGTTTGTCTGGACGATGGCGCCGGGAAGCGTTGCGGGCCACGTCGTCGAGGTGTGGCGCGAGAACCGGCGCAAGGCCGACATGATCCGCGTCCAGCGCTACTACGACCAGAAGGTCATTGCCCCCGGCGCGATCTACCTCTGGAAAAACGCGGTCGCGTGAGGCGAAGGCAAAAGGAAAAAGTAAAAAGGAAAAAGGGGATTGGGACGTGAGTGTAAAGCATGAGTCTCAGTCCCCTTTTATTTTTGTCAAATCTGCGGAATCTGCGCAATCTGCGGATCCATTTTGGGGAGACCTTGCCATGTACAGCTCACAGTCCGATCTCGAAAACCGACTCGACCCTCAACTGCTTCGCGCTCTGACCGACGACGACGCGGACGGCCTCGCCGACACGGCGGTCATCGCGGCGGCCGTCGCCGATGCCGATGCCCTCATTGATACCTATCTGCGCCCGCGCTACACGGCGCCGTTCGATCCCGTGCCCGAGGCCGTGCGTTCGATCAGCGCGGCGGTGGCGATCTACTTTCTTCTCACGCGCCGCCGCGAAATCGTCCCCGCCGAACACCTCAAGCGTTACGAAGCGGCGATTCAACTTCTCGACCAACTGGCCCGCGGCCAGATCGCCCTCGACGCCGGCCAGCCCACCACCTCACCCCACCTTCCCCAATCTTCCCGCGAGGCCGACGAGCGAAGGTTTGACGCCGAATCGCTGGGGAACTACTGAGGGCCCCCTGACATTCCTCCCGGTTGCGACACTACTTCTGACTCGCTGGGAAAATGTCGGCCGGGAGCGCCTGATTGATTTTATAGTTCGACAGGCGCAAGGTGCTCGTTCGCTCGGTCCCGTCGCTGCCGGTGAACGCGACGGTCAGGCTTTCCGCCAGCGTCCACTTCTCAACCTTTTTCCACGCCATCTTGAGCGTTATGTCATTCTGATCGGCCTTCACCTTCATCTCGACCGGCAGCAACTTGCCATCGGCCAGCGGCTCATACTTGATGTCCACGTCGGCGGAGAAGTTGGACGCCGCGATATGCCAGCGCGTCGGCAGGAGCGTCTTCTTGTCTATGGTGTACTTCATCGCCTCGATGCGGGCCGATGGCGAGGTGGTTTGCGCGTCAATCGAATAGGTCTTCTCGTCCTCGCTCACGGTGCATTTGTAGTCCGCCAGGGTCAGTGCGATGGGCCTGGGGACCAATCGCTCGCCCCACAGGGCCAGTTGTTCTTCCATCCGGCGCGCCTGGTCGCTGAACGAGTCGGGCACGCCGCTGAGAACAAATCGCTGCTTGTACGGCGCCGACCAATAGAACGTCAGCTTGACGTTCTTCGCTTCGGGAGAATCTTTGATCTGGTCCGCCAGACGCGACGACTCGACGTCGGCCTGCAGGGAGCGCATCCCCTCGTTCTGCGGATAGTACATCTTCGCGTCCACCTTCTGAATGATGGATTGAAGACTCTCGGCGGCGCGCGCGGCGCCGACCGCCATGACAGCCAGCGCCACGGCAATCGCAACGATCTTCGCACTGAAACGAGCCATGAGACGACCTCCTGTTCCGGAATGGCCCTCCGGCCGGGTAGCGCACAACCCTGGGACGGAGGGTTCGCAATCTACTGGAGAAACAAACTCGGCCTGTCAAGCGCCGAGGTCGAAAAGATTCGATGGGATTGAAGACGCCAGAGCGGCGGGATCGTATCGCGGCGGATTCCGCTTTACTGTGCGGCGTTGTCCCTCTATGAGCCTCCATTCGTTGTGACCGCCATCTCATGAACGGAAGAAAGAGTATGGGTCATCGGATTTGCCGGATTCCCGGCGACGGTGTCGGACACGACGTGATGGAGGCGGCGTCGCTCGTGCTCGACGCGATGAACCTGGGCGTCGAATGGCTCGAGGCCGACGCGGGCTGGTGTTGCTGGGAAAAGTACGGCAACACCGTGCCCGAGGCCACGTGGAAGGCGCTCGAATCGAGCGAGTGTTGCCTGTTCGGCGCGATCACGTCGAAGCCCGGCGTCGCCGGTTTCAAGAGCGCCATCCTTCAGATTCGCCAGAAGTTCGATCTCTATGCCAACGTCCGCCCCTGCAAAGCCTACGCGGGCGTGCCGCTCAATTATCGCGACGACATTGACTTGGTGATCTTTCGCGAGAATACCGAAGACCTCTATAGCGGCGTCGAATGGAAGACGATGCCCGACGAGATGTTCCGGCTGCATCCGGGGCTGGAGCGGTTTCGCGGCCAGGAGATCTCCGCGTCGCTGCGAGTGTTCACGCGGCGCGGCTGTCGGCGGATCGTCAAGAGCGCCTTCGACTATGCGCGACGGCATGGGATCAAGTCGGTGGCCGCCGTCCACAAGGCCAACGTCGTGCGCGAGACGTGCGGGATGTTCCTCGAAGAAGCGCGCGCCGTCGCCAAGGACTTTCCGGAGATCGAGCTCCAGGAACCCAACGTGGACGCGATGGCCATGTGGCTGATCAAGCAGCCGCAGCTCTACAAGGTCATCGTAACGACGAATCTTTTCGGCGACATCCTGAGCGACGAGGCGGCGCAACTGGTCGGAGGGTTGGGATTCGCGGCCAGCGCCAACATCGGCGACAAGTATGCTCTGTTCGAGCCAACTCACGGCTCGGCGCCCAAGTACGCCGGCCAGTACAAAGTCAACCCGATGGCGACGCTGATTTCGGCGCGCATGATGTTGGAGTGGCTGGGAGAAGACGCCGCCGCCGCACGCCTCGAGCGCGCCATCGCCCGGACGCTCGCCGACGGCAAGGTGCGCACCTACGACCTCGGCGGCAGCGACTCGACCCTCGACGTCGCCCGCGAGGTCGCGCGAAACCTCGGTTGACCAGGACTACTTCGCCGGCCGGCAATAAGCGATCGCAACTTCCCCTTGCCTTATCGAATCAGGCGTTCCAGCAGAAGGTCTTCCGCGTTGCGGCGACCGTCCACGACGGCCAGGACGTTTACCGACTTGCCGGAGACGCGATAGACAATTCGCCACGGGGACAGAATGACCTCTCGGTACACGTGAATCCCAAAAGCGGCAAGTTCGGGAACGACACGACCGCGCATCGGCAGGGAGGTCAGACTTTCGGCTCTCTGCTCCAACTTCTCCAGAACGGAAAAAGCGGCAGCGCGGTCGTCGCGGGCAATGTATTCCACGATCGAGTCGAGGTCGGCGCAGGCCGAGCGAGTCCATTCAACCCTGTATCGTTTCGGTTTTCTCATGACGCCGCCCATGGGCTGTTAGTCGTTTGCGAATCTGCCCGAAGAGACGATCCTGGGGAACTGTTCGCCCGGCACGGACGTCTTCTTCGCCTTGCGTCAGGAGTTTGAGCAGGCCGACGGCTCGCCGGAGGCGCTCATAGCTTTCGGGATCCTGCAAAACGCCTCGCGCCACGCCGTTTTGCGTGATGACCACCGGACGCTGGGTTTCGTTGACTTGGGCAAGAAGCTCGGCGGCGCGGGCTTTCAGGAACGTGATGGGTCGAATATCTTCCTTGAGGCTCATGGGGACGTCCCCCTTTCCGACCGAATTCGATACGTTATTCGGTTCGGTTGCGCAAGGGATTTTCACGGTATCTCCGGTTTTTCCGGCGTCGATTGCGGCATGCTTGCTGCCGCTGTATCAAGCGATCTTCCGGCATTTGATCTTCCCGTTGATAAGCGAACGTTTCAAAACAGCGGCAGCAAGCGTGCCGCAATCCACACAAGAAGCACCTCCCTGAGAGCCAATGAATGTCCTTGTCTTTTCCGTTTGACCGTGGCGAATCGCCATCCTTGAAAATTCGGAGTGTCAATCCGAATTTTCAAGGATGTCCGCCGCCGGGGTTTCCTCGACAGGCAGGCGGCAAAACAGCGGGGCCACGTCGGGGTCGAAATGGGTCCCGGCGTCCCCGAGGATCCGCCGGCGCGCTTCGTCGAAACTCACGGCCTTCTTGTAGGGGCGCTCGGTCGTAATGGCGTCGAAGGCATCGGCGAACGCGATGATCCGCGCGAACAAGGGAATCGCGGACCCCTGCCGTCGCTCGGGGTAGCCGGTTCCGGCCCATTTCTCGTGATGGTGGAGGATGCCCTCGTAGATTTCGGCGCTCATGCGGACGGGCCGCAGGATTCGCACGCCTTCGCTGGGATGGGTGGCCATGCGCGCAAATTCCTCGGCGTCGAGTTTGCCCTGTTTCTGAAGGATGGCATCGGGGACGGCGATTTTCCCGATGTCGTGGAGGAGCGAAGAGACGCGAAGGTTGAACTGTTGGGCGGGCGAAAGGCCGAGCTGTCGAGCCAGTTGCAGCGAATAGGCCGAAACGCGCTTGGAGTGGCCGTTGGTGTAAGGGTCCTTGGCGTCCACCGCCTCGGCCAGCGAGGCGATCGTTCCCAGATATTGGCGACGCAGACGCTCGAACAGTTTGGCGCGCGTCAGGAGGCTGGCCGCGAAGCCGCCGAACGCCTCCAATTCCTCGACATCTTGCGGCCCGAAATTGCCCCGCTTCTTGTTGACCAGCTGGAGGACGCCGACGAGCGTCTGCGACTGGGTGTCGGGGTCGTAGAACTGAAGCGGGACGGTCAGGACGGATCGCGTCTGGAAGCCGGTCTTGCGGTCAATGTCTTTGGCGAAGCGAGGGTCGCGGCGAGCGTCGGCCACCAGGTCGGTCTTTCGGGTTTCGGCCACCTTGCCGACAATGCCGGCGCCTTTGCCGATGCTCATTCCGGTGAGGCGCTTGGCCACTTCGGGGTCGGGCGAGATGACAAACTTGAAGATGAGATTCTCGGTGACTTCGTCATAGAAATAGATCGTGCCGCCTTCGGCCGCCGTCAGCTGAACCGCGTTTTCCAGAATGGTCTGATAGAGGCCCTCCGACTCCGCCTCGGTGGTGATCTTGCGGCTGATCTCGAGCAACGCGCGCAATTCGGGCGAATGGTCTCTCTGTCTTGTCGCCGGCGGTTTCCTCTTCATGGTCCCTCGCCAAAATTAGAATGCGAGCTCGCGCTCGCTCGCATTCGAGCGGTCTTCTTTAGCATGTTGGCGGGCTGCGAAGCAACACGAATGTCTGGGCGTGGGCTGGACGAAACGGACGGCACGGACGAGATGGACACGGACGGCCAGGCCCGTTGGCCGGTTGTGGCTATGCGGCTTCAGGCGTCTTCGTGTCGCTTGGCGCAGCGGGCGCGCTCGACGCGCTGGGCGGAGATGACGAAGCGGGGCGCTTAGAGCGAGCAACAAGACGCTGGCGGATGACCATGAACGCACCCATGACCTCGGTGGCAGCGATTCCACACTCGATCTTGGCCGTGGGGTCATTCGAAACCTTCCCTGATCCCATCCCCCGTTTGGTCTACCTATAAACTCTCCAGGCGTTTGGGCTAATTGCCGTGGGTTGTCCTTCAACCAGCCACTGATAGGTCCGCGAAATGTTGTAGCGCCGAACGAGTGATGTGGGGTGAGCCACACGGAGTTCCAGCGTAGCACTGGCGGATGGCAAATGGCCCGGTGTGACCGTAAGCGTGTAACTGGTGGCACCGGGGATTACACCACCTCCGATTCTCCATTCATAAGACAGCGGGGTTATCGGAATGGGACGGGCAGCAAATCGCACACCCGCCGGGCCTACATGCTGAACACTTCCCAGAGGCGGTGTTGTAACATCCAGTAGATCAACCAGTTGCATATACCTCACTGCGTGCGACTCCTTGCAGACGGGACAGAAGGTCCTGCCAAGAGTCCGCATGAGGCAATCGTACCAGGGGCGATAGATGCCCGTTGGGCAGTATTTGGCTCCCTCAAAGGCCCCAACAACATTCGCGTATTGTGAAGTCTCGGGTGTGGGCAGGGGCGTTCCGGCCTCCACCCAAACCAGCCATTTCAGCCCCGGGCCTGATACGTGAAAATCCACATTAGGTTCGGAATCCGTGGACGGGAGGCCGGAACCGCCGGTCTCGTACTCGTCCGCCAGTCCTGCGAACGAGTGGCCGAATTCATGAAGGGCAATCTCGCTAGCCGCCGAATGCACCGAGGAAACGGCGATCGTGCCTCCCGATCCGCCGTATTTGGTGGAGTTAACGAGAACAAAAATGTGATCCCATATGCCAACGCCCACGAGGCTGTTGGCGGCCTGAATGGCGCGCTGAGTTCCCACGCTATCGAGCGTGAGAAGGTACTCGATTCCGCGTGCCCAAAAGGAAGTGTTGAGATACGTGTCCACGTAAATGCCCAGCGGGGGCTCGTCGGCTCCTTGCTGCCTGCTCTCGATGTCCACGCGGTATATGTTTGTCCCCGCGAAGTAGATGTCCCAGGGTGATTTACCGCCAAAAGCGCTCACGAAGTTCGTGACATCTTGGCTGAATCTCTCTGCCGCCAGGTTGGCCGACGTATACCCATCGCCCAGAACCACAATCACGAGACGGTTGCGGTCATTTCCCGTGTCCCTGACTTTCGTGGCGGAGATCGGGCCAGGTGGCGGCGACGCCATTGAACTGAACCTTGTTATGGGAAGCGTGATGTCCAGGATTGCGAACGCCGGGGGCAAAGAGGAAAGACCTGACGTTGCTGAGAAGCCGGCCGTGCCCGTCTTGATGAGGCGAATTGCTTTGGGCTGATCTTCATCCACGGGACCTTCCGCCCGAACCACAAATATGCCTTGCGACGGGATGATCGTTTGACACGGCGAAGTCTCTCCCATAACTGTCCGAATGCCTATTGGCACCTCAATCTTCGTGGAGAGGATTTCCCTTGCGTCGGTACCCACCCAGATAAGTTTATACGCAACTATCCAGGCTGACCCGCGCAGGCCGGGGGTTTGAACCTGCTTGCGGAGATCGGGAATCCTTCGCGCCTCAAGCAAGGATAATGAGTTCGAATCATAGGAGAACGTGAGCTGCCAGTAGCGAGGCTGCTCCGCCCTGCCCGTCAGTGTCATAATCAGGCTGAATGGTACCAGAGACAGCATTAGAATACCGCGGGACGCGCCAAGGCTGTTCATTTACCGCTGCCTCCTTGCAGTTTGCGCTGGACATTGCGCAGACCGGTGGCTCTTTGCAAGTTCAATTTGTAGATCATCTTCCCGACGGCGCGGTACTTGATCTCGAAATTCGTTTGCATTTCGCGCGGAAGAGCGTCCGGGGGGAGCGCGCCTTTCTCGACGACCTTCAGGCGAGTTTCGCGCTCGAACAAATCGGCAACGTCCGCGAAGTACCAGTCCACGTCCGTACGAACGCAAATCAGGCCGCCGGGGGCCGTCTTGCGTTCGAGCAGCCGAACCATCGGCGGCTGAAACAGGCGTCGTTTGGCGTGGCGTTTCTTCGGCCACGGGTCGGAGAAGTAGATGTGAAAGACGGCTACGGAATCGTCGGGGACAAACTTCTCGATGAAGTAGAGGGCGTCGGTGCGAACCAGGCGGAGGTTCGTCTGGCGGTCGCGGGCGATGCGCTGGGCCGCCAGGCGAAGATACTTGAGGGCGCGCTCGATGCCGACGAAATTGCGGTCGGCCGCGGCGGCCGCCATCCGCCGCAGAAGCGACCCCTTGCCGATACCGATCTCGATTTCCACCGGATTGGAATTGCCGAACACGTCGGGCCAGCGAAGGGGCGCTTCGAGTTCGTTGAGATGCAGGTTGGGGTCAAGCGGCTCCATGGCTGAGTCGTCTATCGTCGGCGCAACGGTGCTGACAAGGGAAAACCGGCGGGCCGCCGGTTTCCCGTTTCAGGTTTTGGGCCGGCGTTTTGGCACACAGGAGAAGGTTGGACCCCGGACGTGTTTCATCGCGAAGTTGCGACTTGACATGACCGAGAGAGAACCCGACGATTTGGGGAACCTCACTTGGCGCGGGGTCGCCGTGGCCCAATCGTTCGACTTCTATCGTCCGCCGATCATCCCTGATCCGTCGCTGCGCAGTCTGGAGCGGCGGGGCGTCTGGGCATTTGGCGGCAGCGCTGTTCTCGCCGCCATTCTGGTTCTGGCCTGTCTTTTGCGCCTCGACAAATTGGGTCATGAGCCTCTGGGACCGGCCGAAGCCTGCATTACGCGCGACTGGCAGAAGAACGCGCGGGCGCTCGACGATCTGGAGCGGCGGGAAATCCTTGCGCCCATCTATCGTCGTCCGCTCCAGCTTTGGGGCGACCTCGGGTCGTCGCCCTGGATGCTGCGATTCTACTCGACGCTGTGGGCGCTCGCTCTGGTCGCCCTGATCTTCCGGCTCGGCGCGACCTACCTCAGCCCCGCCACCGGCGCCTTGGCCGCGTTGCTGGCGGCCGTTTCGCCGCCGCTGGTGGCCGCCTCGCAGGACATCGGGCCGGCCACCGAGGCCGCCGTTCTTTTGCTGCTGAACTTCGCCTGTCTGCTCCGGACCACCTTCCGCCGCGCCAATGAATGGCACTGGGCCGCCTATGCGTTGACCGGGGCGTTGGCCGTGGGGTGCCATCCGCTGAGCGTCTGGGTGATCGTTGTCCAGGCGGTCCTGGCGTTCGTGACCGGTCCGCGCGAAGTCCGGCAGCCGTTCTATGGACGCCTGGTCGCGCATACGGCGCTGATCGCTCTGTTCGCATGGGTCTGGTTTCGCTCGACGCGCCCGCTTTATCCGTTCTCGCCGGTGGACTGGGGTGCGCCCACCGAATGGGGGATTCTGGCGCTGGCGCGCTTGCTGGGGGCGACGGCGGTATGGGGAACACGGGTCTATCCGGCCGGTTGGCCGTGGACCGTTGCAAACATCCTGCTGGTGGTGATGCCTTTGGTTCTTGCCGCCCTGTCGCTGCGGCAGCGCCAGACGCAGGAGCTGGCGGGTTTCCTGGTCATGAGCGCCGTTGTTCCGCCGGCGCTGATCCTGCTGGCGCCCGGCGGGCTGACTCAGCCCCACGGCCCGGCAACCGAGGTTCTGGCGCTGACGTTCGCTCCGCTGTCCTTGTGGGCGGCGACGGTTCTGCGGCTGGGAATGCGCGAACGCGGGCGTCGCCTGCTGACCGGCGTCCTGGTGCTCGGCGGCGCGCTCGTCACGCTGTGGTCATCGCGCGTCGAGGCCCACCCCGACTGGACCCGGTATCGCCTGCTGCTGACCAACCCGTCGCATGCCCATCGGACGATTGTGACCAGTCGGGTGGCGCGGCTGGCCGACTTTGAACGCTACCTGGCTTCGCAGGTCAAGATGGAGAGCCTCGACAACGCCCTGGCGCTGCCGCCGCCGGCCGACAAGAGCCTGATCGTGGTCGAGGCGCGTTCTCCGCTCTATCGGAGCAACGATCCTGCCGATTCGCCCGCGCCCCTGATTCGGACGTGGCTGGAGAAGAATTGCGCGCGCGACGAGTTGCTGCGCGACGAGTTCTTCCGCATCACCCTGTGCACGAATGCCGATCTGGCGGCGATGCGCCAGACGGTCAATCGCGACACGTTCTATAATCCTGCCGCCTCCGAAACGATGCCGTTTGTGCGCTGGTTTGGCCCGTTTGATTCCGGCTTCACGCGCTTCGGCGCCACCAGCCGCCTGGCCGGTTCGCCGGCGACGAGCGACTTTCGGCGCGTCCTGGTCGCTCCCCACGCGCAGTGGGCGTTCGAGCCGCATGTGCCGCCGGGTTATTATCATGTCTTTGTCCCGCTGGGGGCGAGCAAGGCGCATGCCGACGACGAGCGATTGGTCGTTTGGACGCTGCCCGATGGCGCGAAGAAGCCGCAACGGCTGACCCCGGAGACCGACAACTTCTCGTTCATTTGGGAGGCCAAGAGCAACAATGAGCCGCTCCGGATGGTCGTCTTTGAACCGCTGACGGCCGGCCGCGAAGGCCCGACCGCGAAAGACGACGGGTCGGGATTGAGCATTTACGGCGTCGGGCTGCGGCAGCATTTCCCCTACGACGTGGACGTCGGCGCGCCCTTCGACGACTTGGCGCTCGGCAGCGGCTGGCACGAACCCCAACGCGAGGGCGACGTGACCTATCGCTGGACTGACGCGCGGGCCCAGGTGAGCTTTTACCTGCCCGAGGCGGGCGGCATGATTGCCCTCGAGGGCCGCTTGCGATTGCGCGTGGCCCAGCGCCAACCCGAGGCGCCCGCGCGGTTGAAGTTTGAAGTCGTCTGGGACGGCCGCGATCTGAAAGGCAACATCGCGGCCACGCAGGAATGGGACACGGTCCTTTTGACTTTGCCCGAGGCGCCTGCGCCCGGCCGCCACGAGCTCCTCATCAAGGCCCCGGTTTTCCGCGCTCCCGACCCCGCCAACCCGAACGGCGTCCAGCGGCTGGGAATCCTGGTGGACCGAATCTCGGTGGAGTGAACCAAATGCGGAATGCGGAGTGCGGAATGAGTCGAATGCGGAATGCGGAATGCGGAGTGCGGAATGAGACGAATGCGGAATGCGGAGTGCGGAATGCGGAATGAGACGAATGCGGAATGCGGAATGCGGAGTGCGGAATGAGACGAATGCGGAATGCGGAATAACAATTGGGTTTCATCGCGTGGGAGGATTCGGAAATGTCGGGAAGCGACCTGAAGCAAAGAACGAGCCGTTTCGCACTCGAAGTCATTAGATTGACGGAGACTTTGCCGCGGGGGCGAATAGCGGACGTGCTCGGGGGACAATTGCTCCGTTGCGGTACATCGGTGGGCGCCAACTACCGCGCCGCATGTCGGGCAAGGTCCCCAGCGGATTTCATCTCAAAGATGGGCATTGTGGAAGAAGAGGCGGATGAGTCAATCTATTGGATGGAGTTGCTGGCCGAAAGTGGAATCATCGCTTTGGGCAAACTGCAACCGCTTATGAAAGAGGCAGACGAACTCTGCGCGATCACCGTATCATCCATCAAGAGTGCCCGATCTCACCATTCCGGGAAATAGATGTCTCCGATTCCGCATTCCGCACTCCGCATTCCGCACTCCGCACTCCGCATTTGTCTCACTCGCCCACCACGGCCTTCTCCAGGAGGGGCTTGATGGATCGCAACGAGAGAGCATAGACGCGCTCGGCGGCATTCTCCCTGACCGACGGATCCACGCTGTCTGACGGGACCATGATGGCCACGGCGCGCGCCCGTTGATTGAGAATGACGCCGCCTTGATTGGGAGAGATCCGGGACGACTGAATCAGGACCCATTCGTTCTGACCGGCGCGACGCGTGTTGATGTAGGCCCCCTTGAGGTTCTCGATCTTGCCGCCCTGGACGGCCAGACAGATCAGTTCCTCGCGGGGCGAGAGCGCGGACGAATTCCCGAGGGGGACCGGTTCGAAGGTCCCCTCGATCCGCAGAATGGCCACGTCGGGCCCGGCCGGGTCGGCGATGGCGACAATTCTGGCCAGACGGCCCTGCCCGTCTATCTTGACCGTGATCTTCTCTTTCTCGGCGTTGCGAAGAATGTGCGCGTTGGTCAGCACCAGTCCGTCGCGGTTGAACACAAAACCCGTGCCGGCGACGCCGCCGACTTCGACCGCGCCGACGGCGTGTTCATACTCGCTGAGGGCGCGCGCCAGCGCGATCGGCAACAAGGTGCGGGAGCCGGTCGGCGCGGCGGTCAGGTCGTAGTTCAGCTGCTGAGTTGCCAATTCGCGTTTCAGCGCGTCGAGGTCCTTCTGGCCGCGGCGGGCGGAGAAGTAGTTGGTCTGATTCTCGATCAGCCAGGCGCTGAACTGGGAGGCATTGTTGGCGTCGCGGGCTTTCTGGATGGCGGCGGTATAGGCGGCGAACTGCTGTTCCATGTCGGCGATCAGTTTCCGCGCTTCGGCCCCGTGCCGGCCGCTGGGATAGGTCTCCAGAAACCGCTTCAGAGGGCCGGGCGACGGTTCGTCGACGGCCTTGGTTTTCTGTTCGCCGTAGTCAATGTCCTCGAGGCGATCGAGGGCCGGCTGGCGCATGCGCGAATTGGGATAGCGGGTCAGCAGGTCCATGATCTGGTCGCGATTGCGGCTGGCCATGGCTTCCTTGAACTCGGCCTCTTCGAGCCAGCGATCCACGTCGGCCCTCTGGGGCGTGTCGGGAAAGGATTCGAGGAACTGGCGATAGTTCCTGGAGCCGCCGGCGGCTCGGGCCTTGACCAGCATTTGGTCGTGGAGTTTCGTCAGGCGGGCGTCGGCGTCCTTGATCAGGTCGGCATAGTCGCGGCCTTTGTAGCGGACCGTAAAATCGCGCAGGGCCGCCACGGTGCCCGACGTGACCGCGTCCTTGAATTCCAGCCGTTCGAGGTAGTTGACGGCCGTGCCCATAATCTGCTTGGCCATTGGATCGGGATCCTTCTCGTATTTCCGGATGATCTCCTTCATCTTGACGCGATCGTTCTTTATGCAGGCGTCGTTGAGGTCCATGCGGTCCATGCGAGCCACGATTCGGCTTCGCTGGGAAGCGTCGGGGAAGGCTTCGAGATAGCGCCGGTATTGGTCCATGCGGTCGTCCTTCTCGACCTTGTTGGCCAATTCCTCCTGGAAGGTGCGGATCAGCAGGTCGCGGTTGGGCGAGGGATGTTTCAGCCGCACGTCGCACAGGGCCAGGTAGGACTTGAGCATTTCGTAGCCTTCCCAGCGGCTGGCCTGGGTCAGCAGGAACTTCTCCACCTGTTCGGCGGCCTGGCCGAAGTAGGGATTCTCGGAATAGGTGGTAAGATAGCGTATCCAGGAATCGAAGGAATTGAGATGTTCGAACGCCTGAATGAGCAGGGGATGGAGCTGTTCGTAGTAGATTCGCTGCATTTCGGGATCGTCGGGAACGGGAATGTAGTCGCCGAAGGCGTAGTAGTTTACGAACGCCTGCCAGGAGGAATTGCTGGTCCGGGTGGGCCGGAAAGGATTCTGGGTCTCCACGTCGCTGCAGTCTATTTCCGCGATGCGGAATTTGGCCAACAGAATGACCCTTGGGTAGGGATGGTCCTTGATGAACCGTTCGAGGATGCTGGTCTTCTTGGCGCCCTTGACGCTCTTGAGCAGTTCGAGCGCCTGCTGCTCTTGGGGGGACATCGAGCGCAGCTTCGGTTCCGTCGCGGGCGGCGACTCGACAGGACGCTTAACCGGCGGTCGGGCGGCTTCGGGGGTGATCTTCGGCTCCGCCGGTCGTGGCAGGCGGTTTCCCTGCGGCACGCTCGTACACGACAGGGCCAGAAGCAAGAGTGTGGATCCGACGGCGACGACTGGCAGCGCGGCTCTGGTATGCCTTCCCATTGTTCTATTCTCCCGATCCGAGACTC
>Ga0315274_10008788_pt1 | contig 14628 bp, 11 predicted proteins | sample YL17G02_20_MG_FD_203700 | JGI IMG/M metagenome (GOLD analysis project Ga0315274, IMG submission 203700) | Sediment microbial communities from Yellowstone Lake, YNP, Wyoming, USA - YL17G02_20 | ecosystem: Environmental > Aquatic > Freshwater > Lake > Sediment | place: USA: Wyoming | collected... | reverse complement strand
AATCGGGATCTCCGAACCGGCGCGTTCGCGGAGATAGGCAAGATAATCGTTCAGCAATTCACCTTGCTTCGCGGCAATGGCGCTCTTGCGCAGGTTCGGTTCGTCCTTGGGCCAATCCGTCTTCCAGTTCTCCTCCGTGGGCGGAGTCTTCTTAGCGAGCTCAATGAAGTATTGCTCGCCACGGTACCCGCGCAACGGTCCCGCGAACGCCCCCACGTCCTTGCTCCCGACGGACTCATAAACGTCCCTTGCCTGAACCATCAGGTCGCCGGCGATGAAGTCGTTTCCGGCAAACTCCTTGCTTTCCTTGACCTCGAGGCCAAGCTGCGGAGAACCCTCAAGGACTTCCTTTAACGAGTGCGCTTTTGCCGCGATATCGCCGGCAAGTTTCTTCACTTCCTCCGCGTGTTCAGGGGATCTCCGAATTGACTCGATGGCGTCTTGGGTAACGCGTTCCCGGACCGCATCCAGCGGCTGCGCAACCGGCGGCGCGGTGTCCGTTACCTTGACAACGTAGAGGTTCATGCGCGCCTTGATGACATCGGAAACGCTTCCCTTGTCAACGCCGGCCAGTCCTTTCAGAAAAGCGAAGGTATCCTCCTGGGCGACGTTCTCGGCGGTCACGCTCTCCGAAGAAAGCCCGTTCGCCGTCATCACGGTAAGCCCTGCTTCCGCGGCGGCCGCACTCAAGTCGCCCGCTTCCTTTGCCTTAGCGTCAACGGCCCCAGCCTTTTGCCCGCGGGCGGCCCTTTCGGCCTCGTCGAGTTGGACGCGCACGAGTATCTTCCGCGCCTTCACGCTCCGGACGCCGGTGGCCTCGTCCTTCTTTTCCTCATCGACTTTGAAGATATAGTAGTCCGTGCCGGATTGCACGGCGTCACTCACGCCGCCGATGGGTACCGTGAAAAGGGCCGCAAGATAGGGCGGACTCTCCGGCTTCTGTTCCACCCAGCCCATGTCGCCGCCGTTGGAAGCCGTCGGGTCTTTCGAATACTCCTTCGCAAGCGCGCCGAAGTCCTCATTGTTCCGCGCGCGCCTAAGGATCTCGTCCAGCACCGCGGGCCTTGGCGGCGCCAACGAGATCGCGACGAACTCAACGTCTTTTTTTTCCGGAATGGCGTATTTTGCGGGATCCTTGTCATACTGCGCCTGGATCTGTTCCGGCGCCGGCACGATCTTCGGGTCAATCGTAACGGACTTCACCTGGAGTTTCGTGTAGCTCTCCTCGAACTTCCGCTTGACGCCGCTGTCGAGCACACGCGCGGGGGCCACCGCCTCCTGAAAGAGCATCTCCCGCGCCACCTGCTGAGCCACTTCCGCATAGATGGGATTCCAGTTTTGATTCGGGTCCATTTCTACCCACTGATTCCACGCTGCGGGGCTGAAATTGCCCTTTTCATCCTGGAACGCGGACTCTTTCTTTAGCCGCTGGACAAGGAAATCTCGGTCCACTGCGAAGCCGGACTTCTGTACCTCGTGGTCTATCAGAACCGAATCGATAAGTCCGTCAAGGACGCGTTCCGCCGTGCCGTCATTCGCCATCTCCTCGAGCGTGGGAGTCTTGCCTCGCCGGCCCATCCGTTCGGCCTCACTCCGGAGCCGCTGCTGAAACTCTCTCGCAAGGATGGGCGTTCCACCGACCGAGGCAACCGTCTGCGCCTCGAGGCTCTCTCGTTCGGCCTCTCGGGCCGCACGCCGCATCTTGCCCGCGTAACCGCCCCATGCGATGAACGTCGGGATAATGAGGACACATATGCCGATCATCAGCGCCCTCATGTGCCTGCGCATCCAATGCATCATGATGCCAATAACCTCCAGCTTCGTAGAGCTCGTCCCGCTCGAAAGCCCAGCTTAGGAACGAGCGGGTGCATGGCTCTCTCTCATGGGATCTCAGGAAGAAAACCCATGGAAATCCATATGTTCAGGAACATGAGAGCCTACCATAGGGTCACAAGACGACGCAAATAAAAGAGCACAAGAAAGATGGGCAACTGCATCGAGGACGCAATCTCATCGGTGTTCATCTGCGTTCATCTGTGGTTTCAAATGCCACTTCCCGGCTCAGTCAACAGGAAGCGCCTCACCAGCCTCTTATTGCGCACGCCTATTCCCCGGCGCTCGTATACAGCGACAGAAACGCACCCTCCCACTTCACTGGATGCCCCGTCTTCGACACAAGCGCAATCTGAACAGGCCGGTCGGGATTGAGCACCTGGCTGACCCTTTCCGTGCAGTCGACGATCAAATTGACCGGCGCACCATTGTAGTTGCCCTTGAGTACGCCGAGACACTGCGGAATCGACGTGTCCGTGGTTTCATCGACACCCGGATAATTCATGAACACCGCCAACTCAACCGATCCGTCTTCCGGCAGCGTGGCATCATCAATGCGCATATGTGCCTTGACGATCTTGTCCTTCCTGAAGCCCGCCTCCATCTGCTGTGCCGGCGCTCGGTAGACCTTGTTTGCCTCCCCTCCGGCATAGATCAGGTTAAAGACGTTGACGCTCTGCTCGCCCCGGAGGTCCTTCTGCATGAGGCGCTTGACCGCCTCGATGTCATACCCCATGCCCAGAAGGAACTGCATTTTGACAAGCGCCGACTCCGGCGTCATATCGACGCCACTGATGACGCCGAGCTTCAGCAAGCCCGCGCTGGCATCGTAAAGGCCCATCTCGACCATGCCCTCGAGACATTGCGTAATGTTCACGACAGCCAGCTTCCTGTCTTTCACGGCCCGGCCGATCGCACCGAGAAACTCCGGGTTAGTGGGTCCATTGCCCGCGCCGAACGTCCTCAAGACCACACCTTTCAGCCCATCAATACCGAGAATCTTGTCCAAGACCTCTGGTTTCATGCCGGGGTAGATGTCAAACATCAGGACATTCTGGTCGAGCACCTCGTTGATAGAGAAGGCTTTCTCGGAAGGCTTTCGTAGAACCTCTGTGTTAATCCTGATTTTCTCGCCGACTTCCCCTAGCGGCGGGAAGTTCGGCGATCTGAAACCTGCATGCGCGCTGCAACTCACCTTCCGCGCACGGTTGCCTCGCAACAGCAACCCTCCGAAAAAGACGCACACCTCGGGCGCCAGTGGCAGGCCGAACGTTTCCGGACTGGCCAGCTTCAGCGAATTGATAAGGTTTTGGGTGGCATCACTATTGGGATTCACAACGGGAATTTGAGAGCCCGTGATGATAACCGGCTTGTTGAGGTTCTCGAGGAGGAACGATAGCGCCGATGCCGTATACGTCATCGTGTCGGTACCGTGAAGGATGAGGAAACCGTCGAACTTCTCATAGTTGTCCCGGATGACTCTCGCGATGTTCACCCAGTAGTCGGGATGCATATCAGAAGAGTCAATCGGGTCCATCTCCTTGAGTTCAACTTCAATGGGGAGCTGCTTCAACGAAGGAACAAAGTTCTGGAGTCGCTTCCAACTTGCGGGAACGAGCGGGCTCAGAGGATTGCCTTCTTCCTTCGGCAGCATCCCGATCGTGCCACCCGTGTAGATCATCAGGACCTTGCTTTTCCTGCTCATGTGTCCATCCTCACGCGGGAGTGAATGCGCCGTATCGGCGGTTCACCGGGTTCCTTCGCTGATTTTCCTAGCGGGGCCCGTTCTGATCAAATGCGATAGCGGAGAGACGGCTATTCATAGACGGGTGTTCCCCCCACACGGTGAATACACCAGCGATGAATGTATACCAGTATTTATGAATATAGACCAGCCCGTATAACGGTTCAAGGTTTGCTGAAGCGCCGCACGGGCGAAAGTGAGCGTGCGGGATCGGTTGTCGGGCGCGAATGGATTCGCGCTGCCTTGGTGGGTGGGTTGCGCGTGAAAGGCTTGGAAGGTATTGTGGTGGACGGGGTGGACGGGGTGGACGGAGTGGACGAAATGGACGGGGTATGAAATGGACAGAGAACCGCTGATTCCCAGGCACGGCGGTTACCGGGGGTTGAAAACCTTTCGGATTGCGCAGTTGGTCTATGACGTCACGGTGCGGTTTTGTGACCGATACGTGAATAAGCGCAGCCGCACGCATGATCAGATGGTGCAGGCGGCGCGTTCGGGGGTGCAGAATATCGCGGAGGGCAGTCAGGCATCGGGTGCGTCGAAGAAGACGGAGTTGAAACTGACGAATGTGGCGCGGGCCAGCCTGGAGGAGTTGAGGCCGGACTATGAGGATTTCCTGCGGTAGCGGGGATTGAGCATTTGGGTGCGGGATGACCCGCGCCGGGCGGGGTTGATCGCGCGGCGTCCGGCAAGCGCGGATGATGTGGCGGAATGGGCGAGGGAAGTGCATGATCTGGGTGGATGAAGTGGACGAGGTGGACGGAGTGGACAGGAGGAAATCTCCAATAAGTCCGCTGCGTCCACTTCGTCCACTGTGTCCACTTACCCCGAAATCGCGGCCAATGGCTCATTGGCGCTTATTGCGGTAGCATCGGCCCTCCTTGACCGCCAACTGGCGGCGCAGGCAGAGGCATTTGAGCAAAATGACGGTTTCACGGAACGCCTCTACCGGAACCGGTCGGGTAGGAAACAGGGCGGATGACGGCGATAACTGAGGGATCCCGTCGTCGCCTGTCACGCACCGGAGTTGTTGAGCAGCGTTTCGAGGCGTTTGGCGGCGGCGAGGAGGGTGGGTTCGGCTAGGGGTTTGGCGGCTAGTTGGACGCCGATGGGGAGGTGGTCTTTTGTCCATCCGCAGGGGATGCAGATGGCGGGGATGCCGACTAGGTTGGCGATGACGCTGTAAATGTCGCCGAGGTACATCTCGAGGGGATTGTCGGTGTGTTCGCCGATCTTGAATGCGGCAGTGGGAGCTTCGGGATGGACGATGATGTCGCAGGCTTCGAACGCATGGTCGAAATCGCGGCGGATGAGAGTGCGGACTTTTTGGGCCTTGAGGTAGTAGGCGTCGTAGTATCCGCTGCTGAGGACGTAGGTGCCGAGCATGATGCGGCGCTGGACTTCGCGCCCGAACGCCTGGGTGCGGCTCTTGTGGTACATGTCTTTTACGTCGACTACGCCTGGGGCGCGGAATCCGTAGCGGACGCCGTCGAACCTGGCGAGGTTTGCGCTGGCCTCGGCGCAGGCGATGATGTAATAGGTGGGCACGGCGTATTCGGTGTGGGGAAGATTGATGGGGACGATCTCGTGTCCATCCTGGCGGAACAACTCGATGGCGTTTTCGACGCTCTCCCGGATCTCTTTGTCGAGTCCCTCCGAAAAGTATTCGTGGGGCACGCCGATGCGATAGGTCTGTTTCGCCGCCAGCCCCGCCTCGTAGTCGGGGACGTCCTGGTTGATGCTGGTCGAGTCCAGGGGGTCATGGCCTGCAATAACAGATAAGAGCAGGACGGCGTCGTCCACGCTCTTGGCCAGCGGGCCAATCTGGTCGAGGGATGAGCCATAGGCCACCAGACCGTAGCGTGATACGCGGCCGTAGGTGGGTTTAAGCCCGACGACGCCGCAGAAGGACGCGGGCTGACGGATGGAGCCGCCGGTGTCGGAACCGAGCGCGAGAATGCACTCGTTCGCGGCAACGGCGGCCGCTGAGCCTCCGCTGGTGCCGCCTGGAACGCAATCGAGATTGTGGGGATTGTGAGTGACCTGAAAAGCGGAGTTCTCAGTGCTCGACCCCATGGCGAACTCGTCCATGTTGGTCTTGCCGATGATGATGCCGTCGGCTTCGCGTATTTTTCGCACGACTGTCGCATCGTAAGGCGGTGCGAAATGCTCGAGGATTTTTGATGCGCATGAGGTGACAAGGTCTTTAGTGCAAATGCAGTCCTTGATCGCTATGGGAAGCCCGGCGAGCGGTCCCACGGCCTCGCCTCGCTGTCTGCGGGCATCCACGGCGGCTGCCTCATCGAGGAGTGCGTCCTTCTCGCGCACACGCAGAAATGCCTTGACGGCTTGCTCTCTCGCCTCGATAGTCTCCAGCACGGATTGCATGACATCCCGGCAAGAGACCTCTCCTTTGGCGATCAGCATTTTCAACTCAGTGGCGCTTTTCCCGGCCAATTCCACGGAAACGACTCCTTCGCCAAGTACGCGGGGCGAGGACTGCGAGCATGTGAACAGACTTCACGGGCCATCGCTGCGGGGATCATCACTGACTGCGGCATGGAATTTCAAGTCGTGGGTGCCTGCGGGAATGGAGTCCGCGCTGTCCGGCGACGCAGGGATCGACGGAGCGATTGCTTCCGTGAGCGTTGGGCGGATATACTTTCGGGCGAAGGGGCGTATGAAGGCATAGCCTAAAAGAACGCGAAGGATTGAGGGCGATGATTATCGTTATGGCCTCCCGGAAGCGGGAGGACATTGATTTTGTTGTGGGCAAGATCGAGGAGCTCGGGTACAGGGCCCATCTAATCGAAGGCGAGCAGCGCACGGTGATCGCCGCGGTCGGGGACGAGCGCGGCAAGTTCCGTCTACAATCGCTCGAATCGCTTCCTCACGTCGAGAAGGTTGTACCGATCCTTCAGCCGTTCAAGCTGGCAGGCCGGGAGGCAAAGAACGAGGACACGATCGTCCGTGTGGGCGCTGCACAGATTGGCGGAAAGCGTTTCTGCGTGATAGCGGGGCCTTGCGCCGTGGAGTCGCGTGAGCAGATCATGGAAACGGCGCGGATCGTGAAGGAATGCGGCGCAGCGATCCTTCGCGGGGGCGCGTATAAGCCGCGCACGTCGCCTTACAGTTTCCAGGGTCTCGAGGAAGAAGGGCTTCATCTTCTGGAGGAGGCGTCGCGTGCCACGGGAGTCCCTTTCGCAACGGAGGTGATGACGCCGGAGCAGGTTCCGCTGGTGGCGGAGCACGCGGATATCATCCAGATCGGCGCGCGGAATATGCAGAATTTCGGCTTGCTGAAGGCCGTGGGCAAGACGAACAAGCCGGTGCTGCTCAAACGAGGCATGATGTCGACCATCAATGAGACGCTGATGTCGGCTGAGTATATCTTGTCGGAAGGAAACAAGGACGTGATCCTGTGCGAACGGGGCATCCGGACGTTCGAGACCGAGACGCGGAATACGCTCGATATCAGCGCCGTGCCGGTGTTCAAGAAGCTTTCGCATTTGCCCGTGGTCGTGGACCCGAGCCACGGGACGGGGCACTGGGACCTGGTGATCCCGATGGCGAAGGCGGCGGTCGTAGCCGGGGCGGACGGCCTTATGGTCGAGGTGCATCCGAAACCTGCGGAGGCGTTTTCGGATGGTGCACAGTCGCTGAAGCCTGAGCGCTTCCGCGAGTTGATGGAAGAGATCAAGGTCTTGCTGAAACTGGTTGGGAAGACGTTGTAGGCGGCAGGTGACCGATGGCGGAAGAGCGACGCGAAGAGGAAATCGAGCAGACCGGTGACGAGCTTGAGCCGGTCGAGATGCTGGGACGCGATGAGACGCGGCAAGCGATCGGCGCGTTGCTGTTCGCCAGCGACCGTCCGCTCAGCATCGGACGAATCGCGGAAGCGCTGGCCGACATCGATCCTGACATCGTGGCGAACCTGATGCAGGAACTCCGTGAGGACATCGACGGGCGGGACTTGCCTTTCACGCTTACGGAGATCGCCGGGGGCTACCAGTTCGTGACGAAGCCGCAATATGCCCCGTACGTCCGGCGGCTGTTCCAGATCAAGAAGAGCAAGCAGCTTTCGAAAGCGCTTCTCGAGACGCTGGCCATCATCGCTTACAAGCAGCCCGTCACGCGCGCGGAGGTCGAGTCGATCCGGGGCGTGAGTGTGTCGTATGCGTTCGAGTCGCTTCAAGAAAAGCGGCTGATCCGGGTCGTCGGAGTGGCCGAGTTGCCGGGGCGTCCTAAGCGGTACCGCACCACCGACGAGTTCCTCATCCACTTCGGCCTGAAAACGCTCAGGGAACTCCCCTCGATTGAAGAGCTTCGCGAGATGAGTTGAACCAGTGATGCGCCTTCAACGATATCTTGCAGGTTGCGGTATTGCCTCGCGACGCAACGCGGAAAAGCTCGTCGAGTCCGGGTGCGTGGAGGTCAATGGCGTTGTCGCCAAGCTGGGAGACACGGTCGATCCCGAGAAGGACGTTGTCACGTGCGATGGGAAACCGGTGCATCCTGAGGCGCCGGTCTATGTGATCCTGAACAAGCCGAAGGACACGGTGACGAGCGCACGCGATACGCACGGGCGCAAAACCGTGATCGACTGCGTTGAAGGCGTGAGCGCCAGGGTTTTCCCGGTCGGGCGGCTCGATGCGGACGTAGAAGGGGCGCTGCTGCTCACTAACGACGGCGATCTTGCCTTTCGGCTCATGCATCCGAAGTACCAGGTGGAAAAGGTTTACCTCGCGACGGTCACCGGCGAGTTCACGCGAGAGGCGCTAGCACGGATTGAGGAGGGCGTGCCGCTGGAGGACGGGCCGACGGCGACGGCCAAGGCGCGGATCGTGAACAAGCGGCAAGGGACGACGCTCTTGAGACTGACGCTTCACGAGGGCCGGAAACGCGAGGTCAAACGCATGTGCGCGGCCCTCGGGCATCCCGTGCGTGAACTCCAACGCGTCTCCATTGCGGGGATCACCGCGAAGGGACTGCGGCCCGGCGAATGGCGCTACCTCACCCCGCATGAAGTTGCCACACTCCGCAGAGTCGCCGGCTTGTAGCCTCGCCCGCAGGTGGGGCCGGACACGCTGAGCACGATCATGCCGACGATTGGACTTGACAAGGCGTTCTTGTACCTGTCGGACCAGACGGGTAACGCGCGGTACCGCGATTCTATGGTCAAGGAGCGCCGCTAGTGGCCGAACCATGACCCCTCAATAGGATACCGACCATGACGAACCCGGCGGACTATAAAGTCAGGTGTTCGGCTTCCGGAGCTCGATGCGGAGGCCTGATGTTGCGGAATCGAAGACGGCCTGGATTACCTGCATGTAGCGGAGGCCATCGTCGAAGTTTGGATGGTACTCCGTTCCGAGGCGGATGGCGCTGATGAAATCGTGTTCGACGCGCCAGTTCTTAACGTCGCATGCATCTTGCGGAGCGATGAGGACGGGGGCACACGGCTCTCCGGCGCGCGCGCCGAGGAGGATGTCCGCGGCCACGTCATACCGAAGCGTCGCTTTGCTGCCGTAAACCTCGATCTCGTCCGTTCCGTGTAACACGACGCCGCTGAATGCGTATTGGATGGGGAAGCCGGCGTGCATCTCGGCATGAAGGATGATCTGATCCGGGATCTGGACTTTCGTTCGTTGTCCGGCGGCGTCGATGCGCTCAGGGGTAAAGATGTCAGTGTGAGCGGAGACGGCTCGGGTCCATCCGAACCAGCGGTGCATGACTTCGATGTACATGCCGAGGGTGAGAGTGTTCAGCCCGCTCAGGCGATGGTCCTTGCGCCAGTTCATGGGCGCGTCCGGGTCCGCATATGCACTCGAGAAGCTTTGCACGCGGACCAATCGGACCTCGCCGAGATACCCCTCGCGAAGGAGTCGCGCGATGGCCGCGTCGATGCTCAACCCAAGCGGCACAGGGCACAGCATCGCGACGCACCCAGAGGCCGCGGCGCAGTCGCGCATCTCTTTTGCCTCCTGGAAGTTCATGGCCATGCGCGCCTGGCAGAAGACGTGTCTGCCGGCCCGCAGCGCCGCGATGCTGAGTTCGCGGTGCATGTAGGGCCAAGTGCCAATGAGAACGGCATCAATGTCGTCGCGACGGACAAGCTCTTGCCACGCATCGCAGACAACAGGAATGTTGAACTCACGCGCGGCGGCCTCGCTCGATGCGCGCGAGCGGTTCGATACGGCAACGATCTCGACGCCTTCGATGCGCCGCAATCCTGGGACATGCCGTTCGCGGCAGATGCCGCCCAGTCCGACAATGCCGATGCGGATCTTTTGCATGAAATGCTCCTCATCTGAGAGTTGTCGTGCTCACAATGGCTCGGAAGGGTCTGACCGTGTCCAATGGACGTCCTTCAGAACAAGTTGGATTGTTGTCTCGCCGCGCCATGTGTTCAGGCGGGGAGTAAACGCAATGTCGAGCGGGCGCGTGCCGACCGCTTGTTGAAGCAGCTCCGCCATGCCAAAACCGACGGCCTCAAAGATACGGTCGCCCTGCTCCGCAGTAAAACGGGCGTGGCCTCCACGCAGTTCCCGAAGGGAGTGTGCAAGCGGTGTCACGCCGTACGTACAGAAGACGGGCGCGGGGTTCATGCAGCCGAAGGGTTCGAGGCGGTCCAACGCGCGCACGAGCTGCGGGTCGATCTCGCTGAAGGAGAGAAGACCATCGACATCGAGTGTACGCAGCGACGGTATGCGGCCCACGCGCCGCAGGGCCTCCGCCTCAAAGGCTGCCTGAAACGCGGGAAGGTCTTCTTGCCGAACCGTGAGACCGGCCGCGGCGCTGTGGCCTCCAAAGCGGATGATGTGTTCCTTGCATGCGCTGAGGGCGTCGACCATATCGAACTCGTCCATACTGCGCGCCGACCCTCGGGCCAGTCCATCCTCGTCAATCGCAAGCAGGACGGTCGGACGGTTGTATGCAAACTGGATGCGCGCAGCGACAATCCCGATGACGCCGGGATGCCATCCGCTGCGCGAGAGCACAATCGCTGCCCGTTCGGGCTGGACCGTGGCTTCGATCTCCTCGATCGCTTCGTCGTAGATAGCCCTCTCAATCCCGCGCCGCTCCTCATTCGCGCGGTTGAGTTCTGAGGCGATCCGGGCGGCAGCGTCAGGCGAGTCCGTGAGCAGAAGCTCCAATGGGACGAGAGCGTCGCCAAGCCGGCCCGCCGCGTTAAGCCTCGGCCCCAGAACGAACGCGATTTTCTCCGCTGTAACCTCCTCGATCTTGATCCCTGCAACACTCGCCAAGTGCCGCAGACCCAGCCGGGGCTGTCTCACCATCTCCGCCAGGCCAAGAATCACGTGCACGCGGTTCTGTCCGCGAAGCGGCATCACATCGGCGACGGTGCCCAGGGCCACGAGATCGAGGTCGTGAATCTCGCCGGTCAAGGCATGGGCGACGGTGAACGCCACGGCGGCGCCGGAGATCGGCCAACAGGGATGTTCCGCCGGCTCACGCTTCGGATCGACCACGGCCACGGCTGCCGGCAGGCCGCCTTCGAGTCGATGATGGTCCGTGACGATCATGTCGACGCCAAGACGACGCGCGGCGTCCGCGGCCTCTCGTGCATTGATCCCGTTGTCGACGGTCACAATAAGCGAGACTCCGTCGCGGTGGGCCGCTTCCACGTGTTCGACGGCTATCCCGTATCCTTCCGTGAGCCGGCTGGGCATGAGGTAGGAATAGCGATGGATGCCGCAGCGCCGGAACGCGTTGATAATGATCGCGATTCCCGCAATGCCGTCCACGTCATAGTCGCCAAAGATTAGGACTCGCTCATCCGCATCGCGGGCGCTGCGCAGGCGCTTGACTGCGGCTTCCATGTCGGTCAGTGAAAAAGGATCGGAAAGGCCGTCCAACGTCGGGTTCAGAAAGGCTCTTGCCTCCGCGAGGGTGGTAATGCCGCGCGCGGCCATTACATGGGCCACAACGCGAGGAATGGCAAGCCCCTTTGACAGCTCCGCCGTCCGGGCGCGATCCTCTTCCGCGATGCGCCATTCGTGTGGACGCCGATGTGAAGTCATGGAACGCTCCGCGCGAGACGGACGATCTTCTCGACCACCTCGTCGATTGCCAGGTCCGTCGTGTCCACTAGGATCGCGTCTTCGGCGCGACGCAACGGCGCGACGGCCCGTGTGCGCGCCTTTTCATCCCGGACGCAGATCTCCTCGCGGAGTAGATCCATGTCCACCTCGAGTCCCTTCGCCTGCAACTCGGCGGCCCGCCTGCGTGTGCGCTCTTCGATCGACGCATCGAGAAAGATCTTGCACTTCGCGTTCGGAAAGACGACCGTCCCCATATCGCGCCCCTCGGCGACCGTCGGACGTTTCGCCGCGAACGCCCGTTGCAGCATGACCAAGTGCGCGCGCACTTCCGGATTCTCATCCAGCCTGTATGTGACGCGCGTGACCTCGGGCGAACGTATCGCCTCGCTGACATCCTGCCCATCGACAAGAACCTGTAACACGCCTTCGCGATCATTCAGATCGAGGCGCATCGCGCGGGTCAACTCGGCGGCAGCGACAGGATCGTCCAGATCGATCCCAGCCGTAATCGCGCGCCACGTGGCGGCACGGTACATGGCGCCCGTATCGAGAAATGCGTAACCGAGGCGTTCGGCGACCCGCCGCGCGACAGTGCTTTTCCCGGCGCCGGCCGGGCCATCTATCGCTACGACGTGGTCCGCGTTGCTCATATATGCCCCCCAATCAGCTTCATCCTAGTTTCGGCAGTTGAATTCACCGTGTCATTGCGAGCGACGCGAAGCAATGACACGGGTCGCGGCTTGCGCAAGTCGTGGTACGGCCTTCAAGAGCAGGCTGGTGATCTTCTCCACGTTCTTCGAGAAGATGTCCAAGATCATTTCCCAGGTGACAGGCTCCTCGTCCTCTTTCCAACTATCGTAGTCCGTGGACATGGCCACGGCCCCATAAGGAAGTCCGGCTTCATTCGCGAGCGCCGCCTCGGGCGCAATGCTCATGTTCACGATATCGGCCCCCCAGACTCGGAACATGCGGGACTCGGCCCGCGTGGCGAACCGCGGCCCTTCGCAAGTTATCACAGTGCCCCGATCGTGAAACGACAGTCCGAGTTCCTTGGCGCAAGCAATCAAGACGGAGCGGATGTCTTCCGAAAACGGATCGGGCATGGCGGTATGCCGGGCGTTTCCGGACTCGAACTCCTCAAAAAACGTCATCTTGCGGAATCGCGTGAAATCGATGAACTGGTCCACAATCACAAGGTCGCCCCGCTTGATCTCTTCGCGCAGACTCCCAACGGCGGTGGTGGCGATAATGTGCGTGCACCCTGCGTGCTTAAGCGCCAAGATGTTGGCGCGGTAGTTGACGTGCGTTGGCGTGATCGTGTGGTGTCGCCCGTGTCGGGCGAGGAGCGCCACGTCCACCCCTCCGATGGCGCCCATCGTTATCGGTGAGCTGGGCGGGCCGTAGGGCGTTTCCACGTCGATCTCTTGTGCGTTCTTGAGTATCTTTGGGTCTTCCAACCCGGAACCGCCAATGATCCCAATCCTTATCATTGAGCAGCGGACTCCATGTTTGGAGAATGGACGCCATTCCCTCGCGCGGACAAAGGCGCTCAGAGACGCGATTATGTCATCCGGTCCCCGGAGGGATCAACCGTCCAGTCTCAGTTGCACTGCCGTTTGGGGATATGGCCTAATGCCTCCGAGCGCACCGAAGCATCAAGGAGGGTACTTATGAGTAAGGTCAGGATCGGGTTTGTCGGCGTGGGTGGAATGGGGCAATGTGCGCACCTGCGGAACTATGCAACCTACGGCGAGTGCGAGGTGGTCGCGATCGCCGAGATCCGGAAGGAGCTGGGCGCGAAAGTCGCCGCCAAGTACGGCATTGCGCGAGTCTACCCGGATCACGCAAGCATGCTGGCCGTCGAGGAGCTCGATGGCATTGTTGCGTCGCAGCCTTACAGCCGGCATGGTGTATTGCTGCCGGACCTGTTTCGGGCTGGCGTGCCGGTCATGACCGAAAAGCCTCTGACGTGCTCGCTCGAGGCCGGCGAGAAGATCCTTGCGGCGCTGAAGGCGAGCAAGGCGCGGCACGTGGTCGGATACCACAAACGAAGCGACCCGGCGACGATGTACGCCAAGAAAGAAATCGATCGGTTAAAGGCCGGCGGCGAGTTGGGCGCGATGAAGTACGTGCGGATCCTGATGCCGGCGGGCGATTGGATAGCGAGCGGGTTCACTGACCTGCTTACCTCCGACGACACGATAACGCCGCTTCAACATGACGCTCCGCCGCGCGACATGGGGCCGGAAACGCGCAAGGAATACGACGCGTTCGTCAACTACTACATTCACCAGGTGAACCTGATGCGGCATTTGCTCGGCGAAGACTACAAGGTGTCGTACGCCGACCCCTCGAAGGTGATGCTCGCCGTGCACAGCAAGAGCGGTATCGCCGGGGTCATCGAGATGTCGCCGTATTGCACGACAATCGACTGGCAGGAAGAGGCGCTGGTCGCCTTCGAGAAGGGCTGGATCAAGATCGAGCTTCCTGCGCCGCTGGCGAGCAATCGCCCCGGCAAGGTCACGGTATATCGCGACCCGGGCAACGGCGCCGTGCCGGAGAAGTTGACTCCGCAGTTGCCGTGGGTACACGCAATGCGCCAACAGGCCATTAACTTCGTAAACGCCATCAAAGGGGAACCCACACCGCTGTGCGAAGCCGCGGAAGCGTTCGAGGACCTAAAGATCGCACGGGATTACATGGTGGCCTTGAAGGGTTCGCTCGAAGAGTAGCAAATGCTCTTCGGGTTCCTAACTGCTCAGTAGGGGCGGTTTTTCCAAAACCGTCCCACGGCGACTGCAACCGCGCGCGGGTGGTTATCGTGTTGGATGGGAACGGTTTTTCCAAAACCGTCCCTACCTTGTGTATGCGTTGCGAGAAGGATCCAGGGATATGGGGCGACGCGGATGATGAGGACAGCCTCGAAATGCCTGTGTTGCGTTCTTACTCTCTTGTTCTGGGCAGCCCCTGTGCCGTTCGCTGCCG
>Ga0315274_10008787_pt1 | contig 14629 bp, 14 predicted proteins | sample YL17G02_20_MG_FD_203700 | JGI IMG/M metagenome (GOLD analysis project Ga0315274, IMG submission 203700) | Sediment microbial communities from Yellowstone Lake, YNP, Wyoming, USA - YL17G02_20 | ecosystem: Environmental > Aquatic > Freshwater > Lake > Sediment | place: USA: Wyoming | collected... | reverse complement strand
CTTCCGTAGGCAAGACAAACTGTCTTGAGAAGCTTCCCCAATGGCATTCTTGGATGAGGTAATTGTCTTCGTTGATGGTTTGTGCTTTCTGGCGGCTGCCAAAAATCTTGACCATGTCGTTTTCTATAGTCACTTCAATCTCGTCCGGCTTAACGCCGCCCAGGGCCGACTGGACCACAATTTCGTCATCTGTTTGATAAACGTCAATTGCCAATTGGCCTTCGCTGGCCGGCCATTCGTTTGGCATTGGCGGTTCTGCGGCCCTTGTTTCTTTCAAAGGTCTGAATATTTTTTTAAACGGTTTTTCCTCGCTTATTGCTGCCTTAAGAGGCTCTTTTTTTGGCTTTTGTTCTCTTGGTTCTTCTTCGGGTTCCTCTTCAATAATTTCTGGTTCGGATGATTTTATTGGTTCTTCTGGTTCTTTAACCACGGTTGGTGTTAACCTCGTTTTAACCGTTTTTTTAATTGGCTTTGGCGCTATTTTTGGCGTTGTTTTTGTCTCTTTAGCCGGTGTTTCTTCTGCCTGGCCGCCGATGAGTTTTTCGAAAAATGATGCCATATGATTGGCACATTCACCCCGACCCCCGGCTTAAGAAACCCTCGGTTTCTTACGTCAGCGTTTTCGGCGCTTCCTATTTTCCGAGACGGGGTGACTGTGCGTGATTTAAATTATGGTTTTAACGTATTTCGCAGACGCTTTTTATTTTTTTTAATTTTCTAAATCCCAGCGAGAGAACTATTGCCAAATTAATAATAATCAGGAAGGGCAGTAAAAACTTCATATCCCCCGCTACCTTCATTATAGAGAAGTTGTAAAGCCCGTGCAAGAAAACAGCCAGCGAAAAACCGATTATCGTTAATTTAATTTTTTCCTTGGGAAGGTAAATAGCCAGGGCGAGAAATACTCCCAGGGTTCCCGAGGCTAAAGTATGCAGGAAAGTTGCCGAGACAAAGCGGAATAGGCTCAAAAGCGCGGTTTTGGCTAGCGAGAGATTGAAGAGCCCGTGTAAAATAGCGCCTGTTTGTCCCTGGTTTAAAATAACCATTATATTTTCAATGGCGGCAAATCCCAGAGAGGAAATGATTAAATAGAGCGGCAGGTCCATCGGTTCGTCAAAATGCGGGCTGGAGAGAACTTTTTCTTTGACTACCAGGTATTTTGAGAGTTCTTCAACCAGGGCTACGCCCAGAAAAATAGTCAGGACTGTTTTTAAATAAGAATCTTTTAAGGGCTTCAAGGCGTCAAAAATGCCCAACTGTATGATAGCGGTCGGCAATACTATTAGAGCTCCCAAAAGAAAAATCTTAATGACTTCACGGTTATCTTCGGGGTGGACATCTTTGCGCAGGAAATAGAGCAGCCAGATAATACTTGGCGCCAGGCCGAATACTATGAGAAGAAAGTAATTCATTGTGGCCATTTTTCAACACAAATACTTTTCTTTTTATCTTTCAAAGGCAGTTTTTGGTAGATTTCTTCGGTGATGAACGGCATAAAGGGGTGGAGGAGTTTTAGCGAAGTCGCTAAAACCTTCATCAAAATTGGCTGGGCTTGCTCTCGGCGATCCTTGGTTGACTCAATATATTTGTCGCAGAATTTGTGCCAGAAAAAATGGTAAACCAATTCTGCTGCTTGGCCATAGCGATAATTTGCCATCAGTAAATTCGTTTTTTTGATCGTTTTATCGAGTTCTTTGAGAATCCACCCGTCGTTTTTGTTTGATTTTGTTTTATCTTTTTGATTTTTAATTTTGACTTTTGACTTTTGACTTTTGAATTCGCGATTCATCATAATGAATCGCGCCGCATTCCAGACTTTATTGGCGAAATTCCGCATGGCCTTGATTTTATCTTCGCCGATTTTAAGGTCTACCCCGGCAGCATTGCCAAAGATCAGTGCCATCCTTAAAGCGTCAGTGCCATATTTGAAGGTCATTTCCAATGGGTCAAAGCCAATACCGGCTGTCTTGGAAAATTTCCGGCCCTGCTCGTCGCGTACCAATCCATGCAGATAAACAGTTTCAAAAGGCGACTTCCCCGTCATTTCTATGCACATCATGATTTCCCTGGCTACCCAGAAAAACAGAATGTCATAACCGGTTTCCCTGACGGTTGTCGGATAAAAATAATTGAAATCAGCGGTTTTTTCTGGCCAGCCAAGAGTAGAAATTGGCCAGAGCCCGGAAGAAAACCAGGTGTCCAAGGTATCCTCTACTCCCTTTAAGGGAATTTTATGCCCCCACCAGAGCTGGCGCGAAATACACCAGTCCTTGATATGTCTTAGCCAGTGGAAATAGGTTTTTTCAAAGTGTTTGGGAACGATTTTTATTTTTCCGGTTTTGACTGCCTCAAAAGCCTTTTTTGCCAAAGGTTTGGTTTTAATAAACCACTGCTTGGAGATGAGTGGCTCGACAATGGCGTTGCATCTCTGGCAGTGGCCGACAGCATGGATGATATTTTCAATTTTGACTATGTCGCCTCGGGCTTTTAATTCTTCAACCACCAAGTTTCTCGCTTCCAAAACTTTTAAACCCGCAAATCTTCCGGTTGCCTCGGTCATGCGGCCGTTCTTGTCAATCACATTTATAACCGTAAGATTGTGCCTTTTGCCGATTTCAAAATCAATCGGGTCGTGTCCGGGCGTGACCTTGACAGCTCCCGTGCCGAATTTTGGATCTACTGCCTCGTCAGCCACCACTCTCATTTTGCGCGGGCCGATAAGGGATTCATAAGTGAATTCTTTTCCAATCCATTGTAGGTATCGTTTGTCTTGGGGATGGACAGCTACGGCCGTATCTCCGAACTTTGTCTCCGGTCTGGTCGTGGCCAAAACAAAAGGCCCATATTTCATATAAAAGAGTTGGCCTGATTCTTCTTTGTGCTCGTTTTCCAAGTCGGAAATCGCGGTTTTGCAGCCTGGGCACCAATTGACGATATACTCGCCCTGGTAAATTAATCCTTTATCATAAAGTCGCTTGAAAGCTGTTTTGACAGCTTTATCTCTTACGTTATCCATAGTGTAGGCCTCTTTTGCCCAGTCCAAAGAAAAGCCGAGTTTTTCCAGCTGGTTTTTGATTCCTTTTCTGGAAGTTTTGGCGAATTGCTTAGCTCTTTTTAAGAATTTTGCCCTGCCGATTTCTTGTTTGGTTTTACCTTCCTTTTTAAGTTGTTTGGAAACCAGGTATTCTACGGCAATAGAGGCATGGTCAAAGCCTGGCAGCCATAGGGTTGGTACTCCTTGCATCCTTTTTTGGCGGACCATAATGTCTTCAACCACATACATGGCGTGGCCTGCGTGCAGGTTTCCAGTGACATTGGGCGGGGGCAGAGTGATAACAAACGGCTTTTTACCCTTGATAATTTTTCCTTTGAAAAAACCGCCTTTTTCCCAGAGGCGTGAAATTTTCGGTTCAATCTTTTGCGGTTCGTAGGTCTTGGACAGCTTCATACGCTAATTTTATCTTAGATGATTTCATATTTCAAGCCTTAAGTTTTTCGGGTTGCTTTTTCCTGGATTTTGAGATAGTTTTAAAAAGATGGCGCTATCGTCTAATGGTTAGGACACGGCCCCTTCAAGGCCGTGACATGGGTTCGACTCCCATTAGCGCCGCTTATTATGCTAATCGATTATCTGAAAATCGCCACAGCTCAAGACTTAAACGATCCGCGAGAGAGGCGGTTTTTTCGTTTTTTGGAAATCTTGCCGGGAGCCGCTTCTTGGCTGACTATAATTTTGGCAGTAGTTCTTTCCTGGAAAGCGCCGTTTTTCATGGCTACTTTTATTCTTGTTTTTGACCTTTATTGGCTGGTGAGGTCTATTTATTTTTCTTTTTACTTGCGTTTAAGTTATGTCAAAATAGGCCAGGCAATGAAAACAGACTGGCAGGCAAAACTTAAAACCTTGCCCGGTCATGACGACATCTATCATCTTTGTTTATTTACCCTTTGCCACGAACCTTATTCTGTCGTCAAAGCCGCCTTTGAGTCATTGGTCAAGAGCGATTATTCTAAAGAAAAAATGATAGTAGTTTTGTCAGCCGAAGAGAAATATCGCCAATTCACCCAAGAGGCAGTGGAAAAAATCGGCAAAGAGTTCGCCAATGTTTTTTTCAGGTTTTTGATAACTTGGCATCCAAGCAATCTTTTGGGAGAGATTCCCGGCAAGGGGTCTAATGACCGCTGGGCCGAAATTCGCGCCAAAGAAGAAATTATTGATCCCTTGGCTATTCCTTATGAGAAAGTGATCGTTTCGTTTTTTGACGTTGACAGCTGCGTTTTTCCCAAGCATTTTAGCTGTTTGGCCTGGCATTATTTAACGGTTACAGATCCCACCAAAACGAGTTTCCAGCCGGTGCCTTTTTTTATCAATAATCTTTGGGAATCGCCCCCTTTGACCGGCATTTTGGCTTTTTCTTCTACGCTTTGGCCGACAATTAATCAGGGGCTGCCAGAACGATTAATTACCTTTTCGTCGCACGCCATGAGTTTTAAGGCCTTAGCGGAGATTGGTTTCAAGCGATCGAATGTGGTTTCCGACGATTCGCGGGTTTTCTGGCAGAGTTTTTTAAAATACCACGGCGATTACCGGGTAGAGCCGCTGTTTTATCCTCTGCCCATGGATGCCAATGTAGTCCAGACATCCCTAAAAACTTTTAAGAATATTTATCTCCAGCAGCGGCGATGGGCTTACGGCGCCGGCGAAGTTCCCTATGTGTTTTATAATTTTTTGAAAGATAAACAAATATCTTTTAAAACCAAAATTTCCTGGGGCTTATTTATTTTACAAAGCCATTGGTCATGGGCGACGAGCGCGATTTTGATTTTTCTGCTTGGCTGGCTGCCGGTAGTCTTAGGCGGGCAGATTTTCGGCGGAACCTTGATCGGTCATACCCTGCCGTTATTCGCTTCGCGGTTAATGCGCTTGGCGATGGTGGGATTGGTCGGTTTTATTTACTTTTACTTTGCTATTTTGCCGCCAAAGCCAAAAAATGTCAGCCGTTTCAAATACCTGGTTTTTGTTGTTGAGTGGTTGATTCTGCCCTTCACCATGATTTTGTTCTGGTCGCTGCCGGCCATAGACGCCCAAACGCGGCTGATGCTGGGTAAATATATGGGCTTTTGGCCGACAGAGAAACACCGTTCCTAATTCATTAGTTTCTAGGGTCTAGCGTCTAGCTTCTAGACGCTAACGAACTAGTCCCTAGACGCTTAGTTATTCTAAATGCGTCCTCTCTTGGAGTTTCTCCACCTTTTCTTTTAATAAAGGATAGTTTTTTAGGTTTGGATCTTGGCTGAGAATTTCTTTGGCTAATGATTTAGTTTTTTCTACCAAGGAAAAATCGTCAAGCGAGGCCATAGCCAGGTCCGGCAGGCCCCACTGTTTTGTGCCGAAAAATTGGCCTGGCCCGCGGATTTCAAGATCTATTTGTGACAACTCAAAGCCGTCTTGGGCTTTAACAATCGCTTCCAGGCGTTTTTTGGTTTTTATTGAAGGCGAGTCGGTGAATAAAAAACAATATGACTGGTGTGAGCTCCGGCCGACCCTGCCCCTTAACTGGTGAAGTTGAGCTAGGCCAAAGCGGTCAGCCCCCTCTATAAGCATGACCGAGGCGTTAGGGATATCAATGCCGACTTCAACTACCGAAGTGGCGACTAAAATATCAATTTTGTTCTTTCCGCCAAAGGCGGATCCGCCCCTGGCGGAAAAGTCGCGCATTATTCTTTCTTTTTCTTTGGGCTTTAGCTTGCCGTGGAGCATTTCCACTTTTAAATCTGGGAAAATTTCCTTTGTTAATTTTTCCTTTTCTTCCTCTACCGCTTTGACATCCGCCCACGGATTATTTTGTGCTTTGTGCTTTGCGCTTTGTGCTTCGATTCTAGGGCATATCACAAATGCCTGTCTGCCCGCTTTTATCTGGTTTCTTATAAATTGATAAACGTTTTCTCTTTGTTTCGGTATTGCCACTTGGGTGATGATTTTTTTGCGGCCCTTGGGCAATTGGTCAATGATAGATAAATCCAAGTCTCCGTAAATGGTCAGGGCCAGGCTGCGAGGAATAGGAGTGGCAGTCATGGTTAACAGATGAGGTATCGACGGCGTATTTTCTTTGAATTTTGAATTATCATTTTGATTTTTGCCCCATCTTTTTGATTTTTGAATTAATCTCGCGCGCTGTTCTATTCCAAACCTATGTTGTTCGTCCACGATTACTAATCCAAGATTAGCAAATTTAACTTTATCTTGAATCAAGGCGTGCGTGCCGATAAGAATATCAATTTCGCCATTTAAGCATTTTTTGAGGATTTTTGCGCGCGAGGCCTCCAAAATTTCCCCCTTGAGCTTTTTGGCCATAATTTTGTCATCTTTGCCGGTCAAGAGAGCAATAGTGAGCTTGAAGTCAAAAAGGAGCTCCGCCACTTCTTTAAAATGTTGTTTAGCCAAGATTTCTGTCGGCGCCATCATCGCTATTTGCAAGCCGGCTTTGGCCTCGTTTAACGTGGCTTTGGCTACATTTAACGCGGCTATGGCGGCGACGACGGTTTTGCCAGAGCCGACCTCTCCTTCCAAGAGCCGGTTCATCGGGTGAGGTTTCTCCATGTCTTTGAGGATTTGCCAGGCGGATTTCCTCTGGGCGTCGGTAAGTTTAAAAGGCAAGGACTTGACGAACTTCTGAACCAAAGGCAGGTTGATTGCTATCGGCTCGGCTTTTGTCTGAAGGAGTTTGACCCTTTCTTTCAAAACAAAAAGCTCTATCAAAAACAATTCACCGAAAGCCAAACGTTCTTTGGCTTTGGCAGCTAGTACCAGGGAATCGGGAAAGTGGATCTGCCAGATCGCTCTATTTAAGGGCATTAAGTTAAATCGTTTTGTAACTGTCAGGGGCAAAAATTCTTGGAATTGGCTTAAAGAATTGTAAAGCAGGGGCCTGATTAGTCCTCTTAGCCAGCGCGAGGAGAGTTTTTCTGTTTCTGGATAGACCGGCATTAGTCCCGCCACCTTTGAGTTTGGCGGAGACCCGGTCTCCGCCAACTTTTCGTAAGTCGGGTTGTTGAAATAGAGTCCTTTTTTGCCTTGGCTGACGCGGCCTGCCATCACTACGTTATCTCCGGTTTGGAGGTTATCTGTAATATAGGGTTTGGCAAACCAAACAATTCTGATAGCGCCGCTGTTATCTCCCACAATCGCCTGGGTCAGGGTGACTTTTTTTGTCCAAGCCAGAGTTGATTTGATTTCTAAAACCTTGCCTTTGATAGCAATATTGGTTTTTGGTTTGATGTCTGCGATTTTAACAAAATGGGAAAAATCCTCGTATCTGAGAGGAAAATGGTAAAGGAGGTCTTTTAAAGTGGCGATGCCGAGGTTTTTGAGCCGCTTTTGGAGAACCGGGCCGATACGGGGAACTTGAGAGATGGGAAGAGAAAGGTCCATGAATAAAAACTCAAAAGTCAAAGCGCAAAGCGTAAAACCAAAACTTAAAGCTCAAAACCAAAAAGGATAAAACGTAATTTTAACTTTTACATTTTGACTTTTGCCTTTAGCGGCAGCGCTGGTGCCCCCAAGAGGATTCGAACCTCTATCAAAAGATCCGCAATCTTTTACTCTATCCATTGAGCTATGGGGGCATATTTTGCCTGCCCCGTAGCATCCCGAAGGGATTGCTTCGGGGTCCATTAAACTACGGGGGCTTATGTCCTAAAATTAGCATAAAATCAGGTTAAATTCAATCCATTTGATGAGTTCGAAAAGATTGTCCTGAGCCGAGTCGAAGGACAAACATTGAATAAATGATAAAAATAAAGTATGCTGAAAGCAGGTTTATCGGGAGGAGACGCATAACGGCTCGTGCAAAAGTTTGCTAAACTTTGGCTTCGAAAGAGGCCCAGTGGGTTCGACTCCCACCTCCTCCGCAACGTACAAATTTCCCTGAAATTTTACGTTGCTGGAACGTTTAATTTCAAAGAAATTATTACGTTCCGCAGTCAGCATTTTTTATGAGCCATTTCATGTCTCGAAACGCGAGAGATCCCAAAGTCGCCAGAAAGGCGTTTTTTTGATAGGATTAAATATATGACCGGAAATAAAAAAATTGCTATTTTCGGAGGTCTATTTTTTATTTTGGCAATAGGAATTGCGATTTTTGTTTATCAAAGACAATTTGCCGCTACCAAAAAGACAGCAGAGGAAGAAAGAATTGTCATTAATTTAACCACCACCGAAACAGAGCTTATCCCGAAACTCAAGGAGCAAGGCTACATAAGAAACGAATGGGCATTTAACTTTGCGCTAAAGAGAAAAGGTTGGCAGGGGAAAATAAAGCCGGGCGGATACATGGTTTCAAAAGGAATGAATGCCTGGCAGTTGGCAGATACTCTGGTCAACCATCCCTATCAAAAATGGGTGGTAATACCGGAAGGATTAAGGGCAACGGAGATTGCAGAAAAACTGCAAAAGGAATTAAACTGGAGTAATTTGGCAAAAGGAGAATTTCTTGTTGAGGCTCATGAAGGTTATTTATTCCCCGACACCTATCTTCTAGATTTGGATTATACTGGCACGGACGTTGCGAAAAGGATGAAAAGCCAGTTTGATGAAAAAACGGCAGATTTATTTGTTCAAGCTGCCGAAAAGAATATCAGAAATGATACGCTTATGGTTTTAGCCTCTTTAGTGCAAAGAGAAGCGGCAAATGAAGAAGAGATGCCTCTTATCGCCGGAGTAATCTGGAACAGGTGGTTAAAAGACATGCCGTTCCAAATAGATGCCACTATCCAGTACGCCTTAGGAGACCCGGGAAATTGGTGGCCGATTATAAAACCGGAAGATTATAAACTTGATTCTTCTTATAATACCTATATTTACAAAGGACGGCCGCCCTCTCCGATTTGCAATCCGGGGTTGGCGGCGATTAATGCGGTCATTAACCCCGAAGATAGCGAATATCTCTACTACCTACACGACAGCGAAGGACAAATTCATCTCGCCAAAACTTACAAAGAACATCTGCAAAACATTGAGGAGTACTTAGAACAAGACACTGGCCAAGAGCAAAAAACCCCTTAAAATACGCTATTAGGACAGGTTCTAGACCGACACACACCGCGTTAAAGTAAAATAAAAACTATGGAAACAAAAAAACTTTTTAACTCTGTAGCCCAGGTGGCCCTGCCTACCTTGACTATAGGCGGGCAGATAGCCATCGCTCTTAAGTATCCACAATGGGGATTGATTATTGCCTTAATATCCCAACCTTTTTGGTTGTATTCGGCTTGGAAATCTTATAAGGAAGCTGGGCAAATAGGCATCTTGATTACTACGGTTGTTATCACCGTCGTGATAATTTTGGGTATAATCAATTACTGGTTCTTGTAGTATTTCCAAAATAAGTTTCACGAGGACGGATCTCGTGGGAAACAATAATAAATCCATGTTTACGCTTTTTATACTAATCTGGGGCATCGTTAACCTGTTTTTGGCTGTCTTTTCCGTATTTAAGATTAAGAGAAATAAAGAAAAGTGCGATTTTATCTACTGGTGGGGGTTTATTGCCGGCGCTTTTGCCTACGAAGATATGCTGGTGTTTGGTTTGCTGCATGCCGGTATCGCTTTCGCAAGTATAGCTTTTAAAAATAATCTTGTTTGGCTGGTGGGTTTTTTGATGTTTTGGATAGTGCGGAGTGCCGGAGAAACTCTTTATTTTTTTCTTCAGCAATTTATTGTTCCTTTACACCATCCTCATAATATAGGTGCACATTTTGGCCCGATAAGGAAACTATTCGGGAATATTTCAGACCAGAAGTGTTATATTATTCTTCAGGCTTTGATGCAGTCCATCCTGGTAATCTGCATACTGTGTTTAATTTACATCCTTAAAAACTATTCTTTTTGAAATGATTGGGGTTTGATAGGTTGGATAAAAGAACTAGAACCTAAATGGGTTTGGCGAGGTGGCAGAGTTGGACGAATGCACCACACTTGAAATGTGGCATATCCGCAAGGGTATCGTGAGTTCGAATCTCACCCTCGCCGTTTTCTCACGGGGTCAAAGAAGTCGTTTTTGATAGCTAAAATTTGACCATAGCGATGGTAAATATTGATGACACAAACTTAATCAAGCTTTACCTTAAAGGCGATGAAAAATCGCTTGAGATTTTGGTTAAACGGTATTTAAAGCCGGTTTACGGTTTTGTTTATCGTTATGTCGGCGCGTACAAAGAGGCAGAAGATATTACCCAGGAAACATTTATCAGGGCTTGGAAGAACCTCAAAAAATTTGAAAGTCAGTCAAACTTTAAAGCTTGGCTTTTCAGTATTGCCAAAAATGCAAGCATTGATTTTTTGAGGAAGAAAAAAGCCATACCTTTTTCGGCATTTTCCGCCAGAGGCGGATCCGCCTTTGGCGGAGAAAATGATTTTACCGAAACACTCGTTGACCCCGCGCCCCTCCCAGACGTGTTGGCGAGCCACGCTAATCTCAAGCAAGAAGTAGCTTTGGCCATAGAAAAGTTGCCCTTTAATTACCGCGCAGTTTTGCTTTTGCGCTACGACGACCGGATGAATTTTCGGGAAATCGCTGATATTCTCGGTGAACCATTAAATACTGTCAAAAGCCGGCATTGGCGGGCCTTGATTTCACTCAAAAAACTCTTGTATCAAGGGTAGCGCACCAAAAGCGGGCCTCGGTTCGTATTATCTATTAGAGATGACAAACGAGGCCTACGGAAAATTATTCTCACAGATTGAAGCTGCAGAACCTTCTGCCGGTCTTTTAGATAGGGTTTTGCTGGCGATAAAAAAAGAGCAAAGAAGACAACAAGCAAGGAAATTAGCCTTTGTTTTAGTATTATTGTTAGTTGTTTCCGTGGCCGCCACTTCCTTTTCCTGGACTATTTTGGTAGGTCAGCTGGCAAAATCAGGGTTTATCTATTTTATTAAAGCGGCCTTAAGCGATTTTGCCACTTTTTTGTCTTTGTGGCAGGATTTTGGCCTGGCGGTTTTGGAGTCTTTGCCTATTTTGGGCTTGGTTGCACTCATGGCGAGTATTGGCTTGTTTGTTTTTACGCTCCGCTGGTTTTTGCGTGAGAAAGATTTGCTGGCAGGGTATTTTTCCCATAATTTTAATTTAATCTAAGCCATATAAACTAAAAACTAATCATATGGATGAAATCAAAAAGATAAGGCCGGATTTTCTTAAGTTATTGATGATAGGATTAGGTTGTTTGGCCTTGGCGGTTTTTATTTTTGGCGCCGGCGTTTTTGTCGGGGGAGCCAAAGCAAGATTTTCTTACCGCTGGGCTGAAAGCTACCATGAGAATTTTGCCGGGCCAAGCCGTGGGTTTTTCGGCGATTGGCGCTTGCCCGCACCAGGAGACTTTGTTGAAGGGCACGGCACCTTCGGGCAAATCCTCAAAATCAACGAGACAGACCTAGTGGTTAAGGGTCAAAACGACGTGGAAAAAATCGTGGTCTTTAGCAAGGACACGGTGATTGAAAAAGTTAAGCAAACGATTACGAAAGCAGACCTGCAAGTTGGAGACAATATCGTGGTGATTGGTTCCCCGGATGACCAGGGCCAGATTGAGGCAAAATTAATCAGGGTTTTTGACGCTAATAGCCCCAGTCCTTTGTCGCCAAGAGTATTCAACCCATTTTTAAGGTAAAACCCATGTTTTTAAAAACCATTCAGTCAATCTTCAAGAGTGTTTTTCAGCTAGCTTTTCAGCTAGCAATGAAGCATAAAATAATTGCTGTCATTGTGGCGGCAGCGATTATCGGCGGCGGTTATTTTGGCTATCATGCTTTTGCAAAAAGCAAAAACGCCACCCAATATTTAGTGAGCGCAGTGGCTAAGGGCACGCTGATTGTTTCTGTTTCCGGCAGCGGCCAGGTTTCGTCTTTAGACCAAGTGGAAATCAAGCCAAAAGTTTCAGGAAATATTAAGGCCATTTACATTAGTAAAGACCAGGGTCTTAAAGAGGGCCAGCTTATCGCGACCTTAGATTCTAAGGATGCGGAAAGATCAGTCCGTGACGCCCAAAACGCCTTGGATAAAGCCCAGCGCGATTTAGACGATGCAAAAGAAAGCTATCAGGAAATTGAGATAGATGCTAACAACTCCTTGGCAACAGCTTACGAGGACGGCTACAGTTCGGTTTCCACTACCTTCTTTAAATTGTCAGATTACATGAAAGACCTGAAAGACTCATTGGGAACCGAAAACAGCGCAGAAGAATATATTACGGGATACGAACTTGTTTTGGGCAAAGACTCTCTTTTTATTCAAAAGCTTCTTGATGATTATGACAAAGCCAGCGATCTCTTCAATAAAAACTTCGCATTTTTTAGAACCGTTTTTCAGAATGACGATCACAATACCATTTATGAACTCATAGACGATACCATCGATACCACCAAAGTCATTTCCCAGGCGTTAGAGAGCGCTCGCCACATGTATGACGCCGCGGTTATGAACGAGAGCTATAAAAACCTTAATATTGCTTCACAGATTGATAAAATGCAGTCTAAAATTGAGAGCGATGTTTCTTCTGTTTATTCTAATATTAGCTCCATCCAGCAAATTAAAGACACTATTGATAATACCAATAAGGATACTCCTAAAAATATCGAAAGCGCCCAATTAGCTATTCAGTCTGCCCAAGATACTGTTACTCAAAAGGAGGAAGCGTTTTCGGATGCCAAAGAAAAATTAGCCGAATATTATATTCGCGCTCCATTTTCAGGCATTGCGGCCTCGGTAGATGACAAAATTAAAATAGGAGATTCGGTTTCTTCGGGAACCGTGTTAGTCACCCTGATTACCAAGCAAAAAATAGCCCAGATATCTTTCAATGAAATTGACGCGGCAAAAGTTAAAACTGATCAAAAAGCAACCCTGGCCTTAGATGCGGTGCCAGATTTGGAGATTACCGGTTCTGTTTTCCAGGTTGACACTTTGGGCACGGTTTCCCAAGGCGTGGTTTCCTATACGATACAAATTGCTTTTGATACCCAAGACGAGAGGGTGAAACCGGGCATGAGTGTTTCCGCCAGTATTATTGTTGACGTTGCCACAGACGTCTTAATGGTGCCCAATACCAGCGTCAAATCCCAGGGTGAATCATATTATGTTCAAATGCCAGCAGATCAAGACGTTAAAAAATTATCTGCTACTTTAACTTCTGCTAGCGCGGTTTTGTCGGGAACGCTAAAAACCCAGCCAGTGGAAATCGGTTTAGCCAACGATGATTACACCCAAATAACTTCGGGCCTGCAAGAAGGAGACATTGTTATTACCGGAAAAGCCGCTTCAACAACAACCAGTTCTACATCTTCTACTAGAAACCAGCAGGGTGGTAGTTTTAGGATGCCGGGTTTTTAATCTCTTACTTTTTGAACGGGGATGATTGAATGTAAAAATATCAGTAAAATTTATAGAACCGAGGCGGGCGAAACCCAGGCCTTGAAAAACATTTCTTTTATCATTAAAGACGGAGAGTTTGTAGCTATCATCGGGCCGTCTGGTTCGGGAAAATCAACTTTGATGCATATTTTGGGTTGTCTGGATGTTCCTAGTGAGGGAGATTACTTTCTGGACGGGCGCGATGTGGCCAAGTTCTCCGACGACGAGTTAGCCAATATCCGTAGGGATAAAATCGGCTTTGTTTTTCAATCGTTTAATCTTTTGCCCCGGGCAACGATTTTAAGAAATGTGATGTTACCGCTCATTTATTGTAATTTGCCCGCCTCGGAGCGAGAAAAATTGGCCATTAAGGCCCTCGACAATGTTGGTTTAGAAAAAGAACATTATTATAAATTATCTAATCAACTTTCAGGCGGTCAGATGCAAAGGGTCGCCATCGCTCGTGCCTTGGTAAATAACCCGGCGATAATTTTTGCCGACGAACCAACCGGCAATCTTGCGACCAAACAAAGCCAAATTATAATGGAAACATTTAAAAAATTAAACCAACAAGGTCGAACAATTGTCTTAATCACTCATGAACACGACATCGCCCAAAATGCCAAGAGAATCATTGCGATAAGAGACGGACAAATCGAAAAAGACGAGAAAAATATATGAAATTAGCCGATTTATTCAGGGAAATTTTAGGCAGTATTTCTGCTAACAAATCTCGTTCGGGGCTGACGATTTTAGGTATCGTAATTGGGATTGCTTCAGTCATTGCTTTGGTTTCACTTGGCCAGGGCGCCAAAAATACTATCCAAGCGAGCATCCAATCCATCGGCTCAAACTTAATTATCGTTATGCCTGGCGCGCAGAGAGGATTTGGAGCCGGAATAAGCGGCGGCCGCGGCAGCGCTCAAACGCTGACGATGGCAGACGCCACGGCAATTAAAAACGAAATCACCAACATCAATGGCGTGGCGCCGGAGACTTCCAGTCGGTATCAAGTGACTGTGACTTCTCAAAATACCAATACCACAGTGACGGGAACCACACCGGACTATGCAACGGTGAGAAACGTCAATATTTTCTCCGGCAGTTTTATTACCGATAGTGAGGTTCAAAGTACAGCTAAGGTGGCGGTTTTGGGACCCACAACGAGAGATGATTTGTTCGGTTCAGGTGCCGATAGTATTGGTAAAACCATTCGAATTAGAAATGTCAAT
>Ga0315274_10008786_pt1 | contig 14629 bp, 8 predicted proteins | sample YL17G02_20_MG_FD_203700 | JGI IMG/M metagenome (GOLD analysis project Ga0315274, IMG submission 203700) | Sediment microbial communities from Yellowstone Lake, YNP, Wyoming, USA - YL17G02_20 | ecosystem: Environmental > Aquatic > Freshwater > Lake > Sediment | place: USA: Wyoming | collected... | reverse complement strand
TCCGCAATGCATCATGACCCCCAAGATGGTGGAGGTTGGTCAGCACCCCAGTATCAGGCTCCTGACGTATTCCGAGGTGGAAAGTGTTTCCGGAGAGGTTGGTAATTTCAGTGTCCGCATCAGGAGAAAAACGGCTTACGTGGAACGGGAAAAATGCACCGGGTGCGGAGACTGTGCCAACGTCTGCCCGGTAGAAGTGTACAGCGAATATGAGCGCGGTATCGCCACGCACAAAGCAATATATAAACCCTTCGGTCAGGCCGTTCCCGCGGTCTTCACGGTGGAGAAAAGAGGCATCGCCCCGTGTCGTATTGCCTGCCCGGCGGGTGTGAATGCCCAGGGGTATATTGCCCTTATTTCCCAGGGCAAGTTCAAAGAAGCCCTGGAACTGGTGCGCCAGACCATGCCCTTCGCCGGGGTAATCGGGCGGGTCTGCACCCATCGCTGTGAACTGGACTGCGAGCGCAGAACCGTTGATGAGCCCATGGCTATCCGAACTCTCAAACGATTTGTGGCCGATTACGAGATGAAGGCGGGCAGGGAGAAGATAGCCCCGGTTGAAAAGACGAGCCAGGAAAAGGTGGCCGTTGTTGGCTCCGGACCGGCCGGCCTGGCCTGTGCCTATGACCTAGTTCGGAAGGGTTACCCGGTGACCGTGTTCGAAGCAATGCCAATGGCCGGCGGCCTGCTGCGCTATGGGATTCCGGAGTACCGGCTGCCGAAGAAGGTACTGGACAACGAGATTGATTATATTAAAGAGCTCGGCGTTGAAATCAAGACAGATAGCCCGGTGGCAGACCTGAACCAGCTCACCGCCGATGGATATCGGGCCGTTTTCCTCGGCACCGGTGCCTGGGTGAGCCAGAAGATGGGCCTTCCCGGTGAGGACACGCCGGGGGTGATTCAGGCCATTGATTTCCTGAAGAGGATAAATTCTGGCGATAAAGTCAGTCTGGGCCGGCGGGTGGCCGTCATTGGTGGCGGCAATGCGGCGGTGGATGCTGCCAGAGTCGCCAGACGGCTTGGTGCTGATGAGGTGACCATCGTTTACCGCCGTTCCCGGGAGGAAATGCCGGCCGTCGCCAGCGAGGTGGATGAGGCGGAAAATGAGGGGGTTAAGCTCCACATCCTGGCCGCGCCGACAAAAGTCTTGAGCCACAGCGGCAAATTGGCTGGTATTGAGTGCCTTTGTATGGAGCTGGGTGAGCCTGATGCCAGTGGCCGCCGACGACCGATACCGGTCAAGGGCTCGGAGTTTACGCTGGATGTGGATAATGTCATTATCGCCATCGGGCAGTCGGTGGATAAAGCGGGACTGGCCGGGGAGCTTGCCGTCACCGAGCGGGGCACCATAGCCGCGGACCCGGTCACACTGGAGACTAATATAGCCGGTGTCTTCGCCGGCGGGGACGTGGTCTCCGGGCCGGCGGATGTCATCGGGGCAATTGCGGCCGGCAAGGAGGCAGCGGAAAGCATCGACCGCTATTTGAAGGGCACGGACCTGCGGCAGGGAAGGCCCAAGCCGCTTAACAAAGTCGAAGAAGTATCCAAAGAAGGGGTCTTGCCGAGGGCAAGGGCCATGATGCCAATGCTTGACCTGAAACTGAGGGAAGGCTCTTTTGCCGAGGTGGAACTTGGCCTTGATGAGGAGACTGCCGTGGCGGAAGCCAGGCGCTGCCTGAACTGTCCCGGCTGCTGCGAGTGCCGTTCCTGTGAAGCCGCCTGCCAGAGGCAGGCCATAAACCATGAGATGGTTGACCGTTACGAGGAATTAGATGTCGGCGCCATTGTGGTTGCCACCGGGTTTGAGCTGACCCCCAAGAAGGCAATCGCCGAGTTTGAACCTGACCCTGACATAGTGGACGGGATTCAGTTTGAGCGGATTCTTGCCCCCGGCGGGCCTAATGCCGGCGTGGTATTGAGGCCATCCGATGGCAAGTCACCCAAAGAGGTGGTATTCATCTCGTGCGTGGGCTCCCGCGACCCCGAGCACGGTGTACCCTACTGTTCCCGGGTATGCTGCATGTATTTAGCCAAACAGGCCATGCTCTATAAACACGCTGTCCCCGATGGGCAGGCGTATATTTTCTACATGGACACCAGGAGCACGGGGAAGGGCTACGAAGAATTTATACAGAGGGCCGTGGAAGAGGACGGTGTCTTATATTTGCGGGGAAGAGTGTCCCGTGTGTTCCGGGATGGTGACAAACTCAAGGTCTGGGGAGCTGATACCCTGACCGGGAAAAGAGTCGAATTGTCCGGCGACCTGGTGGTTCTGGGCATGGCCATGTTGCCCAATCCAGCCGGTAAAGAATTGATGCGGATACTCGGCATCAATACCGATAGCTACGGATTCATCAGCGAAGCTCACTACAAGCTTCGTCCCCTGGAGACCGCTATCCCCGGCATCTACATTGCGGGAACGGCCCAGGGCCCCAAGGACATCCCCGATTCGGTGGCCCAGGGGAGCGGGGCCGCCAGCAAAGTCCTCACCCTGTTCTCGGCAAGCGAACGGCTGCCGGAAAAGGTGGTGGCGCGTTGAAAAAGAGAAGAATAGGGGTCTTTGTCTGCCACTGCGGCCTGAATATCGCGGGCACGGTGGATGTGGCGCGGGTGGTGGAGCAGATAAAGGATTACCCTGGAGTTGACCACGCCGAGCACTATATCTACATGTGCTCCGAGCCTGGTCAGGAACTGGTGAGAAAGGCAATTAAAGAAAAAGGCCTTGATGGTATTGTTATGAGCAATTGCTCGCCTTCCCTGCATCAGACCACTTTCCGTAAACTGGCCGCGTCGGAAGGCATTAATCCCTACCATTGCGAGATAGCGAATATCCGGGAACAGTGCAGCTGGCCTCATGTTGCGGATAAGGAGACGGCCACCAGAAAAGCGGTAGCCATCATCAAATCGGTGATTGAAAAGCTGCGTCGCAATATTTCCCTGACCCCGCTGGTGGTGCCGCTGACCAAAAGGGTGTTGGTTATCGGGGCCGGGGTAGCCGGGATGCAGGTGGCCCTGGACATCGCCGATAGCGGCTATGAGGTCGTGCTGGTGGAGAAAAACCCCAGCATCGGTGGGCATGCCACGCAGCTATCAGGAACGTTCCCCACGGCTGGCCGCGTTCCCTGTATGGTCTCACCTATGATGGCAAAGGTGGCTTCACATCCCAATATCGTGCTTTACGCCTACTCCGAGGTGGAGGATGTCTCCGGATACGTGGGCAATTTCCAGGTGAATATCAGGCGGAAAGCCACCATCGTTAATGAGGAGAGATGTAATGGCTGCGGACTCTGCCTGGGAAGCTGTCCGGTCACGGCCCCTTCCGAGTTTGACCGTGGTCTATCGCCGCGCCACGCCGTCTACCTTCCTTTCCCGGAGGCATTGCCACCGCGCCCGGTGATAGACCGGCAGACCTGTCTGCATTTTAACGGCCATGAGTGCCGCGCCTGTAAAGATATTTGCCCCAATGAGGCCATCGATTTCCAGCAGGAGGATACAATAGTCGAGGAGAAGGTTGGCGCCATCGTTGTGGCGACGGGGTATGAGCTCTTCCCGTGCGATGGCCTTGCCGAATATGCCACTGACCCGGATGTGATTGATGGGCTGCAGTTCGAAAGGCTGCTTTCACCTTCCGGGCCAACGCATGGGGAGGTCAGGAGACCGTCCGATGGGAAGACACCCGAGCAGGTGGTCTTCATTCAGTGTGTCGGGTCGCGCGACCCCGAACACGGCGTATCTTACTGCTCCCGCGTGTGCTGCATGTACGTGGCGAAACAGGCGCTGCTTTACCGGCAGGCCGTTCCCAACGGCCAGGTTTATATTTTCTATATGGATATTCGTTCTGATGCCAAGGGCTACGAGGAATTTGTCAAGAAGGTGGTGGACGAGGAAAGGGTGCTCTATCTGAGGGGCAGAGTTTCCCGGGTATTCCGGGATGGGGATAGGCTCAAGGTCTGGGGTGCGGATACCCTGACCGGCAAGAGCATTGAGATTTCGGCCGACCTGGTGGTTCTGGCGACCGCTATGGTACCCAGCACCGGAGCCAGGGAGATGGCAAGAAAGCTTAACATCATCGCTGACCAACATGGTTTCATCACCGAAGCGCACATCAAGCTCAGGCCGGTGGAAACACTCACCTCCGGTATCTACCTGGCGGGGACGGCGCAGTGGCCGAGAGACCTGCCCGATACCATCGCCTCGGCGAGCGGCGCGGCGAGCAAAATCCTTTCTCTCTTCTCCCGTAAAGAACTTCTACACGAGCCAGTGGTCGCCGTCGCGGACGTGGAAGTATGTCGCGGCTGCGGGCAGTGTGTTTCTATCTGTGCCTTCCAGGCCATCGAGCTTGACCCGGTGAAAAAGGTGGCCAGAGTCAATGAGGCGATATGTGAAGGCTGTGGCGCCTGTGCCGCAGCCTGTCCTTCCAAAGCGATGCAGCACAAGAACTGGACTGCCAGTCAGTTCTTTGAGGTAATCGATATCGCCACCGCGAAATATGCGTGAGCTGGTAAAATGGCCAAGTCAGAAGCGGTTTTAATAATAGGGGCCGGGGTGGCGGGGATAAAGGCCTCTCTGGAGCTGGCGGAGGCGGGGCACACGGTCTATCTCTGCGAGCGGAAGCCGGGCATCGGGGGCACACTTATACAGATGGATAAGTGGTTTCCAGATAACCACTGCAACCTGTGCCAGATGCTTCCCACGCTCAATAGAGATAGGTCTAGCCAGTTCTGCCTGCGGCGCGGGCTGAGTCACCCGAACATCGAATTGCTATACCGCACCGAAGTAACCGAACTGCAAGGTAAGGCCGGCGATTTCCGGGCAACGATGCGCACCCGAGATACTGGCGTTGACCCTCAACTATGCATTGGCTGCGGCCTCTGCACCGAGGTCTGCCCGGTCGAAGTGGAGAGTCAGTTTGATGAAGGGCTGGGCCGACGAAAAGCTATTGATGTGTCAAATCCATACGCCACTCCTCGCCGGTATGCCATAGACTGGGAGAAGTGCACCCGGTGTGGGGAGTGTGTAAGCAAATGCCCGACGGCGGCCATTAATCTGGAAAAGAAAGAAAGCGCGAGGCATCTCCAGGTAGGTGCCATCATCCTGTCGACCGGCTTCGAGGAATTTGACCCGCGTCTCGCCACGCAGTACGGCTACCGGCGCTACCCCAACGTGATAACCAGCATTGCGCTGGAACGGATACTCAGTCCTGGCGGGCCCTTTAACGGGGGGCTGGTTCGCCCCTCAGATGGCAGAACGCCAGCCTCGATTGCCTTCCTGCAGTGCATTGGCTCGCGGGACAGCCGGAGGGATTACTGCTCTTCCGCGTGCTGCATGTTTGCCGTCAAGGAGGCGACACTCATCAGGCAGAACTTTCCGCAGACGGATGTCCATATCTTTTTCATGGACCTCAGGGCGTTTGGCAAAGGGTACCATCGCTACTACGAGCGGGCCAGGGATGAGCTTGGTGTGCACTTTGCCCGTTGCCGTGTCCCGGTGGTGAAAGAAGACCCCCAGACCCATAATCTCATGCTGACGGTAATCTCTGAAGACGGAGCACCGGTCAGGCGCCAGTTTGAGATGGTCGTGCTGTCCGTGGGCCAGACGCCGGCGCCGGAATTCCGTGAGCTCTGTCAGGCGCTGGGCGTGGAAACGAACCGGTGGGGGTTCTGCCAGACGCGGCCGTTCTCAGCAGTCGAGACGCTGCGGGAAGGGATATACGTATGTGGCAGCGCCGCCAGCCCCAAAGATATCGCCGATACCGTGGTCGAAGCCGGTGCGGCGGCCGGCGAGGCATCGAAATGGCTCCGTTCACCGGCTGTCCGCAAGACTGAAAAAGAACCGGCGAAAAAACAGGTCGGGGAGGAAAAGCCGAGGACCGCCGTTTTTCTGTGCGGCTGCGGCGGTGAGATTGACTCGGCACTTGACCTTGAGCCGGTGGCTGATTACCTCGGAAAGCTGCCCGGCGTCGTTCACGTTGAACCGATGTCCTATCTCTGCCGGGGTGAATCTTTCGAGACAGTAAGCAAAAGGGTGAAGGAGCACAGGGTCGACCGTCTGGTACTGGGTGTGTGCAGCATATATGTCAATGAAGCCATGCGCGGTAAACTGGCGGCAGAGGCTGGACTTGACCCGGCCCTCATCAGGGTGGTGAACCTCAGGGAAGAAGTCGTCTGGGTACACCGTGACCAGCCGGAGAAGGCTCGAGCCAAGGCGAAAAGCATGCTGACCATGGCCATAGAAGACGTCAGACAGCAGGATTACTGGCCTGCCTCGCTGACCGCGGTGACACCCCGGGCGCTGGTCATCGGTGGTGGCCTGGCCGGTATGACGGCGGCGCTCTCCATCGCTCAGCACAGAATCGAGGTCAGCCTTGTCGAAAGGTCATCGGAGCTTGGCGGCAACCTGAACGACATATATTCTACCCTGGAAAGCGGTGACACCCGGCCGTTGCTCAAGGACACCGTGGCGCGGGTGAAAAAAAGCCCCCGTATCCACCGGTCCATGGACTCGGAGGTGGTGGCGGCGAGCGGTTACGCCGGCAATTTCAAGGTCGGTATTAAAGGGAAAGATGGGTCTGTCAGCGCGGTGGCAGCCGGGGCCATAATTGTCGCCACCGGTGGTGATGAGTACCATCCTGCCGAGTACCAGTACGGGCAAAGCAAACAGGTGCTCACACAGCGAGAGCTGGAAAAGCGACTGTTCGCCGGCGAGATTGACCCGGCTGGGTTAAGCTCGGTCGTTATGATACAATGTGTTGGCTCCAGGGATAAAGACAGGCCCTATTGCAGTCGAGTCTGCTGCTCGCAGGCAGTAAAAAATGCGTTAAAATTGAAGGCAGCAAATCCTGACATCGAGGTGACCGTTCTCTACCGGGATTTGATGAGTTACGGCTTCAAAGAGGAGCATTATACCCTGGCCAGAGAAAAAGGCGTGCGGTTTATCCGCTACGAGCCGGACTGCCGGCCGGAGGTAAAGCAGGACGAGGAACAAGTAATCGTTGAGTTCGTCGAGCCGGCGCTTAAGGGAAAGCTGGTGCTGGAACCAGACCTTGTCGTCCTGAGCACGGGCATAATACCCGGTGATAACCGGGCTCTGGCTGACATTTTAGCCGTTGAGCTGGACGAAGATGGGTTTTTCCGTGAGGCGGAGGAAAAATTCCGGCCGGTGGATTTTCTGAAAGATGGCATCTATGTCTGCGGGCTGGCCCATTCGCCGCGCGGGGTCGAGGAGACCATCGCCCAGGCTCAGGCAGCGGCCCAGAGGGCGGTATCACTGCTGACCTCGAAACAACTGAAAGCGAGCAGAGTTATTTCCGAGACGGTCCAGCGGCAGTGCCGTAAATGCGAGATGTGTATCAGCGTCTGTCCCTATGGCGCTAGGGCTAAGGATGAGGAAGCCAATGAAATCGTGGTGCGGGAGGCGCTGTGTCAGGGCTGCGGCGCCTGCGTTGTGGCCTGCCCCAGCGGTGCGGCGAAAATCAGGGGTTTCCGGGACCGGCAGGTATTTTCGCTGATAGATGCCGCGTTTTAATGATAAGGAGGTAGCAAAGTGGCCGAGGAAAAAGAGTTTGAACCGGTAATCGTGGGCTTCTTTTGCAACTGGTGTACGGCTACCGCCGCCGACCTCGCCGGCACACTCAGGATGCAGTACCCGGCCAATATCCGCCCCATAAGGACTATGTGCAGCGGGGCAGTGGACCCGGTTTACGTGTTGAGGGCACTGCTCGGCGGGGCTGATGGCGTGATTGTGGGGGGATGTCCTCCCGGCGATTGCCACTACGTCTCCGGAAACTTCAAGGCGAGAAGGCGAATGGCCATACTGAAGACCGTGCTGAATACCCTCGGCCTGGACGATAACCGGGTCTGGATAAAATGGATCAGCGCCGCCGAAGGCGCCAAGTTTGCCCGCATTATGAATGAAGTTACCGCGTCCGCCAAAAAGCTGGGGCCAAATCCGATAGGCAAAGACTGGTCCATATAGGAAATAGAAATGGAGCGATACGCAGTGATACCAACCGGAAACCAGGGGATACTAGGGGCGATTCGCCAGTTTCTGGCCAGCCTTCTGGAGAAGAAACTGGTCGATGCGCTGCTGGTGCCGCTGGAACTGCCCACCAGGGACAACGTGGTGCCGACCATCGTGAGCCGCCCGGAACAGATACAGGCGGCCAATCCGCTGGCGCCAGTGATGCCGGTGAACGCCGCCCGCCTTGTCTCCAGAATCACCTTGATATCACCCAGTCCGGAACGGCTGGGCGTGGTGCTGCGCCCCTGCGAACTCAGGGCGCTGGTCGAGCTGGTGAAACTCAAGCAGGCCTCGCTGGAAAAGCTGCTCCTGATTGGCATCGATTGCCACGGCACCTATTCGGTTGCTGACTACGGGAAATTGGCCAAGGAAAGCTCATCGCCGACCGAGGATTTCCTGAAGCGGGTTCGAGAAGGAAAAGATGACCCCCGGCTCCGCAAAGCCTGTCAGGTCTGTGAATACCCGGTTCCCATGGGCGCCGACCTCACCATCGGTCTGCTCGGGGCTGACCTTGAGAAAGGCATCTTGCTGGTGGCTGGGACTCCAGAAGGGGAGAGGGTAATTCAGGAGCTGGGCCTTGAGGAAGGAAAGGCAGAGGAGAGGCAGTCAGCCATAGCCAAGCTCCTTGAAGCCAGGGCAGGGAAGAGAGAAGAGCAGATGAAGCAGACCCAGGCCGAAATAATGGGTCTGGATAAGCTGATGGCCACTTTTGCCACCTGCCTCAACTGCCATAACTGCAAAACGGCCTGCCCGCTCTGCTACTGCAAGGAATGTTTCTTTGACTCTCCGGTCTTCGAGTTCGAGGCGGAGAAATACCTGGGCTGGGCCAAGCGGAAGGGTGCCCTCCGTATGCCCAGCGATACGCTTCTCTTCCACCTGACCAGATTGAACCACATGGTGGTTTCCTGCGTCGGCTGCGGGCTGTGCACTGAGGCCTGCCCCAATGATATTCCCGTGTCCGATATCTTCCGTCTGGTGGGCTATCAGGTGCAGAAGATGCTCGATTACGTGCCGGGTCGAAGTCTTGATGAGGAACTGCCCCTGACCACGTTCAAGGAGGAGGAACTGACCGATATCGGGATGTAGCCGCATGCAGTACTTTAATGACAAAGGCAAAGCCATAATTGAGGCGCAGTTTGGCGCGCAGGTGAAAAAAGAAAGCGGCACTGAAATCGACCGTTGTTACCAGTGTCTCACTTGCAGCCTGGGCTGCCCATCGGCCTTTGCCATGGATTACCTTCCCCATCAGATTGTCCGCATGGTGCAGCTTGGCCTCCGTGAGGCGGTATTGACCAGTTCCACCATCTGGGTCTGCGCCGACTGCCAGACCTGCGCCACCAGGTGCCCGAATGAGGTTGACCTGGTGAAAATAATGGATGTCCTGCGCGAGATTTCACTGCGTGAGGGGCTGGCAAAAGAGCGCGGAATTGCTGATTTTCATCGCCTTTTTCTGGCCAACATCAGACAGTGGGGAAGGCAGCACGAGCTGTCCTTGATTTTGAAGCTCAAACTCAGGACGAGGGACTTGTTCAGCGATTTGCTTCCGGGGATGAAAATGCTGATGAAGGGCAAATTGAAGTTGCTGCCGGAGCGCTTTAAAGAGATAGAAAAGGTAAGGGACATATTCCGGAGGGCAGAAAAATGACCCAGCCGACGGCACCAGGTTTGAGGTATGCTTATTATCCCGGCTGTTCTCTTGAGGGGACAGCCAGGGAGTATGGCCTGTCGGTGCGTGCGGTCTGCGCCCGTCTCGGAATTGAGCTGGCGGAGATACCCGAATGGAGCTGCTGCGGAGCGTCCTCTGGGCACAGCACCAGCCGGTGGCTGGCCTGTACCCTCGCCGGGAGGAACCTGGCGCTGGCCGAGGGGATGGGAATGGACATCGCGGTGGCCTGCCCCGCCTGTTATATCCGGCTGCGAAAGGCGCACCATGAGATAAAGAGCGATGACAGTCTGAGGGAGGAACTCAGCCGCCTGATGGCGGTTCCCTATCAGGCGAAACACCGCACCAGACATCTTTTAGATATAATCAGCCATGACGTAGGCCTGGAGAACTTGAAAAATAAAGTGGTGAAACCGCTGAAGGGCATGAAGCTGGCGGCTTATTACGGGTGCTACCTGGTCCGACCCCCCGAAATTGTTGCCTTCGATGACCCGGAAAACCCGCAGTGCCTGGACGCGCTGCTCGATACCCTGGGTGCCGAGGCCAGAGACTGGTCCGGCAAGGTGGACTGCTGCGGCGGCAGCCTGTCATTGAGCAAACGGCAAATCGCCAGGCAGCTGGTCGATGAGCTTGTCGAAATGGCAGGGCGGGCCGGCGCTGAGGCCATGGTCACCGCCTGTCCACTGTGCCACGCCAACCTGGAGATGCGGCAGACCGGCACGGATGGAAACAAAATACCCGTCTTCTATTTTACCGAGCTTATCGGACTCGCTCTGGGAATAGCCGAAGCCAGGTCCTGGCTGAAAAGGCATCTGGTTTCACCTTCTGGTCTGCTGGCCTCTTATGGGCTATAATCGAACGGAGGTTACTATGGCGGATAAAGAGCGTAAAGTGACCGTCGATAAGAAAAATACGGAAACAGGGAAGGCAAAACTCATTCCGGTATTTGTCATGGGTAAGAGGTACCTGGTGCCGGAAACGCTCACCATCATGAAGGCACTGGAGTACGCAGGCTACCAGTTTATTCGTGGCTGCGGCTGTCGGGGGGGCATCTGCGGTGCCTGCGCCACGGTCTACCGCAAGCCGGGGGACTACCATATTCGCGTCGGGCTGGCCTGCCAGACGGTGGTCGAGCCGGATATGTATCTGACGCAGATACCTTTTTACCCGGCGAATCGGGCGAGCTATGACTTTGAGCAGCTTTCCCGCAATCCCGAGGAAATATTCAAACTGTATCCCGAGGTGTTTCGCTGCCTCGCCTGCAATAGCTGCACCAAGGTCTGCCCCATGGATATTCAGGTGATGGACGTGATATCGGCGGTGAAGCAGGGCAACATTGAGCGGGCCGCCACTCTTTCCTTCAGCTGTATCCAGTGCGGCCTCTGCGTCAGCCGTTGCCTGGGCGAGCTGCCGCAGTACCACATTGCCCAGCTGGCGCGGAGAATCTACGGGAGCATGATTGCACCACGGGCGGAGCACCTGAACACGGCCGCCGAGGCGGCTAAGGGTGAAAAATGCCAGCAGGCGTTGCAAAAGCTGATGAAGACTGATATCAAACAGCTCAGGGAAATATATCGGTCCCGGGAAATCGAGCCAGAGATGGCTGATGAGGACTGGACGCCGGCCAAGCGTGATTATCTCTAGGAGGAGAGCATGCCATATACTGATGAACTCAAAAGCCTCATCAAAGCGGTGGAGAAAACCAGGCCGAAGCGGCTGATGCAGAAGAAGCGGGGGGAGGAATTCCCCCAAATTGCCATGGATGAGGCCGAGGAGATACTGAAGAAGTTTCACCCCGATTTCAAAGAGGAGGGGCGACGGGAGCTGAAGGTGGGGCCGAGCAAGGGCTACCGGATTGCTCATGAGTTTGCCGACCTGCTTGAGGCGTGGAGCCGGCTGGAGCCAGACAAAATCGACCTCTCGCGGGTGGATATTGAGACTGATGTGCTGATAATCGGTGGCGGTGGTGCCGGAACGGCGGCGGCGCTGCTTGCCGGGCAAAGCGGGGCCCGGGTTTTGCTGGTGACCAAGCTCCGCCATGGTGACGCCAACACCATGATGGCCGAAGGCGGCATTCAGGCGGCCACCAAGACCGAAAAAGACTCCCCGTGCCTTCATTATCTGGATACGGTGGGTGGTGGCCACTTCAAAAATGAGCCGGAGCTGGTTCATACCCTGGTTACCGAGGCACCGGAAGTAATCAGGTGGCTGGAGAGCCTTGGGGTGATGTTCTCCAAATTTCCCGATGGCCGGCTGCGCTCCATGCATGGTGGCGGGACAAGTCGGAAGCGGATGCATTTTTGCGGTGACATCACCGGCGCCGAAATCATGCGCACCATCCGGGATGAGGCTCGCAATAAAGAGAATATCACCGTGCTGGAATTTTCCCCCGCCATTGAGCTCGTGTTGAATGAACACGGTCACTGTGCTGGCGCCATACTTTACAACCTGGAGACCGAAGAATATATCGTAGTCAGGGCCAAAGCAACCATTATCGCCACCGGTGGCTGCGGCCGACTGCACATTCAGGGATTTATGACCACCAATCACTACGGGGCCACGGCTGATGGTATCGTTCTGGGCTACCGTGCCGGGCTCAAGCTCAAATTCCTCCACACCGTGCAGTACCACCCCACCGGCGTCGTTTACCCGGAGCAGCTGGAAGGCATCCTCATCACGGAAAAATTCCGCGGGGCGGGGGCCAATATCGTCAACATAGATGGGGAGCAATTTGTCTATGAGCGCGAGCCGAGAGATGTGGAATCGGCGGCCATTATCCGGGAGTGCCTGGAAAAAGGAAAGGGCGTGGCCACGCCCACCGGCAAACTGGGCGTCTGGCTCGACTCGCCCATGATTGATATCTTAATGGGGGAGGGCGCGGTGGAGAGGGAATTCCCGGGCAAATCCATCGTTTACCGGCGGTTTGGCATTGATATTGCCAAGGAGCCGATGCTGGTTTACCCCACGCTCCATTACCAGAATGGTGGGCTGGAATACAATGCTCTCGGGGAAACAGCCATACCCGGACTTTTCATCGCCGGGGAGGTCAGCGGCGGCGTGCACGGCGAAAACCGCCTGATGGGCAATTCCCTGCTGGACATCCTCGTTTTCGGGCGGATTGCCGGGGAGACCGCGGCAGGCTATGCTAGAGATAAAGCCAGAGATGGCAAACTGTCACTGCAACATGTTAGAGATTATCACCGGGAACTGAAAGAAGCGGGGATTGCCATGGAAAGGGTAGCCCCGATACTCCTTCCTGACTACGCTAATCCCGAAGTCCGGGAAAGGCAGCTCACCGCCCGCCTGGTACAGAAATGAGCCGAGCTGGTTAAGTTACGGCCACGATATCGGGCAGAGGCTCGTACTCCACGATTTTGTCCAGGCTCATTCCCATTGAAGCGTCAGTCTCCCGGTCCACAATCACCTCGATGATTGATGGCCAGTTTGCCTCCAGAGCCCGTTGCAGCGCCGGTTTGATTTCTTCCGGCTGCTCCACCCGCTGCCCGTAGGCACCGTAAGCCTCGGCATATTTCACAAAATCCACCAGCATCCCCTCGTACCAGGTGGTAACCTCAAAGTTCATGTCGTAAAGGTATTTCTCCTGCTGGCGGATGAGGCTGAGGTAGCCATTATTGATGACGACGACGATGAGAGGCAACCGGTACATTACCGCCATCGCCAGCTCCTCGCCACAGAACCCTATCCCGTAGTCACCGACGATGTTCACCACCGTTTTTTCCGGGTGGGCCACCTTGGCACCAATGGCGGCGGGCAGGTCCCAGCCCAGTGGCCCGGCGCCGCCGGGAATGAGGTAATGACGTGGCCGGAATACCCGCTGGAACTGGGATGACCATATCTGGTTCAGCCCGATGCAGGTGACAAAAACCGTGTCCTCGTCGAAGAACTCGTTGATTTCCTTGAACACCCGCTGCGGTTTGATTGGCACCTGGTCGAAGTCAAGTCGGCGCTCGTATTTTTCGCGTTGTTCCGGTATGAATCGCACCCGTTCTGATGGCTCTCGCGGCCCGGTCATCTCTCTGGCTGTTTCCAGCAATGCCTGGAGGGCAAGCTTGGCATCGGCGACGATGCCGAGGTCAACCGGGATGATGCGGCCAATCTGGGTGGGCTCAATGTCAATATGGATGAATTTTCTGCCGCTGGTGTAGACATCAAGGGCGCCGGTGTGCCGGTCGGAAAAACGGCAGCCGATGCCCAGCACGAGGTCAGAGTCCAGGAATGTCCGGTTGCCCGAGATGGTATTGCAGGAAGTGCCCACCTGCCCAGCGTATAGGGGGTGGTCGGCGGCAATGCCTCCTTTGCCCATGAGAGAAGTGACCACGGGGACGGAGAGGTATTCGGCAAGCGCCACGAACTCATCACAGGCGTCGGCCCGTATCACACCGCCGCCGAGGAGCAGCAGCGGTTTCTGGGCGGAGAGCACCATGTCCAGTGCCCTTCTGATTTTTCGTCGGTCCGGGACTGGTTTCTGTATTTCCAGAGGCGAATCGGTGGCGGGGTCATATTCAATCTCCTTGCGCTGTACGTCCAGTGGCAGGTCGATGAGCACCGGGCCTGGCCGTCCCTCGCGGGCGATGCGGAAGGCCTCCCTGGTAATATAGGGGAGGCGTCCCGCTTCCTTCACACAGTAGCTCTTCTTGGTAATCGGCTTGACAATTTCCGTGATTTCCACAGCCTGAAAGGCTTCCTTGCCCAGCTGCGCGGTTACCGCTTGACCGGTGATGGCAATGAGGGGAATAGAATCGACTTGAGCGGCGTAAAGCCCAGTGACCATGTTTGTCCCCGCGGGCCCCGAAGTTCCCACGCACACCCCCACCTTGCCGCTGGCCCGGGCATAGCCATCAGCCGCATGTGAGGCACCTTCCTCATGGCGGGCCAGGAAATGCCTGATTTTGGCCGACTTTCTCAGGGCGCTGTAAAACGGCA
>Ga0315274_10008785_pt1 | contig 14631 bp, 11 predicted proteins | sample YL17G02_20_MG_FD_203700 | JGI IMG/M metagenome (GOLD analysis project Ga0315274, IMG submission 203700) | Sediment microbial communities from Yellowstone Lake, YNP, Wyoming, USA - YL17G02_20 | ecosystem: Environmental > Aquatic > Freshwater > Lake > Sediment | place: USA: Wyoming | collected... | reverse complement strand
GGAGGTCATCTCCCTGGCCGACGTCTACGACTACGAGATCGACCAGGATGAACTGGACGAAGTCATGGGCTACACCTTGCGCTTCTGCTGGGGATGGGACGAGCAGAAGATCGCCCCTCCCCTGGGGCAAGGTAACGGCCTCATGATCTGGCCGTATCGCAGCAGCATCCATTTCATGCAGGACCAGTGCCTGCGTCTCGCAGACGGCGATGTCCCCAACCTGAGAAAGCTCTTCGATGAGTACCACGAGAACATCACCACCAGGCTGCCCTGGTGGAGGGACGAGGTAGCGCCCCGTATCAAGCTGCGGGCCCGCATGTGGGAGGGGTTCGAGATTTTCGTCGGGCTCGACCACGAGCTGCGCGAGATGCCCAACCACGTAGGCGGCATGATCCTCATCGGCGACGCCGCCGGGCTGGAGAGCACGGAGCTGTGCGACGGCGTGCCCGCGGCCTGGTTCTCCGCCGACATCGCCGCCGACGTGGCCATCGAGGCCCTGCGCGCCGGCGACACCTCGCGGGAGTTCCTCTCGAGGTACGACGAGCGTATCCGCGCCCACCCCATCATCCAGTGGTCGATCACAGCCGCCAACCGTTTCAACCTCCGCTTCGCCCAGGAGCACCACGACCTGGCGGAGCTGAAGAGATACGTGCATAACGGTTGGGGGCTGGGTGGGTTCACCCACATGAGCACCCCGCTCGCCCGCATCATCCTGCGCTCACTCGCCGACGAGCCCACCATCATCACCTCCTGGATCAGGATGTTCTTCCGCTACCACTTCAACTGGATATACGAGCGCTACGACTACAGCGGCGGCAAGGGGGAACCGGCGCGAAACGAGGCCGACGAGCCCAGGATGGCGCAGTCCGTATTCCACGGCGCACTGGGGGCGGCCGATGCGGCGCTCAAGTTACTCTCCCCGGCGGTAAAGGTGATGACCAGCCTCCTGGAGCCATTAAGCGGATTGGCCAATCCGGTGATGAAGGCGGTGCTCCCGGTAGTGGAAGCGCTGGTGAGAGGCATGGTCAAGATGGAGCCAGTCATGGCCCCCCTGAGCGACAGGATCGTGGATCTCGTACGCCGGGCCGACCCGAAGGTCTTCGACCCGCCCGGCAAAAAAGGTGATCGCACGGGCAAGGGATGATGAACCCGGGTGCGCGCTCGACTACGGCGCGATGATGTCACCATTCGAAGCCCGCTTGACTATCATATGGAGGCAGCCAGAATCCAGCGGGGTGCAGCGAGGAGGTATGGGATGACCAGGACGTACGAGGAATTCCCGGGCGTGGAATGGGTGGAGGGCGCCGGGGACTTCATCAAGGTGATCGAGGAGAACTGCGACGGCTGCGCAAACTGCGTGCGGGTCTGCCTGGCGGGCTGCTACGAGATATCCAACAAGAAGGCGCGCATCAAGAGCCTGGAGAAATGCATGGAATGCGCAGCCTGTTGGTACGTATGCCCCACAGACGCCGTCGACTTCTCCTGGCCCCCGGGGGGCACCGGTTTCCGCACCGATTGGGGCTAGGCGGAGTTGATGGCCATGAACGTGGACGAGGAATTCGACGTTGTCGTGGTGGGCGCCGGCTTCGGCGGGCCGGTGGCCGCGAGAAAATGCGCGCAAGCCGGCCTGCAGACCCTCATGCTCGAGAGAGCGGCGGTGCCGGGGGAGAAGGTGGTCTCGGGACTGGTGATACCCGTTTACGGGTTTCTCTTCGGACCCGCTTTTATCCGCCAGGGCAACCCGCCCATCGAGAGGCCGATATGCTCGGTGGTCAACCGCCTGGTGAAAGACGGGGAGGTCTACTACACCGACTACTCCCTGCGGGTACCCAAACCGGTGGCCTTGGGATATGCCGCTTACTGCAAGCCTTTCTGCACCTGGCTCGCGGACCGGGCGGTGGAGGCGGGAGCGGAACTCAGGACCTCTACCACCGCCACGGATGTCTTGCGGGAGAACGGGGCGGTGATAGGCGTGGTCACCGACGCGGGCCGTAAGATCGGCGCCCGCCTGGTCATCGACGCCGGGGGCACCCAGAACAACCTGTCCATCAAGGCCGGCATACGAGAGAAGTACACGGCGGAGTCCATAGAGCTGTATATGCTCTGGGACCTGGAGATGGCCAAGGAGGACGTGGACCGCGTCTTCGGCCATTCCATGGAGTTCTTCCATGCCTTCCCCGAGGAGGGGATCGGGGCGCCGCTGGGGTACGGCTCCACCTTTTATATCTTCACCTACCGCGAGAGCATCCACCCCGGGCTGGGGCAGTTCCTGCTGACGGAGGGCAAGACGCCCAACGCTGCGGGGCTGCTACCTGGGTACATAGACACCTTCACCCGCAAGGTGACTCGCTGGAAAGACGAGATCGCGCCCCAGGCAAAGTTGCGAGCGGTGATGTGGGACGTCTGCCCCATCTACGCCGGCCTGCTCCCACGCACGCGCCAGATGCCCTACCACGGCGACGGCATGCTCATCATCGGCGATGCGGCGGGGTTCGAGGCATCGGCCTTCGGCGACGGCGTCCCCAACGCGTGGTTCTCGGCGGAGATCGCCGCGGATGTAGCCATCGAGGCCCTGGCGGCGGGGGACTCTTCCGCCTCGTTCTTGAGTCGTTACGAAGAGCGGGTACGGGCTCACCCCTTCATCATCCACACCATCTCCGATCCCCGCAGGTGGAACATGCGCCTCCTCCTCAAGAGCAGGGACGAAGAAGAGTTCAAGGCGAAGGTTAAGGACCACTGGGGCATCGGCGCCTTCCGTTGGCGTAATATGGGCGGTCCGGTCGTCAAGGCCTCGCTGTCGGCGCTGAGGAAGAACCCGGCCATCGCCGCGGAATGGGCCGGCATGTTCCGGCGTTACTTCGACAACTGGAAGCGCAACCGCTTCGACCGCCTCTCCACCCAGGCGTGAACGGCGCTGGTACGCGGCGACCGGCATGCCGGAACCAGGCCGGACCGCTGCCGGTCTAATCGGGTGGACGGGGCGCAAAAGTGATGGCGAAAAGGCCTCGGGGAGACAGACCTACGAAGTCGGCTGTAGAAACCGTTGAGAGAAGGAGGGCGGCCATGAGGAAGGCGTATATCCCGATCGTACTTTTGTGCATCGTGGTCCTGGCCTTTGCCGGATGTGGCGGAGGTGGTGGGGGCGACGATGGGGGCCGCAAGGTCTACGACGATCCGGACCAGACCATAGAGGTCAAGGTCGGGGAGGAGTTCGTGATCGCCCTGGATTCCAATGCCACCACCGGATACGCCTGGCAGCTCGCCGCTCCGCTCGACGAGGATATCGTGACCTTGGTGGGGTCGGACTACATCCTCGAGCCGGGGGCCGAGAACAGGGAGGGCGCCGGGGGCACCGAGGAGTGGACCTTCAAGGCGACCGCAGCGGGTGAGACCACCATCTCCCTGAAATACGTCCGTTCCTGGGAGGAGGATGAGCCCGAGCCAGAGACGACGGATTTCAAGGTGACTGTCAGCTGATTTCTCTCAGGAGACGTTCCAGGCATGTTGCGAGGAGCGAAGCGACGCGGCAATCTCTCGTTGCCACAAGCGTGCCTCTCCCACGACGTCATTGCGAGGAGCGAAGAAGGAACGTCATTGCGAGGAGCGAAGCGACGCGGCAATCTCTCGTTGCCACAAGCGTGCCTCTCCCACGACGTCACTGCGAGGAGCGAAGAAGGAACGTCATTGCGAGGAGCGAAGCGACGCGGCAATCTCAACATCCCACGTGCTTCCATGTAAACCCATGCTGATGATAGAGACGCTGTAAAGCGGTCATAGAACCGATACCACGGCATATGGAGAACGATGGGTAATAGGGGTTGCTTCGCTTACGCTCCAGGCTGACCGAAAATAGGAGATTGCGTGGATTCAAGCCGGGGGTCAGCCTGGCTCGCAATGACGTTGTCCGTACTGCTTCACATGTGCTCGCAATGACATTCTTCAGACTGCCTCGCAATAACGTGTGAAGATCGTCAGAAGTGTTCCAGGTCTGACCCCAAGTCTGCCCAATGATCGTTAGCAATACTAATGAAATGACGAATGTTAAGGGCTGACTCCATTGGTTTCGCGTGCCTCAGGCAAGGGCTTTCTTGATCACGTCAATGACCTTGTCCGGCTGGAAGGGTTTGGTGATGAAATCCTTGACGCCCCCCTCCAGGGCTTCCAGCATGAGCTGCTTCTCCCCCAGGGCGCTGCAGATGATTATCCGCGCTTGCGGATCGACGCTGAGGATGCCTTTCGCCGCGGCCATGCCGTCCATCTCTGGCATATTGATGTCCATGATCACCAGGTCGGGCTTCCAACGCTCATAGGCCCATATCGCCTCCGCCCCCGTCTCCGCCTCCACGATGGCGTTGTAGCCGTTCTCGGCGAGGATGTTGCGCAGCATCATGCGCGTAAACAGGGCGTCGTCCGCGATGAGGATGGTAGCGGCCATGATCCCTGCTGGTTACCTTTCTACTCCACACATCCGCGGCCCGCTTATTCCCGGCAGACCGTCACGTATTAACCATAGACGCATAATGCCCGGCCTGCAACACCGCTTAATCTATCGGTTGAACCTCCTGCTTTGTTGAGCCGTCCCGCAGCGTGAACTCGAAACACACGCCTCCTTCGTTATACGCCCTTATCTGTCCCTCGTAGACATCGACTACCTTCTTGGCTATAGCCAGCCCGATCCCGGTTCCCCCGCCCTTGCCCTTGAACAGGGGCGCGAAGACCTTCTCCAGGTCCTCGGTCGGGATGCCTGGACCGTTATCCCAGACCCTGTAACGGTGGAGTCCCCCCTCTCCCTTCTCGTAAGCGATGGTCACCCGCGGGTCCGGGCTGTCGTTGTACCTCACCGCGTTCCCGATAAGATTGCTGAAGAGCTGGTAGATATGGGTGGGGTCGGCCGTTACGCGGCCGAGGTCCCCGTCCGTGACTACCTCCATCCCCTTTTCCGCTATAGAGGCGGACCTCTCCTTCAATATGCGCTGTATGACTTCGCATACATCCACTTCCGTCACCTCTTCTATCGCCTGCCCCGCCTGCGCCAGGCTGAGGAGGTCTTCGACAAGCTGCCGCGCGGAGTCTGCGCTGCTGCGGATGATCTCCGCCGCCCTACCTATCTGCCTGACGTTATCATCCTGCATGGGCCTTGCGAGCATCTCCTGCAGTGCGTCGCTCGCCGAGATGATGATGGAGATCGGGCCCCGCAGGTCGTGGGAGACCACGTGGGCATAGGCGTCGAGCTCCCTGTTGATCCTCCTGAGCTCCTCCTCCGCGCGCTTGCCCTCGGTGATATTCCTGGTGATGCTGCCCACCATGTAACCCTCACGTGTCTGGATCGGGAAGATCACCGACTCAATGATGCGATGCTGTCCGTCGGGGCGCTGTATCTCCCGCTCGTCCGCACGGTTGAACCATTCGGCCCCGCCTGTTCCCTGCAGCTCGAGTATCGTGTTTTTCAGTGCCTCGTATGCCTGTGGCGTCCTGCGTTCCTCCAGGGCCAGGCTGAACTGCACATCCCAGAGGAACTTGCCCAACGCTTCCTCCCGCGCTATCCCGACTATCTCCTCCTGAGCCCGGTTCCACTCGACGATGACTCCCTGCTGGTTTATGAGCACTATGCCGTCGGAGGACTGCTCCACGATGCTGCGAAACTTATCCTCGCTCTCCAACAGGGCTTCCTCCATGCCCTTGCGTTCGGCCACCCTGCCCAGCCTTTCCGCCAGGGCGTTGATCAGTTCCCTCTCCTCCCTTATAAACGGCCCTTCGTCGGCTTCGGGCTTCTCTTCAAGGTAACAGACCTCCATGGCGCCGGCTTTCTCACCGTAGACGATGATGTCGCATGACTGCATCCACGCGGTAGCTCGAAAACCGCCGCTGCTGTATTCGCGGTCGTCGAGGGTTATCCTGGCACATGCGACATCGCTGTACCGCCAGCCGGGGGGCACGATCTCGACCGTTCTCTCGAGTATCTCCTCGAGGGTCAGGCCTTGCTGTTCGATGATGCTGGAGACCCCGTAGAGACATCTCAGCTCCTTGATCCTCTCCTCGAGATCCAGAGAGTATCTACGCAGCGTCTCTTCAGCCCTCTCACGCTGGATGGCCAGTGCGTAATAGTCGGCGAGGAGCTCCACCAGCAAGAGGTCGCGCTCCGTGTAGTCGCGATCCGCGTTGGCCAGGGCTATCTGCCCCATCAAGTCGTCTCCGCTCAAGGCCGGGGCCGACAGGAAGCGCTCGATGGGAAGGTGCCCCTGCGGCGTCCCACCGGAACGCGGATCGTGGCGGGGATCATTGGTCATGAGGGAACGCCGGTTTTCGAGTACCCAACCCCACAGGCCGCCGAACTTGCGGAAGATCGTGCTCTTCTCCTTGACGTCGCAGGCATCCCATATGTCCCGGGTCAAGGTCGGGCTGATCATGTAACCCGTCTCCGGATCGATGTACCCGACGAACCCGAACCTGCTCCCGGTCAGGCGCTTGGCATGCTCCAGGACCAGGTAGGATATATCATCGATAGGGGCCGTCGAGAGCAGCTGGCGGGACAGTCCAGCCAGGGCGGTGTTCACCTCCGCCTCCCAAGCCAGGGTCTCTTCGAGGCCAGCGACATGCCGGCGCAGCCGCTCCAGCTCAGAGCGCGGCTCCTCTCCGCCCTTATCTGCCATCCTCGCTCTCCCATCGCAGGCCGGTCATGGATAAACCCACATGCCAGGTGCTGTACGGTGCGTGGAGAAGTGGACTCCTCCACTTATATGATACCCCCCTCGAAGGATCCTGTTTCGTGCATCTCGTTCTACGATGTTTTTCCATCCATATTCAGGTAAAATCATCATTAAAGGCTTCTCTGGCGATAGCTTGTTACGATATCGGCATCGGAGGCTACGGGTTGAGGGACGAGGACAAGAGCCACGAAGATCCGCTCAAAGGGCCGGCGGGTCCGAGAGAGGATGCCGCACGGCTGGAGGGTGGGTAGGGGTCGCAGGGGGAACCAATGGAGCCAGCTGAAAGAAAAGAAATACTGTTCGAATTGATCATCGATAATACGCTCGATATGATCACCATCCTCGACCAAGAGGGCAGGGTAACCTATAACAGCCCATCGCTGAAAAAGTCCCTAGGCTACGAGCAGGACGAGTTGAATGGCAAGTATGTGTTTGACCTCGTCCATCCCGATGACCGCGAAGCCCTTGTTGATGCCTTAGGCCGCGGCGTCCGGATGCCGGATGCGACAGAGTACATCGATTACCGCTTCCTGCATAAGGACGGCTCCTGGCGCCTCATGGAATCCATCGCGAACAACCGCCTCCAAGACCCTGCCATCGACGGCATTGTGGTCGCCTCCCGCGATATCACCGACCGTAAACGGACGCAGGAGGACCTGAGGGACTCCGAGGAGATGTACAGGACATTGGCCGGCGTATCCCCGGACGGCATCACCGTCACCGATCTGCAGGGGAACATCCTCTACGTATCCCCGCAGCTGCTGAAGATGCACGCATACGGGAGCGAGGGTGAGCTGCTGGGAACCAGCGCCCTCGACCTCATCGCCCTGGAGGACCGGGAGAAAGGGACAGCCGAGCTCGGGCAGATGATGATCGAGGGTCGCGCGAAGAACGTCGAGTTGACCCTGCTTAGAAAGGACGGTACGAAGTTTCTCGCGGAATTGAACGCGGCCTTGATCAGGGACGCCAGGGGGGAACCGCAGAGAATGGTCTCCTTCACCCGCGATATCACCGAGCGCAGGAGGATGGACAAGGAGCTGCGGGACCGCAACGAGGAACTGGAGGCTTTCGCCCATACCATCTCCCATGACCTCCTCACGCCGGTGGCTATAGTGGAGGGTTACGCCAAGGCCGCCCTCGAGGCGGACGCCGAGGGCAGGACGGAGGCGGAAAGGGAATGCCTGGAGGCCATCGCCAGGGGGGCAAGGCGCATGAACGACCTCATCAACTCCCTGCTGCAATACGCCCAGGCCGGACACGTGGATTTCGAGACCTACCGCGTGGACCCGGAGGAGGTCCTCCTAGAGGTGCTCATGGACCTGGAGAAGGACGTGCGGATGAAAGGGACCAGGGTGGAGGTGGGGAGCGACCTGCCTTCCGTCAAGGTCGACGGCGCGAAGCTGCGCCAGGTGTTCTCCAACCTCATCGCTAACGCTATAAAACATATGGGGGATGCTCGAGAGCCCAGGATCGAGGTGGGTGCGGAAGTGGAAGGCAGTATGGTGACGTTCCACGTACGAGACAACGGCATCGGTATACCCTCGGAACTACACAAGAAGATCTACGAACCCTTCAGGCATTTTTCCTTAGCCGGGTCCCCCGGCCTGGGTATCGGGCTGTCCACCGTAAAACGCGCCGTGATGGCGTGGGGCGGCAGCACGTGGGTGGAATCCAAGCCGGGAGAGGGCGCATCTTTCTTCTTCACAGCCCCCCTCGCGGAATGAGACGCGGAGGTGATGAGATTTGTCCGCGAAACATGAACGAGTCCTCGCAGCGCTGGAACTCAGGGAGCCGGACCGCGTACCCACCTTCGACATCATGTTGGAATTCGTGACCAACAACACCATCTTGGGAAAGAAGCCTGGCCCTACCCTGAGATTGATGGCTAACGAACGCGCCGCCAAGCCGCTGGACTGGTTTTTCGCACATGTTCAGAGCTTTTCGCTACTCGACAGGGATACAGAGCAATATCTTCATCTCGGAGCCCAGGCAGCCGAAAAGATGGGGTACGACGCTGCATGGTTGACCTTCTTCCCTATTCTACGCTTTCGCGATACCAGGACCATGCTGGACACGTACGGGCGCCTGTACGATGTAGTATTCGACCAACAGGGCAACATGTTCAATCCCATCTACCGGGAAGGACTCATCATCGGGCCCGACGCCTGGCGGGCATGGGACAAGAAGCCCCTGTTGAGACTGCCTGCCAAGATCAACGGTGCCTTTTCCCGCCTCTACAAGGAGTACCGTGAGAAGCTGTTCATCTTCGGTTTCTGTTCGTACGGCATCTTCGAGAGCGCCTGGCAGCCCCTGGGCTTCGAGCGTTTCGCGGTGGCTACCCGCAGGGAGCGCAAGTTCCTGGACGGTATGATCCGCTTCCACACCGACCTCTATTGCGTGTTGGTGGAGGCCATGGCCGATGCAGGCCTCCCCGCCATGGTCTACACCGACGACCTTGGATACAAATCCGGGCCCATGCTCAACCCCCGCCTCATCGAGGAGTTGTTCGGGGACTCCTATCGGCGCATCGTCGAGACAGCCCATTCCCAGGGCATGAAGATAATCATGCACTCGTGCGGCAACGTCACCTCCCTGCTGGAGTGGTTCGCCGACTGCGGTTTCGACGGAGTACACCCTCTGGAGCCCACGGCCGGCATGGACCTGGCCACCGCTAAGAAGATGGTGGGAGACCGTATGTGCCTCATCGGCAACCTTGATGTTACCCACATACTGGTGGATGCGGCAAAGGAGGAGGTCTTCGAAGCGGTGCGCCAGGCCATCCACGACGCGGGACACGGCGGCGGCTACATCCTGGCCCCCGACCATAACCACCCCGGGATATCGGTGGAGAGGCTGCGCTGGATGGTGGAAGCGGCAGAGGAATACGGCCGTTATCCCTTAGACATTTGAACATCGCCGCGACCCGTTCCCGGGCAAAAGCCCTGATAATACCCATGTTTGTGGTCAAAATGACTACAAAGGGATATTGATTTTTTCCTCAACAGAAACCGTATTTCTCCGATACCGCCTTCATATTTTCCCTCTTATGATTTTCTTAACCGGTCGCGAAGCGCTTGCTTGAGATCACTCTGTTGGGCGCAATAGGGGCGGAATGAGGTGGAACGAGTATGACAACCACAAGGACATTGTTGAATCTCTACAGGTTGAGCAAGAACAAGGATGAGCGGGGTGATGACGCTGAAGGAGATCGACAGAGAATCGGAACAGGAACTGGTTTCCAGGATCAAGAACAGCGACGACTGGAGAGCCAAGGAACAGATATTTTCGATGTATGGGGGTATCCTGAACAGCCTGGCCTACCGCTATAGGTCGTCCTTACTCCCCCATGGTGATGCTTACCAGGTAGCGGCACTCGGCCTGCTCAAGGCTTTGGAGCGTTTCGAGCCTCGCAAGCAGATCGCCTTCAAGTCCTTCGCCTACCCGTGCATCGAGGGGGAACTGAAGAAGTTCTATCGTGATAAAGCGGAGATGATAAGACTCCCCCGCAGGCTGCAGAGGTTGAAACGGGACGTGATCCTCTTCGAGGAGAGTTACATGAAATCGACCGGTAGCGAGCCCAAAGTCAACCAGGTCACCGGCCATCTCGGCGCGGACGAGGAGGACGTCGTAGAGGCCCTGACTGCCACCCGGCATCCCAGCCCGATATCTCTGGACTGGAGTCACTCGGAGCATGATGAACTCCCCTCACTCGCAGACTCGCTCGGCGTTATCGACACCTCCTTCGAGGAGGTGGAGACCAAGATCGTGTTGAGCCAGGCTTTAAGAAGCCTGCCTGCCCGACTGAGGCGCATAGCAGAACTCCGGCTCAAGGAAGGCTGGACCCAGAGAATGATCGCCGAGGAGCTGGGGGTGTCGCAGATGCATGTCTCCCGTCTTCAGAACATGGCGATGAAAAGATTGGGCGAGCTCTGTTTCGCCGAGAAGATATCCGCCTAGGAAAACACCCTCACCAGGATAAGGCGGCATCGTGGCTATCATGGTCTGGTCCTCCCTGCTGGCCCTCATCGAGATGCGCTGGCCGAATGTGCGCTCGGAGTTGGCGCCCGAGGAGTGAGAGCTCTACCGGCGACTATGCGATCCCGCTTCTCCGGACTTTATCCTGGATATCGCGGGGTACTACGCATTCTTCAGCGAGACCCTCTTCTACGGCAAGGTTCCCGCATGATCGGGGTCAGGCACCGGACTGTTCAAGCTTGAAGGCCTCGACGAACATCACCGTAGCCGGGCTGGTAACCGTGGGATCGGTGATCACGTTCACGCAAGCCGGCCCCCCGCACTCCAATGCCCGCTTGATAGCCGGCAGGATGTCTGAGTCCTTGTCCACGAACTCAGCGTGACCTCCAAGGGCCTCCACGATCTTCTCGTAGCGGATGACCCCCAGCTCGGTCCCGCACACGCGGCACTCCTCGTAATACAGCTCCTGGTGGTGCTTGACCATACCCCACGCCTGGTCGTTGCAGATCACGGTCACGATGGGGGCTCCGTGGCGGCACGAAGTCTCCATCTCCATGGCGTTGAGGCCGAAAGAACCGTCGCCGGTCAGGAGTACGACGGTCTTGTCAGGGCGGGCCAGCTTGGCCCCAATGGCGAAGGGGACGCCGGTGCCCAGGCACCCGAAGAGGGTTCCGCTGCCTATGACCCCCGACATCTCCCTGGCACGCAGCCCTATCATGCCGAAATAGACGGTATCACCGCCGTCGACGATGAAGATGGCGTCGTCGCCGGTGGCCTCCCTTATGGCCCGCGTGATGCGGAAGGGATGGATGGGGGCGGCGGGGGTCTCCATCGCTTCCTTCTCGCCCGCGGTCAAGGCAGCGAAAGTGCTCTTAAGGGTGCCGAGCCATCCGCTGCGGTCTTTCTCCTCAATACCCTGGTTCAACTTTGCGAGCACCACTCCGGCGTCTCCCACCAGAGCGACGTCGGCCGCGCGGTTGCGGTCCACCTCGGCGGGATCGATATCCACCCGGATGACCTTGGCGTTTACCAGGGGGTCTCCGAAGTTGAGCACCCAGTTGAACCTGATACCCACGGCGAGGACGACGTCGGCCATGGAGGTGGCCGCCAGCATGCCCATGAGCCCCCCGTCCCAAAGGGAGAGGGGGTGCTCGTCGGGGATGCCGCCCCGGCTGTTGTCGAAGAGCAAGGTGGGGATGTTGCCCTTTTCCACCAGCGCCTTGACCTCATCGGCGCAACGGCTTTGCGCTATTCCGCTGCCCCCGATGAAGAGAGGCCTCTCCGCGTTGTTCAACAGCTCCACGGCCTGCGCGACGGCATCCTCAGCCGGAGCCACGGGGTACTTCGCGGCCGGTTTGGCCGCATAGCTTATCTCCTCCTCCTCTACCGCCAGGTAGAGAGCGTCGGGCGCGATCTCCAGGAAGACGGGGCCCGGCCGGCCGGACACGGCATAGCGGAAGGCCATCTCCAGGTACTCGGGGATCCTGCTTGTTTCGTGGCATCTCCCTGCCCATTTCACCACCGGCTTGACCATGCCCTGCTGGTCCATGTCCTGCAAGGCGCCCTTGTCCAGGTCGCGTATGGCAACCATTCCGCTGATGATGACAACGGGGACGTTCTCCAGGTAAGCGTTGACCACCCCGGTAAGGGAGTTGGTGAAGCCGGGTCCGGCGGTCACCAGGCATACCCCAGGCTTACCCGAGAATATGGACCAGGAGTGGGCCATCATCACCGCGGCTTGCTCGTGGCGCACGTCGATGATCCTGACGTCATTGTCCAGGCATCCATCGAAGATGGGAGCGATGTGCCCGCCCGAGAGGGCGAAGATGATGTCTATGCCCTCGACTTCCTTCAGGTATTCCGCTACGATGTGTCCTCCGTGGACCTTAGCCATGATAAGACCTCCCTTGCTCTGTATTACCTGTTCCCTTCACAACGTATGCTTTCGCGCTGGGTTCTCGTCTGATCGTACGCGTGCCAGGCCTGGACATTCGGAAATGTCCAGGCGCTGGACACCGTGCCGCCGCCCTACGGGCGTCGCCGCGCTTTCGCGCTGCAGTCTGTCGGACGTTTTGCTTACTTCGGGGGTTTGTATTCCTCCCGCACCCATATCTCGATGGCCGCCCTGGCCTCCTCCCAGGGTACCCTGGTCTCCCAGCCCAGTTCCTCTTGAGCGCGGCGGGTGCTCACATCGTTGTCCGTGCCCATGATCCCGGCCCGGTCACGTTGGCGGGCCGGATGACCGTGGTATCCATTGCCCCCATCGCCGCAAACGAACCTACGATCTGCTCCGCCTCCGCCTTGGCATCGCCGTAATGGAGGCCCGTCTTCACTAGCGGTATGTACTCGTCGTAGCCCTTCAGTGGGGGGCCAAAACCATAGGCGGCGATGGAGCTCATGTACACGAAGCGCTCCACCTTATCCGCGCACTCCTCCAGGAGGTTGCGGGTGCCGTCCACCCCTATGGCGAAGAAGTCTTTCTTCTTCCCCCAATCGATAACCCGCATAGCGGCGTGGATGACCTTGTCGCATCCCTCGGCCACCCCCCTGATGCTGGCGGGGTCGGTGAGGTCCCCCCGGAACACCTCCATGCCCGCGGCCTCCAGGCCCCGGTCCGCCTCCCCGGGCATGAGCAGGCCGCGCACCCCATCCCCGCGTTCCAGCAACCTCCTGGTGAGGTGGGAACCGATGAAGCCGGCTGCTCCCGTGATCAGAACCCGCATGGCCATCCCTCCCTCGCAGAACCGTGCAGAACGAGACGTCTCCCTTCAAGCGAACACAGGTATATAGATTATAGCCCGAAAGAACATCACCTAAAACCGCGATATAAGAGGGACATCGCGGTATGTCGTGGAATGCAGACTCTGGTGGGCACCGCCCGGCGTGCGGCCGTTTTTTCAGATTAGGCCTGATGGTGTGGAGGGATTTCCATACCATGCCGGGTTGATTATGATGTATCCTGAAAACCCGATGGCAGCGGCGACGAGGCGAGGAGCGACATGGAGACCGACCTGAAGAAGATAAAGAGGATGGCCGCCGCGCGCGAGGAGGAGGTAGACGCCTTCCTGGACTGGCTGAAGGTGTCCCGCGTCTCCTCCCGCAAGCTCGACGCGCGCCTTAAAAAACTGCTGCGGGAGATCATGTCCGAATTCGACTGCAAGGAGTGCGCGGGATGCTGCAAGGATGCCTACGTGGTGGTGGATACCGACGACATCGCCCGCTTTGCCGCGGCCCTGGGGATGAAGCGCTCCGAGTTCCGCGCCACCTACATCACCAGGAACGAGGATGGGGACACGTGCTTCAACAGCCGTCCCTGCCCCTTCCTGGAAGGAGACCTGTGCACCTTGTACCAGTCGCGCCCCGGCTGCTGCCGCGAGTACCCCTACTCCCTGGCTGTAGACAGCAAGGAGAAGCTGGAGAACATCAGCGCCAATTACCTGGTATGCCCCGTGCTCTTCCACGCCTTGGAGCAACTCCGTGACTTTATCTGACGAAGCCGGGCTTTTCATCTATCGCCATGAGGGAACAATACATACGAACGGTTCATCATGATATGTGGCGGGGAGGACGAGCGGGCACGGCTCCCGGATTTAAGGTAGAATTGCCGCGAACGATGAATCCTATGGGCGGCAGGATGACGGCGCCACGAGGTTGAAGGACTTATAGAGGAGGTTGTCTCGCGAGAGGCGGAAAGGAGAGCCCGTGAGAAAAGTAGGCATCATCATGAGTATGGTGGTATTGGTGATGACCATCGGCACGGTCCTGGGCTGCGGCGGAGGAGAGCCCAGCCAGAGCCCGGCGGAAGTCGCGGATGAATACATGCAGGCGACCGTAGACCTGGATGTCGATGCGGTCTATGACCTTCTGTCGAAAGCGGACCAGCAGAGCATCACCAAGGAACAGATGAAGGAACTGGCGGGAGCCCAGTTCGAGGCCGTGGAGATGTCCT
>Ga0315274_10008783_pt1 | contig 14633 bp, 14 predicted proteins | sample YL17G02_20_MG_FD_203700 | JGI IMG/M metagenome (GOLD analysis project Ga0315274, IMG submission 203700) | Sediment microbial communities from Yellowstone Lake, YNP, Wyoming, USA - YL17G02_20 | ecosystem: Environmental > Aquatic > Freshwater > Lake > Sediment | place: USA: Wyoming | collected... | reverse complement strand
CATCTTTCAAGTTGTCATTTTCGGTTTTGAAGGCAGTATTTTCTGAATTTAGCTGCTCAACAAAGTTTTGGACTTGTTGAAAATCCGTTGCCAATTTGGCTAATCTTTCTTGGCTTGTCTGTAAATCCGCTTTTACGGCTGCTTTTTCTTGAATAAGTTTTTCTTCTAATTCCCTTTCTTTCTTTAAGATTTCCGTCAGGGCCTGTTTATCATTCTCTAAATCCCAGTTTTCTTCTTTTAAGTAAAAAATATATTTCAGAACGCAAAATATGGCCGCGCCCACTAAAAAGGCAATAATAAAGAAAGTTAAAATACCAGCAATTCTCTTCATCTTCTTCTCTTAAATTTAAATTAATTATATAATAGGCGAAGTAAAAAGCAAGTCTTTTTTACAGCAAACCCCGTTAGAAAAGACGGGTTTTCTAACAGGGCAAAAATTTCCGTTAGAAAGACCGTATTTTTGCGTCTATTATAAATGAAGCGTGCCTGTTCCCGGATTATCATCTTAAGCTGTTTCATAAGGGCGGTTGGGTCTAAAAGGCGTATTTTTAAGAAAGGATTGATTATGTTGGCAAGGGTATTTAGTTTCGGTCTTTCAGGAATAGAAGCATATCCTATTGAGATAGAAGTAGATGTGACAAGGGGACTGCCGGCAATAAATATCATTGGCCTGGCGGATACTACCATAAAAGAAAGCCGGGAACGCGTCAAAGCCGCAATAAAAAATTCCGGTTTTAGCTGGCCGGCTGAACGCATCACGATAAGCCTGGCGCCATCCGGCTTAAAGAAAGAGGGTTCGGCCTTTGATCTGGCGATTGCCTTAGGCATTCTTTCTTCGACTCAACAACTAAATAGTCAAAACTTAAAGGACTATTACATCTTGGGAGAATTGTCTTTAGATGGCTCTCTGCGGCCTACCCGGGGAATTCTTCCTGCCAGTATGGCTATTGCTAAATCCACCCCCGGAAATATGATTGTTCCCTTCCCTAATGCTAAAGAGGCGGCTATAGTTCAAGAGGTCCGCGTTTTTCCATTGAAAACATTGAGAGAAACTGTGGAATTCTTGAACAATCCGGATACCATAAAGCCTTTTAAATTGAATTTAGAAGACTTATTTTGCCAGAATGTGCATTACCCGGTGGATTTCTCGGAAGTTAAAGGTCAATATCTGGCTAAAAGAGCGCTGGAGGTAGCGGTTGCGGGTGGCCATAATGTGCTGATGATTGGCCCTCCAGGAAGCGGTAAGACTATGCTGGCTAAAAGAATACCCACGATAATGCCGGATTTAACCTTAGATGAGGCGCTAGAGGTAACTAAGATTCATTCGGTAATGGGAACATTACCCATTAAAGATGGCGTAATGCGTATACGCCCTTTTCGCTTACCGCATCATACTGGTTCTAACGCGGCCCTGGTAGGCGGCGGCTCAATGCCCCAACCAGGTGAAATAAGTCTGGCCCATCACGGCGTTTTATTTTTAGATGAGTTGCCGGAATTTCATCGCGATTGCCTGGAGGCGCTGAGGCAACCTCTGGAAGATGGATTTATCCGCGTCTCTCGCGCCAGTAAGTCTTTTGTTTTTCCCGCTTCTTTTATGCTGGCTTCTGCCATGAACCCCTGCCCCTGCGGTTATTACACTGATCCCAAAAAGGCCTGTCGGTGCAACCCTAATAAGATTCAGAATTATCTGGGCAAAATTTCCGGGCCTTTATTGGATAGGATTGACATCCATATTGAAATCCCAGCGATAAAATACAGGGAACTTGCGGATACAAAGGAGGCAGAATCTTCAAAAATCATTAAAGAACGAGTGGAAAAAGCTCGCGCCATTCAAAGAGAAAGATTTTCCGCCAAAATTCTTGGCGGATCCGCCTTCGGCGGAAAATCCGAAGGGATATTTTGCAACGCACAGATGAATTCAAAACTGATTAAAAAATGCTGCTTAATTGAGGAGAAGGCTAAGGAATTTTTGCGCATGGCCATGAATGAATTGGGTTTATCGGCTCGCGCATATGATAAGGTGCTTAAAGTATCGCTTACGATTGCGGATTTGGCGGGCGCTCAAGATATTAAAGCAGAGCATCTTTCAGAGGCAATTCAATATCGTTCGTTAGACAGGGATTTCTTTGTTTAAACCCGTAGAGGACATTTAAACGCCATCTACTTTTTTAATTTAGCAGAAGGGGCTGAAACTAGCTGAATCAACAGTCTACTCCGGACTAAAGTCCGGAGTTTGTTACAGTTGATACTAAAGCAACATTTGTTCATCCGCGCCTTCAAAGGCGTGGTTTTCCTATTGCGAATGTATAAAAGTCAGAATTAATATAATGCAAGAAAATCTCAATTACTTTATTAATTTGTGTTCCAGAATACAATTATAAATATTTTCTGCTACGATCCCATAGCCTTTTTCATTAGGATGACTTCCGTCGGAAGAAAAATAATCTTTTGTATTACTCAAGTTACTAAAAATGAGCCTATTATCAACGAAATAACAATTGAAAAGCAGAGACGCTTTCTTCTGTATAGAATATAAACCAGAAGGCCCCCCATCAGGATAACTACAGATAAATATCTCAATCTTATTTCTCTTACAAATTTTTATCATTTCCTGCAAATCGTAATATGCAATTTCATCAAAAATATCCATATTATACTTATCTTCAACTGATTTCTGTAAAGCTGCCACCATTTTCATTCGAATCTTTGTGTTTTCCTCGTTGCCACTCCATGCATCAGGCCACTGAACACGATATTCAAGTTTAATCAAGCTATTAGAATAGATGAGCCACTTCAAAAGTTTATAAACCCTAAAATGGTTCAATAACACCAACAACTTAATAGAGGTTTGTTGCAATAGCACATTTTTATTAAAGAGTACAATGTTGCTCTTGTCTAAATTCCACCAGTTATTCGCTCCTACCATAAAAATTACTAAATTAGGCCGATAATTTCTTATGGCGGAAGGGAGTTTAATTAGATTTTGCGTAGTATTAAGCCCAATGTTTTGGTCGTAAAAACATTTAATCCGTAGTCCAGGAAATTTTTCATTTAACCTCTTCTCTAATTGGCGTGGGTAACAGTAGAGTGGAGGGTTAGACGTGCCTATGCCAAACGTTGTCGATTCTCCCACACAAAGAATACGGTAATCAGAATCTTTATAATTTTTGGGTACCCTGTAGACTAAGTTATAACCAAATGCCGCAATGCGTAATAATAATTCCGCGATAATAAGGCTGGCGATTACCCCTATCGCTAAACAAATAATCTTATTTTTCATAGCTAGTATTATTACATCTTTAGTAAATCCGGTCAAGGCGAAACTACCTCAAATTGAATGCGGTCTGAATAATGGAGTAAACCTTAAGTTAAAGTGGCCACTAGCTCAAACTCAAATTTCAGGGGCAATTCAATATCGTTCGTTAGACAGGGATTTCTTTGTTTAAAAAATCTATCCCTACCGGTAGGTCGGGTTTAAACCCGACCTACAATTATGAAAAACTACCAAAAGATGGAGAATTGTATTGGCCAAATGGTAACCTAAGACATTAAAACCCCAATTGGTATTTGTTTTATTCGGATAATAAATGGCTTCTACAATATTCTGTGCGATTTTATTGGAGTTTTAATTTTAAGGCAGCGGCTAAGCAGGAGGGGTCGAGATTTTCTAAACTCACTCCTATGCGGTAGGTATTAGCTTTTACTAGTTTCGACCAAATAACTTTTCCTTTTGCGGAATTGAAAATTATTCCGGCTTAAGGGATTTGGGGAATATTCTGTACTTCCCCCAGGTAGAGGCGTATTCAAGAATGGTATTCAATTCTTGTTTTGATATTTTAATTAATCTTACGCCCATCTCGAATTTATTATTTTCTAGCGGAAAGACCCTGACTACCTGGATAATCGCCGCTATAGGCAAAGGACTAACCTCTTTAGGAAGCTCAAGTTGCAATGGTATAATTGTTCCGACCTGTAGAACATTTTCGGTATCAAATAGCAAAAGGCCATCACGGCTGACATTTTTTGTTTTACATTTTTTATATTGATCTCCCACAGGAAAATATACGCTGATTTCAGCGTCATATCTAACGCATTGGCGACGCTCAATGCCGCGATAGGTTTTGGTATCTACAAAAAATGGCGCTTTTCTATTTTCTTTTCCTACTTTTTCTGCAATAATAATTTTATAATATTCCTGTAAGGCATCCATTATTTCCGAAAGAACGCCTACAAATGCCCGCACTTTACAACCAGAAATCTCTTCAACCTCTTTAATTGCTTTAGAATCGAGCGGATCAGCCATGACTATCGTAAGAAAATTTTCTACCCTATCTATTGGTATCAGCCAATATTTTTCTGCTAAATCTACTGGCACCAACTTAATTATTTCATCGGGAATATGGTAAGAACTCAAAGGAAGATAAGGAATCGCAAATTGTGTACACAAACATTGTGCTAAGTCGCCCTCATCTATATAGCCATAGGCAAGCAAATATTGAGTAATGTTTCTGCCGAATTGTTTTTGATACTCTAACGCTGTATCCAGAATCTCCTTCGTAATCAAATTGTGACTCAGTAAAATTTCACCGATTTTTTGCGACTTCTGCTTTCTAGTTAATTCTAACTGACCATCTTGTGTCTCAGCTTCTTCTTTGGAATAAGAAACCTCTATTTCCTTTTCTTTCTTTTCATATTTGGTGATTAGATTATTTCGCGCTTCTACTTCTTTTTCAAATTTTAATTTTTCGGCTTCTAAGTTTTTCAACTTGATCGCTATTTCTTGGCGTCCTTTTTCCAGGGCTTGCAGTTTATCATTCTTGTCTTTTAGTTCTTTTTCTGTTGTTTGCCTCTCGGAGCTAAACTGTTTTAATTCCTGCTCCTTGCTTAATAATTTATCTTTGAGTCCCACGTTCTCTTTGCTGAGACGGCCAAGCTGGATACTATCCTTATCCCTTAGTTCTTTCTCTTTGCGTAATTCTTCACTTAAATCCATTCTTTTCTTGTTTAGCCCTTGAATCTCATTCTCTGCAGCAGCAAAACTAGCCCCGGTTTTCTCCAATGCCTCCTGCAAAGAATTAACCTCTCCTTCGAGTCTGGCAAACTGCTTTAATTCCTGCTCCTTGCTTAATAATTTATCTTTGAGTTCCGCGTTCTCTTTGCTGAGACGGCCAAGCTGGATACTATCCTTATCCCTTAGTTCTTTCTCTTTGCGTAATTCTTCACTTAAATCCATTCTTTTCTTGTTTAGCCCTTGAATCTCATTCTCTGCAGCAGCAAAACTAGCCCTGGTTTTCTCCAATGCCTCCTGCAAAGAATTAACCTCTCCTTCGAGTCTGGCAAACTGCTTTTCTTTGATAACTTTAGTGAAGCTATTTTGTTCATCGCCTTCCCGCGTCTCTCTGGATATTTTAAACAAGAGCAAAAAGGAAAAAATGACCATGACCACTTCTGCTAACATAAAAACCCAAGAATAATCAACTATCTGCATTCTTATCCTTTAGTTAATAAAACTTAAGGACGCCGTAAAAACAAAAATAATTAGAATATAGCCTTCCCTTTTAAACAAAGACTAATCAATAAAGGCAGAAGCCTTTCTCTGTCTTTCTCTTTTATCTCCTGGAAAGAAACACCGGCTACAGATATGGTTCTGCCGCGCCTGTCTCTTTTTTCTAACCAAACTATTTTTCCGAAAATCCTAAGCGGTTTTTTAAGAAAGGGAATATCTAATTCCAAAATCAACTTGTCTTTACCGCTAATAATTCTTTCAATTTGATTTTTATTTAGGGCGAACAGCTCTACAAGCATCCCATTAGCACTAATGTTTTTGGTAGAGGCATATCTTTTGGGCCGAAGGCGAAATAAACCTTTATGCCTGGCAACGTAGATCCTGATAAAAAATGGCTCAAACATCCCTAAACGTATGTCTTTTCTTCTTTCCTTTTCTAATTTTATCTTTTCCATTTTATTAATTTATTACTCGAGCCGAAGGATTATCTCTCGACCATCTTCCTCTAAAACAACCGAGTCTTTATTTATCTTTATTACCTTTTTGCCGTCTAGAGAATCTCCTGCTGCTACCACTCTGTCACCTATTATTGCAAAAGGTTTTTCGCTATCCCAGCTTATGCCCCTTAAGTCCGAACCGCTGCTGGTTTGGGGCACCGTACTAAAATGATCCGAGCGAAAAGGATTCTTTTGTTTTAAGGCATTTAATAAAAGAGCCATTTCTTTTATCTGTGTTTCATCTAACTTTGTTTCTGTTTTAAGTTTTTTTATGGGTTTAGAAATTTTTTGTGTTTCCGGCTTTTTGCAACTCATCAGGAACACCAAGGTTACTATACTGAATACTAAAGCAAACTTCTTTATTCTCATTTTAGCTCTTCTTCATTAATATATATACACAAGCGTTGATATTCATTACTACACTGGTACCCGCTGAATTTTCAGGCGTTACACGGATAGATTTTATATCAAAGGTCAACTTTGCCTGTTCTAATTTATACAGCAGGGAAACTACGCTAAAATAGTCTCCTTTAACCGAAATATCAAAAGGTAATCTTTGGAAATATTCAAATTCGCCTCCGCCTAAGTCTTGGGGGATTTCCGGAGGTTTAAAATCTAAAGAGATAATTTCCAAATTTTGGGATTTGACAAAGGACCTAAATTTGTCGAAATAACCGGATAATTCCTCCTCAGAAATGAAATTTTCTTTTATTTTAGAAAGTGCATCTTCTTTATCCTTGGCTTCATCAACATAAATATCTGCTTGCTTCATTATCTGGTTATAAAAATCTGCTAATTGCTTTTGGGAGTTAAACTGTAAATCTATCGCCCTCAATCTTATTAACTGCGCGGCAATAAGGGATTGATATAAAAGAAAGCTTACCAATAATACTAGGAATATTCCTAAAATTATTCTTTCTGTAGGGACCCCCTTGATGAGCTGGGTTATTTTAATCTTTTCTTTTATTACTTTTATTTTGTCTTGCATTTGATCGCAAAACTTATTGTATCCGCTTCGCTTTTAGAAGAAACCAGTTCTACAGAATCGTAATAGTTGCTGCTAGAAAGACTAGAGCTATAATCAAATATGGATCTTTCCGTTCTAGCTTGACCGCTTAAAACCAAATATTGACTATCCTTATCCAAGGCGATATCAGTCAGCCATAACTCTTTGGGTGCCAGAATCATTGCCTTGGCGACATTGTTAAAATAAAGGGGCTTCTTTATTCCGCGCAGAATAATAGTTGCTTCATAAATCTGTTTCTGTAAGACATCCTTTGTTTCTTTGAGGGAGATCGCCCGGTTTAAATCTAGAGACGGCTCTTCTAAATTACTTTTTAGGCGAGAAACCTTTGCCTGCAGAATACCAATCTTTAACATCACCCAACCAGAAGAGATAATCATAACGGTTAAGACGGCGGCGAGAGAAAAAGATAATAGGTAAGTCTGATTCAGGTGATATTGCCTTTGTATTCTCTGCTCAAACAAAAGATTTAAATTAAAGGGCTGGTCCATATTTTCTAATCTCAAAGCAGCCCCTAAAATACCAGAGAAAGAAAATTTTAAATCCTCAAGTTGGATATCTTTTTCTCTATCAATGCGCAGTTTTTCTAATGAATTAGAAGGCTGAATAGGAATCCGGGGTAATTTCTCTTGCAGTAAGGTTTGGATTTGACTATATCTAGTCTCCAATGGATTAATAATAATCCGGCTTATCTCCTCTCCGTGTATAAATCTTACCTGATAGAAATTAACCACCAATTTAATTGCTGAGACCAACCTATCTATAAAAGCAATCCTATTATTCTCATAATCATACGCATCTATTTCTAAAGAATGTAGGTAACGCGGCCGGTTACCTTTGAGTATGCAGATCTCTAAGTCTTTTTCTCCTATAATCATAAGCAAAGTTACCTCCAAAGAAAGAGACTTAAAATCTACTCCGTCTAACAGCCGCATTACGGAAAGCATAGGCGCATCTATATCTATTAAATTTAGGCCGGCTAATTCCATGGTTTTCAAATAAGAGGCGGCTAACGCTTTAAAGGTGGCAGCAAAGAGAACATTTACTTTTTTCACTCCCTCTTCGCTTACTTCCTCCAATTTTTTAAAATCGATTAATACTTCTTTTCCGCTAAAATTTTGGTACTGATTAAGTTCTGCCTCTAAATTAAGGCGAACCTGCTCAACATTAAGAACATGGGGAAGGCGAATGATGCGGGTGAAGATAAAACGGGGATTAATCAAGGCAACTGTTTTTTTAGTAGAAATCTTATTTTCTTTTATATAGTTAGATATTTTTTCGGCAATGAGTTTGGGCTCGACAATCACACCGTCTTTTATGCTCTGGGGCGGTGAGTCCATCCTAGCTAAATGTATAGGCTCCCAACCTTTTTCAGTAGCGTTCAGCTGTAAAATTTTTATTTTCTGTTCGGTAATCTCTACCCCTAAGACACTTTCCATTAAGGTTCTCTCCAATATATAATCTTGACCGTATAAGGAGCGCTTCCGGTCACAGAAACTTTTGCTTCCACGGTTACTTGCTCACCAGAAATAAGCCTGCCTACAGATGTAAGTGTAGCAGAAACTGAATTATAAGTCACGTTATAAGTATTACCTGAACCTAAGGGGAACTCCATTAATTGCGAGGAATTTGCTTTACTACTTTTCAAACGCCAAACCGCATATTCCACTCCGGCATCGGCAATATAAAGCGCTTTGTTTCTATTAAAGTGGTTGCTGGTAATTTGCAAATCTATAGTAGTAACCTCTAAAAAAGCAACCATCAACAAAGAGATGATGATTAGCGTTAATAAAGCCAATAATAAGGCTACTCCTTTTTTCTTATTCATCTTCATGGCACACTCGCTACAGATAAAGGCGCAGTAAAACCGCTGATCCTAAATTCTTCGTTGCCTTCTGAATCTAATTTTACTACCTGATTATTATTCGTGTCCGCAATCCAACAGGAATGTTCAGTAGAAATCACCGAAACAAACTGCGGGCTTAAAAAACCGGTTTTGGTAAGTAAAACTGTACCGCCGGAAGATAGTTTCTTAATGGAGTTGTTTCCTGTATCTGCCACCCAACATTCACCGATAGTAGAATCGATAGAAACAGAATATGGACTATTAAATCCTGTAATGGTCAGTAAAATTGAGGTGCAGGCGCTGTTGATTTTTCTTATTCTATTGCCGTTACTTGGGTGGGTGCCGGAACAAGCCACCCAACAGGTATTATCAGCGGTATTGACCGAAACAGAACGCGGAGCAGAATTAGAACCTAAACTTAAGTTCACATAGGTATAAGAGCCGCCTCCGGTAGTAACCCAATAAATTTTTCTTACATTGTTTCCACCCATATCTGCAACCCAACAAGTATTTCTTCCATTAAGGATTTCATTGGAATTAACCGAGACCGAGTAGGGGTTATTAAATCCGGTAATAGTATCGTAGTTCCAGGTGGTAGAGCCGGTGGCATAGATACGGCGAATGCGATAGGGATAAGACTTACTACCATCGCCATCTGCTACCCAGCAGGTCTCTTTTCCGCTGACTATCTCAGCGGGGTTTACTGAAACAGCACGCGGATTACGAAAGCCAGTGACAAATTCTTTTAGCCACTCCGAGCCGCTCCAGTAAATTCGGCAAATACGGTGATTATTAGTATCGGCTACCCAAACTGTTTCTCGGCCATTAACTAATAAGACATTATTCACTGATACAGAACTAGGGCTAGAAAAACCACTTATCTGATCATCCCAAGCAAGTCCTACTACATTATTACCCGAAGTCGCCCATATAGGTTTATCTATTCTTACCTGCGGACGGACTGAAAGGCTGGAAAAAATATTCATGGTATCAGGAATCAAACCCTGGGGATCAGAGAGATTCATTTGTATATCCATTGCATAAACACGATAGGGTAATGTAGTAATAGCACCAGTATCATCTTTAAAATTGATGGTAAAGCTATTTAGGGATTTGGCCAAGAGGGCATTACTTACTGCGCCGCCACTTGAGATAATCTGCATCACCAAATCGTTAACTTTAATTAGTCCGGTATTGCCTATATAGTAAGGTGAGCCAGATACATTGTGGAAAAATATGATTGTCTGGTCATCTAAGGCGTTTCTAAATTTTACGAAATTACCACTTCCTGAAGCAGGAATTCCGGTGATTCTTTTTGCCTGCCTAAGCCGATACGAAATCATTTCTAGGCCAACGCGGGCATTCTGTTGAATTTCGGTTTTTCGGTCACCGAGATTCCAGCCGGTATGCACGATACGGATAAAAGGCGCCATGGCCCCAAGAACTAAACCCAAGATAACTACGGTCAATAGTGCTTCTACTAAGGTAAAGCCTGCTTTTTTATCTTTTGGCAATCTGGGTATAAAAGGTAGTCGGGTCATCGGGTTTTTCGGTATGCCAGACAGTTACTGAAATTGTCTTTAAGCTGCTATTTAAATCATCGGTTACCGTGTAATAATAATTTTCGTAAGGAGAGCTGAAAGCTGAAGATGTCACATTATAGTTAAAGGAAAAATTCTTGATTATCCGGTAATGTAACTCTTCAATCTTAGATTGGGCAAGGAATATAGCAGTGGTTTTACGCTCGGTTTGTAATTTACTCTGAAAAGCTGTAGGTACCCAGAGCATAATCGGGATAAGCGCTGCGGATAAAATGACCAAGGCTGCCAGGACCTCTAAAAAAGAGAAACCTTTCTTTGGTTTAAGAGACCTTTTCAACTACTACCACCCCTGTGGTTGTTTCTGCAGAAACTCTATTTTGGCTTGTCCCCTGCGAAAGAAGAAGGCCTGTGCCGAGAAAGGTACAATTCCCTAAGGAATAGAAATCGAATTGGTCAGTTCCAGAACAGTTAATCTGGGAAGAAATTTGCTTGGTCTGGCCGGTCTGATTTTGGGGTGCAATACTGTCTTTATATATTTTGTATTCTTTGGCGCTAAAATCGAATTTAATCAGGTAATGGCCGGCATTGGTGATGGCTAATTGCCGGGTGTAGCGTATATCCGAAGTGATCTCGGTGGTGGCAGCACGTAAGCTTAAACTTCCCAGAAAGCCTTCCTTGACAAAATGCGGTAAGATAATTGCTGCTAAAATCCCAAAGATAAGAATGCTTAATACTGCTTCTACATATGTAAAGGCTTTTCTTGCGGCCCGCATATTAAGGAAAATAAATAAAGCCTCAGGCAGGGCGGAAAATATCCCTGCCTGAATTAAAATTAATGCGTGTGTTTGGCCACGCGGTGATTTCCGGTACTATACACGTAAGCGGTAGCAAAAGGACATACCGGAAGGGCATCAATATAATCGTCGGTCACTAAAGCGTCTAAATCAGTTGGCCAAGTTCCTACCTGTACGTGATAAAGCTCAATTTGGGAATTCAATGCTGCAACATTGGAACCACAAGCGCCCTTTTGAGCTTCGGTTCTTGTATAAGTTATCCTGGGGATAACGATTGCCGCTAGGATACCTACGATAACTACCACCAGAATTACTTCAACCAAAGTAAAAGCCCTTTTCTTAAACATCTATTTCACCTCCTCCCGATATAATTTTTATCTGAAAAATTAAAGCTAAAGGCCATGGTCAGCATCACTGTGTTTGGCTACGCGGTAATCGCCGGTACTATACACGTAAGCGGTACCAAAAGGACATACCGGAACCGCATCAATATAATCGTCGGTAACCAGGGTAGTTAGGCTGGCTGGCCAATCTTCTTCTTTGACATGATAAAGCTCTATCTGCGCATTCAATGCTGAAACATTGGCATTACAAGCCTGTTTTTGTGCCTCTACCTTAGTATAGGTTATCCTGGGGATAACGATTGCCGCCAGGATACCTACGATGACTACCACCAGAATTACTTCCACCAAAGTAAAAGCCCTTTTGGACAGCATATTTGCACCTCCGTTTTTATCTCTGTATCTGACGGATTAAATCAAATACAGGAAGATATATTGCCAAAGCAATAAAACCTACAATTACCGCCAAAATAAAGGTCAATGTTGGTTCTAATTTTACCACTAAACTCTTAATTAGTGTATCAATATCTTCATCTAAAAAGTCCGCGCATTTATCTAACATGGTATTTAAATTGCCGCTTTCTTCACCTACAGAAATCATCTGTACCGCAATGGGAGGGAAAAATGCTTGCGCCTTTAAGGCATCGGAGAGATATATCCCTTTGTTGATACCCTCCTGAATTCCCTCTATAGCATGGGCAATAACTCTATTCCCCACTATATCCTTAACAATGGTTAAAGAGGGATTTAAAGTAAGACCGCTTCCGATCATAGTAGAAAGTGTGCGCACAAAACGCGATACAGCTACCTTGCGATTAAGCTGCCCAAATAAAGGTAGTCTTAATTTCAAGCTATCTAATTTTAAACCAAACACCGCATTTTGTCTCAGCTTTCTTAGGAAATAAAAAGCCAATCCCATAAACAGGAGAATCAGCCACCAATATTTGACAAAGAAATCGCTTAACGCTACGAGGGCAACCGTGGGCCCGGGCAAACTTACCTTTAAGCTCTTATATACTGAACGGAATACCGGAACCACAAAGATTAATAAAAAAACTACTACTAAGATGGTAAAAATACCGACAATCGCCGGATAAGCCAGGCTTGAGGTAACCTTTCTTCTTAAATCTTCCTCCTTTTCAAAATGTTTGGCTAACCTGCTTAATACTGAAGCCAAAATTCCTCCGGCTTCACCGCTTTTGACAAGATTAACGAAAAATTCAGAAAATGCTTCAGGATATTTGGAGAATGCATTGGATAGGCTTGTGCCGTTTTCTACATCAAGCCTGACTTTCTCAATGATAAAACGTAATTTCGCATTACTGGTCTCTTCTGCTAAGGCCCTTAGGGCTCTAATTAAAGGGATACCGCTGGAAATCATTACTGAAAATTGGTGACTGAATACCGCTAAATCTGAATTCCTTACCCGCCCAAAACTAAATTGCAGGTTTAAATTACTTTCTTTACGTATCCAAATTATATAAAAACCCAATTGCCTAAGTTTAGTCTTGGCTTCCAGCAAGTCTTTTGCTTCCAGGGCACCTTTGAGCTGTTTGTTCTGGCTATCTGTAGCTAAATAATGAAAATTTGCCATAAGATTAACCCTCGGATGAAAAAATTACACGTTTAATTTCCTGCGGTGTGGAAATACCTTTGATTACTTTTTCTAATGCTGAATCTTTCAAGGTAGCCATCCCTTCTTGCATAGCTGCTTCCTTAATCTTAGCTGCCGATTGCTTCTGGATAATCAGCTCCTGAATTCTTTCGGAAATTTTCATTACCTCAAAAACACCGCTTCTGCCACGGTAAGTAGTCTGCAGGCAATACTGGCAACCTTTACCGCGCGCAAAAGCCAAATTTTCTCTACCTTCCAAGCCCAATTCTTTCAACTGCTCGTAATCCGGGGTATATACTTCTTTACATTTCGGGCAAATCACCCGCACTAATCTTTGCGCAATTACTCCGATAACTGCAGAAGAAATAAGAAATGGCTCCACGCCCATATCCATCAGGCGGGTGATGGCTGAAGGCGCATCATTAGTGTGCAAGGTCGAAAAAACCAAATGACCGGTAAGAGCGGCATTTATGGCTATCGCGGCGGTTTCGGAATCACGGATTTCTCCCACCATAATCACATCCGGATCCTGCCTTAAGATTGAGCGCAGGCCCGTAGCAAAAGTAATATTCGCTGTAGGGTTTACCTGCAATTGATTTATTCCTTCGAGTTTATATTCCACTGGATCCTCAATGGTGATCACATTCTTACTTAGGGTATCGATTTGGCTTAATGTGGCATATAAAGAAGTGGTTTTGCCTGAACCGGTGGGGCCGGTAACTAAGATAATCCCATAGGGCCGGTCAATGAGGGACTTAAGCACTTGTTGATCCTTACCCGAAAGCCCTAATTCCTCCAACCCCAAAAGCATACCGGTTTTATCCAATATTCTTATGACTATCTTTTCGCCGGCGATGGTGGAAGTAGAGGCCACCCTTAAGTCGTATTCTTTCTCGCTAAATTTTAAAGAGATGTGTCCATCCTGAGGCCGGCGGTGTTCGGTAATATCCATATCCGCCATAACCTTTACCCGCGAAACCATTGTCGGCTCTACGGATTTCGGAATGGTAATAATATCATGAAGGATTCCGTCGATACGGAAACGCACGCGCATCTCCGGATATTGCGGCTCAAGATGGACATCGCTGGCACGGGAATTTATACCGGCGTGGATAATTGTATCGATAAATTTGGAAATGGACTTTTCATCGGATATTCTATCTAAACGGATGTCGGAAAGCATCTGTTTGACCATCTGTTGCATATTAAAATAGCGCTCGATTACAGAAAGAATTTCCTTTTTGGTAGCAATCATGGGGCTTACCTTGTATTTAGAAACCATGCTGATTTCATCTAAAGCAATCAAATTTAAAGGATCGGCCATCGCCACATAGAGTATATTTTGCTCTATTTCTACGGGAATAACTTGGTAATTACGGATGATGTTCTCGGGAAGGATTCTGATAATTTCCAATTTGATATCGTAATCAGAAAGCTTGATAAAAGGTATACCTAAATTACGACTTAAA
>Ga0315274_10008782_pt1 | contig 14633 bp, 10 predicted proteins | sample YL17G02_20_MG_FD_203700 | JGI IMG/M metagenome (GOLD analysis project Ga0315274, IMG submission 203700) | Sediment microbial communities from Yellowstone Lake, YNP, Wyoming, USA - YL17G02_20 | ecosystem: Environmental > Aquatic > Freshwater > Lake > Sediment | place: USA: Wyoming | collected... | reverse complement strand
GTGCGTCCTGGAGACACCTTCAGGGCATGGGGCTATAAGAATGGCGACCCCATCTTTCTTTACCGCCAATTCGCCTGCATACAGAGCCTTCGCTCCCTGCCAGAGATCTATGTCCATGGGGTATGAATCAATCACGAGGATGTCGGCCGGCTCGGGAATTCGGACGCCGTAGACCCGCCTGGAAAGCTCAGCCCCGGCCCGATGCGCGGCAACCGGGTCTCCGACGAACATGGCGATCAATTGCCCATCAGCATCGCAGACGGCATTCGCAATCGCGGCCAGACCCACTCTCCCCGCGACGCTCTCGATCTCCAGGCGAACCGGGTTGTCGGCGACGCCCAGAATCTCGCTCCCCGGGTACATCGCGCTCCGCCAGTGAGTTTGAGCTGTGGTCTCCGCGCCGCAAATCCCCGGCTGCACAACCTTGCCGCCGCCGCTGAAGCCCGCGATCCTGTGTGGGACAATCTGGCCTATGCCGAAGACGAAATCCGCCTCATCCACCGCCCGATTTACCAGAATCGGCGTGCCGGCCCCGGTCATCCCGTAATCCACTAGGCAATCCCTGTTCCGCCACTCGTGATTCACGACGCGGAAGTCGCGCAGAACGGCCTCGCCGAACTTCGCCAGCATTTCCGCATCGGTCATCGGCCGGTGTGTACCCAGCGCGACAAGGATGCGGATATTCTCGCGAGCGATTCCGGCGGCCGCCAGCTCGGGAATCAGAACAGCCAGCACCTCCCGAATGGGAGTCTTCCTGGTGTGGTCGTCCGTCAGGACGAGCGCGGTTTTGCTTCCCCGTGCGAGATCGAGAACAGGCAGAGACTCTATCGGGCTCTCGAAGGCGCGGGCGATCAGCTCGTCGGCAGGCGCAGTCGCCTCGACCTTTTCCGGCTGATACACGCCGATCAGGTTGGCATCCGGCACTTCAAACGGCGGAATGTCCTCGTAGTATGGAAAAGCAATTCTCATAGGCGCGTTCGTGACGAGTAAGGGTTTCAAGGTTTCAGGTTGGCTAGCCACTGGGTGCTAACTGCTGGACGTTGGACGTTTCCGACGCCCGGTCCCCCATCCGGCCCCCCTCAGATAATCGCTCCATAGGCCAGCAACCGCTTCCGCAGCAGAGCGGTGTCCAGAGACCTCGGGGCCACGCCTTTCTCCACACACAAAGCAGCCGCGGCGCCGGCGGCCTGGCCGAGCGCCATGCAGTTCGGCATGATGCGCACGGCGCTCTGCCCATCGTGAGTAGCCGAGATGCACCGGCCGGCGACCAGGAGATTATCTATGTCCTGGGGAACGAGACACCGATACGGCACTTCGTACCAGTCTCCGGGAGGCGGCGCCGCGGGCAGCTTGCCATCGTCCTCGCGAGAGTACCCTTTGCCCATCGGCGGATGGATGTCCACCGGATATGCAGACCTCGATACGGCATCCGGGAACTTCCTGCCGACCATAATATCCTCCGCGCTGAAGACATATTCGCCCATTACCCGCCTGGTCTCGCGCACTCCTACCTGCGTCGCCGTCTGGAGCAGATATGCGCCTTCGAAGCCCGGGATATACTTGCGGAAGAACCTTATCAGTGCCATGGCTTGCCGACGACACTCGATTTCGGCCCTGGTCAGGTCTTCGGATCTGGTGCCATCCACTCCCCCGACGTGAGTGGTATTCACGACCACCTGACCGGGCGTAGGAAGGCTTATGAAGAACACCATGTCCTGCGGCAGAGGGAATTCGCCCTTCGACCGCGCCTCTTCGACCTCCCTGTAGAATCCGGCGATCCCGACGGCGCCCTCCAGCATTCGCTCGATGTCGGCATCGCTGGTGGGTTTGGGAAAGTGCATCTGATCGGGGTTCTGCTTTGCGTATGCCAGCGTCTTCCCAATATAAACGCCGCCGACGGTAAACATGAGGGTCATCGCCTGCGTCGCGCCGTTGTCCGGGCTGCCCAGCTCATACGGCGCACAGGCCATCGCCGCGACGTCTGCATCCCCGGTGGCGTCAACTATAACCTTGCCTTCTATTTCGCGGCTGCCCGACTTGGTCAGCACTTCGACTCCTACTATGCTCTTCCCAGCCATCAGCGCGCCGATCACCCAGGAATGCAGCAGAAGGACGCAGCCCGATTCCGTTACCATCTCCTGCGCGTGAAACTTCATGGCCTCCGGGTCGAACGCCCTGCCGAGCATCCCGCCCGTGCTGCTCATCCTCTCGCATATCTCGGAAAAGAAACCCCCGACTAACGGCTTTCCAGCAGACGTAGAGGAGCTCATGAAAGGATTGACCAAGCCAGCCGTCCCGAGACCCCCCAGAAAGCCGTAACGCTCGATAAGCAAGGTCTTGGCGTCCAGCCTTGCCGAACTGACCGCTGCCGCGATCCCAGCAACGCCGCCGCCCGCTACTATAACGTCATACCGCTCTTCAACCGCCAATCGCATCACCTCCGGCAACCACTTGGAACAAGCTCTCCAGTATTATACACAAAATACCGCCTAATATGGAATGCATAGAAGTCGAAGGAATTCACAATCAGATAGCCCCTGCCGGCAGAGGGCAATGCCGTTCGCAGCCGCCGGCTAGGAACTTTCGGGCGGCGCTAGCAGCTCCGCCGTATGCGCGACCCGAATCCTGCTACATAATTTTTCGAGGCCGCCGCGGAGTTGCAGCAAACACCCCGGACAGTCGGTGGCGACAATCGAGACGCCGGTTGCGATGATGTCTTCGAGCTTGCGCTTCAGAATGGACTCGGAGATTTCCGGGTAGGAGATGGAGTAGCTGCCGGCAAATCCGCAGCAGGCATCCGAATCGGACATCTCAACGACTTCGTAACCCGCAAGCCTGAGCAGCTCCCTGGGCTCGCTTGAGACGCCCAGCCCGTGCATAGCATGGCAGGGATCATGGTAGGTGACCTTCTGCGCACCGCCCGGCCTCCCCAAAGCTCTGCCTGTCGCTTTGCCGACATTCACCAGGAATTCCGAGAAATCGTGGACCTTCGACGCCAGGCGCGCGGCGGCCGCTCCGTCCGGCGATTCCGGGCCAAGCAGCCTTACAAAATCCTCCTTCAAGGCCATCGCGCAGGTGGGACAAGCGGTGATTATATACTTAGCGGACTGGAAATCGGCGATGTTCACGTTATGTCCAGCCAAGCTGCGGGCGGTTTCCGCATCGCCCTTCAGGAGCGCGGGAATTCCACAGCAGCCCTGACCTTTCGGCAGCCTGACCTCCCAGCCGAGCCGCGTAAGGACATTCACCACCGCCCCGCCAATCTCCGGATAGACGTAGTCCACCACACAGCCCGGGAAGAAGGCAATCGTCCCCAGCTTCTTCTTTGCAGGTTTCGGCATCCGCGATTCGTCCTGCAGCCGCTCCCGCAAGGGCTTCTCGGCCAGCGCAGGCAGGCTCCGGAACCGCGTGAGTCCAGAGAACGGAAACGGCAGATCCAACGTCCCCGTTGTCTTCGGCAGGACGATCTTTTGCAGCCCGCGCGCCAGCCGGACCGCCGCGTTGAAGCGCTCGGGATTCCCAAGCACGCCGCGCAGGAATAGCTGCTCAACCCACGGCCTGCTATCGGCCTCTGCCAGCTTGCGCCGAAGCCCGACGATCATTCGAGGAATGTCAATCTTCACCGGGCAATAGCTCGTGCATCGGCGGCAGGCGGAACAGATATTGACGATCTCCTTCGCCTTCGCCAGTCCGGCATAAAACGCCGTGAGGATGGCGCCGATCCCGCCGACATACGTATGCCCGAAGACATGCCCTCCAACCGACAGGTACACCGGGCAAACGTTGAGGCACGCTCCGCACTTGATGCAGCACAGCGCCTCGCGAAACTCCGGATCGTCCAGCACGGCCAAACGGCCGTTGTCCACGAAGATTATGTGCAGCTCCTTGGGGCCGTGGCATCCCAGCGTGAGCGTCTTCTCGATATCCGAAGTCCGGCTTGGGCCGGTGATGAATGAGACATAGCTCGTCATCTTCTGGCCCGTGCCGCTCCTCGCGAGAAGCTTGATCACGGCTGCGGCCTCGTCAATGGAAGGAACCAGCTTTTCGTATCCGACGAGCGCGACATGTATCTCCGGCAGCGATGTGACCAGGCGGGCGTTGCCCTCGTTGCTGACTATCACGAGAGTGCCCGTATCCGCAATTGCAAGGTTCGCGCCCGAGACGCCCATGTCCGCCTCGACGAAAACTTGACGGATTTGCTTGCGGGCAACCTCCACCAGCGAGGAAATATCGGCGTCCACCGGTTCGCCGGTAACTTTGGCGAATAGCTCAGCGATCTCTTCGCGGGTTTTGTGAATCGCAGGGGCGGTGAAATGTGAGGGTCTGTCGCCGGCAAGCTGGCAGATCCACTCGCCGAGGTCTGTCTCGGCGACCTGAATGCCCGCGTCAGTCAGGCGGCGGTTAAGCTCAATCTCCTCCGTGAGCATGGATTTCGCCTTTGCCACCTTCAGGACGCCGTGCGAAGAAGCCAGATCGCGGACTATGCGGCCTGCCTCCTCTGCATCGGCCGCCTGATGCACGTGCGCATCCACCCGCTCGGCTTCCCGGCGGAACCGCCCGAACAGCTCAGGGATCATGCCGAGGGATGCCTCCCTGATCGCCCGGAGCTCGGTCCGGAGCTGCTCGAAATCCAGCCCTTCAAAGGCCTCAGCGCGGGCCTCGGCATAGGCGGCGGCAGCCCGATCGAGCGCGATTCTCAGGTTGCGATTTCCAACGGCGTCCTGTATTCGCTTTCGGAAGCTCCTACCCGGCATGGCTTGCACCAGTTACGCGACTGCTCTCAACCCAGAGAGGCAGTGTTTTCGATAATTATCCGTGATTGGGGCAAGGGTGTCAAGTAAATCAGGTATCCTCATCAGGAGAAGGGCCGCACCCTTAGTGGAACAACCTAACTGCAGTGCAGCGGTTTCCGATCCTCCCTGCGCACGATTGGGCGGGGCCGGAGGGCCATGTCCTCCTCCATGCCATTCAGGCGTGTTCAATATGATCTCCGGCCCCCACCACACATTAAAAGCCACCCTTTCCGCACGCCAGCGCTGACCCGCCATTCACCCAAATACTTTTTAAGAAAAACCGCTCAGCATGTTTGAAGCTCTGCAACTGGGGGTACTACCTCAACTGATCGGGTTGACAGTTTATCGCCGACCAGAGTGGGGGTGATGCGCATGGCGCTGAGGAGAGGCTTTGCCTGCATGAACATGGAGAAACAACGGGAAATCGCCAGGAAGGGCGGCAGGGCTGCGCACGAGAAGGGCACAGCCCACGAATGGACCAGCTCAGAGGCCCGAGCGGCTGGCCGCAAGGGCGGCCAGGTGAGCCATGGGGGCGGCCGACACAGCAGCTGCTAGAACAAAGCAGCAATAGGCGTTTCCGGGGCGGCGGGAGCCAGGCAGGTCTCGCCGCCCCGCTTCTTTCCATGCCTGGATCATTCACGGCCACGAGCGCATTGTGAATAATCCAGGCCGGCCAGACCGCAGATGTGACGATTTAAGCCAAATTTAACACAGCTTTACCCCATTCTTAACCGGTCGCTGCTAGCATGGAAGCTGGCCTGAGTTCACGCAGCAGGATTGTGAAATTTTGCGCATTCATGCCTGTCGAACATTGCACCGCAGCCATGAATCGCGATAGAATTTCTCCGGCTGAGCGGAACTCAAATATGGAGATCAAGCGCAGGAGCTGCTTGTGCCGGGATCAACGTGCGAGATCATGACGATGACCCGGTTTTGTTTTGAGAAGCTTTGTGAAGATTTTCACAATCACGCGGCTTAACCAGTACTCAGGTCTCTAAAGCCGGCGGCGAGCGGAACGAGAGGCCGCACTTTTACAGAACGCCAATCAGGTAAAGAAGCAGGAGGATGGCAAAAGATGAGGACACTGGAGGATCTCAAGAAGATCCGCGAGCAGGCCCAGAGGACAATGAAAGCATGTGAAAGCCAGCGCAAGTGCAAGATAGTGGTGGCCACGGGCACTTGCGGCATTGCGTCCGGCGCCAGGGAAGTCGTGAGCGCCATACGCGACGAGCTGCGGAAGCGCGGAATCACCGACGTCGCCGTAATCCAAAGCGGGTGCAAGGGCCTCTGCGAGCAAGAGCCGACCGTGGACGTAATCAAGGTTGGACAGCCCACCCTGACCTACGGATACGTCACTCCCGAAAGGGCGCGCGCCATCGTCGCGCAGCACATCGTGAACGATCAAATCGCCGGCGAGTGGGTGGTAGCTGCAGAGCCGCGCTAGGGGGCTCCGCACGCATGCGCCGGGCAGGTTGATCCGCAAATCCTGTTTCGATTGAGCTATCAGCGGAAAACCGCGCAGACGCAACCAAATAGGAGGTGTACTTATTGGAATCGCGTGAGTGTCCGAATTGCAGCAGGATCGTCAACGGCGACTTTCGAGCCGTGATCCGGAAGTTCAACAGAGATCGCGGCAGCCTCATCCCGATTCTGCACGCTCTGCAGGACAGCATGGGATACTTGAGCTCCGAAGCCATGGAGGAAGTAGCTGATTGGCTGTCCATCCCCGCCAGCGAGGTGTATGGAACCGCGACCTTCTACACGCTTTTCGCAACGAAGCCTCTGGGCAGGCACGTAATCCGCCTCTGTGACAGCACGCCGTGCCACATCGAGGGATCGAAAACGATAAAGGGCGCAATCGAAAAGCACCTCGGAATTTCGGCGGGGCAAACGACGGACGACGGCCAATTCACATTCGAGATCGTCAGTTGCTTCGGCCTCTGCGGCGTGGCGCCGGCCATTATGGTTGATGAGGACGTCTACGGCAACCTCACTCCAGAGGCGATGCCCGCCATCCTGAGCAAATACGGTGAAGAAGGAGGATAGGACATGCCTTTCTACAGATCGCACATCCTGGTCTGCAGCGGCACTCCATGTATCCTCAAGGGCAGCCAGGCCGTTCAAGCGGCCCTAACTCGAGAGATCAAGCGCCGGGGCCTCGCCGACGAGATCAAAGTGGTCGAAACCGGGTGTCTGGGCATCTCGGACAAAGGCCCGGTTATGATCGTCTATCCCGAAGGCGTCACCTACTGCAATATAACCGCCGTGGATATACCTGACATCGTCGAAGAGCATTTGGTGGAGGGCCGCGTTGTCGAGCGCCTGGTCTACAGGGACAAGACCGCGGCTCAGGTAAAGGCCGCTCCACCTGCGCGGCAGAAAGAGCAGCGCGTTGTCCTGAAGAACGTCGGTGTGATAGATCCCAAGTCCATCGAGGAATACATCGCGCTCGGCGGCTACGAAGCCGTGGGAAAAGCGCTTACCCAGATGACCCCGGAGCAGGCGGTTGAAGCGGTCAAGCAGTCGGGTCTACGCGGGCGCGGAGGCGCCGCCTTCCCCACCGGGATAAAGTGGGAGCTTACCGCCCAGGCGAAGGGCGACAGCAAAGTCGTCATTTGCAACGCCGATGAGGGCGAGCCGGGCAACTTCAAGGACAGGCTTATCCTCGAAGGCGATCCACACAACACAGTCGAGGCTATGATAGTCGCGGGCTACGCCGTCGGCGCAAATAAGGGCTACATATACATCCGCGGCGAGTACCATCAATCCGTCGAGCACATCGAGCGGGCAATAGCGGCTGCGCGTGAGATGGGCTTCCTCGGCAGAGACATCTTCGGCTCGGGCTTCGACTACGACATCGAGGTGTTCGAGGGCGCCGGCGCCTACATCTGCGGTGAAGAAACTGCGCTCATCGAATCTCTTGAAGGCCGCCGGGGCGAGGCGAGGGCGAAGCCTCCCTTCCCGCCGACTTACGGACTCAACGGCCAGCCGACCGTAATCAACAATGTGGAGACGCTGGCGAACATACCGCAGATAATCCTCAACGGAGCCGGCTGGTACAGCGGCATCGGAACAGAAAAGAGCAAGGGAACTAAGATCTTCACGCCGTGCGGCGACGTTCTGTACCCCGGCGTATACGAGGCGCCGTTCGGCACGACAATGCGGGAGGTCATCTACGAGCTGGCGGGCGGCATCAAGAGCGGCATGAGGCTGAAAGCCGTCCTCATCGGCGGTCCGTCCGGCGTCTGCGTGGGCGAGGAATCGCTGGACAGGCGGTTTGCATTCGAGGATCTCTCACCTGGGGCGGGCGCGCTGATCGTGGCCGACGAGTCGAAGTGCATGGTAGACCTTATGCAGAATATCGCACAGTTCTTCTACCACGAATCGTGCGGCCAGTGCGTGCCGTGCCGCGAAGGCACAAAAAGGATTCTCGAAACGATGACATGGTGGACATCCGGAGCCGGCAGCGAGGGCGACCTCGAACTCGTCCGTGCATTGGGCGACACCATGGCATTATCCGCCAAGTGCGGCCTCGGCCAGGCGGCGGCCACCGCCTTCCGAACGAGTTTGCCTCTGTTCGAGGTAGAATATCGAGCGCATCTCACCCGAAAGACCTGCCCTGCGGGAGTGTGTGCCATGGACGCAAGCAAGGAGTGTAAACTATGCCAAAAGTCACTCTAACCATCAACGGCCAAGCGGTTCAAGCCGACGAAGGAACGACCATTCTCCAAGCAGCACAGCAGGCCGGGATTTACATACCGACTCTGTGCTACCATCCCGACCTCAGGCCGGAGGGTGTGTGCAGGATATGCGTGGTGGAGGTCCAGGGCCAGAGAACGCTCTGTCCGGCGTGCATCTATCCGATTTCGGGGGGCATGAACATCATCACGCACTCGCCGAAGGTTCGCCAGGCCAGGAAGATGATTACGGAGCTAATGCTGGCAAATCATCCTCAGGACTGCCTGACCTGCGCCAAGAACCAGAAATGCGAGCTTCAGAAGCTGGCCAAGGAGCTCGGCGTGCAGGATATCCACTTCCAGGGCGAGCGCAAGACCTACGATCCCGACGAGTCAAGCCCTTCGATCATCCGAGACCCCGAGAAATGCATTCTGTGCCAGCGGTGCGTGCGCGTCTGCCACGATGTGCAGTCGGTCGGCGCGCTCTTTTCGAGCCGCAGAGGATGGGATACGATGGTCGGCCCAGCCTTTGAGAGCAGGCTGGAAGATGTTGTCTGCGTCTACTGCGGGCAGTGCATCAACCGGTGTCCGACGGGCGCGTTGAAGGCGAAGGACCCCGCACCCGAGGTGTGGGAGGCGATCTACGATCCATCGAAGCACGCCGTCGTTCAAACGGCTCCTGCAGTCCGCGCGGCAATCGGCGAGGAGTTCGGCATGCCGGCGGGTTCCCGCGCCACAGGCAAGATGGTCACAGCCCTGAGGATGCTCGGTTTCAATAAGGTGTTCGACACGGACTTCACCGCAGACCTGACGATAATGGAGGAGGGCCACGAGCTGATAAAGCGCGTGAAGGAAGGCGACGTGCTCCCTCAGATCACGTCGTGCTCCCCCGGCTGGATCAAGTTCATCGAGCACTTCTACCCGGAGCTCCTGCCGCACCTTTCGACGTGCAAGAGCCCGCAGCAGATGTTCGGCGCGCTCGCCAAGACCTACTATGCCCGGAAGGCGGGCATCGACCCGAAGGACATAGTGGTCGTCTCGATCATGCCCTGCGCTGCGAAGAAGTTCGAGTGCGAACGCCCCGAGATGCAGGACAGCGGCTTCAAGGACGTGGATTACGTCCTCACGACCCGCGAAGCGGCCGGAATGATGAAGGAGGCGGGCATTGACCTCCCCAGCCTGAAAGACAGCGAATTCGACCTTCCGCTCGGGATGTCCACCGGCGCGGGCGTGATCTTCGGCAACACCGGTGGCGTCATGGAGGCGGCGATCAGAACTGCCTACGCGGTGCTGACGGGCAAGGAGCTCGACAACGTGAATATAGAGGCGGTTCGCGGCATCGAAGGCGTGCGCAAGGCGGAGGTTACGATTGACAACGTCCTGAACCTCAAGGCGGCGGTCGCCCACGGCCTTGCAAACGCTCGCCAGGTGCTCGACGGCATCAAATCGGGCGAGTTCAAGGACTACCACTTCATCGAGATTATGTGTTGCCCGGGCGGCTGCATTGGCGGCGGCGGCCAGCCATATCCAACGAGCGAGGAAATCCGCAAGAAGAGGATACAGGCGATCTACGACGAGGACCAGGCGATGGCGCTTCGGAGATCGCACGAGAATACGGCCGTCAAGATGCTGTACGAGGAGTTTCTCGGCGAGCCGCTCTCGCATAAGTCGCACGAGCTCCTGCACACTCATTACACGCCCAGGGACAAGAAAGCCAGGGCGAGGGGTGAAAGGGTCAAGGTCAACGCGAAGTAAGGGCGATGGAGAGCATGGGGAACAAATGGCACTCGCTGGAGATTCAGAATGAGCGTAGTAGCTGAACAAGCAGGATTTGTGGAATACGAGAGGATATACAGCCTCCTTGGAGCGGGGAGGCGTGCGGATAAGGCGCGCGCCCTCGAGGTTGTGGCGAAGGCGCGGGAGTGCAGAGGCCTCGACCTCGAGGAGCTTGCAATACTCCTCCAGGTCCAGGATGAAGAGGCAGTCACCGCGATTTACCGCGCGGCATTGGATGTGAAGAACGCAATCTACGGGCGCCGGATGGTATTCTTCGCGCCTCTCTACGTCAGCAATGTCTGCGCCAACAACTGCCTGTACTGCGCCTTCCGCCGCGACAATAAGGAGCTCGTCCGCCGGGTCCTGACGATGGAAGAGGTCAGGACCGAGGTCGAAATCCTTCTAGCCAAGGGCCACAAGCGGATTTTGCTGGTCGCAGGCGAGCACCCGAGGCATAGCGGCATTGATTATATCGAGCAGGCCGTTGCGGCGATCTATAACACTCAGGTGGGGAACGCCTCAGTACGGAGGGTCAACGTCAACTGCGCCCCGCTCACCGTCGAGGATTTCAAGCGCCTGAAGGCATGCCGCATCGGGACGTATCAGTGCTTCCAGGAAACCTACCATCTGGAAACGTACAAGCAGATGCACCCGTCCGGCCCGAAGGCGGATTATCTCTGGCGGCTCCACGCTCCCGATCGAGCGATGGCGGCCGGGATAGACGACATCGGGATCGGCGCCCTCTTCGGGCTGACCGATTACCGGTTTGAGGTCATGGCGGTTTTGATGCACGCGCAGTACCTCGATAGGGAATTCGGCGTCGGGCCGCACACCATCTCAATCCCGAGCCTCGAGCCTGCGCTGAACGCCCCCGCCGCGAACAATCCGCCTCACGCGGTCAGCGATGATGATATGCGGCGGATCGTATCATGCTTCAGACTGGCCGTTCCGTACACGGGAATCATACTCTCCACCAGAGAGCGGCCGGAGTTCAGAAACGAGCTTATAGGATTGGGAGTCTCGCAGCTAAGCGCCGGATCGAGGACATCCCCCGGCGGATACTATGAGGCCAATCCGCCACGGCGGACCGAGGCCGAGCAGTTCTCCATCGGCGATGACCGGAGCCTGGCGGAGATGGTGGCTCAGCTCTGCGAGGGAGATTACATCCCGAGCTTCTGCACCGCCTGCTACCGGGGAGGCCGAACCGGGGAGGCCTTTATGAACCTGGCGAAGCACGGCGAGATTCACAACATGTGCGCCCCGAACGCCATTCTCTCGTTCAAGGAATACCTGCTCGATTACGCCAACGGCGCAACCAGGGAGCGGGGAGACCGCATTATCGCCGAGGAGCTGGAGGACCTGGAGCCCCATATGCGGCAGAGGACGACGCAGCTCCTCGCCGGGATAGAGCGGGGCGAGAGGGATGTGTACGTCTAGCCGTCGGCCCTAAGACCTATGGAACTAGACGCTTTGCTCGATAAGCGCATAGAGTCCGGCGATCTCAGCCGGGAAGAGATTATTTTCCTGCTCTCGCTGGAGGAGGACGAGGATGTCGCACGCCTGTTTGCGGCCGCGGATCGAGTACGGAGAGCCTGCTGCGGCGATGGAGTGCATCTCCGCGGGCTGATCGAGTTCTCGAACATCTGCGCCAGGAACTGCGATTACTGCGGGCTGAGACGCGACAACCGCAAAGTGCGCAGGTACCGGATGTCCCCCGAGGAGGTAATTGATACATCAGTCGCGGTCGTGAAGAAGGGAATCAGCACTGTGGTCCTCCAATCGGGCGAGGATTCCTGGTACACGGCGGAGCGAATGGCCGATATCATCCGCGCCATCAAGTCACAGGCTGCCTGCGCGATCACCCTATGCATCGGCGAGCGGTCATTCGAGGACTACCGCGTCATGAAGGAAGCAGGTGCGGATAGATACCTCCTTCGGCACGAAACGGCAAACCCCCATCTCTATCACAGGCTGCATCCCGACATGCGGTTCGAGGATCGCGTGCGCTGCCTGCACGATCTCAAGGCATTGGGATACCAGGTTGGCGCCGGCGGCATGGTCGGGCTGCCGGGCCGGGCAATAGAAGACATGGCGGACGATGCGATCTTCGTGCGCGACCTGGACGCGGATATGGTGGGCATCGGACCGTTCATCCCCCACCCCGACACGCCCCTGTCCGGTCATCCCGGCGGCGCCCTGGATATGACCCTGAAGATGGTAGCCGTCACAAGGATCGTGACCAGAAACGCCCACATTCCGGCAACGACCGCCGTTGGCTCGATTGACGCCTACGGTCGGGAGAAGGCGCTGATGGCCGGAGCAAACGTCGTGATGCCGAACTACACACCGCTGGAATACCGCGTCAACTACGAGATTTACCCGAACAAGCGGTGCACCGCAGAGGACCCGGCCGCCTGCCACGGATGCATGCGCGCTCGGATCGAATCAATCGGCAGAAGCATCGCGGAAGGGCCGGGACACTCGCTGAAGGCAGTGAACGTTAAAGGCCGCCTCTGCCGGGTTTAGGCGAGTTGCCTTAATTCCCTCCATCCCCACGGACCAACTCGATCAAGCGCCGGGCATTTCGGACCGCAAAGCCCTTGTAGTCGTTGTTGAAGTAAACGTAGACATCAACGTCCTTCAGAAACCGCAGTACTTGCTCGGACCACCATTCCAATTGAGGCTCCTCGTAGTTGCCCTCGGTTTCGTATCCGCCGTTGTGCATCCGAACATAGGCAAAAGGAGCGGTGGCCTTCATGATGCGGGGAAGGTCCGGCGCGCTCATTATGCAGTAGCCGACGGAGTGCTCGCTCAAGAGATCGAAGACCTCGTCCGTCAGCCAGCTTGGGTCGCGAAACTCCATCACGTGGCGGATGTCCCCTGGGAGCAGGGCCAGGAATTCCCGAAGACGGGAGACGTTGACCTTCCAGCGAGGCGGCAGTTGATAGAGAATCGGACCGAGTTTATCTCCCAACCCCCTTGCACGGCTAATGATGCGCTCAAGGGGCTCGGCCGGGTCTTTCAATTTCTTCTGATGCGTGAGGTATTGGCTTGCCTTTACCGCGAACGTAAAACCATCGGGCGTCTCGGCCCGCCACTTCTCGAAAGTCGCTCGCTCCGGCAGGCGGTAGAATGAGAAATTGATCTCAACGGTGTCGAAGTATTGCGCGTAAAACTTTAACCAACCTGTACTCGGAAGGCTCGCTGGGTAGAAGACCTCACTCCAGTGATCGTAATTCCAGCCGGACGTGCCGATGTAGTACCTATGCGTCATGACATTTCTCCAGGGCCGCCGGTGCGTGCTAGATGGCGGGCGATCCGCCTGCCCCAAGCGTGATGCCGGCGCGGACGATTTCCTCCTGGTCGGCACTGCCCCGCACGACTATGTTCCCCTCAGGATCGAGCACCATGCTGCTGCCGACAGCGATTAGATCGCCTTCTCCTCCGATCTTGTCGGCCCAGAGCGCATGGCAGCGACCGTTCTTTGCGACAGACCCCAGTACCGTCTCCCAGGAACGCGCCACACCCTCCCGGGCCTCAGGCAAGGCGGCGAAGGCCACACAGGGAACGATTATCAATTGTGCGCCGCCCCGATGGAGCGCGCGGACGCTTTCGATGTCCTCCGCGTCCTGCGATACGAGAATACCGATCCTCCCCAGGTGCGTTTCGAACACCGTCACCGAATCGCCGGGGCTGAACCCGGCATCTACATCCGCCTCGGACAGCCGAACCTTCCGCTGCTTCCCGATCACGCTCCCACCAGCACCGATCAGCACTGCCGTATTGTAGATCCTATCGCCGTCCAGCTCCGCGATGTTGTAGCATATGTGGCTGTTACGGGTAACGGCTATTTGCAAGGTCACCGCGCACGTCGAACCGTACAAGGGCTCCGCAACCTCATGCGCCTGCGCGCCCATCCAGCCACAGGTGAAGGAGGCTTCGGGCAGAACGACGAGGTCGGCTATATGCGCGGCATCATCCATCAGATGAAACGCCTTGTCCTGATTGCCGACCCTGTTCAACTTTTCGCTGGAATACTGTACTGCTGCGACATGAATCGGCAGAGCCATATTCATGACTCCCTTCCACCCACATGCTCCCCTTTAGCTTATGAACGCGCACCGGATCGCACTAAACCTGACAGGCATAGCATTCAACACCACGGCCATTATAGCATAGGGAACATGTGCGGCGGCGCGGGCAAAATTTTTCCGCCCCCATGTTTTGCCAAATTGCTGCATGGGTATTACTATCGCGTACCCGAAAGTGCCCCCGGTACATTGCTATTTGCCAGGTTAAACCACGAGCCTTGCATTTTGAACCTGGCTGGAAACGGCTCAGGAACTGAATGCAAGGTTGTCCGTAGGGAACCCTAACCTCCATATGG
>Ga0315274_10008780_pt1 | contig 14634 bp, 12 predicted proteins | sample YL17G02_20_MG_FD_203700 | JGI IMG/M metagenome (GOLD analysis project Ga0315274, IMG submission 203700) | Sediment microbial communities from Yellowstone Lake, YNP, Wyoming, USA - YL17G02_20 | ecosystem: Environmental > Aquatic > Freshwater > Lake > Sediment | place: USA: Wyoming | collected... | reverse complement strand
TTGGGCATGACCTAAAAGAATAAAATTTCTTTTATTTTTCACATCCATTTGCGTATTCCTTTAGTCTATAAAAATAAGCTTTTTTATTATATAACGTCAGGAGTTAAGGGTCAAGTGATAAAATAGTATTAGAATAGTAATTATATTTTATTTAAGAGATAATCTTGTGGTTAGGAAGAAAAGGGAAGAAAATTTACCAAATATATTTGAATATAACTGAAGGACATTGAATTTCGCTTATGGCGTTCCTGATGCGGTCTTGAAAACCTTCCCACCAAGGCACGCCTTTTTGCTCAGCATACATCTTAAGCTTCTTTTGTTTAAAATAGAGAAAATTATAGCCTAAGCCAGCAGAAAAAAAGGAAGTAAAGGGGTAGGTTATTTCACATCCAAAGTCTAAACCATAACCATTTGTGCCTTTCTGCCAAAAACTTAAATCTCTTGAATTCCAGTAACCATATGCCTTTGTTTTTAATCCTACACAAAAGGCAAGACTTAGCTGTGAAGTAATCTTACCCTTAGAACCCTTTGCTCTCAATCCGAGCCGCGGTCCATCATAGTAAATCTTATAGGGTGAATTTAATCCAACATCGACAGGCAAGCCTTCTGCTTGCCACCGAGTGCCGTCTACTATTCGTAAAAATTCTAAAACAGGATCAACCATAGCATAACGCCCTCTGTAACGCTGGTACCCTACAAAGATATCTAAGGATAAACTATCAATCAATAAAAAATCAAATATAGTATCTTCCTTAGCAGATAAACGCAATTTTTTTACTTCCTCTTCATTTAAATCCAGAAAGCGATAGTAAAGATTCACATCAAAAAATTCCACTTTCGATTCACAACCTTGCTTTGTTATCTGATATTCAATATATTTCCATTCACCATTATGCCAACCCCAATATCCCCAATCTTCATCCGAGTTAGTAGTTTTCTTGAAATCACTACTGGCGAATCTACCACCGATAAAAAATTTAGAGAAAAAACCTAATTCGCCCTTTAAAATTAACATCGGGCCTTTAGTAGGGTAGGTTAATTTAGAAACCCTTCCACCCTGATCGTTTAGAAGTTCAAAGCTCTGTTCTCCCTTAGAAGCATAGACATACTCCAGGCTTAACTCAACACTGATATCATGTAAGGTCTTTTCAATAGCGACTTCTCTTGTTTCTTGAGGAATAAATTCTCTCTGATCATACCTATCTAAAGTTCTGTTTATTAATTCCTCCCTTTCTGCCAAAATAAGAAAATTTCTTTCCGGGAAAAAATCATCTTGGGCAAATAAATATACGGGGAAAAGGAGAACAAAAATACAGATTGTCTTGATGGAGATGGTCTTCACCTATTCTAGGTAAGTGTAGATTTTACCCTTGTAGTTGCGTAAGACGTATTTGCCCTTTGCCTGCGAGAGCATGTAATTTGGGCCAACAGGAATTTTGCCTCCGCCTCCGGGACCATCGATAACATAGGTAGGTACAGCATAACCGGAAGTATGACCGCGCAATTTCTCCATAATATTTATACCCACTGCAACGGGAGTCCGAAAATGCGCTGTGCCTCTTACCGGATCACATTGATAAATATAGTAAGGCCTTACCCTAATCTTTAATAGATCATGCATAAGTTTCTTCATAATATAAGGCCGATCATTAATACCTTTTAAAAGGACGGTCTGGCTACCTAGGGGGAATCCGGCCTCAGCTAACATATCACAAGCAATCTTACAACGTTTAGTAATCTCTTTGGGATGATTAAAGTGTATACTAATCCAGAGAGGCGAATATTTTTTTAGCATTCCGACTAATTTTTCCGTAATGCGCTGGGGTAATGTAACCGGAACACGCGTACCGAGCCTTAAGAATTCCACGTGTGATATAGAACATATCTTCTGAATCAAATTTTCAATCTCCTCGTCTTCGAGTATAAAAGGGTCCCCTCCTGAAATAAGAACATCCCTGATCTTACGATTTGCCTTGATATATTCTACCGCGGCATCGAAACGATCAGGAGCGTTTGATTCTTTGTGGTCACCTACTAATCTACGCCTCGTACAGTGCCGGCAATACATTGCGCAGGCTTCTGTGGCTAATAATAAAACTCTGTCCGGATATCTATGCACCAGATGCGGCACAGGCGAATCTCTATCTTCAGCACAAGGATCAATCATCTCATGTGGTCCGATGATTGACTCGGAAACTACAGGTACACATTGACGTCGTAAAGGGCAATTGGGATCTTCGGGATCAATCAATGTTGCCCAGTGAGGCGTGATGGCCAAAGACAGTCTTCCCTTGGCCTGATCTATTCCCTTTTCTTCTTCGGGAGTTAATTTGATAATCTGTGCCAGGTCTTCTTTAACGCAGATTCTCTGTTTTAATTGCCAATGCCAATCTTCCCAATCTAAAGGATTAACATCTTTATATAGACTTATCTGCTGATAATCTCGAATCCTTCTTAAGGCACGCGCCTGCGGGGATAAAGTCAGTGTCTCTTGTGACAATTTTTGATTCTCAGCAACTACGGTATTATTCAATTCAACTTACTCCTTTCTAGTGCGCTCATTAATATAGCTTCGATAAGGTCTTCGTATTTCATTCCGGCAGCATAAGCCATAATCGGAAAATTTGATTCAGAAGGATTTAACCCCGGTAACGGATTGATTTCTAACACATACGGGATATTATCTTCACTTAAGCGTATATCGGTACGCGAAATATCAAAACAGCCTATGGCCTTATGGGTTTTCAAGGCTACTTCTTTAACTAGTTCTTCGGTATCTTTATCTAATCTCGCCGGACAATGAAATGTAGGAACAAGCCCAAGGTCGATGTTACCTTGATATTCCTTCATTCGCCAGGAGTAAAAATATTCGCCGCTCTTTTTACATTCTGAAAAATCTATCTCTAAAATAGGTAATATTGTGGTTTTGCCATTTTCTAAAATCCCTACGGTTAACTCTTTGCCATCGATAAATTCCTCTACAATAGTTTCCTGTTTGTATATGTTTATGAGTTCTCTGACCTTGGCGTACAGGGCATCTTTTGAGTTTACGACATTAGAAGTATCTATTCCTTTTGCTGAACCTTCGCGATTCGGTTTAACGATAAGCGGAAATTTCAAATCCGGGCTGAGTTCTTCATTGCCTTTTACAAACACCTGAAAACGCGGGGTAGGAATATTCTCCGCTCTTAATACTTTTTTGGTGAGGGCTTTATTTAAGGCTAAAGCCAAAGAAAACGTACTTGAACCAGTATAGGGTATATTTAAATAATCCAATACGGCAGGAACTTCTGACTCGCGGAATTTGCCACATTTGCCTTCGGCAATATTAAAAACTAAATCCACGCGATTATTCTTAAAATAAGAAAGTAGGCGCGGATATTCTACATCAATTGCTTCTACGGCGTGTCCTTTATTCTTGAGCGCAGAAATAATTGCATTTATGGTATCTTCAGAGTCAAACTCCGAAAAATAATCTCGTGGCTTAGTTTCGTCTTTTTCTTTTAGATTATAGGTTAAAGCGATCTTCATGCCATTAGAAATGCCCCGTTAGAAATCTATAATAAATTTCTAACGGGATTCATTTAATTTAAGTTATACCTCTTCAGTGCACTGTTTAAAATCTTACCAATCATATCTTCGTAAGTAATGCCGATTTCTTTGGCTACTACCATAAAGACATCTTCGGTAGATAAAGACGGTAAAGGATTTATCTCTAATACATAAGGCCTGCTTTCCTTATCCACCCTAAAATCAACCCGGCCGAAATCCCGACATTCCACCGCATTATAAGCCCTTAAGGCAAGATCCGAAATTTCATCTTTTAATTCTTTGGCTATCCGCGCCGGACAAATGTACTCTAATCTATCGGAATGTATGCGTGCAAAAGTATAAAACTTATCATTGAGCTTAAGTCGCCCATCTATTTTGATTTGTACAATTGGCATGACCTCCGCAGTTTCATTGCCAACTATCGCGACAGTAAATTCCTGTCCGGAAATAAACTCCTCCACCAACGCCGGCTGTTTGTAGGTATTAATGATATAATCCGTTTTCTTTTTTAACTCCTCCTTATTTTCTACGCGCGAATCATCGCTTAAGCCTTTGGATGAACCTTCAAAGCGCGGCTTAACAATAAGAGGGAACCTCAGATGGTCTCTATCTATTAAAGCCTCGATGTTTTTTACTTCAAAAAAAATCGGCGTAGATATTCCTCCCGCGATAAAAATTTTTTTAGCTATAACTTTATCTAGAGTGAGTCCTAGAGTAAGGGCATCTGCGCCCACAAAAGGAATACCCGCCATCTCTAATAATATGGGAACTTGGGACTCCCTATTTCTTCCCCAGAGACCTTCGGAGATATTAAAAACAATATCTACTTCCAAATTATCGATTTTTTCTAAAAGGCGAGAGGCATTACCAATTTTTTTGACTTTAAAACCGCAGGATTGTATGGCAGAAGCAATAACATCAACCGTAGAAGGATGGTCAAATTCGGCATTGGCGTCAGGGGGGTCGCCATCTTTAAATTCGTAATCTGTTTTCAAATCATAAGTTAGGCCGACGGTTTTCATTTAAGTATAAAAAATAAGGGCTCTTTTGTTTCTTTGAGCCCTTAAAATCTATCCTATTTTTTCACTTTAAGTTGCCTGCCCTCCCAAAATTTCTAAAATACTAACTGCGCTTACCTCTTTTTTATCACAAGATGCCGCTCTTGTCAAGTTTTTTTTATCCACACCCTGGCTTAAACGCTTCTTTCTTATCAATCTTCTTTTTTCTAGGGCAGATTTAAAATATTTTCTTGCTCGTTCATTTTTTAATTACAAAATTGCCTAATACCAATATATCTATCCCGCTTTTTGAGAAAGTATTAAAAGCGTCGCCAGGACTATTCACTATAGGTTCGCTTTTTAGATTAAAAGAAGTATTTAAAAGCATCGGGATGCCCGTTTTCTCATAGAACTTTGAAATCAGATTATAATAAAGCGGATTTGTTTCTTTATCTACTATTTGAATACGGCTAGAACCATCTATATGAGTCACCGCCGGAATTAAATCTTTCTTCTTAGCTGGTAAAGTATAAAGCATAAATCTTAAGGGAGACTGAAATAAAAAATTATTGAGCTCAAAAAAATCTTCGGCCTTCTCGTATAAAACTGAAGGCGCAAAAGGACGAAATGGTTCTCGAAATTTTATTTTAATGTTCACGGTGTCTTTCATCTTTTCTTGGCGAGGGTCTGTTAAAATTGAACGGTTACCCAAAGCGCGCGGCCCCCATTCAAATCGTCCTTGAAACCAACCTACAACTTTTTGTGAAATAATATCTTCGACTATTGAACTTAATAAGCTATCCTCATCAGCAATATGCATATAGTCAATATTATTTTCATCAAGAAATGATTTTATTTCGGCATTAGAATAACTCTTGCCCCAATAGGTATGCTGAAGAATGAATTCTCTTGGCCTCTGAAGTAAACAATGATAAACATATAGCGCAGCGCCCATTGCCGCTCCTCCGTCACCAGCAGAAGGCTGAATAAACATCTCTTCAAATGGAGTCTCTTTTAATATACGGGAATTAGCGACGCAATTAAGAGCGACGCCGCCGGAAAGACAGAGTTTTTTAAATCCAGTTTTATGATAAAGATATTTGGCAATCTTTATCAAAACCTCTTCGGTCACTTTTTGAATGCTAGCAGCTATATCTGCATAATACTGGCTTGATTTAAACTCTTCTTCCGTTGGCGGATCGGCATAGTCGTAAAGACTGGTTTTAGATGTAACAAACCTTGCCTTAATATTTCTGGGTTTACCAAATAATTCCTCAAAATTCTTATTAAAGCTACGATTTATATGATAATGGTAACTAAAATACTTCATATTAAGCCGGAAACTCCCGTCACTATTCACTTTAATCAATTCGTATATTTTATCTATATATTTGGGTTCACCGAATGCAGACATACCCATAACCTTATATTCCCCTTCATTCACTTCGAAACCTAAAAAAGCAGTAAAGACTGAATAAAGGAGGCCCAAAGAGTGAGGAAACTTTATTTCTTCAAATAGTTGAATTTCATTTTTTCCTTTATTGTTCCAATTAGCTTTTCCAAATCCTAAAGCGGTAGTTGTCCATTCGCCTACGCCATCACAGGTTAAAATTGCGGCTTCGGAAAATGGAGAGCAAAAAAAACTACTTGCTGCGTGAGAAAGATGGTGTTGACAAAATAAAATCTTATTCCTGCTTATGCACAAGCGTTCTTCAATCAAGCTCTTAATCCATAATTTATCTGCTATCCAGTTAATTAGTACCTCTTGAAATAGACCCAATGAATGCGGGTAGGTTGATAGAATAGTTTTTATAATTCGTTCAAACTTTAAAAATGGCTTCTCATTAAAGACTACATAATTTAAGTCTTGTCCTTTTATGTTTGCATAATCAAGACAAAAAGTTATGGCGTTTATTGGGAATGAAAAGTCGTGCTTCTTGCGAGTGAACCTCTCTTCCTCTGCAGCAGCGACAACCTTTCCATCTTTTAAGAGGCAAGCTGCTGCATCGTGATAATAACAACTAATACCCAATATATACATTATTGTCTAATGAGAAATTCAGTAATATTTTTAATTTTTTCAGTTTTAATCCAACGAGGCGCACTCTTTTTGATTTCCAAAAAGTCAGTATAGAGTTTTACAAAAATAGCAAAAGGAAAAAATAGCACAAAATATACTGTTGACGAAATCAATCGAACAAGAAAATTTATAGCTGTACGAATAAGTTTATTTATTATTTTAAATATTTTTTTCATTCTAAAATTAAGTTCAACCTCTAACCAATTCAATTCTGCCCCAGCAAATAAAGTTATTACGAATTATAATTGCCGCACCCAATATGCCTTTTACAGACCTGGAAAAAGCTAACGCCTTCTCTAAATCATGTTTATTTCTAACGCGGTTTGCTGTTGCTGTAGCCACAGCATCAGCCAAAGCAGCATTCTGGGAGAGAATTACTGCGGCATCTGCCAATCCAAAACTTAAAGAATGCCCTATTGTTCCTGAGGAAGTGCAAATACCCAAAGGCGTATCTTCTGGTTTAATCTTTAAACTTATACCCTTTAATAACTTTAAACTACCTGCATAAATGCCTATCTTGCGAACCTTGCCTGTCTTTAAAAAAATATCTCCGCCATTTTCAATAATTATTTCCTTAAAACCCCTTCTTAATAAATCCTTGCCTAAGAATTGGGCAATTGCACCGGCAACTGTTGCCATGGGTCCGACATTCGCTTTCTTGGCTGTCTGAGCCATCTCTTTCACAATCGGCGCTGCATTAAGTTCTACTTCTATAGGCTTTAATGTAGTCAAGAATCTTCGGTCTTTAGAGATATAATCTTCTATTTGCCGACGGTATAAAAGAACCTTCTCTTTTATTAAGCTTTCATCTAACGGCTGATCTGTAAAAACCTGTAAGTCAGTCTCTTTTACTGTAATATGCGTAGAATATAAGTCTTTTGCTTTAATCCAATTTCTGTAGAAACGTCTTTGGTATTTATCTGCCTTCATTGCAAACTAACTCAACAAATTCTTGGAAGAGGGTCGCTGGTAAGCATATCGACCAGACGCTGTGTACCCACAATAGTATTTAAAATTACCCGGCTCTTATGTTCTTTTACTACTGTGCCGATTTCTTGTGCGCTTCTTCCTAAAGTGTGTCTTCTTAACAAAACCAAGACTTTTTTTACCTCCAATGGACCTACTATTAATATCGCTCTTCCTTCATTGGCTACATATAATGGGTCTATTCCCAATAATTCGCAAGCTGCTTTTACTTTTGTAGATACTGGCAGGTTTTTCTCTTCGATTACAATCCCTAATTTAGAGGATTCGGCAACTTCGTTTAAAGTAGTGGCGATACCGCCCCTGGTAGGGTCGCGCATAAATTTTATTGCATCCGTTTTCTTGAGGATAGGAATAATTAAACCGTTTAAAGCCGCACAATCACTCTTGATACCAAACTCTAAATCTAGTTCTTTCCTTTTAGTCAATACGGCTAAACCATGCTTTCCGATATCTCCGGTTATAAGAATCTTGTCGCCGGGTTGTATATTTTTTATGGAGAACTTCTTGTTTTTTACGATTCTGCCTATGCCAGAAGTATTGATAAATATCTTATCGCATGCTCCTTTTTCTACTACTTTTATATCTCCGGTAACAACGGACACATTAGCTTTTCTGACATTTATAGAAACAGAGTCAATAATTTGCTCTAATGTATGGCGACCGAGTCCTTCTTCAATAATGAGCGCCAAAGATAGATATTCAGGCACAGCGCCTAACATGACTAAATCATTTATTGTCCCACAGACCGCTACTTTTCCGATATCACCACCGGGAAATTTCCAAGGATTTACGACAAATGAATCTGTAGTAAAGGCCAAACGTTCCTGATAATTAATAAAAGCACTATCCGAAAGCTCCTTTAGTACGGGATTATTTAGTTTCTTCAGTAATACTTCCTTAATCAGGTTATGCATCAGCCTTCCGCCGCTTCCGTGACCAAGGAGAATTTTCTGTCCCGCGCTTGATTTAAGGTATTTTTTAAGAAACGCAGTAGCCATATTAATTTAATTCTACGCCTACGCTTAAAAAGTCGCTTTTTAATTTATCTACACCTTGGAAAGGAAAACTGCGAAACCCGAATTCCCGTGCCTGCTCTATCAATTCGACTCTGTCGTCGGTATAAAAGACATTGTGGGCGGGGACTTCTAGTAATTCGAGGGTCTTTTTATAAATCATTGGGTGAGGTTTTATAAAACCGACTTCGAAAGAAGTGATTAAATGATGGAAGGCGTCAAAAACAGGGAAATTTTTTACTAAATAGCCAAAATGTAAAATATTTATATTCGAAAGCAAAGCAGTCTTATAGTTTTCTTTTAGACTCCTAGCTAGGCTATATACCAAGCGGTTTTTGTCGGTGAGAAAAAATATTTCATTCCAGATCGACACAAACTCGTTATAGCCTAATTTTAGATTTAGTATTTCTTTTACTTTGAAAAAAAAAGCTAAAGGCGGAATCTTTCCTTCTTCAAAAAGCGTGGTCAGTTCCGAATCAAAAAAAAGGTCAAATATCTCTTGTTCGGATTTATTACAAAATTGGCAAATCTTTTTTGCCGCTATTTTGTGATCAAAATCTATTAAAACATTGCCTAAATCAAATATAATCGCCGTGATTCGATGGTCATCCATTAATTATTTTTATCTTCTTTATTTTTAAATAAATCCAAAAATTTGTCTTCGTATTCTTTATAAACGTTCCACTTATCTAATTCTGCTTTTAGCTGGCTGGCTTTAGAGATATCCGCCTTGACCTGATCAAAAAGTTTTTCAATTTTCTCTTTAACCGAAACCGGCAGTTTAGTAAGCTGGCTTAAAGATTTTTTTATTCTTTCTATCTCCTCTTCGCTAATAGGACCTGCAGATTGAGAATCAATTTTTAAAAAGTCCATAAGTTTGTTAATCTCTTCTTCCATAATGTGCGCCTGGTCTAAAAGACCGCTGAAATCTATTTTGAGGTTTAAAATCCTCGTTAATGCATCCAATACCGCACAGGATGCTTTGGGATTTTCAATCTGAATAGTATAAAGCGGTATCTCTCCTAAAAGACAAAACCCTTCCAACCCTTCTTTCTTGGCTATGCCCAGGAATAAACCATTCATTCCGCTGATTTGACCTTCGGATAAAAGAGAAAAATTATATTTCTTTATATTATTATTTAATTTTTCCGATGTAGAAGCAAACCAAACATGGGGTTGCTGGGTATGCTCAACAGGCTGTGGCAGAGCAGCACAAGTTATTACTGTCTTTACCTTAAAGTTTTCAGCCAGATCGATAATCCTTTTGCAGTAATCTTCTGCCTGCGTAAAATCAGGTTGGGCATCACTAATAAAAATAATCAAATCATTTTTGCCTGCGGCGTTCTTCCAAAAATAGAATTTACTGTATGGGAGCTGGGGGACGCCTAATATTCCTTCCTGCACTACGCTTCCGGTTAAATAGAAAAATCTTTCCGGTAGAATCTCGGCAAACTCTTCGGCTTTAAGTTTATCTACTAAATAAGTTGCTGCCTTAAAGGCTACCTCTCCCATTCCTGGCCAGGCGCAGATAAGTAATGGACTTTTTAGCTTTGGTTTTTTATAAAGTTTGATTCCCTCCATGTCCGCTCCTCTTTAATGAAACTGAAAATTCTTCAAAAATTCTTCTAACACACAGGCGCCTTTATATAAATTCTCTATTCTAACATATTCATCGGCAATATGGGCACAGCCACTCGCACCGAAACCAGTAGCAATCGCGGGTATATTCTTTTTTTGAAAAAAGGTAATTGTGGTTGCGCCTTCTGAGCCCTTAACAATAGCTTTTACTTTTATCTTTTGCATTGCCTTAATTAGATAGTTTACCAAGGGGTGGTTCTGAGCAATCTGGTAAGGTTGCTGGATCCCTTGTATTTCAATTTTAAAATTTTGTGCGTGTTTTTGGATAATACCTCTAATTTCTTTTAAAATTTTACTTGCCGACATCCCCGGCAGAAACCTAAAGTCTAATTCGCATTCACACCAATCAGCCACAATATTTACCTTATCTCCGCCCTTTATGGTGCCAATATTTAATGTAGGTGGTCTAAGAAACATATTTTTTCTAAATTTCCACTGATGTACTTTTAATTCTTTAAGTATATCTGTGGTAACATCAATGGCATTAATCCCCCTCCAAGGATAAGCGCCGTGCGCCCTTTTTCCCTTAATTTTTACCTTAAAATGGATTAGCCCTTTTTGGGTTATAATAATATTAAAATCATCGGAGTCCAATACCACTGCTACATCCGGTTTTAATATCCCCCTATTCAATAAAGGAATCAAACCCAGACCAGAACCGGATTCTTCATCAGCGGTCGCCGCAAAAACTAGCTTATAATCTAAATTGATTTTGTCTTCGATTAAACTATTGATTGTTTCAAGGCTGCAGGCAAGATTTCCTTTGCAGTCGGTAGCGCCTAATCCATAAATTTTACCTTTATAAATCCTCCCTGAAAAAGGAGGGAAGCGCCAACTTTTTCCGCCGGGCACGGTATCTAGATGTGGAGTAATCAGTAAAGAATATTTTTTATTTCCGCTTTCTAAATATGCCACCAGATTAGCCCGTTTCTTTTTAAACTCGTAGATGTGCGCCTTTAAACCTAAATTATCTAAATAGGCCTTCACAAAATTAGCGATCCGGGATTCATCTCCGGGCGGGTTTTGCGAATCAATCCGAATAAGCTTCCGGGTTAATTCAATGAGACGTTTCTTATTTACCATGATTATCCTGCACAACTAGAACAATTATGGCTGGTGCAACTGCTGCAACCAGAGGAAGCACTGGTAACATTACCGCTTGCGTCCTTAGAATTAAAAGAAAAAACCGAAATAAGTCTTTTTAAGCTTTTGCGATTACAGTGTGGGCAGACAACAGAATCTTCTTTATTACGCACTAAATAATCGAATTTTAAATTGCAATGAAGACAAATATATTCGTATAAAGGCATTCTTTAAAACTTAAAATTTACACTGAAAGCCAAAGCCTGGCTATCCAGAAATTGGCCTTCTAAATTAAGCCAAAACTTTTCATTAAGCGGTAAATCAAGGCCTAAAACTAACCCTAAGCATTTGGTTAAATCCGACATCACCCGTTTTCTATTCTCCCCTCTCCAGTGAATATAGTCAACTCTTGAGCCTTTCAGTCCTAAATAAGGTGTAAATTTTATAAAATCATAAGAAACTAAATAGGAGGTCTGCCAGTCATCAAGCACTGCTTTATTTTTATCTTCTGAATGAATCGATTTGGGATGTACGCTAATATGCTGAAATCCAAAAACCATCTTTAACTTCTTATTCTCATAAAGTTTAAGACGAAAACCGTAGCCGCCGGAAAAATTAAAAGAATAATTCATTTCATCGCTTCCGATAGGATACTGTCTGATATTACCTGTACCGCCTTTTAAATCTATAGACAACCAATCAAAGACGCCAAAAGAAAGAAGAATTAAATGTTGAGTACTTCTTATTTTGCCGTATTCGTCTTCCAAGTATCTTTTAAAAATGGCGTGCGTCTGTATCCCCGCAAAAAATTTATTTTTTTGTGGCATTTTTGTGCCATAGCAAGGGGCAGCATAACAAGATACGCACACACAAAAAAATAAAATCAAGGACAGAAATATCTTGCGCATTGACCCCTCCCTTAATTGTTTTTTAAGGAATTTAAAGGGCATACATCACACTTAGTTCTGTTTTTTAAACAGATCTCTTTGCCTAATCTGACCAAAAGCGCATGGTATTCATTAAATAATTTAACCTCGGGCTTAAGATTCTGCATGAACAAATTCTGAATCTGCACATAATCGTCATTCTCCTTAATCAAACGATGCCGCAAAAGTATCCTTTTGGTATAAGCATCGACCACAAATATGGGCTTATTTAAAGCGTAAAGTAATATTGAATCCGCGGTCTCTGGCCCAATGCCGTTTACCGCCAGTAACTGCTGGCGTAATAGCAAGGTATCCATTAAAGACATCTTCTTTATATTGCCTTGATAGCCTTTTAAGAGAAAACCTAAGAATTCTTTTAGTCTTTTTGCCTTAATATTATAATAACCCACAGGCACAATCAAAGAAGCCAATCTTTCTTTAGACAGTCTATGAAGTTTATCTGCGGATAATAAGTTGCGTTTTTTAAGATTATTTATTGCTTTCTCTACATTAGACCAGTTTGTATTCTGGGTAAGAATTGCGCCTACGGTAACTTCAAAAGGGCTATCTGCTGGCCACCAATGTTGCGGCCCAAAAAAAGAATAAAGCCGATCAAATATTGCATAAAAAGCATTTTTCATTCCTTAAGCACCAAAGGATTATATTTATAGTAGGCGAAGATAGTGTAGGCAGTTCCGGCTAAAGAACCGCTGGATTTTCCTTTAGGAATCGTCCAGCCATGACCACTATCTATAATATCCTGCGTGACATAAGGAATGCAGGTTTCTCCTTGACCATAAGGCGAAACACTAGAGACGGCCATCTTGCCCAACTCTACCAAATACTCATCAGCTTTATTTTTATAGGCTCTGGCTTTAGCAATCAAGCCCTTTTTATGATAAAAATCTCCTATTGTTTTAAAGGCTAATATCATTCGGGCGCTGAACTCTGAAGAGATAACCCTGCCTTTGAGTAGATTTTTCTGGGCGGCGAAATCAAATCCCTTGATTTTTATGATTTTACCTTCGGGACGGGAGTAAGGAACTTCCGCGGCGCAGCTCTCTTCGGTAAATTCAATAGCCCTTTCCGGGTTTATCCCCAATTCTTCTAACTTTTCTGGGCCTAAGGCCACAACAGACCAAGCGTAAGTATCTATGGCAGCGCTAAAATCTTGCCTATCGTGTTTAAGAGAAGAATCTAGTTTTTCCGAGGTATGCTGTAGTAACCAGTTTAATATCCTATCCCTGACTTTTTGATAACGCGTCTTATTCGTAATTTTATATAACATATCAAAAAATGCATGGGCATCTAGATTATTTTCTACCGAGCACCAATCTTTATCTAAACCACCGCAGATGCCGCCGTGTTTGTTACGGTCTTGCAAATAGATTATTGCCTGCGCGATCTCCTCTGCCAATTGTAAATACCTTAAATCGCGGCTTCTTTTAGTATAATGTAAGATCGCATTTCCCATCCAGATGCTCGGGCTACTGTAGATTATATAATCTGTGGGAGAGCCGTCTCTTATATGGTAGGCATTGAGGAATAATCCGTTTACTCTTTCTGCTTTCTCTTTAAAGAATTCAAAAATTTTTCTGGCGCGAGTAAAATCTCCGAAATGTATAAAGGCCTGGGCAGCTAAAGACTGATCGTAAGTGAATGCCCGAAAGGAAATATCGCCTTCTCCCTCAAAACTTCTTACCAAGGCCGTGTGTGTATTCTGGTTTACTTTTAACCATTGATACATTTTATCGATATTGGCCTTTTCCAAATGAGCCTTGGCTTCGTCTAACCGCAAAAGCTCTTCGGTAATGGCGTTCTCTTTATGTTGAATAGAAATTAACTGCTCCTGCAAAGAAACCTTGTCTTTAATTAACTTTTCAATAAACGCATTGAGTTCATGAATTTTTCCCGAAGCCAGAATTCCTTTTATTTTACCTGACTGCTGCAGATTATTTTTTTCCTCCTGAGCATTTTGAATTCGTAATTCTAAAGTTTGAATTTTTAACTGTAAGTCCTCTTTATCTTTGGCAATTATTTTAATCTTCTGCTTTGCGACGCTAGAATCTTGGATAATCATTACCATTTGCTCAACCAAGGCCTTGTTTCCTTTAATTAATTTGATATTTAAATAGGTATTAAAGAGCATACCTAGCCCTAAGATAAAAATGATGCTAAAAACAACCGGTACAAATAACTTCTTCGCCCAGGCATAACGCATAATCTTATTATTTTGAGAAGCATCAATTTGTTCATAAGTTAAACCAATCAGGTATTTGCCAGGAACTTGGGCTATTTCCCTCATCCAAGCAACTTTCGCTTCGGCAGCCACGGGATTTATCCCTAGGGGTATTTCC
>Ga0315274_10008778_pt1 | contig 14636 bp, 13 predicted proteins | sample YL17G02_20_MG_FD_203700 | JGI IMG/M metagenome (GOLD analysis project Ga0315274, IMG submission 203700) | Sediment microbial communities from Yellowstone Lake, YNP, Wyoming, USA - YL17G02_20 | ecosystem: Environmental > Aquatic > Freshwater > Lake > Sediment | place: USA: Wyoming | collected... | reverse complement strand
TTACCATGCCGTGCAGAAAAGATTGATAATCCATTTTTACCAGTTCGCCGGAAAGAGATCACACCCCACGCTGCCACTTCCTGGCTTAGGATTACACTCTACGAGGGAAAAAAAAGGCAAATTCGCCATATGACTGCGATGATCGGATTTCCCACTTTGCGCCTGGTTAGGGTGGCAATTGGCCCATTGAACTTGAACGGTCTTATTCCGGGTCAGTGGAGATTACTGACCATTCCCGAAATAAAACTGCTAAAAACAACAATTCATTATCCACCTGCTTTATAATCTGAGAGCAATGTCGGTTGATCTAGAATCAAAACGATTTATGGCCATTGACCCAGGGTCGAAGCATATTGGTATAGCTCTTAGTGATCTAAGCGGCACAATTGCTAAACCGCTTTGTATTATCAATCATACTTCCCGAGAGATTGATGCAATAAAAATTATACAAGTGGTGAAACAAAATAAGGTTGCCAAAATAATCATGGGATTATCCATGGATGCGGAAGGCAATCCTTCCCTGGAAGGCCGAAGTGCAATGCGTCTGGCTGAGGAAATAGTAAATCAAGGTGCCGTCCCTGTAGAATATTGGGACGAAGATTCTACAACCAATCTGGCCCAAGAAATCTATCTTCAAACCGGCGCTTCAAAAAAAAGAAGAAAAGGTCATCATGATGATCTGGCAGCCGCCATTCTTTTGCAATCATACATTGAAAACAAAAAATTTACTAATTCGGTATGACCAAGATGAAATATAAAATTCTTCTGTCATTAAGTCTACTAATAGTAATTATTTTTTTCATCACAACGATAATTCTTGCCATTAATTATTTCCCTCGACAGGCGGAAATTCTCTTTGGCTCTGCGGATTCAAAACTGGATTTTTCCCAACGATTGATCTATTCCGTGCGGTTATTGGCTTCTCAAAATCAATTACTTGGGGTTGGGAAACAAACAGGGAAACCCGTTGAAGTATCCATAGATGCTGGAGAAACAGCTGATCAGGTGTCTAAAGAATTATTTGATAATGGGGTCATTCTCAATGCCAATGCATTTACAACGTATTTGTTTTATTCCGGATTGGATATCCGAATTCGTGCAGGCAAGTATGAAATAAGCCCGGGTAAAAATTCTGTTGAAATTTCACATCTTATTTGTGATCTTACTCCTGATGTGGTCAAGTTTGTCATCCTCCCGGGTATGCGTGTAGAAGAAATTGCTGCGATGCTGCCTACCTCAGGATTGAATATTGATCCGGATGAATTTATTCGACTGGTTAATAATCCACCAGCTAATTTTTTAAAAGAAGAAATAATGGGCGTGAATAGTTTAGAAGGTTTTCTTTATCCTGATGAATACTTCTTTGATCGAAACACTATGGTCACCAGATTCATTGAAACCTTGGTAAACCGTTTTTTTGACCAGATAACTCCAGATTTGATTGAAGGGTTACAATCGAATGGAATAAACCTTAACCAAGGAATAGTTCTGGCATCCATTATTCAGCGTGAAAAAATATTAAAAGAAGAAGGTCCTTTAATCGCTTCCATCTTCTATAACCGTCTTGCCAGCGGGATGAAATTGGACAGCGATGCTACGATTCAATATTCGGTTGGTAATCAACTGGCTGGTTGGTGGAAGAATACACTCACATCACAAGATTTCCAAATAACTTCCCCCTCTAATACGTACATCAATTTCGGTTTACCCCCTGCAGCCATTTGTAATCCTGATATTAATTCTTTAAAGGCAGCTGCATTCCCTGAAAAGACGGGCTATTACTTCTTTCAGGCAAAATGCGATCAAAGTGGCAGGCATGACTTTTTTGTTACCTACGAGGAACAAAAAAATCATCTATGTAATTAATTAGGAGAAAAATGCAGGTATTGGGAATCGATTTTGGTGGAACTGGGATTAAGGGTGCAATTGTTGACACCCAAAATGGAGAATTGGTGACAGAGCGGTTACGTCTGCCTACTCCTGAGAAATCCAAACCAAAAGATGTGGCAGATGTAATTAATGAGATAGTAACCTCTTTCAAATGGAAAGGCAGAATGGGTTTGGGTTTTCCTGCGATTATTAAAGGTGGTGTTGCCTACAACGCAGCCAACATTAGCAAAAAATGGATTGGGGTAAATGTAGTAACTCTACTTAATCAAAGGACTGGTTGTGAAGTATTTGTGGTGAATGATGCTGATGCTGCCGGTCTGGCTGAAATGTCCTTTGGAGTCGGGCGGGAATTTCCAAAAGGTGTCGTGTTGATGCTTACTCTCGGAACAGGTATCGGTTCTTCAATTTTTATTAATGGCCAATTATTTCCCAATACTGAATTTGGACATATTCAAATCCGCGGGAAAGATGCTGAACATCGAGCTTCGGATGTGATAAGGCAGGCAAAGGGACTCTCCTGGAAAGCCTGGGCGAAACGTTTTCAGGAATATCTCGATCACATGGAAAGGTTAATTAATCCTGATGTGATTATTATTGGCGGGGGCGCCAGTAAATACTACGAAAAATTCTTTTGCTATCTAAAAACGAACGCTCAATTATTACCTGCCCACTTTTTTAATCAGGCGGGAATTATTGGAGCAGCTATTTTCGCCAGCCAGCAATAAGCCCCAGACAGAATGTAAAGAGCCTGCAATGCTGATTTGCAGGCTCTTTACTAATCCAACGCTGAATTATTTCATATCCTTGCCAGGTCCTTCAGAAAAATATAATGCGTTTTCTTCAATCGCACCAGTTAGATCTAATATATCTCCAGCTTTCAAGGTCCGAGTAGCCATAAGTTGAATCGCTTCGCCTTTATTATTAATGCCATCATAGGTCTCATTGAAGCCATCTATACCAACAGGTTTGGAGAGACGTTCACCGCCTTTCGCTTGAAAAGCCGAAGGCACTAATTCTTTCTCAAAAATTGCTGCATATGGACATTCAATTTCGCAGACGCCACAGTCGATGCAGTCATCCGGGTCTATATAGTATGTCGGATATTTATCTTGAGGTAATCCGGGTTTAATGCAGTCGACCGGGCAAACTTCCACGCAACTGGAATCGCGTAAACATAAACTGGTTATCACTCGCGGCATCTTATTCTCTTGGAAGGGGAGTTAGGGGAGTTTACCGTTAATGAACCTGTTTTCCACTTCTTCCCATTTGACCAGGTTCCAAAAGTTCGCAACAAATTCATCACGACGGTTTTGAAATTTCAGGTAATAAGCATGTTCCCAGACATCAATTGTCAGGAGTGGATATAGCCCTTCACTGATTGGAGAATCCTGATTGGGGGTTGAGTGGATTACCAGAGAACCATCGGTTTTTTTGCTTAGCCATGCCCAACCGCTGCCAAATTGGTTCATGGCTGCTGTTGTCATTTTTACTTTAAATGATTCAAAATCCCCATATGCGGTATTAATTGCTTCTGCAACTTTTCCTCCTGGTTTTTTACCCGGATTCACAGATAATTGTGACCACCATAAATTATGATGATAATAACCGCCGCCATGATTTTTCACGGCAGTGCGGATTTCTTCCGGGATCTGAGAGAGGTCGCGTAAAATTTCCTCTATTTTTTTTGAATAGAATTGAGGGTATTTTTCCAATGCGGTGTTTAGTTTTGCAGTATAAACTGCATGGTGTTTATCATGGTGGATTTCCACTGTTCTGGCATCCATGTAAGGTTCCAGGGCTGTATAATCATAGGGTAATTTGGGTAATTCGAAAGTCATTATTAGCCTCCAGGAATTTATTTTCTTGCGAGAGTCAGATCTGACAATTAAGATTGTATCTATCCTGATTATCTTTGTCAAACCCAATGATATCCGCGTTTAAAAAACGATCTTTTATTTCACCTGTTTTCGCCTTATTTCTAGCGATCCTGGCAGTTTCGACTGCATCTCTGCTTATTCGGTTTGCCCAAAGGGAGGTTCCTTCTCTTGTGATCGCTGCTTATCGGTTGTCGCTGGCATCCATTATTACGGTGGTTTTTACTCTTCCCAGATACTATAATGAAATCCGACAATTAAAAAGAAACCAAGTTTTTCTGGCTGTTCTTTCAGGGATTTTCCTGGCTTTTCATTTTGCTGCATGGATTACCTCGCTCGAGCTCACATCAGTTACCAGTTCTGTTGTTTTGGTCACCACCACACCCATATGGGTATCCCTTCTGTCTCCCTTGATCCTTAAGGAAAAAATCAATTTGAGGGTGGGGATATATTTGGGGATTGCCTTATTGGGTAGTGTGGTTGTGATATTCAGTAAATCCTGTGCAATCACCAATAGATCACTAATATGTGCCATCCCTGCGACATCAAAAGGCGAGGGCAATTTATTGGGTAATGCACTTGCGCTTCTGGGTGCGTTTATGGCTGCTGGGTATGTCATTTCAGGGCGTAATTTGAGAAAATCCATTAATCTCCTGCCATATACTCTTTTAGTGTATTCTATAGCTTCGGTTGTACTGCTTATATTGTGTTTTTTGTTCAAATATCCTTTAGTTGGTTTTTCAGTCCAGAGCTACATTTGGCTGATTTTATTGGCAATCGTTCCCCAGATCTTAGGTCACACAACTTTAAATTGGGCTCTGGGATTCATTCCGGCAGTATTTGTCTCGATTGCATTGCTTGGAGAACCAGTGGGTTCAAGCCTTCTTGCCTGGGTTTTTTTAGAAGAACCCCCTTCGCTGGTTGAAATTACGGGTGGAATGATAATTCTTTTAGGGATAATTCTCTCATCAAGGTTAATGAACAAGACAAAAAATGGTCTTTCAGACGGAAAGTAAATTAATGTATCGTTTGGCGTAAAGGAGGGCAGAATTATTCCAGGAAAAATCAGAATTCATGGCTTGAATTTGCATCTTCCTCCATTGGTCTGGCTCATTCTGATAAGTATCAATTGTTTTACGTAATGTTTCAACCAAAGCTAATGAAGTCGGATTATTAAAAAGAAAACCATTTTTCCCGTCCTGGATTGAGTCTTTTAAGCCACCTGTGGCTCTGGCTATTGGTATGCAACCATAGCGCATGGCGATCATTTGCGTTGTCCCGCAGGGTTCAAAGCGGGAAGGGATCAGGATCATATCAGCCCCACTATACAATTTTCTGGCAGTTGATTCGTCATATCGGATGATGGCTCTCACTTTTTCCGGATATATTTTTTCCAGATGAATACAATCTTTTTCAATTTCCCTATTTCCAATTCCCAGAATAATTAATTGCAGGGGAATATCTTTTAAGGATATAAATCCATCAATTAATAAATCGATTCCTTTTTGAATATCCAATCGGCTAATAATTGTCACTAATGGAATATGATCATCCCGTGAAAATAGTCCAAATTGTTTTTGAAGCAAATGTTTATTGTTTAGACGTTGCGGGATGCTTTGTACGGAAAAGGAATTCTCAATATATTTGTCATTCAGTGGATCCCATTTTCGATAATCAATCCCATTTAATATTCCAAAGATGGATTTCCTGCGTTTCAAAAATAGTTTTTCAAGACCATATCCAAATTGAGGGGTTGTGATTTCCTTTGAATAGGAAGGGGATACTGCCACAATTTCATCTGCCAGTGCAAGTCCCATGGGGAAGGGCTGAGTTTCTGCCCAGGATGGTAAGCATTGGTTTTTTACCGGTTCGAATTGAAAAGATTTCAACGTGGTTTCACTCGCAGCACCCATATATGCCAGATTATGAATTGTGAGAAGTGTTTTTATATTTTTATAAAAGGGATCCCGCCTCTTCAATTGATTCAGTCTTAGGATAGAGAATGCGGTATGCCAATCATTGGCATGCACAATATCTGCTTTCCAGTTGAGGTGTTTCAATAATTCTAGGCAGGCAACCGAAAAAAAGGCATATTTTCGGCTATTTTGAAAGGGTTTCTCAGAATAAATGGATGTGGAAATATTTTCCCGCCGATTTCTACCAATTAGATAAACGGGTAAGCCATCAATTTGAGTGATATAAACTTTCGCAATTACCGATTTGTATTTTTCAGTAATTGAAAATTTTGTGAGAAATCTAACCCCCCATTTTTTAGCAGAAATCTTCCCATGAAATGGTATGACCAATCGAATATCTATTTTATGGTTATGGATTATCTCAGGAGGGAGATTGCGCAAAGCCAGGGGCAAAGAACCTGTATAATCTCCCAGTCCTCCAACTTTAATGAATGGATCAGCTTCTGCGGCTATGAAAAGGATGTTTATGGAATGCGCCGGAGAATGGGACATAAAATTATTTATTTTTTTCTACGACCATTTCAATATAATCCTGAGTAATGATTTTTCTGGTAGATAAGCCCAATAATTTCAGCAGACCAATAATTTTTTCTGCTTTTTCCTGAGCATCTTTTTGGCTCCAGGTGCGGGCTTTAACCTCAAGAAAAATTCCAAGATCAGGTTTTTCAATTTGATCAATATTTATAAAAAATTCTTCTTCTTCATATTCAACCAGGAAGCGCAATCTGTCTTTTTCAATTTCTATTTCACTGGAAGGTTTAAAGTATTCTTTATAGAAGCGTAAGCCTTGATTGGCAGGGGCGATGTAGCGACTTTTAGAAAGTACGATATCTTCAGGATAATGATCCTCGCGTGAAGGCTGAATGAGAGTCAATCGGGAGCGTACATTGGAAATCTCTCCATTGTCTTCAATGAAATGGTCCTCGCGATACCGCAGCAGGTCTGGTTCAACCTTAAAACTGAAATAAGTATCAAATTCGTGATAGTGTCTCTGACGAATAATTTTGATTTGTGAATCGGATAAATTTTTTATTATCTCATCTGAATTTTTGATGATGATTTTAGCTTGCACTTCATAACTTTCTTCCTGGCTGGCACCTCCAATGGCTATTAGCTTGGAAAGTACAGATTTTTCCCTTTTAATTAGGAATTGATCAATTTTTTGGGCATATTCCTGGCTTTTAATCATCATCTCATTTTCATTGATGCCTGCGAGTTGGTGATTACGCATAAGCCATTTGCCATTTACCATCACATCGGTAACATCGGTTGATTTGCCTGCATAAACAATTTGAGCGTAAGGCGCATATTCTGAATGATTAAACCGCGGGCTATTATGAATAGTGTGAATATCAATCAGAATCATATCTGCGCGCTTCCCGACTTCGATCGAACCAGTAATGTCACCCAGGTGTATGGCTTGGGCGCCAATGCGTGTAGCCATCTCCAAAATTTTCTGGGCGGGGATTGCGGTTGGATCGCCGCTGCTTCCTTTTGCAAGAAAAGATGCCAAGCGGATTTCCTCAATAAAATCCAGATCGTTATTCGAAGCTGCGCCATCAGTTCCGATACCGACGTTTAATCCATTTTCAAGCATTTTTCTGACCGGAGCAATTCCGGATGCCAATTTTAGATTGGATGAGGGATTATATGAAACACCTACATTGGAATGTTTCAATGTTCGCATTTCCCCTTCGTCAATATGAACACAATGGGCGGCAAAAACCTTGGCTTCAAATAAACCTTGTTTTTTCAGGTAAGGTACTACCGGCATTCCTGTTTCTTTGCGCATATTCTCGACTTCATCTGCTGTTTCGGCAATATGGGTATGAATGGGCACATCGTATTCAAGAGCAAGCTCAGTACAGGCATGCAAAATTTCAGGAGGGCAGGTGTAAGCGGCATGTGGTGCAACGGAAGGCACAATTAAAGGATGATTCTTCCACTTTTTAATCATTTTGCGGGTGGCTTCAATGGCTTCCTCGTAAGAATGTGCATCCGGTGTTGGATACTTAAGCACAGTTTGTGAGCATACCGCCCGCAAACCAAATTCCGCAGCCACTTCAGCCACAGTATCTTCGAAGAAATACATATCCGCAAAACAAGTAACTCCGCTGCGGATCAATTCAGTACAGGCAATCTGAGTTCCAAGACGGACAAATTCAGGAGTGACAAATTCGTGTTCCACTGGCCAGACGTATCCTTGCAGCCAGACATCCAATCGCAAATCGTCAGCCAATCCGCGCAGCATGTTCATTGGGAGGTGAGTATGGATATTGACCAATCCGGGCATAAGGATGTTGCCATTGCAATTGATAATTTCTTCTGATGTGTAAGACTTAAGAATTTCACTGGTCAGCCCAACTGCAGCAATTGAATCTCCTTCAACAACTACAGCTCCATTATGGAAATGAGTTAATGAGGAATTCATGGTGAGAACTAATGCATTGGTAAAAATATAATCGGCTTTTTTCATGATTTGTCCTTTAGGATAAATGTCGTCTTATAAAATCGAAAAAAGAGTTAAACACCCATTGGCAGGTTAGGGAATGATGACCAGTGAAATACTTTGTTTCTTTCGAAATACTATTTGATGTTATCAACATCATAAGAAGTGTGGTTCTATTCTGATGGATGGCCAGGTCAATACCTGCGGAATTCTGATTGGAAGTATTGTACATCTTTTGAATTTCATTTTCCAGAGAACCTAAATCATTTGCTTTTTGATATACCTGATCAAAAATTCCAGTTTTTGTTATTTCTTCAGACAATTCTGCAGGACCATTATTAAAGAACAGGATAAGAGCTTTTTTTGTTTTTTCTTTTATCAATCTAACTTTTTCAGTTAGTTTTTCGTCATTCTTACCAAAAATATTATTTCCCAGCCGTTTTTCCAATTCATTGAGGATTGGTAGAATGAGTTTATTGGCTGTTTCCGCATCCGATGCTTTGGCAGTAATACGGATATCCACTTGTCCAGGATAAGCGGTTAAACCCACTGTTGGGTTATCCATTTTTTCCAAGTCGCCTATCAATTCATCCACTTTTGATTCACCTAATCCTATCGTATGGATGATCTGCGAATGAATGGTTAGATGAATTTGATATTTTGAAAAAATGAGAGGAAGCACAGAATTTACAAAGAGAAATTTCATTTCAGCCGGTACACCGGGAAGACAAATTAAGAAATTACTATTTCTCTGCATATAAAAAGCCGGTGCTGTCCCCACAGGATTTTCGATCACTCTGGCACTTCTGGGAAGATACGCTTGTCTTCGATTATTCTCTGTAGGGGTTTTACCTGTTCTCTCAAACCTTTGTTTGATTTGTTCCCACAAATTTTGCTTAAAAATAAGTTTTTCATTAAAAACATCGGCGGCTGCTTGACGCGTAGAATCATCTATCGTTGGACCGAGCCCACCTGTAGTAATCACTATTTCCGCCCTGGTTAATGATTCATTAATAGCTTGGGTGATCCTTTGTTGATTATCTCCAATGATTGCGGAACGAAATACATCAAACCCGGCTTTGTTTAGTTCGCGTGCCAGGAACTGGGTGTTTGTATCCTGGGTTTCACCAAGCAAAAGCTCCGTTCCAATGGCAATTATTTCTGCAGATGGCATCAGTTATTCAGTTCTTTCTGAGAGATTATATCCTTACGGTAAAATAATTAGAAGTAATGACCTGATGGAACAGAATGGCAAAATAATTATAGTTGGCAATCTAAAATGACCATAAGAAAAGTTCAAATATTCTATGCATCCATAGGTTCCGGTCACCTGATAGCTGCCCGGTCAATTTCACAAGCCATAAAAAATATTAACCCGGATGTTGAAATCGAATTACAGGATATTTTTAAGCATTCAAGGATTGATGTTTTTTTCCAGGAAATAATGGCATTTTTACCCAGTTTCGTTTTTCCTGAGATCTACACCAGGATTTGGCAACGCGGTTCTTTAAAATGGCTTTATGAACTTTCTTGTTCGTTTGGACCGATAAAAAGAAAAATTCTAAGAAATATTCAATTATATTCTCCTGACTTATTAATTTGTACTCATACTTATCCGTGCACTGTAATAAGCAATTGGAAACAAAATCATACTTTGACCCCTTTAATAGCGGTGGCTACAGATCAATTTATCCATCCCTATTGGCCCATAAAAAACGTTGATGCCTTTATTGTTCCAAATATTCCAATGAAAAAAGAATTAATCCAAAGAGGATTTGAAAAGGAAAGAATTTTTCCATTCGGAATTCCTGTATCCCCAAAAATGAAAACGTCGGTACTAAAAAATGATAACGAAATAAGATTTAAAGTTATTGTTTTGGCTGGCAGCTTTCGGGTGGCACCTTATCTAATAATCCACAAAAGAGTGAAGGATTTACTCGATTTTCTGGTGTTCCATCAGTCGGATAAAATACTTTGGCAGTTTGTTTTTGGTGCAGCCAATGACTTAAAAACCATTTCTCAACACAAATTTATGAATAGAAAAGATGTCGAAATTTACGATTTTCCTGAAAATGTTCAAAACATGATGGCAAATTCCGATTTTGTATTTATTAAACCGGGGGGTCTAACGGTGGCTGAAGCTCTGGCTTTGAAGAAGCCGATAATCCTTTTATCCGCTGGCGCTGGACAGGAAAGGGAGAATACAAATTATGTGATTAATTCAAGGTCAGGGATCCTATTAGATAAGAAGGCAGATCTTATTAATTTCACGGAAGAACTTTTATGCAATCCGAGATCTGTCCAAGAACGGTTTACACAACCATCTGACTCATTAATGAATTCTGCTCAACATGTGGCTCATTTGGCATTACGATTAATGGATGAAAGTTGAATTGCTTTCAATGGATAATAAGAAATTAGGGAAATGGGGGGAGATTAAAGCCAGACAATATTTGGAAGAAAAGGGAATAGTGATTCTTGGAATCAACCAGCGCACACATTATGGTGAATTGGATATAATCGGGCAGGATGATGGTCAGGTAGTCTTTTTTGAAGTGAAAACACGCCGTAGTAATTTCTTTGGTTTTGGGGAGGAATCCGTTTCCTGGGTTAAACAGGAGCATCTGGTTAATTCAGCAGAGGAATATATTCAAAGTCATCCAAATTTAGGTGAGGATTGGCGCATTGATGTGGTCGTTATAGATGGAGGACCAACCGACCCTAAAGTTGTAATTCGATGGTTTAAAAATGCAGTATCCGGTTCCTAACCCCCTGGTTGTAATTGTAGGTCCTACCGCAGTAGGTAAAAGCAGAATTGCGATTGAATTGGCCATACTGCTTAATGGTGAAATTGTATCGGCGGATTCCCGCTTGTTTTACCGCGGAATGGATATCGGCACAGCCAAACCAAGTAATGAAGATAGAAAGCAAATTACACATCATTTGATTGATATTGCAGAACCTGATGAGATCATAAGTTTGCGTATCTTTCAATCAAAAGCACAAGAATTTATTAATAAGGTAATAAATAATTATAAACTTCCAATCTTAGTTGGCGGAACAGGTCAATATATCCATGCGGTAACAGAAGGGTGGATAATTCCACCTCAAAAGCCAAATGAAAAGTTACGCACCTTGCTATATGATTGGGCTGATGAAATTGGTACAGAAGGGATCCATCAGAAATTAGTTTTGCTTGATCCAGTTGCAGCTGAAAAAATCGATCCTCGCAATGAACGCCGCACAATTCGCGCTTTGGAAGTGATTTTAGGCACCGGTAAACTATTTTCCCACCAGCGGAGTAAAGCAGGTACGAAGTATGACTTGAAAATGATCGGGTTATTCCTTCCTCGCGAAATGTTGTACCAGCGTATTGATGAACGAATAAATCAAATGATTTCTGATGGTTTAATTGAAGAAGTGAAAAATTTACTATCTAAAGGCTATTCACCAGATCTTCCCTCAATGTCTGCAATTGGATATCATGAGATTTCTGATTTCCTGCAAAATAAAATTACATACGAAGATGCGATCATGTTGATGAAAAGAAGGACCCGCCAATTCGTTCGCCGTCAAGCGAATTGGTTCAAATTCAATGACCCCCACATTCATTGGTTTTTTGTTTCAGAACGAATTGTGGAAGAAATCACAAAATTTATTCAATCTACAGATGATTGGATAACAGAATAAGTTATTAAAAAAATATGAATCGAAAACCCTGGATAAGGTATTATGATACGCATGTCCCACCTTCCCTGAACTATCCTCAAATTTCAATTGTAGATTTACTAAATAACTCTACCCAAAAATTCCCTGATAATACCTGTTTAATATATGAGGATTTCGAATTCAGTTATTCGGAAGTGGGTTATCTGTCAGATTGCTTGGCATCTGGTCTAATTCACCTCGGTGTAAAGCCAGGGGTTAGAGTTGGGATAGTTTTACCAAATATCCCACAATTCATTATTGCTTATTTTGGAATTCTTAAAGCTGGAGCAATTGTGGTGGCTATCAATCCACAATACCGACCTCGTGAAATAGTTGAAATGGTATATTCCAGCCAGGTTGAGATACTATTTTGTTTGAGTGAAAAATTTCACGAGATTATTGATGTCAAAGAAAAATCTTGTTTGAAAAAAATCATTAAATGCCAAATGGAGGATTTGACTTGGTTGAAAGACTCCCAACTCCTCCAGAAAAAAATAGGAAAAACGGGAAACCAAGACCAATTTGATTTTTCCGACCTTTTCTTGGTTGAGGTTGAAAAGGATAAATTTCCTTCCGTATTACCTGAGCATCCGGCCGTATTTCAATTTACTGGGGGCACAACGGGTACTCCCAAAGCAGCGATAGGACTACATCGCAACCTGGTTGCCAATACCAGGCAATTCATCTCTTGGTGTGACCTTAAGGCCGGGAAGGAAACAGTACTGGCTGTAATACCGCTTTATCATGTATATGGAATGGTATTGGCTTTATGTCTGGGAATTGCGCTAGGAGCAAAAATTATCCTGATTTCTAATCCAAAAGAAATTGAAAAGATACTCAGATCCATCGAAAAATATCTAGTTTCATTTTTCCCTGGTGTGCCATCCTTGTATTATGCGATAAATCAAAATCCTGAAGTTCAAAAAAGAAAGTATGGTTTAGACTCAATTAAAGCATGCATTTCCGGTTCAGCACCCTTACACCCTGAGATTAAAACAACCTTTGAATTGCTAACAGGTGGGAAATTAATGGAAGGGTATGGCTTATCCGAAGCGCCAACGGCGACGCATTGCAATCCCTTGTATGGTGAAAATCGCACCGGGTCCATTGGTCTGCCGCTTCCGGATGTAGATTGTCAGATTGTTGATATTGAAGATAATAAGAAACCAGTTAGGATTGGTGAAATTGGTGAATTAACCGTCAAAGGTCCGCAAGTGATGAAGGGATATCATCAGGACCCACTTGAAACTGCTCAAACCCTGCAAAATGGTTGGCTTCATACGGGTGATATTGTTCGCATGGATGAGGACGGATATTTTTATGTTGTAGATCGAAAAAAATCATTAATCAAAGTAAGCGGATTCCAGGTTTGGCCGAATGAGATAGAACAGATCCTTGGGTCACATCCTGCAATAAAAGAAGCAGGGGTAGGTGGTGTGCCTGATCGAGAACAGGGAGAAAAAGTGATTGCCTGGGTAGTGATGAAACCAGGAGAAAACGTTAATGAAAAAGCAATTAAAGAATGGTGCCGGATCAATCTTGCAGCTTATAAAATCCCATCAGAAATTTTCTTTGTTGAAGAAATTCCAAAGACCTCCGTAGGGAAAATATTAAGACGTGAACTTATTCGCCAATATTTAAAAAACCAGAAATAAAAGAGAGCCTCAAATAAGGCTCTCTTTTATAATTATTTTGTTGCCAGTTTGGGAATTCCATGATTTTTGGGTTTAGGGATTGGGAAGATGGCTTCAAACTCCTCACGAGACATTGTCTCAGTTTCAAGCAATTTGGTGGCTACTTCATCCAATTTCGCGCGGTATTTGACCAATATCTTTCTTGCACTGATATAGGCGTCATTCACCAATTTTTGAACTTCCTGGTCAATTTTTTCTGCGATGACTTCTGAGTAATCGCGCTGCTCGCCAATTTCTCTACCCAGGAAGACTAATTCATCTTTCTTTCCATACACCATTGGTCCCAGATCCATACTCATGCCCAGACGAGTAATCATTTTTCGTGCCAGCTGGGTGACATTTTCGATATCATTTGCGGCACCCGAGGTGATATCGTTAAATACGATCTCCTCTGAAGCACGTCCGCCTAAAAGACCAACCATTTGTGCGATCATCTTTTTCTTGGACATTAAAGTGAGATCTTCTTCGGGTAGAGCGATGGTATATCCGGCTGCCATGCCGCGGGAAACGATTGAGATTTTATGAACCAGGTCTGCTTCGGGTAGGGAGGCTATAACAATCGCATGTCCGGCTTCGTGATAGGCAATGATTCGCTTTTCATCCGGATTGATTAATCGGCTCTTCCGTTCTGGTCCGGCAATCACACGTTCAATTGCTTCTTCTAACTCAGATCTTGAAATTAATTTTTTATTGCGACGGGCAGCTAAAATGGCAGCTTCATTAACCAGGTTTTCAATATCAGCGCCCACAAATCCTGGGGTGGCGCGTGCCAATATGGCAAGGTCCACATCTTTGTCCAACGGTTTGCCCTTGATATGCACCTTTAAAATTGCTTCACGCCCCCGGACATCCGGTCGGTCTAAGACAACGCGACGGTCAATACGACCTGGCCGCAGAAGGGCAGGATCAAGAATATCTGGACGGTTGGTTGCGGCCATGATGATCACATGGGTATCCGTGTCAAAGCCATCCATTTCCACTAACAGCTGATTCAGTGTTTGTTCGCGCTCATCATGGCTGCCACCTAGCCCGGCGCCGCGGTGGC
>Ga0315274_10008777_pt1 | contig 14636 bp, 10 predicted proteins | sample YL17G02_20_MG_FD_203700 | JGI IMG/M metagenome (GOLD analysis project Ga0315274, IMG submission 203700) | Sediment microbial communities from Yellowstone Lake, YNP, Wyoming, USA - YL17G02_20 | ecosystem: Environmental > Aquatic > Freshwater > Lake > Sediment | place: USA: Wyoming | collected... | reverse complement strand
CAAAGCCCTGGCCGAGCTGGAGGCGGCGCAGGCGGATCTCCGGAACGCCAAACTGACGTTCGAGCGTGTGAGCAAGCTGCTGGCGCAGGCCGTGGACACCGCGCAGCGATTGGACGACGCGCGCGCCACGCTCGACGTTGCCCAGGCCAGGCTTTCCGCCGCGAAAGAGGCCTACGACCTGATGGTGTTGGGCCCGCGCAAGGAGGACATCGCTGCGGCCCAGGCGACGTTGCGGGCCAACGAAGCCACCCTGATCCTGGCGCAGCGTGAATTGGCCGATGCCAAGCTCTACGCGCCCACCAACGGCGTCATCCAGGATCGCATCCTGGAACCGGGCGACATGGCCTCGCCGCAGAAGCCGGCGTTCACCCTGGCGCTGGACGACCCGGTCTGGGTGCGTGCCTACGTGCCGGAGCCGGACCTCGGCAAGATACGACTCGGCATGAAAGCGGAAGTGAGCGCCGACAGTTTTCCGGGGAAAAGTTACGAGGCCTGGATCGGGTTCATCTCGCCCACGGCGGAGTTTACACCCAAAACGGTGGAATCCGCCGAGGTGCGCACCAAGCTCGTCTATCAGGTCCGCGCCTTCGTGCGCAACCCGCAGGGTGAACTGCGCCTCGGCATGCCGGCGGTCCTGACCATCCCGCTCAATCAGTCGGAGACCCCTCGCGCGGGCGGGGAAGCCCGACCCGGCGGTACGCAGTGAACTGTGACGCGCATGGAACAGTCCGGCCAAAGGGAGCGGGTGGATCACGCCGCCGACCTCGTTCTGGAAGTGCTCGGCGTGCGCAAGCAATTCGTTGCCGGCAAGCGCACGATTCAGGCCCTGCGCAACGTCAGCCTGGGCGTGCGGCGCGGCCAAGTGACCGGGTTGATCGGCCCGGACGGCGCGGGCAAGACGACGCTGATGCGCTTGTCGGTGGGCCTGTTGGCGCCCGATGAGGGTCGGATTATTGCGCTCGGTTTCGACGCCACGAACGAGGCGCTGGCCGTGCAAGCCCGGGTCGGTTACATGCCGCAGCGCTTCGGTCTCTACGAGGACCTTTCTCTGCAACAGAACCTGGACCTCTACGCGGATTTACAGGGAGTGCCACCCGAAGCGCGCGCCGGCCGGTACGAGGAACTCATGCGGATGACGGGTCTGGCCCGGTTCACGGCGCGGCTGGCCGGGCGCTTGTCCGGTGGCATGAAACAGAAACTTGGCCTGGCCTGCACCCTCGTGCGCCCGCCGCAACTCTTGTTGCTGGACGAACCGACCGTGGGCGTCGATCCCGTCTCCCGTCGCGAACTCTGGCAGATCGTCTATCGACTCGTGCAGCAGGAAGGGATGACTGTGTTGCTCAGCACCGCCTATCTGGACGAGGCGGAACGCTGCGACGAGGTGATTCTGATGCACGCCGGCGAGGTGTGGGGCCACGGACCGCCCCGGGAATTCCGCGAGCGCGCCCGAGGCCGAACCTACCTGGTGACCGCACCCGGCCAGCGGAAACGCGTGGTGCAGGAAAAGCTTGCCGCGGCAGGGTCCGTCGTGAATGCGCTCATTCAAGGCGAACGGGTCCGGCTGGTCATGGGCAGCGACGCGCCGCCGGATGCGGCCGCACTCTTGCCGGAGGTGAACGACGTGTCGATCCAGCCGGTACCGCCCCGGCTGGAAGACAGCTTCGTGGTGATGTTGAGAAAACGGCACGGCGATGGTGGCGCGACGTCTCGTCCGGATCTGTCCGCGCGTGAACCGGCGCGCGCGAAGACCGGCGACGGCCGCGTCATTGAGGTCAACGGGGTCAAGCGGCGCTTCGGCGATTTTTACGCGGTCCGGGGCGTGACCTTTCACGTGGACCGGGGCGAGGTGTTCGGATTGCTGGGGGCCAACGGCGCTGGCAAGTCCACGACCTTCCGCATGCTGTGCGGTCTGCTGCCCGCCAGTGAGGGGAGTCTGCGGGTGGCGGGGGTGGACCTGCGGACCGCCGCCGCGGCGGCGCGGGCGCGGATCGGTTACATGTCTCAGAAGTTCTCCCTCTACGGCAACCTCACGGTGTATGAGAATTTGCGGTTCTTCAGCAGCGCCTACGGTCTCACCGGCCGACGCCAGCGCGCGCAGGTGGACGTGGCACTGGCGCAATTCGAACTGGCGGCGCTGGCCGAAACCGCGAGCCTTGACCTGTCGCTGGGCCACAAGCAGCGCTTGGCGATGGCCTGCGCGCTGATGCACGAACCGGAGATCCTGTTTCTCGACGAGCCGACCTCGGGTGTGGATCCGCTGGCCCGGCGCGAGTTTTGGGGCCACATCAACGCGCTGGCGGAGCGGAACGTCACCGTCATGGTCACCACGCATTTCATGGAAGAGGCGGAATACTGCGACCGGCTGGCCATCATGGCGGACGGGGAAATCCTCGCGCTCGGGACCCCGGAGATGATCAAGCAGCGTCAGCGCTCCGCCGAGCATCCGGAGCCGACGCTGGAGGATGCGTTCATCGCGCTGATCGAAAGCAAGGCCCAACCAACCGCGGCGGCCGGATGAGCCCGGAGCGCCACCAGCAGAGTCAGGGGAAGCCGCCCGCGCGCGGAGGCGGAGGGATGCGGTTGCGGGGGTTGATCCGGAAGGAGTTTTATCAGATTCTGCGCGATCCGAGCAGCATCGCCATCGCTTTCCTGCTGCCGGTGGTGCTGCTCGTGATCTTCGGTTACGGGGTATCTCTCGACGCGGAGCGTGTGCCGATCGCGCTGGTGGTCGAGCAACCCGGCGCCGACACGGCCAGTTTTACGGGTGGGTTTGGGCACTCGCGCTACTTTGAGCCGGTCTTCCTGCGCACTCTGCCCGAGGCGGAGGCGGCGTTGATGGACCAGCGGGTGTCCGCCATCGTGCACCTGCGGGCCGACTTCGCGCGGCAGTTGCGCGAGCCCGGCGGGGCATCCATCCAGGTCATTGTCAACGGCGTGGACGCCAATACCGGCCGGCTCATCCTCGGTTACGTGCAGGGTGTCTGGCAGAAATGGCTGCAACGTCAGGCGGTGGGGCGAGGCCAAACCTTTGCCATGCCCGTCCAGCTTGAACAACGCGTCTGGTTCAACAGTGAACTGCGCAGCCGCAACTTCCTCGTGCCCGGCCTGATCGCCATCATCATGACGCTGATCGGCGCACTCCTGACCGCGCTGGTGCTGGCGCGGGAATGGGAACGCGGCACGATGGAAGCGTTGATGGTCACGCCGGTGACGATGCGCGAAGTGCTGGTGGGCAAACTGGTGCCCTATTTCATTCTGGGCACGGGGGGCATGGCCTTGTCCGTGGCGTTGGGGGTTGGGCTCTTCGGCGTGCCTCTGCGCGGATCCGTGTGGGTGTTGTTTGCGGCCGCGTCGCTGTTCCTGCTCGCGGCGCTGGGGATGGGGTTGTTGATCTCCACGGTAACGCGCAATCAGTTCGTGGCCGGTCAGCTCGCCATCCTCACGACATTCCTGCCGGCGTTCATCCTCTCGGGGTTCATCTTCGACATCGGCAGCATGCCCGCGGTTGTCCAGGGGCTTACTCACCTGCTGGCGGCGCGCTATTTTGTGGCGATTCTCCAGACGGTATTCCTGGCGGGCAATGTGTGGTCGGTGGTGCTGCCCAACGCGCTGGCGCTGGTTCTGATGGCGGCATTTTTCCTGGGCGTCAGCCGGCGCAAACTGCGCAAGCGTCTGGAATAGGACCCGGCATGTTGAGGCGAATTCGAGCGCTCATGATCAAGGAATTCCTGGCCCTGCTCAAGGACCGGCGGAGTCGGACGGTGGTCTTTGTCCCGCCGATCCTCCAGTTGCTGGTGTTTGGCTACGCGGCCACGTTCGACCTGAACCGCATCCCGTTCGCCGTTTACAACGAAGACCCAGGCCAGGCCTCGCGCGACCTGGTAGCGCGGTTTGCCGGTTCGCGGAACTTTCGGCAAGCAGCCGTGCTGACCCACGAGACACAGATCGACTGGCAGGTGGACAGAAGACGTGTGCTGATGGTGCTGCACATCGGACCGCAGTTCAGCCGCGAGTTGCTCCAGGGTCGTTCCGGACCCGTGCAGGTGATCGTGGACGGACGCAACTCCAACACCGCGGCCATCCTGCTCGGTTACGTCAACACCATCGTCGCCGCCTACAATCTCGACTGGCAACAACGCACGGGCGCCGCGGTCGCCGTGGCCCGGCTGCAAACGCGCGCCTGGTTCAATCCCAACCTGCTGAGCCGCTGGTTCATCGTGCCCGGCATTGTGGGTCTGCTGACGCTGGTGGTCACGACCTTGGTGACCGCCCTTTCGGTCGCCCGCGAGCGCGAGCAAGGCACCTTCGACCAACTGCTGGTGACGCCGTTTCGGCCTGTGGAGATCCTGATCGGCAAGGCGCTGCCGGGATTCATCATCGGCTTTTTCGAAGCCACGCTGATCATCCTGATCGCGGCGCTCTGGTTTCAGATTCCGTTGCGCGGCAGCCTGGTGACGCTGTACGTGGGACTGTTCTGCTTTCTGCTCTCCACGGTCGGGATGGGGTTGATGATCTCGTCGCTCGCGGTCACGCAGCAGCAAGGCCTGCTGGGCGCCTTCCTGTTCCTGGTGCCCTCCATTATCCTGTCGGGATTCGCGACGCCCATTGCCAACATGCCCGACTGGGTGCAGCAGCTCACCTACCTCAACCCGATGCGTTACTTCCTGGTGATCCTGCGCGGCGTCTTTTTGCAGGGCACACCGTTTGATCTGCTCATCGGCCAATTCTGGCCCATGGCGCTCATCGGCGTGGCCAACCTCGCGCTGGCGGGTTTCCTTTTCCGCCATCGCCTGTACTGATCCGGTTCACTGAACACAATGCCGTGACGAGTTTCAACCAACGTGGTGGCGGCTGCGCGCCGGTAAGCAGGCCACGGGAAATTGCAGTCCGATGAGTCCTGGTTGCGTTGCCTTCCTGTCGTGGTGCTGTCGCGGGGCAGTGGCGGGGTCTTTGATCTTCGTTAGGACCGGAGCCGCTGGCGAACTCACCATCCACGCCCCCGCCACCCAGGTGGGCCGTTTCGAACGCCAGGAGTTCCGGATTGACGGACTCCGGAATTACGCCCAGCCGAACAACCCAGCCGAGGCGGATCTGCGACTGGAAGTGAGGACACCGGGCGGGGGAACACTCACCGTGCCTGCCTTCCAGATGCTTCAGCGGGCATCGGTCCGCGGTACATCCGCATCCCGCAGGTTAACCATCCCGACATTGGTCAGCAGGAGCGGTTCGGCGACCCCGGGAACGCGGGTAAACCTGAAGCTGTCGAGATCAAGCCGCTTCACGTTGTCAGCCATGAGCACGGGCCGGAAGTCTTCTTTGGTGCAACTGAGGCGGACATCCTCGAAGGTGATCTGTTCGACATTACGGGCGTAGAAGCCCCACGCCGGCAGCGATCGGGAATCAACGCCGGGGCCTTTCACGGGCGGCCGGGCCTGTTCGGCTTGGCCGCCGCCGTCGAATTCCATGCTGACGTTGCGGAAGACGACGTTGGTCACTGGCGCGTCGGCCCAACTCTCCACGGAGGCTGCCGAGCGGTACACGCCGGTGGCGTTCAGCCCATTCACCGTGACGCGGCCGACGGTGTTGCCCGGCTTGATCCAGAGCGTTAGCGGCGAGGCAACGTTGCGCATGGTGACACTCGAGATGAGCACGTCGTCGAGCGGACCTTCCGTCCTGTCCCAGGCGCCGGGCTGGAGAATGATGCCGGAGAGCATGTTCGTGCGTCGCGCGGCGCCGGAGGTGCGATGCGGTTGCAGGCCCGGGCCGTAGAACAGGCAGTTGTTCACGATCAGCCGCCGGGCCGGGCCGATGAGGCGGATACCGTTACAGGAGGAGTTCACGATGCAGTCCGAGATGACCACGTTGTCCCAGTAGCGGCCCGCGATCGAGTCGTCGCCCGTGTAGAACTGGCAGCCGATGATGTTCACGTCATGACAGTCATGGCCCGGCGCGCCGCGGAAATGGACGCCATCCCAGCCGCCGGTGATCTTCACGTTGCGAATGTCCACCTGGTCGCTGACCTGAAAGAAGATCGCGTAATTGGCCGAGTCCCTGATGCACACTTCGCGAAGTGTGAATCGGCGGCAATTGACGAGCACAATGGTGTGCGGGCCGCGCATGCGTTCCTCACCCGTGGCGTCAAAGACCTTGTGGCCATCAATCACGCCCTGGCCGGTGATGGCGACGTCTTCGACGTTCTCGCTCAGAATCAGGGCACGGTGCCATTTGCCCCACCTGGCTTCCGGCATGAAATCCGGCGGGGTCGGCTGCTGGTACAGCGCCAGATTGGTCGTGCCGATCAACGTGGCGCCTGCGTCCAGGAACAGTGTGACGCGACTTCGTAAATGCACGGTGCCGGAAACGTAATGTCCCGGCGGGAACAACACCTGCCCGCCGCCAATCTTCGCGCAAGCCTGGATGGCCTGGTTGATCGCCGTCGTGTCCAGCGTGCTGCCGTCGCCGGCAGCACCGTAGTCGCGGACGCTGAAGACATGGCTGGCTGCGGCGCCAGGTGCGGGGGACGACGGCTGGCCGACGGCGTGAACAAAGCTGCCCGTGACGACAACAACGGCCAGGCAGATGGCCCGAATGTGGGATGGTCGGCAGATCGTCATGGCTTCTAACGGCATTGGACGCGGGACCGCCCGCGACTATTTGGGTCAAATCCATTATGCGACCGCGTGCCCGTGAGGGCAAGCCTCCAGCCCGACATCAAGCGGGGCGGGCCGGGCGCGGGAGAATATACCGCGGTCACATCCGCGTGTTCTGCCAGGTGGTGGCCACGGCGGTCGGACAGTCCGGCCGGGGCTGAGCCAGGTCACCGAAGCTGCCGGGCCGACGCCACCACCTTCCGGATCCCATCGGCCACGGACTGGATGTCCGGCGCTTCCGCCAAGAGGACATTCTGCGGGATCCAGACGGCGTCGCGACAGACGGCTTCGCAGACCGGACATTGGACCTGGCTGAAGTCGATTCCTCTTCCAAAGAAGGGCGAACTGACTCCGTGGCGCGGGCCCTGACTGGCGTTGCGGAAGACGCCGTTGGCATAGAGCGGGCGATACCAGCCTTTCGAGGCGGGAATGCCCTCGGCGTTGAGGGCTTCGACGAAGCGGTCACGTGAGATGCCCAACTCCGGCTCATCGACCCGGAAGATATACATGTGATAGCTGCGGCGGGTCATGCGAGGCTGCAATGCGAGCCGACGGAGTCCGCGCACACCTTGCAGGGACTCGTCCAGGCTTCTGGCGCTGGCCTGACGTCGGAGCGTTTGCGGTTCGAGTCGGCGCAGTTGAGCCAGGAGGATCGCGGCTTGAAACTCGGTAAGACGGAGGTTGCTGCCGAGGTAGTCGTGGTCGTACCAAGCCGAACCTTTGCGCCGACCGCAGTGAGTGTAACTGCGGCACAGGTCGGCCAAGGCCTCGTGGTCGGTGACCAGGATGCCACCCTCGCCGGCAGTGATATTCTTGGTGACCTGGAAGCTGAACGTGCCGCCGTCGCCGAGCGTGCCCGCCCCCCGGCCACTCCATTGGCTGCCCCAGGCATGGGCCGCGTCTTCGAGGACGCGCAGGTGGTGCTGGCGCGCGATGGCGTTGAGGCGATCCATGTCCGCGACGACGCCGCCCACATGGACGGGGATGATGGCCCGGGTGCGGGGTGTGAGCTTGCGCTGGACGTCGTCCGGGTCGAGGCAGAGCGTGTCGGGCTGAATGTCCGCAAACACCGGGATGGCGCCGACGGTCACGACGGCGCTGGCCGTGGCAATGAACGAGTAAGGCGGCACAATCACTTCGTCACCCTCCAGGAGGCCGAGTCCCTTCAAGCCCATTTCAATGGCGGTGGTGCCGTTGGTCGCCGTCACTCCGAAGCGCGCGCCTTGAAACGCGGCGAATTCGGCTTCGAAGCGGCGGACCTTGTCGCCATACCACCATTTTCCGGAGTCCAATACCTCGAGCAGTTGCCGGCGTTCTGTATCGTCAAAGACCGGCCACGATGGCCACTGGCCAGTAAAGGTCGGTTGGCCGCCGAGGATGGCGAGTTGGTTGGTCTTGCCGGTGAGTATTGTCATGGTGCTTACTGGTTACAGGGTCGGGGTGTTAACCGCGGAGATTAAGACCGTACGCCGGTCAGAGCCCGAGCAACTCGCGAACCTTCGCCGGAATGTCGGCCTGCCGCATCAGCGACTCTCCGACGAGTATGGCGTGAACGCCGCCGCGCGCCAGGCGCTCGACATCCGCGCGCGAGTGGATCCCGCTTTCGGCGACCAGCAGTCGTCCGTTCCCTTGCGGTGATTGGCGGAGGCGCGCGGCCAACCGCTCCGTCGTCGCCAGATCGACCTTGAAGGTTTTGAGGTCGCGGCTGTTGACGCCGATGAGCCGCGCGCCGGCGGCCAGCGCACGGTCCAACTCCGCTTCGCGATGGACTTCGACCAGAGCGGCGAGGCCGGCATCGGTTGTGAGCGAATGGAAGCGCTGGAGTTGGTCGTCGGTCAGCAGGGCCACGATGAGCAGGAGGGCGTCGGCGCCCCAGTCAATGGCTTCCAGGATCTGGCGTTCATCGATGATGAAGTCTTTGCGCAGCAGCGGGAGCTGGACGGCCTGGCGGATCTGGCGGAGGTACTGGAGTGAGCCCTGGAAGAATGACTCGTCTGTGAGGACCGACAGACAATTGGCGCCCGCGGACTCGAACGTTTTGGCGATGCGGACAGGATCGAAGTCCGGGCAGATGATCCCGGCCGAAGGCGAAGCCTTCTTGATCTCAGCGATCAAGGCGACTGAGCCAGCCTTGGGGTTCCTTAACGCCGCCGTAAAGTCGCGGCGGTCGCCCCGAGCCTCCAGGGCCGCGCGCAAGTCAAACGGCGTGACGCGCCGCTCCGGCAAGCGGGCCACTTCCCGCCGCTTCTGTTCGACAATGGTATCGAGGACGGTCATGCTGCGGCGACATCAGGAAGCCAAGCCGATCAAGTGCCGGGCGTTACTCTTCCTCATCTTTGATGCCCTGCATCCGTTTGGCGGGACAGCCCGTGCGGAGCCAGGCGTTGACAAAGGCGTCGAGGTCGCCATCCAACACGGCGTCGGTGTCGCTGGTCTGGACCCCGGTGCGGAGGTCTTTGACCATGCGGTAAGGCTGGAGGACATAACTGCGGATCTGATTGCCCCAGCCGATGCTGCCCTTTTCGCCATAGAACCGCTCCAGCTCGGCGCGTTGCAGGTCTTCCCGCAGGGCGTAGAGTTTGGAGAAGAGCATCCGCAGGGCGGTGGCGCGGTTCTGGTGCTGCGAACGCTGGTTTTGGCTGGCCGCCACGATGCCAGTGGGGAGGTGCGTGATCCGGACGGCGGTTTCGACCTTATTGACGTTTTGGCCGCCCTTGCCGCCGGAACGGTAGGTATCCACTTTCAGTTCGCTGGGCGGGAGGACGAGTTCGCCGGTTTCCTCGATCTCGGCGATCACGTCCACGCTGGCGAAACTGGTGTGGCGCCGCTTGTTGGCGTCGAAGGGCGAGATGCGGACGAGGCGGTGCACACCGCGTTCGGCTTTGGTGAAGCCGTAGGCGTTCTCGCCTTTGATGAACAGGGTGGCGCTCTTGAGGCCGGTGATTTCCCCGGGGAGCGCGTCGGTCACTTCGTATGGCCAGCCACGGCCTTCGCACCAGCGCTGGTACATGCGCAGGAGCATGCTGGCCCAATCGCACGATTCCGTGCCACCGGCGCCCGCGTTGATGCTGAGGATGCAGTTGTTCCGGTCGTGAGGACTGCTCAGGAAGACTTTAAGTTCGAGTTGTTCCAAGTCCCGGGAGAGTTTCGCAAGATCCTGCGCCAACTCCTGGTGGTGAGTGGCATGAGCTGCTTCCGGCTCAGCCTCGCACAGTTCCACCATCACCCCCAAGTCGTCCAGCCGCTGCTCGGCCTGGATGAGCGGGTCGATCTTCCTGCGGAGGGAGTTGGCCTCGTCGATGAGTTTCTGGGCTTGTTCGCGATTGTTCCAAAAGGTGTCCCGGGCCATCAGCGTGTCGAGCTCGCCCAGGCGCGTTTGCACACGGGGCACGTCAAAGAAACCTCCGCAGGTGCGCGAGTTTATCGCCCACGGCCGCCAACTGAGCTCGGAGATCATCGAACATAGCGGGGCCAATCTACGTGCGGAATCGTGAGTTTGCCTAGTCAATTCTCAGTGGCGCAGGAATCGGTCAGTGACGGCGGGAATCGTCTCCTGAGGTCAACGACTACCCGAGGTCCGGAGCGCGGCATTTATGCTGCTTCACCGTTGGGAGGTTCCAGCGCTATAGAAGGCTCGAGCCTCGCCGTGACTTCGCAAGGTGAAGCGGCATAAATGCCGCGCTCCGGACCTCGAATGGCGAGCAGCTCGTTTCACGGTCCGAGATCGCAAGGTTTGTGCGGTGTTAAATGCCGTGTTTTGGGTCTGGGGTGGTGAGGGCCCGCATAAAGCGATTCCCGCGATCTGAGAAACGGTTACCCCGCCGGTCACTTTCCGAGGTTGCCAGCGCGGGGTTCGCCGATATATTCCCCCTACGCGCCGTGGTTTGACGGCGTGAACCGGCAGGCGAATGCAAGTTTTGAAATTTATCTTCATCATCTTTGAAGTGCTGCTGCTCTTCAATCTGCTGATCTTTGTCCATGAACTGGGCCACTTCCTCGCGGCCCGCTGGCGCGGTTTGAAAGTGGACCGGTTTGCCATCTGGTTCGGGAAGCCGATCTGGAAGAAGACCGTCAACGGCGTTGAGTACTGCCTGGGCTCCATCCCGGCGGGCGGCTACGTGGCTCTGCCGCAGATGGCCAGCATGGACGCCATCGAAGGCAAATCGGAGAAACCGAGCGAACCGTTGCCGCCGGTCTCGGCCCTGGACAAGATCATCGTGGCGTTCGCGGGACCGCTGTTCAGTTTTGGCCTGGCCATGGCCTTCGCGCTGGTCGTGATGCTCGTGGGCCGTCCGGTGAGCGAGGCGGAAACGACAACGGTCATTGGCCACGTGGCGAAAGACGGTCCGGCGGACAAGACGGGTCTGCGTCCGGGCGACCGCGTGTTATCCGTGGATGGCAAGCCGGTATCGCGATTCGGCGGTCTGGGCGACAGCGTCACCTGGCGCATAGTCAGCAGTGAGGGCGCCAACGTGCAGGTGCGGGTGGATCGCGGCGGCACGATCCTCGATTTCTACCCGGAGCCGGCCAAGGAGAAGACAAAGCCCTGGCAACGGAAGGCCCTGCGCAAGATCCTGATTGCACCAGCTCAGGCCCTGATCGTTCATTCGGTGCTCACCAACAGTCCGGCCGCGCTTGCCGGGATCAAGGCTGGCGACGAGGTTACTGAGATCGACGGACGCAAACTCTATCACTGGGCGGATGCGGATGACTACGTGGAAGAACACGGGGCCGAGCCCGTCAGCTTGACGGTCATACGCCAGGGCAAACCGTTGGGCATTGTTCTTGGTCCGGAGGCGCCGATCAGTCCGCCCGAGGCCAAACCGATCACGGGCATTATCTGGGATTACGCAGGGCGGATCGACCTGAGCTATCCCGGCGCCCTGGAGCAGGTGGAGGAGAGCGTCAGCATGATGATTAACACATTCGGGGCCCTGTTGTCGCGCAAATCCGACATCAAACCGCAGCATCTGGGCGGCGCGATCAAGATTATCAATGTTTATTATCTGCTGTTTCAGAGCGACCAGGGCTGGCGGCTGGCCATCTGGTTCAGCGTGATCATGAACGTCAATCTGGCTTTGCTGAATCTGCTGCCTATCCCGGTGCTGGACGGCGGGCACATTGTGCTGTCGCTGGTCGAGGCGACGTGGCGACGACCCGTCAACGCGCGCTTGCTCCAGGCCATCCAGACCAGTTGCGCCGTCCTGTTGATCGGTTACATGCTCTACATCGCCTTCTACGACGTGCAAGATCTGGGCTGGCGCAACGAGAAGGAGCCGCCGCCCATCCGGTTTGCGCCCCGGGCCCAGCCCGCCAAGTAAGGTCCATGCGCTACTGCGAATCCCCGTTCTTCTACCGCCGACGTCGGACGCGGGAGGTGGTCGTGGGTGATCCTGCTCACGGCGGAGTGGTGATCGGGGGTGAGCATCCGGTGGTCGTACAGTCGATGCTGACGTGCGACACGATGGATACCGCTGCCTGCGTGCAGCAGACGCTGGCGTTGGTGGGTGTGGGCTGTCAGTTGGTGCGGATTACGGCGCCGACGGTCAAAGACGCGGCCAACCTCAAGAACATTGTGGCTGAGCTGCGTCGCGGGCAATGTTGCGTGCCGATCGTGGCCGACATCCATTTCAAGCCGGAAGCCGCGCTGGAGGCGGCGCAATGGGTCGAGAAGATCCGCATCAACCCTGGCAACTACGCCGACACCAAGAAATTCGCGGTCAAGACATACAGCGACGACCAATACGCGGAGGAACTGGGGCGGATCGAAGAGCGGTTGACGCCGCTGGTGAAGCTGTGCCGGCAGCTTGGCCGCGCGCTGCGCATCGGCACCAACCACGGTTCGCTCAGCGACCGCATCCTCAACCGTTATGGCGACACGCCGATGGGCATGGTGGAAAGCGCCCTGGAGTTCGCCCGCATCGCCCGCCGGCAGGACTATCATAACTTCCTCTTCTCGATGAAGTCGAGCAACCCGAAGGTGATGATCGAGTGCTATCGTCTTCTTGCGGCCAAGGTGGCGATGCTCGGACCGGACTGGAACTACCCGCTCCATCTCGGCGTCACCGAAGCGGGGGAAGGCGAGGACGGCCGGATCAAGAGCGCCATGGGCATCGGCTCGCTGCTGTGTGACGGCTTGGGGGACACTATTCGCGTCTCACTGACCGAGGATTCACCGCACGAGATCCCGGTCTGCCACGATCTGCTGGCGCAAGTGACGACCCTGACGGCGACTGGAGAGGATTCCGCGTTTCGCACTCCGCCCCCGGCGCTGCCTTATGATCCGTTCACCTTCCAACGCCGCTCGACTCCGGAGATCGAACTGGCCGGCGGCGTGAACTGCGGCGGCGACCAGACCGTGCGCGTGGTCGTCAGGCGGGCGACGTGGGACGAGGTGACGGCGAAGCTCACGCCGAAAGCGGATGTGAAGCCGGAAGCGGTTTACGAGGACCTGAACGTTGCCGAGATTGATCCGACGAGCGACTTTGGAATCAACTGCGACACCCAATTGGTGACGGTGAAGGATGGCGCGGCGCTGCCGCCGATCGCCGCATTTCGCCTGCTGGCGGCCAGGCTCCGCCAACTTGGCCGGCAGAATCCCATCCTGCTCAAAGACTGCCTGGACTTCGAGCCGACGCCCCTGGAGCCGGAGGCCGCCCTGTTGCGCGCCGCGGTCGTGATCGGTTCGCTGTTGGCCGATGGCATTGGCGACGCGATTCTGGTGCGGGGCGAGGCCGGCGCGGGCGGATCGCTGCGCCTGGCGTTGAACCTCCTGCAGGCGGCCGGTTGTCGCTCCTTCAAGACCGACTATGTGGCCTGCCCTTCGTGCGGTCGGACGTTGTTCAATCTCCAGACAGTCACCGCCAGGATCAAATCACGCACGGAACACTTGAGAGGCGTAAAGATTGCCATCATGGGGTGCATCGTGAACGGCCCGGGCGAGATGGCGGATGCGGACTTCGGGTACGTGGGCGGCGCCCCCGGCAAGGTCAACCTCTACGTCGGCAAGACCGCGCTAAGGTTCAACATCCCGGAAGCCGAAGCCGTGGATCGCCTGGTGGACCTGATCAAAGAGCACGGCAAGTGGGTTGCCCCGGAGCCGGCGACGCGGCAGGATCCAACGGATCGTTCCTCCTTCAGGACCCGTCACCGGCACAGGGCTTCGCGTCCCGGGGGGACTCGACCCAGGTGATAGACCAGGAAGCCGTGGAGGAACTGGTGAAGCTCGAGGACTTGCGTGGCGCTCAGGATGACCAGGCCGATGCCAGGCCAGTGCGCTTGGGCAAAGAGCCGCAGAAGGTTGCGGGCCCCTGCGCTCAAGGCCGAGTGGTCAAGGTCCGGGAGTTGTCCCAGCTCCGCGAGCAGTTTCACCTCGAAGGCGAAGAGGTCGCGCGGTTGGGCGCCGTGGCGGGCGAGGTGGTCGAGGAAGCCGGTGAGCAGCGTGTAAACGGTCGGGAGCGGGGTCTCGGTTTCGGTGACCTGTTCGATGAGGGCGGCGCCGTAAACTGCCTGCTGGAGCCGGACGATGTCCTGACGGAGCGCCGGGTGGGTGGCGCGCAGGGCGATCTCGCGCAAGGCATGCAACTCGCTGCGTCGGCTGCGATAGAAGCTGAGGTCCGCCAGGTAAAACAGGTCGAGCTTGCCACGGAAGGGCGACTTGGGCCGCAGTGCGCCTTTGGCCACGGTGGCGATTCGGCCCAGGTCGGGCGTAAGCCACTGCACAATGAGGCTGGTCTCGGTGAGCCGACGCGTCCGGAGGATGAGGCCCTGGGTGCGTTCCTCCATGGTCAGACAACGGAGCGCGGAGGTCGGAGGTCGGACGGGCCCGCGTCCGCGGTCCCGGCCGGAAGTGAAGCTGCGGAGGTCGGGTCCGCCGGGTACTCCGGCGCCAGGGAGCCCAGGCTGATGATGAACTTGATGCCGTCGGCCACGGACATTTGAAGCTTGGTCAGCGACGCTTCGGGGACGAGGATCAGGAACCCGGAG